>FLNX01003035.1_pt1 | contig 90527 bp, 72 predicted proteins | sample 1140341 | NCBI WGS metagenome assembly FLNX01 (sample SAMEA3878208, study PRJEB12797) | bioreactor metagenome | biome: Moose rumen | place: Sweden | collected 2011-10
CTAAAATGGCTTTTTAAATTATTATAAAGCAATCTTTCAAACTGAACATTGGGGGCCGACTGCTTTTTTTTGCAGCACAAATTTATGAAATACCAGATATTTGAAGAAGTTGGTACAGAACGAAACGCAGGAAGCAAAGCGCCTCTGGATGTCATGAATTTTGCGGAAGAAGTTGGATTCAAAAGGCTCACGTTCTTCAAATGGGGAGACAGGAAACTATCAAAAAGGATTTCTGGGCAGATCTGCCGTTTTTTCGAATATTGCATTTGTTTTTTTAGGTTGAGGAGAAAGTCCATTCTGTTGATGCAGTTTCCGTATGTAAGAGGCGGGAGACCTTGGAGAAAGTTGTTTTTGGAAGCGGCGACCAAAATAAAGGGGATCAAAGTAATAACGCTCATACACGACTTGAACGAATTGAGGAACATAGACGCAGAATACCAGTCAAAGCTTGTAAGATACTCCATGGGGATATCCTCAATGGTAGTGGTGCACAACAAAAAAATGGCGGAATACCTTTTCAACAACGGACTTCCTATGGAGAAAATGGTCTGTCTCGATGTATTCGACTATGCGACTCCCCTTTTGCCGAAACAAGAATTCAGTTTTGAGCGTTCATTGATAATAGCCGGCAATCTCGCCTCAAACAAATGCGGATACCTAAGGGACATTGACAAGATAGGGGGCGTCTCAATCAGTCTATACGGAACAAACTACGACGGAATCCAGAACGAGCATATAAAATACCATGGAGGATTCTCCCCCGACGGACTTCCGACAATGATAAGTTCTGGATTCGGACTTGTATGGGACGGAGACTCGATAAGCACATGCGAGGGCTGCTTCGGCACATACTTGAAATACAACAATCCGCATAAATTCTCACTATACATAGCGGCAGGCATTCCTGTTGTCGCATGGAAGGAAAGCGCGATTGCGGAATTCATAGAGAAGAACAGAGTTGGCATACTAGTCTCAAGCCTGAAAGAGGCTGCAGAAAGAATAATGGCAATGGAGGACGATGAATACGCCCACCTGAAACTGAACGTGCTGGAACTTGCCGAAAAAATCCGAAGCGGATTCTACACAAAGAAAGCGCTTGAGGAAGCATGCGAGAGGATAAAAATGCCCTAATTGATAGGCCTGAAAAATTTTACCGCGGGAGATTCGGACAGAACCAGAGGTGCAGCAACTGATTAACGAATCCGCCATAATTTATTTCAGAGCGATGAAGTTTCATCGAGTCGCTTGCATTTCAAATATAGTTTATACAACCACAAGAGATTATATTTTAGACAAAAAAGAACCCTCTTCTGACCTAATGTCCTGCAATACTGCAAGTTGACATATTTTTTTAACTTATAACATTTATAACAAGGAGTTTGAATAAACCAAAAAACCAAATTTGCAATGAGCTTGTTAAGAATATACGCGTTGTTTTGAATTACATTCTTTTGAAAGTACTGAACTCTTGGAATAAAATATCCGTCATATAGGGAATTAAACTTTTTTTCATTCGGTTCTAGCTTGTGCGAAAGAGATTCAGAAAATACCCGATAATTATACAGACAGTCATTTATAAACACATAGTTTCTAATTTTGTCTATAAATGCAAAATTGAACAGCGTGTCCTCACAAAGATTGAAATTGCGATTAAATTTGAGTCCATTCGTTTTCAAAGTTTTCACATTGTAGAAATTTGCCCAGACAGTACCGAAAAAAGCGTCTAATGATTCAAAATCAGAAATGATATCCCCTGAAAAGACTTTAGCCCTGTCATCATCTGCTGTTTTCAACAAGTGAATTTCATTGCCCATTTGAATTTTTCGCCAGCCGCAAACCCAGACTGTCTCAAAAGCATCAACTTTCGAAAACGCCTGCGACTTCCAGAATGATTCAAGGAAGTCCTCTCGCACAGTGTCGTCAGAATCAATAAATGTAACAAAGTCTGTTTCGGCTGCATTTTGATACACATAATCAAGCCCTGTATTTCTTGCAGCTGAAACACCAGCATTTTTTTGAGAAATCAAAACAAAGGAATCATCAGCAGCAAAATCTTTGCATATTTTCTCAGACGTATCAGTTGAACCATCATCAACCATAATGCAAATGAAATTTTTATCACTTTGTTTTTTTATACTTTCGAGACACTCTCTTAAATATCTATCCGCATTGAAAACAGGAACAATTATATAGACTCTATTCATGATTTGTACCTTCTGTTTGTTTTTTCCATATTTTTCTTTTCACCGATGAAATAATTCCAAGCGTACATCCATTTTTTTCGATTACAAGAACCAGCACGTATGTTGCAACACCTGCAAGGATTCCTACAAAAAGCCTTGTTATCTGGCTTTCAAAAAAAGAGCCGAAAAAAAGCACCACGACAGCCATAATCCCAGCATCAAAAAGATATACCAACATAGGATAAAAAAAACGTTTTAATGAAAAATACTTTCTTGCGAAGAAAAGCTGCGTTGCTGTTACTAAGGATTCTGCAGTTAGAGTCGCAATAGCCGCACCAAAAGCTTTATATTTTTGAATTAGGATTATGTTCAGTGTAAAATTAGAAACAGCTCCAATGATTTCTGAAACAAGAGTATATTTTTCCTTTCCCATCGGAATCAAAATCTGGGAACCAAGCAAAGACCCCATTCCTATAACAACAATAATAGGGTTCATCATGCGCATAACGGGAATCGCCTCCGTATATTTAGAGCCGCTCAATAGAAGAATAATCGGCTCACTCAAAACAGAAAGCCCAACAGCACATGGGATTGAAAGGAGAAACATAACATCAACTCCTTTATACACAAGTTTATTGAAATTCTGAAAATCCTTTTTTCCGATATAGTAAGATAGGCGAGGCATCAAAACAAAACCAAGGCTTGTTACAAGCTGCAATACGATTTTATTTATTTTAGTTGAAGCAGAATACAAACCTACCTGATAATCACCGGAAAGAAGTCCTACCATTGTAGTATCCAGTGTTGTATATATCGATATAGCAATCGACATGCTGAAAAGTACTAACACAGACTTTAAATGGCGCAATGGATTTTCTATAGGACAATGTCTGAATGAAATGTATTTTTTTGCATGAAAAAAATTTAGTATATTTGAACCAACATTTGCGAATACAGAAATTGCAGCATACTTTAAGTAATCATCTTTTTTTTTAACGAAAACAAAAAGCAGAACCATACTTAAAACCTGAAAAAAGAGATGTCTGACAGTAATGTAAAAATAATCTTCCTCAGCTTTGTAAAGCCAGTCCATTCCAAGCGTCGTAAAAATAATAGTTGAACTAGTTACACATAATAGGGACTTGTAGGGAGATAACTCCTGAATAAAAAAAAATGATGTAAAAAGCAGAACATATGCCACCACAGTTGCTATGATATTTAGTATAAAAACTTCCTTGCAAAATTTGCTCAATTTCTGTCTATCGTCGCGAATTTTGGCAGCTTCTCTTATTCCATATGAATATATCCCCAATGATGCAAAAATTGCGAAATATGAAACAATTGATTGAGCAAAATTCACCATGCCGATTCCATTTGGCTGAAGAATTCTAGAAGTGTATGGGAAGGTGACAAGCGGAAATACTACGCCAAGAAAAGTTTTAAAAATACTTAATAGCGCACTCACCTTTAGTGATTTTTGTTTCATTTTCTTCTCACGCCTTAAATAGTGGATTTTCTGAAATCCTCATAATGAATGATATTGAACCTATCAAGGAACCTCTTTATCTTCCATTTTATCGAATTGAAACCTTGCAACTTATAGGTAAGTTCAAGTGATTTCCCCATACAATCTTGATAAAACTGCCTGTACTTCTCTTTTAGAGGATGATTACACTCATAATGCCAAGGTTTATAAGCTGACGAATAGTGAAGTATACAAGGATTTCTTTTGGCTTCGTCAATTTCTCGATAAAAAGCCTTGTCTATAAACAAATAGCTTTTGTCAAAGAAAAAACCTTGTGTAAAATTATTTCGAAATGATGTCCATAATACAGTCCCGTTCAAGACGTGGTTCAAGGCATCCTGATCATGCCAGACACAAGCATCAGGATGATTGCGAATATAATCAACACATTTCTGCATGACATCATTCTCTCGCCACCAACTGAGATTTATAAGCATTACGCCAGCATTAAAATATCCGTTACAGCTTGGATATTTCAACCTGGCAAAAACTGCCGGATCATCATTTCTTTCATCATGAGAAACCGCACAAGAATACCCTGTCAAATCAGTCTCATAAAAACTTTTTATGCTGTCAATGCACAGAATATCACCATCAACGAAAAGAATTTTATCTTCAGATTCAGGAAACAATTTTTGAAAAAAAATGCGATAATAAGTCGCAATGCTAACATGATCCCCCTTTCTAATTGGAAAAACACTTGTATCTTCGTCTTCCAAATAAATAAAATTCAGCGAAACATCGGCATTTTTTTTCTGTGCGCTGAGACAAGAGTTTAAGAACACAACATTCGCTTCAGAAAGTTTTTTTGCAACAACATAAAAACGAATATTTTCACAGGGATTGGAGGTCAAAATAGATGCAAGAGCTGTTCCAGTAGGAACAAGGTAATTTTCATCAGTTATAAAGACTATATTCATATCTTACCTTTTTTGTGTTTTTCACAAAATTTCCTCCACCGAAATCAAGCGCAACTCCTCAAAAATGTCTTCCGCAAACCTACAGGTTTTCGGACACCTCCCTCGCCTTGTCCCAGAATGTCGACTTTGCCATGCCGCAGTTCTTCGCGGCTTCGCTCAGGGAAATCTCGTGGGCCTTCCAACGGCGCGCATTTATATAGAAGATTTCTGTCAGTTCGACTTTGGGCCGACCGAATTTCACGCCCCGCTTGTGCGCAGCCGCGATGCCTTCGCGCTGGCGTTCGCGGATGAAAGTGCGCTCAGTCTCGGCGACGTAGCTCAAAAGCGAAAGAACGATGTCGCTTATCAAGGTGCCGAGCAAATCCTTGTGCTTTCTGGTGTCCAAAAGCGGCATGTCCAGGACCACGATGTCGGCTTTCTTCTCCTGCGTGATGATTTTCCACTGCTGCATGATTTCCGAATAGTTCCGTCCGAGCCTGTCAATCGAGGTGACGAAAAGCACGGATTTTGAATCGAGGCGCTCCAGAAGTTTTTTGTAGTTTTTCCGGTTGAAATCCTTTCCAGACTGCTTGTCAAGAAAAAGTTTCTCGTCTTCGATTCCGGCTTCCTTCAGTTTTATCCTCTGTCTGTCTTCGTTCTGCTCTTTTGTGGAAACGCGCATATAGCCGTAAAAAGTTTTCATTTTTTTTACTCCTGTTAAAAATAAAAAACTTCTATGCTAATATTGGGACATGGGAATATATCTGAATCCAAGAAACGACAATTTCAAAGAATTTCTGAACAGTGAAATATTTGTTGACAAAACGATGATTCTTTCTGTGCTGAACGGAATAATGAAAACTTCTCAAAAATACATCTGCATTTCCCGGCCTCGCCGTTTTGGAAAAACCTACGCCGCGAACATCATTTCTTCGTATTACTCAAAGGGCTGCGATTCCCGGGAGCTTTTCGAGCGGTGTAAAATCTCGAAAGACGCCAGTTTTGAATCGAATCTGAACAAGTTCAATGTGATAAAGCTCGACATCAACAGCGAATACCGGAATATTTTTGAAAAAAAATCATTGATTAACAAAATCACAAGAAATATTCGCGATGAATTTATAGAGCAATTTCCAGGAATCAAGTTTTATGATGACAATTCGCTAGCAGAATGCATTCTCAAAGTTTTTGACAAAACCGGCGAGAAGTTCGTGGTTCTCATGGACGAATATGACGTCTTGGTGCGCGAGAATGTGGAGCAGGACTTGTTCAATCAGTATCTTGATTTTTTGAACGGGCTTTTCAAGAGCGACACCTTGCGTCCTGCCATCGCGCTGGCGTATCTTACGGGAATTCTGCCTATCGTCCGCGACAAAGTTCAGTCGAAGCTCAACAATTTTGATGAATACACCATCTTGAATGCGGGAAAGCTTTCTGAATACACGGGTTTCACAACTGAAGAAGTCCGCGACTTGTGCCTGAAATACAATATCGATTTTGAAGAATGCCGCCGCTGGTACGACGGCTACAGTCTCGTCTGGTTCGAGGACGGCAAAAAGAAGGAATGTGAAATCTACAATCCAGAATCCGTCGTAAAAACGATGCTGAACCATAAATTCGGTAATTACTGGAACAAGACTTCTTCCTATGAGGTCATTTCAGACCGCTTGAATCAGAATTTCGCTGGTACAAAAGACGATGTAATCAAGATGCTTGCGGGCGAAAGCATTTCCATCGATGTTTTGTATTACAAAAACATCGTGACGGACTTCACATCAAAAAGTGACATATTTGCCTATCTGCTTCACTTGGGCTACCTTTCCTACAATGACGAACGACAAGAGTGCCGGATTCCCAACAAAGAAGTCAGACTTGAATGGCATAGAGCAGTTTCCGTCACTTCCGATTATTCTGTAACGGACTCGATTATCAATTCGTCGAAGGAACTGCTGGCCGAAACGATAAACGGCAATGAAAAAGCCGTCGCGAATGCTCTGGACGAAAGCCACATCCATGTGACGAGCAACCGAAGCTACAACAACGAGGACGCTTTGCAGTCTGCGATTTATCTTTCGTACATCTACGCCCTCAACAAATACACAATCGTCAGGGAAATGACGGCCGGTAAAGGTTTTGCTGATGTCGTATTCATTCCGTTTGTGGAGAATATGCCAGCGATGATAATCGAATTGAAACGAAACGACTGCGCGGAATCTGCAATCAAGCAGATAAAGGAGAAGCGGTATTTTGATTCTCTCTCGTCTTTCCACGGAAACCTGCTTTTCGTGGGCATAAACTACGATGAAAAGACGAAAAAACACGAGTGCAGAATCGAAAAACTGGAAGTTTGAAAATTGTGCACGATTTGTGCCGTTTCAACATGTTTCACATCGTGGCGTTTTTTGATATGATAGTGTAAATACATTCCGAAAACCTGTAGGTTTGCGGAATGCTGGCAATTATGAAAGAAACATTCGATATAGATTTCGTGCTTCCGTGGGTAGATGGAAGTGATCCTAAATGGATAGAATCATTCAACAAATATGCGCCTCCGGAAAAGCGGAAATCAATGGATTTTTCTGCAGAACGCTACCGCGACTACGGACTCTTGAAGTTCTGGTTTCGTGGAGTTGAGAAATTCGCACCCTATATCAGAAAAATCCATTTCATCACTAACGGACAAAAGCCCGATTGGCTGAACCTCGAATCTTCAAAATTAAACTGGGTAAAACATTCGGATTATATTCGAGCTGAATACCTTCCAGTATTTAGCTCGCATCCCATTGAGAATGGGATGCGAGCCATAAAGGACCTTGCAGACCACTTCGTATACTTCAACGACGATCTTTTTCTTACGGCACCGACAACACCAGACTTCTTCTTCAAGAAAGGACTTCCCTGCGACTATGCGATTTCGAACATCCAGATACCTGAATACACCGTAATGCGGAACATCGTCATGAACGACTTGGCGGAAATAAACAAATGCTTCGACAAGGGCGAATACATGAGAAAAAATCCGCTGAAATACCTCAATCCTAAATACGGGAAAATGAATATACGCACGCTGGCATGTCTTTTATGGAAAGAAACGACTGGTTTTCAAAATTTTCATTTTCCACAACCGTACTTGAAATCCACTTTGGACGAAGTGTGGAAAAACTGCAATGAAATTCTTGAGTCTACGATGAAGTCGAAATTCAGAAGCGAAACGGACGTGAACCAGTGGCTGTTCCGATACTGGCAACTCTGCAAGGGAAACTTTTCTCCAATAAATCCAAAAAAGGACAGAAAATACTACGAACTCGATGAAGACATCGACGAAATCTGCTCCGCAATCAAAAGCCAGAAATACAGGGAAATAGTAATCAACGATGCGGAATGTGAAGATTTCGATTCGCGCATGAAGAAAATCTCAGAAGCATTTGAAACGATTCTGCCGGAAAAATCAGGATTTGAAAAATAATACAAGTGAAGCCTGATTTTATGTCGATACTGAAAAACTCGAACAGCCTATACATAAACGGCTCTCGTTACTCTTTTTATGGAAATGCAAAGAAAAATATTGCTGTCGTTCATTTTCCAAAAGAAAAACTGACTTCTATTCCGATAAATAAAAAACTACCGTGGTGCGCATTTTTTGCGAAAAAAACAGGATAAGGGATTTGCTTTTAATACGGATTTATTTATTCCGAACAGTGAATTCACGTCGTACTGGCTTACGCAAAAATGGCAGATTCCAGAAGAGAAAAAAGCAGTCATCTATCCGCCTGTAACAAAAGTGAATATGCAAGCTGAGAAAAAGAAAAAGCAGATTTTTGTTTGCAGCCGTATCGAAGCGACAAAAAAAATAGATTTGCTTCTAAAAGCCTTTGAAAGCTCAAGCTATCTAAAGCAAAATTGCACGCTCGTTGTGGCTGGTTCTGTAAAAGGCGAATCAAAAGAATATATCGACAACATTCAAAAAATATCCCCGTCAGCAGTCTTTTATTTTGAGCCTTCTCGTGCAGAGTTGGAAAAGCTGTATGCCGAATCCAAGATTTTCTGGCACGCGAAGGGTATCAATGAAGAAAATCCCCTTTATTTCGAGCATTTCGGCATTACAACAGTAGAAGCAATGAGCGCAGGCTGCGTTCCGATTGTAATAAACAAAGGCGGGCAAAAAGAAATCGTCAACGAATCTTGCGGCTTTAAGTGGAATACTATCGAAGAACTTGTTTCGCTTACAGAAAATCTGGTAAAAAATCCCGATAGCATAGGCGAATTGCGAAAAAATGCCATATTTCGTTCAGAATTATACACAAAAGAAGCCTTTGAAAAATCTTTTAGGCGGATTCTTGCAGAAAAACTGCATAATAAAAGAGTCTGGTCAGGATTTAGAATAGGTCAAAAAAACACATGAGAAGCCTAGAAACAGGATTCTAGGTGTAATCATTTCATTTTTTGTGCAATAATAAAAATGAAGGAGCGGTCTCATGGGAATATATCTGAATCCTAACAATGCGCTGCTGCAACAAGGCTTGCGCTCGGAGATTTATGTAGACAAATCTTTATTGTTGGCAAAACTGAACGCGCTCATCGGAACAGAAAACAAATATCTCTGCGTGTCACGGCCGCGCAGGTTCGGAAAAACCATTACATACAACAACGAAGCAAGTTTCCAGAGCGCAATCGTCATCGAACTGAAAAACAACAAGAGTGCGGAGACTGCGATTCAGCAGATAAAAGAGCGGAAATATGATGATTTGCTTGGGCACTATCGAGGAGAAATGCTTCTAGTCGGGGTGAATTACGACGAAAAAACAAAAAAGCATGAATGCAAAATAGAAAAACTGAATGTAAAAGAGACGGCAGAATGAAAGAGAAATCATTAAAAATCAACGCATTCCTCAATTTGATAAAGTCGCTGATGAACATAATATTTCCGATAATCTCGTTTCCATACGCGTCACGAATCCTCATGCCGGACGGAATCGGAAAAGTCAACTTCGCAAATTCAATCATCGAGTATTTCGTGCTTCTTGCCGCATTGGGAATCGTTCCGTACGCTGCGAGGGAGGCTGCGAAGCGGCGTGACGACAGGAATAGACTTAACGAGTTTTCCAGAGAAATTTTGACAATCAATTTTTTTTCGACGGTTGTCGCATGCATGGCACTCTTCATCTGCTTCGCTTTTGTTCCAAAATTCAATGAATATCGAATCCTGATTATAATCTGCTCTACGAAAGTTCTCTTCACGACCGCCGGCATGGAATGGCTCTACCGCGCGGAAGAAGAATACGCATACATTACAGTCCGGCAAATTGTCTTTCAGATAATAAGCCTTGTTCTGCTGTTCACACTCGTCAGAACCAAAGAAGATTATTTTATTTACGCCGGAATAGGCGTGTTTTCAAATGTAGGTGCGAATGTCCTCAATTTTGTTTATTCGAGAAAGTTCATCAATCTGTTCGAGAAGACAAAAATCAATTTACGGCAGCATTTTCGTCCTGTGCTTACGTTTTTCGGAATAAACAGCGCCGGAAAAATAAACAGCGCACTCGATGCGGTGATGCTCGGTTTTTTGATGGGAGACCTTGCAGTCGGTTTCTACTCAGCAGCGATAAAGATAAACAGAATGGTCATAGAACTTATAACCTCGGCGGTGAGTTCGTTCATGCCACGAAGTTCATATTATCTGGAAAATGGTCAGGAGAAAGATTATCTAATGATGATTGGAAAGGTGTGCAATGCCACATTCTTCTTTTCAATTCCAGCGGCTGCAGGTCTGTTTTTTTTATGCAGGCCGATTATCATCATTTTTAGTGGCGCACAATACCTGCCGGCGGTTCCAAGCATGAAGATTCTTTCTATAAGTATCATAGGTTCGTGCGCGAATTCTTTCCTGAACAATCTCGTCATAACCCCGCAACGCAAAGAAAAATTCACACTTCTGGCCCAAATAACAGCGGCATGCAGCAACATAACGCTGAACTTTTTTTTAATCCAGAAATTTGAAGTGTTCGGCGCCGCGCTTGCGACGGTAATTGTGGAATTCATTCTGCCGCTCGTTGTCTTGATACCTTCATGGCGCTATGTACGTTCACTCTCAAACTTTGCGGGAATCATAAAGGCCGCCCTGGGAACGGCAGCCATGTACACGGCGATTTTTTTCCTGTGCAGAAACATAAAGACTCCTGCGCTACAGATTTTTGTTGCAGTCGCTGTCGGGGGGACCGTATACGCAGGCGCAGAAATTCTCCTGCGGCACAAAACAGCACTTGCAATTCTAGAAATCATCACACACAAGCTAAGAAGACAGTAAAAAATGGAGGCGGAAATATGGCAAATCTTTTTTCAAAGGCACAGGCACTTTTGCACGGCAAAAAATACGGTGAACTTTTCCAGAAAATTGCGAACTACGGTCGCTATACGATTCTTAGGGCTTGGTTTTCGCTAACTTTCAAGGAGCAGGACAGCGACTTAAAGAAAACGAACAAGAATTATGTGATGTATGTGTATCTTAAGGAAAAATACAAGAAATTCATAAGGGATTATCCTGTCAGCCGCACAGAAAAGCATGAATATTCAAACATCATCTGGTGGTGCTGGCTTCAGGGAGAAGAAAACGCACCGGAACTTTGCAAGGCCTGTCTTGCCTCTCTCAAGAGGGAAATGCCTGACAGGGAAATCAAAGTCATAACAAGCGAAAACATGTACGATTATGTGGATTTCCCGGACTTCATAAAAGAAAAATACAGGAAGGGAATCATTACCCATACGCACTTTTCCGACCTTTTGCGGCTGGAACTTCTCATAAAGTACGGCGGAATATGGATTGACTCAACAGTCTTCTGCACTGCAAGACCGGAATACGCGCTAAACACTCCCCTATTCATGTTCAAGACGGACGAGCGGAACGACCCCGGCATTGCAGCTCAAAGCTGGTTCATTTCCGCGGAAAAAAACGAAAGAATTCTCACTATGACGAGAGATTTGCTTTATGAATATTGGAAAAAGAACAACTCGATGATTCACTACTTTCTGATATATTTCTTCCTGAAAATCGCCTCAGAAAAATACAGCGAAGAATGGGCGGCAATTCCCTGGTTTCCGGATTTGCCGCCTCACATCATGCAGCGTGAATTGAGCAAGCCTTTCTCAGAAACACGCTTCGAGCAATTGAAACGCATGAGCGACATCCACAAACTTTCTTACAAGATTGATGTCGATAAAAGCGAGGACACACTTTACAGGCATTTGCTGGATATATAAACCAATCGGCATAAAAACAATTATTATGCTATAATGCAAATATGTCTCAAATTCTATACACGCTCATAAACAAGGAAACTCCTCTCTGCGACTTTGTCATCGAAGGCGAAGGCGAACTTGAACTTTGCAAAATCGTCAAGGAATACAAGAGACTGCCCTTCTGGTGCGAGCCGCTTTCAACATGGGGTGCAAGATGAACATGATAAAGAACGTGCAGTGCGAGAAGATTCTGGGATTCGACGCGAAATGGGATTTTTAGTAATATGACAAAATATGGAAAGAATAAATGAAAAATAAATACTGTTCTCTTCTACCCTATGCCATAATCGCAGTTTTTTCTGCAATTCTCATCAACAACATGTTCTACGGATTTTCATGGACGGACGAAGGTCTGTATCTTTCCAATGTTCAGAGATACTTTTCTGGAGACAGATTCTTAATCGATGACTGGACGCCTACTCAGTTTTACGAGCCGCTTTTATACCCACTTTACGCTCTTTTTGTACGGATTACAGGCTCAACAGATAGTGTTTTCCTTTTTTTCAGGTTTGCGACCATCATTTTTCAGACTCTTGCCGCTTTTTTCACATATTCTTTGCTTTCAAAAAAATACAGTGCATTTTCAGCATGTGTCGCATCCTTAATTGTGCTTGTTTTTTCAAGAGCGTGTATAAACGGTCCTTCTTACTACACAATCGGATTTGAAAGCTATCTTATCGCCCTGCTCTGTCTCTATGCCTTTTTATCCTTGTCCTACAGCAAAGTCTTTCTCTTTGTTTCAGGAATCTTCTTTGCATCCTCAATTCTTTGCAATCCTTTCCTCGTTCTTCCATATATTGCCGTTTCAATCTTTACATTGATTCTTCCCGTAAGTCGCAAGCACATCAAGGAAATCGCTTTCGTCTGGCTAGGAAGCGTAGCTTCTGGAATCGTCTACATGATTTTTGTCTTTGCGGGCAATTCGCTGTCTGATATTCTTTCAGGACTGCATTACACTTACAACGACCCGTCATATAAACACACGATTATTCTTACAATAAAAAGGCTTTACAAAATGCCTCGTCTGCTGATTTTTCCATATATTCTGACATGGCTTCCCATGATTATCACATGCATTGTCGTCAAGAGGAAAAAATGGCAGCTTTCCACAACGAAAACTCTTATCCTGCATCTGCTCAATACAGTTGTTTTTTTAGGCAACTGTTTTTGGAAAAAGGACTGTGGCGTTGCCATAATGACATTCCTGCATTTTACGATTTTTGAAGTTGTCCTCTTTTCTGATTTACGATTCAAAGAGTTTATGCGTGAATATAAAAATGAACTTCTTTATTTTGTCCTTCCAGGACTTGTTCTCGCCTATTTCTTCTGCTTCGCTTCCGACACGGGTTTTGGAGTATGCTCCATCGGAATGGCAGTAGCCGCGATTGGGGAAATACTAATTCTCGAAAAATGCCTTAGAAAACTTGATTTTGGTAATTCAAAAAGTCTTGGGAAAATCGCAAAAGACTGTCCGCTCTTCATTCTCACAGCTTTTACCTTCTTTAATCGTACAAACCTGATTTACAGGGATGCACAGTTACCGCCGCATCTTCTGTTTCTGCCGCAGTTCCAAAAAGGTATTGAGAAAATAAGCTCAGGTCCGGTCAAAGGAATCTACACGACAAAAGAAAACAAGGCTTACTACGATGATTTACTGGCACTTCTTCAAAACATAAGCAATGATGAACCGCAATCTGAAAAATCAGTTTTTATAGCAGGTGCCGCAACCTGGGCCTACACGGCATTTCAAAATCTTCGTTGCAGTGCGCCGACTACATGGAGAACCTTTTGCGATGATATTCGCCTCCAGACCTATTATGAAGACTTCCCAAAGAATCCTTTCCCGGAGTATGTGATTCTCCTTGACTCCAAAAATCCAGACAACGGAGGAAGATACGAGGGAAAAAATGACGAAGAAAACGTCAAAGACACTTGGATTTTCAAGAAAATGCTTGATATGGGATATGAAAAGACCGAACTGAATCATATCAGCGTATTTTCAAAACACGCTGATTGAGATTCATTTTTAAAGAGTCAATCAACGCTTTGGGATTCTAACACATCGATAAGCTCCTGAACATTATCCTTTGTGATAAACATTCCAAAGCCTGTCTTGTAAGGCAGATTCTCCGATGCGGCCTCTATTGCAGATTTTTTTTCTTCTTCACTTCCAAAAACAACCTTCTCCATTTCTCCACCCACAAAATCGATAAAATGGGAGCGGTCACGGAAATATCGTAAATCATTTGTGTATTTATTCAAGCCGGCGAAGTTGTAAAAATCACAGTTCTGCGCCACATCGAAGATAAAATCGTACAGTCCAAGCGTCGTTTCTTTCTTGTAGACATTCTGGAATGTCGGATTCAGGATAAACGTGCATTGGATATTGTTTTCACTGCAAAGTTCTGATATTTTTCCGAGTGCAACAGGGGCTGTCTTTTCCGTATATGCACCTGTACTGAATCCCGCAACTTCATAATCCTTATTCCACTCCTGTTTTTCTGGTACATAGAAATTTCCAGCATGTGTATTTGAATAATATACGGTTCTGCTAATTTCTGCTTTTTTTTCATCATAATTCATCATGGAACTTAGCAAATCCTTGTCAGGCTTTATGAAGAAAAAATACTTGTAGAAATCAAATTTGCTTTTGTCCCATTTCTTGAACGGAACCGTCTGCAAGTCCATTTCATTTTCATGCGCGCTGTGAAATTTCGCATTGTTTTCAAAGCAAACAACAAGACTCTCAACATGAACATTGTATTTCAAAAGCATTAACACCGTGTCATAAAATTCCTCAGGAGTTCCAGAAGGGTAATTGAGGCTGTACCAGCTCAATTTAACTCCATTTCTCTCTGTCGGAAGATAGTCGACAGGAAGTCCGCCGACTCTGGACGAACCTATCAAAAATGCGTTGTACTTTTCTGGATTTGACACGACATGATAAGTTTTCACGAAATTTTCATTTCGACTTGTATCTTCATAAATACGAACCTTGTCTGGATGAAAAACGCCAAAGGGGTCTACAAAGAAACTTAGACCAGCCCAAGTAGCAAGTATGAGAAATACAAAAATCAGTTTTCTTATAAGTTTCAACATGAAAAGGCCTTCTAAAATTGATTATAAATAAACGAAGTATGCAATCCAGAATTTATATCAATCAAAGCTGAAAAAGTAAGCAAAATCAATATCGTATACAAACTCCAGCGGATTACAATTCCCTTAGACGAGACAAGCTCAATTCCTGATTTTTTCTGTGTCATAAAAGAAATCAGAAATCCCGCAAAAACCAAGAATAGGGCTTTAGCAAAATTTTTATACCGGAAAGAGTCAAGCATCAAAATGTCACGCACAACTTCTTTTGCTTCCGCCACCCCGCCCATACTGTGCAAAGAGGAAATTATTTCCTTAATGTCGCTTCCAGCCATTAAAACTTTTTTTATGACAATAACAACATCAGTGCAAGACGAAGCTCTGAAAAAAATGTATCCGATGCAAACTATTATAAACGTTTTTGCAACCTGAAAAGCCCCATAGCATTTAGAATCAGAACTTATTCCGAGCTTTGACTTAAATAATACAACTTTTTTCTCTGACAAACTTTCCAAGATAATAAACAGTCCGTGCCACAGTCCCCAAAAAACGAAAGTCCAATTTGCTCCATGCCACAATCCTGTAGCGAACCAAACGACAAGCAAAGAAAAAATTTGCGGGAGAATCTTTGAAATATTCTTGTGCCCACTTTTACGGATTTTTTTTCCAAATGTATCATTACACTTTCTGAACACTGGATAAAAAAGATAGTCTTTGAACCACGCACCCAAAGTTATATGCCAACGACGCCAAAATTCAGAAATAGTTTTTGAAAAATATGGATGATTAAAATTCTCAGAGATTTTTATTCCCAGAATCTGCGATGAACCGATGGCCACATCCATGTATCCTGAAAAATCCGCATAGATTTGAACAGCATAAAAAACTGTCGCAATCAAAAGCGCAATTCCAGAGGATTTTGAAACATCTCCATAAACTTCATTCACATAAAGACCAAAAAAATCAGCGATATACAGTTTTTTGAAAAGTCCCCATGCAATTCTTTTCAATCCAGCTGTAATACGGCAATAATCAAAAACTGCGATGTTATTAAACTGGGGAGACAAATCAGAATATCTCTCAATCGGCCCCTGTATTATCTGCGGAAAATAAAGCACATATAGCGAATAGTCAAGGAAATTCCGCTCGGCCTTTACTGTTTCTCTTGAAACATCAATTAAATAGGAAATTACCTGAAAGACATAAAAAGAGATTCCAAGAGGCAGTATGAACGAGACTGGAGCAAAGCCTGCATCTTGTGAAAAAATTGCATTTACCGTTGAAATCAAGAAATTTGTATACTTGAAAACAACAAGCATTAACAGATTCAGCACAATTGCAAGAACTAAGACCACTTTTCTTACAGATACGGATTTCTTTTGCTCAATGAACATTCCCGCAAAATATGAAGAAAACAGAGAGAAAAACAAAAAGGGAAGATTCTTGACCCCTGCCCAGGCATAAAATATCAAGCTTGCGAGTAGCAGCAAAATTTTGTTAAGAACAACTTTTTTAAAAAATCTGCCACTTACACCATAAACAACACAAAGCAGAAGGAAAAAAAACAAAAAAGACCACGAGCTGAATGTCACTTTGGTCAGGCTCCTGTTGAATTTGAGATGATATCAATCATTTCACCGACATTTTTCATACCGACAACATCCTTCATGGCAAATTTAAAACCGAAAGCGTCTTCAACTTCGCCAATCAAAGTGATATGCATGAGAGAGTCCCACGCGGCAATATCAGCGGAATAAGTTTCCCTATTAATGACAATGCTGTCATCATCAAACACATCCCTAAAAACATCCTGCAGTTTTTTCAAAATTTCTTCTTTTGTCATAAAGATTCCTCACTAATGTATGTTTTATTTTTTGTAAAGTCAGAAGTTTTTACAGAGAAAAGGTTTTCTCCAGTTCTCTCGAATCCGAGTTTTTCATAAAGGTCTTTTACCATAGAATTTTTGGGAGTCGGAATATACTCCCCAACGACAAGCTTGTATCCGTTTGAGCGGGCGGTATCGACAATTTTATTTACAATGAATTCTTCCATGCCGCGCTTGAGGACACGGCAGCTCATAAGCCACTCCGAAACGAAAAGAGTTTCCGAATCCCTCTTTTCAAGAATGACAACGCTTATAAGTCCATGCTCACCGAACTTATCTTTGAGGGTAAAATAAAGCGTAATGAATTTTTCATTCTTTGAAATCTCTGAAATTTCGCTTTCGTTGTACCGAATCGTGCGCAAATTGAACTGATTGCTCCTCTGCGTAAGCTGTGCAATTCTAGGAGTCTGAAACGAATCAAATGGTTTTACGACAGCCTTCATCTCAAGACTTTTCAAATATTCATCATAATTTTCAAAAGCCTGCTGAGTTTCAGTTCGTTTTACCTCAGCTTGATATTGCTTTGTACGGGAAACATCTTCATCACTGAAAGAAGTCGTCTCAAAAAGATTCAAGGACTGTAAATATGATAGGTACTGAGCCGGATCTTCAGGCAACTCAGGAACTGTGACTTCAGGAATCATCGATTTTACAAGATTCCGTTCAAAAGGGTTATCATCGATGAAAACGATGCTGTCCATCCCAATATTCAATGTCTTTTGGATGTATTTGATATTCTCTGCCTTGTCATTCCAGTTTGCAACAAAAATACTTATGTCGGACAAGCGCAAAACCATGTCGGGATGTTTTTCAAACGGCAATTTAGCGTTTGCATCATCATTTTTACTGCAAACCGCAATTATTATTCCCCGATTCTTAAGTTCCTTTATGTAGACCTGCAAGGCAGAGAAAGCCCGTCCAAGCCCCAATTCACCTATCTGTATTCCATCGAGTCCATCATCACCGATAACTCCGCCCCACAATGTATTGTCCAAATCACAGACAAGACATTTTTTGAACTGCCCCTTTACGACTTTCAAATTATTTACGATGTTTTCGGCAATAAGAGGAAGAGCATTCAGTGAAAATGGCATTTTCGCGATATAAAACAGCTTGGAATCTGCAAAAGATTCCCTTCCCATGCAATTTTGAATCGATGCAACATCGACTATATACACATTCTTATGCTCTGAAGCTTTCTCCATAATCAGTAGATTAAGTTTTCTCAGCTGGTATAAAAAAGAACTTTGAACCTTGCAAGCGTAATTTCCAAAAACCGCGTCATTATATTCGGGAAAATTTAACTGGAATACCCGTCCCCGATTATTTGTATAGGCAAATTTATTCCAATAGTTTTCTATCACGCTTGCTTCTGATTCTGAAAATGCCGCCCTATCTGAAAGAGGTGTTTTTACAAATTTCTCATATAATTTTTCTGTACACAGGCAAAGCAAAAGAACATCAGGATTGAAGTTAAAAAGTTCAGAACCAGAATCCAAAAGCTGAGCATCGATTTGATTGTAATCGACATCAAAACAAGTTAAAGACAAATCTTCAATAAACGCACATCCAGAAACCGCAGTCGCCAAATGCTGAGTTGCACAGTCCCCCATAACTGCAAGTTTTATGGCATTTTTCTTGTCTACATTTTTTGATTGCTTTTCAGCATGCTTTAATTGCAAAAAAGAGTATTTACCCCAAATCATACATATCTATTATTATAAAAAGTCAAAAATATGTCCATGCAGAATTCTCAGCAAACAAAGATTGCCAAAAACAACCTCTACAACTCAAAAAAGTTCTAAACTATAAATACCACCTGCATTTTGGTATAATATAAATCATGAAATATGTCTATGTTTTAACCTCAACCGAAAAAGACCTCTATTACGAGCAGTGCCTCATGTCTGTTTTTTCACTGCGTCATTACATGCCGAAAGCAGAAATCATCATTCTTACTGACGACAGGACAGCCACAACTTTTACAGGAAGCCGGAGTAAGATAAAAGAATACGCAAGCAGCGTCGTCGCCGTGGATTTTCCGGCAGAAGCAGGCAATGTGGAAAGGTCCCGTGTCCTTAAAACAACAATCCCGGAACATATTTCAGGTGATTTTCTCTTTATAGACTGTGACACAATCATCTGCGAAAGCCTTTCCGACATCAAAAAACTTGAATGTCCTGTCGCAGCGGTCCTTGACGGTCACGTTCCCCTTGCAGAGCACAAGCACAGGGATTATTTTTTGAAGCGCGAAAAGAAAATGGGCTACACGGGAACCAAAAATCAGGGCTTCCACATAAACAGCGGCGTCATTTTGTATCGCGACGGAGAAAAATCCAGGGATTTTTTCAAAAAATGGCATGAGCTTTGGGAGTATTCTTTCAGGGTAAAGCACGACCACCACGATCAGGGAGCCTTTAACGAAGCATTTTATCAGTGCGGATTCGGGGACACTCAGCTTGGCGGCGAATGGAACTGTCAGATAAGTCAGGGTGGCCTTGCTTTCCTTGAGCACGCAAAAATCATCCATTATTTTTCAAGCGAGGCTGCGGGGAAAAACTATGTGGCCTACTACAAGCTGGCAGACAAAAGCGTCCAGCAGCGAATAAAAGAGGCCGGAGACATTCCTGAAGACATTCAGCAGATGATTTTGAATCCGAAATTCCAGTTCACGAAAGTTCATCTTTTGAATGACAAGAGGATTATCCCGATTTTGCAGTCTCCATTGACATTCACTCTCGCAGAGTTCAAATTGCACTGTCCTGCACTTTTCTCTATACTTGAGAGTATTGTAGGCAGTTGCCGTTCCTTTGCAAAGAAATTAAAGAGCAAAAAATAAAACAGTCATCAGGAGAATTTCAAAAATGAAAATCGCAGTGGCAGGAACCGGGTATGTAGGACTCTCGAACGCAATACTTTTGGCACAGCACAATACGGTTTTTGCTGTTGATGTCATTCAGTCGAAAGTCGATTTGATAAACAACAAAAAATCTCCCATAGTAGACAAAGAAATCGAAGATTATCTTGCCAACAAAGATTTGAACCTTACCGCCACAACAGACGCAAAACTCGCTTATACAAACGCGGACTTTGTCATAATCTCCACCCCGACGAACTATGACCCCCATAAAAATTATTTTGACACATCGAGCGTCGAAGCAGTCCTTTCACTTGTAGACGAATACAATAAAAAGGCTGTAGTCATCATAAAATCAACGATTCCAGTCGGCTATACGGAAGAAGTAAGCAGAAGATTTTCAGATTTGAACATTCTCTTTGCCCCGGAATTTTTGAGGGAGGGACACGCCCTCTACGACAACCTGTATCCAAGCCGAATAGTCGTAGGATACCCGAAAAACAACAAAAAACTTGAGGACGCAGCCCATACTTTCGCGGAGCTGTTACAGGCAGGAGCGATAAAAAAGGACATTCCGACGCTCTTTACACAGCCAACCGAAGCCGAGGCAATAAAGCTGTTTGCAAACACCTATCTTGCCCTCCGGGTAAGCTACTTCAACGAGCTTGACACCTATGCAGAAATGCATGGTCTTGACACCAAGCAGATTATTCAGGGAGTAAGCCTTGACCCCAGAATCGGCGACGGCTACAACAATCCCTCTTTCGGCTACGGCGGCTACTGCCTTCCAAAAGACACCAAGCAGCTTCTTGCAAACTATGCGAACATTCCGCAAAACCTCATGAGCGCGATAGTCGAGTCAAACCGCACAAGAAAGGAATACATAGCCCGCCATGTTCTTGAAAAGAAACCTGAAACAGTCGGAATCTACCGCCTTACAATGAAGGCAAACAGCGACAATTTCCGCCAGTCTTCAATTCAGGATGTAATGAAAATACTTCGGGGAGAAGGCGTAAAAGTCATAATTTACGAGCCGACACTCACAACAGACGAATTCGAGCGATTTCGTGTGGAACATGATTTAGCCACGTTCAAGAAAACCTGCGACATTATTCTTGCAAACAGGATAAGCCCGGATTTGGAAGACTCTCGAAGCAAGGTCTACACAAGGGATTTGTTTTCACGGGACTAAAAATTATTTCGTAGTCTCTTTCACAACAAACTTAGGATGCCTGTTCACCGTAAGATACATCTGTCCGAGGTACTTTCCGATGATTCCCAGGGAAACAAGAATGAGTCCGCCCAGAATCAGAAGGAGGATTACGAGCGTGGTCCAGCCGGTGACATCCGCCTTGCCAGTAAAATACTGCACCGCATAGACAATGGCAAGCACAAGCCCCACTGCCGCGCTGAAAAATCCCGTGTATGAGGCAAGATTCAAGGGCATTGTGGAAAAGCCGAAAAGCATCCGCAGAAAGACTTTTATCGACTTTACGAGGTTGTAGTTTGATTTTCCAAGTTCCCTTTTGTGGTGCTCAATGTCAATCTGGGTGATGTTCCTTGTTACCTGGAAAATAAGGCCGTCGATGTAAGGAAAAAGATTGTCGAATTTCACCATTTCCTTTACCACATCTCCGCTTACGATTTTAAATGGCGAAAGATAGATTCCCTTAGGCTTGTCCAGGGCAATCTCGCTGATTTTTCCGTTGAACCAGGAGCCGAGATTTTTCCAGAGCTTCTGCTTCTTTGCCGCAAAATTGGCGTAGACAACATCAAAGCCCTTTTTGGCTTCCTCATAGAGTTTTGGAATGTCGTAGGGCGAATGCTGCAAATCATCGTCCATAATGACAATCCACTTTCCGCTGGCGTAGTTCAAGCCGGTGAGGATGGCAGAGTCCTGACCGCCGTTTTTGCGCAGGTTGATTCCAAGAAGATTGGGATTTTTCTCCGCCTCTTTTTTGATTTCGTCCCAACTGGAGTCGCGGGAACAGTCGTTTACCATAATCTGCTCGTAGCAGATTCCGGCCGAGCCGAGAGCGTCCGCAATCTGACGGCTGAGTTCTGCGACGCACTCGTGGCTGTTATAGACTGGAATTACTATGCTGATTTCTTTCTGTTTTTCTTGATTCACGCTCATTTATAGAACTCCAGTACCGCGTCAATTACTTTCTGCTGGTCTTCATCTGTAAGGCCGTAATAGAGCGGCAAGCGAACCAGACGCTCTGAATAAGCCGTGGTGATTTCATCTTCGCCGTCAAAACGACCGAATTTCAGTCCTGCCGGGGCAGAATGCAAGGGAATATAGTGGAATACTGCGAGAATGTCTTTTTCCTTCATGAAAGATATGAATTTTGTCCGCTCTTCAAGATTTTTTGTAATGAGATAGAACATGTGGGCATTGTGCTGACATCCTTCTGGAATTACAGGAAGACGGATTTTTCCATCTTTTTCCAAAGCTGTAAAGGCTTCCTTATATTTGTTCCAAACATTCATTCGGGAATTCTGAATGTCATCGGCTTTTTCAAGCTGTGCCCAGAGATAGGCCGCATTCATGTCGCTTGGAAGGTAAGATGAGCCGTAATCCCGCCAGGTATATTTGTCCACCTGTCCGCGAAGGAAGCGGCTTCTGTCAGTGCCTTTTTCACGGATAATCTCAGCCTTTTCAAAATCAGCATTTCCTGTATTGATGATGACGGCTCCGCCTTCGCCCATGGAAAAATTCTTTGTCTCATGGAAAGAAAAACAGCCGTAATCGCCGATTGTTCCCAAAGGCTTTCCCTTGTAAAAAGAGCAGACAGCCTGTGCCGCATCTTCAACGACTTTCAGCTTGTGGCGGCGGGCAATGTCCATGATAGTGTCCATTTCACAGGCAACTCCGGCATAATGAACGACGCAGATTGCCTTTGTTTTTCCTGTAATTGCCCGCTCGATTTTCTTTTCGTCAATGTTCATGGTGTCGGCACGGACATCAACAAAAACGATTTTAGCTCCACGCTGAACAAAGGCATCGGCTGTGGAACAGAAGGTAAAGGACGGCATGATTACCTCGTCCTCAGGCTTTATATCGCAAAGAAGGGCCGCCATTTCAAGGGCTGTCGTTCCGCTTGTGGTAAGGAGGACTTTTGAGGCTGTTAGCCCCCCCCTAACAGAATTTAGCTTATGCTCAAACCAGGCGTGACATTTTTTTGTAAATTCACCGTCACCGCAAATTTTGTGAGCCTCAATCACTTGTTGAATATATTTTACTTCATCGCCCGTTACGGGTGGAACATTGAAATGAATCATAAAAAAAACCACCGTTTAATTTGTTTTCGATTATATAAAATTGAAATACCTTTTTCTATGCAATTTTTCAGGAGAGACCACCACTGCGCAGATTAAACGGTGGTTTAAAATGCACATTGAATGCAACAATATCATCCCCTACGAAAATCTCGCGCGGACAAACAGTCAGTTTGAGTCTGAATTCAAAGCAGCTTTCGACAGATTCATCGAAAAAGGCTGGTACATTCTCGGTCAGGAAGTAAAGTCCTTTGAAGAGGAATTCGCCTCTTATGTCGGCACAAAGCATTGCGTGGGCGTAGCCAGCGGACTTGACGCCCTCATCATCGCCCTTGAATGCCTCAAACTCCCCAAAGGAAGCGATGTCCTTGTTTCCTCAAACACATACATTGCCTCGATTCTTGCAATCGTAAAGGCGGGGCTTAATCCTGTCCTTGTGGAGCCGGACATTTCCACTTGCAACATAAACCCGGATTTGCTTGAAGAGAGCCTTACGCCAAATACAAGCGCCCTTCTTGTCGTTCATTTGTACGGCAAGGCCTGCGAAATGGACAAAATCTCGGACTTTTGCAAAAAGCACAGTCTCCGTTTGGTAGAAGACTGCGCCCAGTCCCATGGGGCTAAATTCAAAGGTAAAACCACTGGCTCTTTCGGAGATTTCGGCGCCTTCAGCTTTTATCCCACAAAGAATCTGGGGGCATTGGGAGACGCCGGCGCGCTTTGCACAGATAATGACGAGCTTGCAGAAATGGCTCGTGCATGGCGCAACTACGGCTCAGAAAAGCATTACCACAACAAATACACAGGCATCAACTCACGCCTTGACGAGATTCAAGCTTCCTTTTTGCGCATAAAACTCCGCCATATCAAGGAAATCACTGCAAAAAAACGGAAGCTCGCTCAGATGTACTTTGACGGTCTGGATAAAAGCAAATTCACCCTGCCTGTCGTGGACGCAGATTATTTCGATGTCTACCACATTTTCCAGATTCGCTGCCAGAAGCGGGATGAATTAAAGCAGTATCTTCTGGACAAGGGAATCAAGACCGAAATCCACTACCCTGTTCCGCCAATCAAGCAGGAAGGCTATCGTGAGATTTTCGCCCGTCAAAAGCCCACGCCTATTGCAGAAGAAATACACGACACGGTGCTTTCGCTCCCCATTTCCTACGGAACAACGGAAGAAGAGGTAAGGCGGGTCATCGAAGTAATAAATCAATTCAAATAAAAAGCAGGAAGAAAAATGAAACTTTCAATTTGTATTCCAGTATATAACGGCGCGGACACAATCTCTGAGCTGGTAGACAAACTGCAGGAGACTTTCAGAGGCCGGGACTTTGAAATCGTCATGGCAAATGACGGCAGCCGGGACAATTCCAGCGAAGTCTGCCAGTCAATCGTAAAAAAATACAATAATGTCAGATTCGTGGATTTGAGACGCAACTACGGTGAGCACAATGCCGTCATGTGTACGCTCAACTATTGCACAGGTGATTATGCCGCAATTATCGATGACGACTTGCAGAATCCCCCGGAAGAAATCTTAAAGCTCGTGGAAGAAGCCGAAAAAGGTTATGATGTCGTTTACGCGAAATATCACAAAAAGAAGCACTCGCTTTTCAGGAATCTCGGAAGCAAAATCAACGACATTCTTGCGACATGGCTCATCGGAAAGCCAAAAAATCTTTATCTCTGCTCGTTCAAGCTTGTAAACAGGGCATTGATAAATGAAATCATAAAATACAAGGGGCCATTCCCATACATCGACGGTCTCATTCTCCGGGCCACGAACAGCTATTCTGCGGTATTCGTTGAGCACAAATCCCGGGAAGCCGGAAAATCAAACTACACGTTGGGAAAGCTCATTCACCTTTGCCTGAGCATGTTCGTCAATTTCTCGATAAAGCCCATGCGCTTCATGATGGGCTTTGGCGCTGTCGTCATGCTCATGTCCGTCGCCCTGGCCGTCTATTTCGTGATCGACAAAATACTTCACCCGGAAATCGCCAACGGCTGGACTTCCCTTGTGGCCCTTATTCTCTTTTTCGGCGGCTTGCAGACCGTCTTTCTGGGGCTCATCGGCGAATACATCGGGAAAAACTATCTTGACCAGAACGGAACGCCGCAATTCACGGTAAAAAAGACCTATGGAATTGCAGAAAATGAGGAGCAGTCAAAATGAACGGAATGTACAAACTGTTGAATTTCAAGGATTTGGGTGACGAAAGGGGAAAACTTGTGGTAATCGAAGGAAATCAGGACATTCCCTTTGAGATTGCCCGGGCTTTTTACATCTACGGCTCGGATTCCACGGTCGTCCGCGGGCAGCACGCAAACCGCAATTCAGAGTTCGTGCTGGTGAATGTGGCAGGAAGCTCAAAAGTCATGATTACCGACGGAACCAAAAAAGAAATCGTCGAACTCAACAAGCCCATGGAAGCGGTTTATATTCCCAAAATGATTTGGAAAGAGATGTACGATTTTTCGCCGGATTCCGTGCTCCTGGTCCTTGCGAACACCCATTACGACGGAAGGGAATATATCCGCAACTTTGAGGAATACAAGAAAGAGATGACAAAAGATTCTTGAAAAACGGAGTGACAAGCAATACACTTTGCTCTACCTATGAAAAAGCATCGGAATCTTTTTCCTTTTCTCTTCATGCACATAGCCTTTCTCGTCTACACGCTCTACCCGCTTCTGGGAAAGTTTGCCACGCGCTATGAGATGCTTTCCTTTCAGTTTATTGCTCTGTACGCTGTCGTGTTTTCGGTTCTTTTTCTGTACGCTCTTCTCTGGCAACAGGTTCTCAAAAAAATTCCGCTTACCACGGCAATCGCAAACAAATCAGTTACGATTATATGGGGCATGATTTTCGGTCTGATTTTTTTTGATGAAAAGATTACATTAAAAATGTTTCTTGGCGCACTGCTGATTCTTTCGGGAATTTTCATCTTGAGCATGGAGAAAGAATAATGACTGTTTACATTCTGATTTTATTTTTTTCAGTTTTCATTTCAGCCCTTTCACAGGTGCTCTTAAAAAAATCAGCTATAAAAAAATATGACTCATTCATCAGGGAATACCTCAATTTCTATGTCGTTCCTGCCTATGCAATTTATTTTATTGCGGTCTTTCTTGACCTGATTGCACTTAAAAAAGTTCCCGTTTCGTTCGTTCCTGTGGCGGAGGCTTCCAGCTACATCTTCGTACTTCTCTTCGGGAGGCTTTTTTTTAAGGAGACTTTCTCAAAGCGGAAAATTCTTGCGATGCTTCTGATTCTTGCCGGAATAGTTGTGTTCGTCATATAGAATTTTCAGAATTGAAATTATAAGAGTTTTTTCATTAGAATAGTTAATCATGTCATCTATATTTTACAACTTGATTATCTTTCCAATTTCACAGATTCTTGAATTTTTCTATCAATTTATATATGAAGCAACAGGAAAAGAAGCATTCGCAGTAATCGCGCTCAGTTTTGTCGTCACGCTGTGTACACTTCCCTTGTACATGGTCGCCGAAGGCTGGCAGGAAACGGAGCGGCAGACCCGCTTGAAGCTCCAGCCGGGGATTGACCGCATAAAGAAGGCCTTCAAAGGCGACGAGCAGTATATGATTCTCAATACCTTCTACCGTCAGAATCACTACAGCCCGATTATGGCACTGCGCTCGTCACTCAGTCTGCTCATTCAGATTCCTTTTTTCCTTGCGGCTTATCATTTTCTTTCGGAATTGGGCACCCTAAAAGGCGTAAGTTTTCTCTTCATCAGGGATTTCGGTTCTCCTGACGAAACTTTTCACATCGGCTCATTCGCAATAAACATTCTGCCCATTGCAATGACTGTGATAAACTGCGTTTCGGGTTTCATTTACTCACGAGGCCATGAACTCCGGGAAAAAATCCAGATTTATGTTTTCGCGGCAGTTTTTCTTGTCGTCCTGTACCGCTCCCCAGCCGGACTTGTCGTCTACTGGACGATGAACAACATTCTTTCGCTCGTAAAGAACATCTTCTACAAATTGAAGAATCCTAAGCGTGTCCTTTACATTCTGCTATGCGCATTCGCCCTTCTTTGCATTGCCGCACCGTTCACAGTTCTTCAGGGACAGAAAAGCGCGTACCGCAAGGCTTTGGTCGCATTCGGAATCATTCTTCCGCTTCTTCCATTCGCAGTGATGTATTTTTCTGCATTTTTGGACAGGCATTTTAAATTCTTGGATGAAAATCCAAAAATCAGGTGCAAGATTTTCTTTACGGCGGCTTTTGCCCTTACCATTCTGGCGGGTTTTGCGATTCCATCGATAATCGTAGAAAGCGAGCCGAATAATTACTGCTATGTAGACAGCTACAAATCTCCTTTTGTGTTCATAATCTCCACTTTTTTCCAGAGCGCAGGAGTTTTTTTGCTGTGGTGCGGAGCCTTCTACGGTCTTTTCTCTTCCAGAGTCAAGAAAATCATGGCAATCGCCTTCACTATTTTTGCTTTCATCGCCTTGGTAAACACTTTCGCTTTCGGCGGAAAATACGGGCCGATTGAGCCTTGGCTTGAATTCATGCAGCCTCAGGAATTTACTCCGACAATTTCCGCATTCGCCCTCAATGCATTTGTGATTCTGCTGATTGTCACTGCATGTGTTTTCCTTATTCTGCGTTTTCCTAAAATTTTGCACTCGCTTTTACTTATACTTGTTATTTCGCTCGTGGCAATCTCAGGAAAGAATTCCCTGACAATTCAAAACGAATATGCGAAAATGCCAGTTCCCTCTTACAACAATTCTCTTGAGCCGATTTTTCATCTTTCAAAAACAGAACAGAACGTTATTGTAATCATGCAGGACAGGTGTTTTTCGCCATTCATTCCCTATGTGCTGGACGAAATTCCAAGCTTGAAAGAGGATTTTGACGGATTCACCTATTACCCGAACACAATTTCAATGGGAAAACTCACGATGATTGGTACTCCGGGCTTGTTCGGAGGCTATGACTACACTCCCTATCGCATGAACGAACGGGCCATAGAAGAACCGGAAAAAACTCTTCAGGACAAGCACAGCGAGGCCATGCTCACGCTTCCACTGCTCTTCACTCAAAACGGTTTCCGTGCGGAAGTCGCAAATCTTCCTTACGAAAATTACCTTGAACAGCCTGAAAGCAATATGTATTTTGACAATCCGAACTTGGCTCGTCATGGAATTGAGCTTGAGGAAAAGACAGAACTTGACGGCATTTCCTATATCGTAAAATACAAAGACCATGAGCCAATCCGCCACAACAAAGTGCTCGGCACCTACACGAATTACTGGTATGCCCAGCACGGAATGGAAAAAGAGCCGTACATCAGTTCGCAGATATTCAGGAATTTCATCTGGTTCTCATTGTTCAAGATGGTTCCGCCTGTACTTCGCGGTGCTATTTACCACAGGGACTACTGGATGGCCTACAACAAATGGGACGACAGCGCCAGATTCGTGGACAATTATTCTGTCATTGACTATCTTCCAGAGCTTACAAAAATCGACGGCGGCAAGGGAACGCTGATTCTCCTTGACAATGAGGCAACCCATGAGCCGGTGCTTCTTCAGGCACCTGAATACGACTTCAGGAAACCTGCTGAACTTACGGATTTGGGGAACAGTCCCCTGAAAGAAAACACCGAATTCAGCACTATGTGCGGCATTTTCAAGCGTTATATTGATTTTTTCGAATACCTCAAAGCGAATGACTGCTACGACAACACAAGAATCATAATAGTTTCAGACCACGGTATGAGCGACAACTCAGAAGCCGTGAAAAATCTGGATTCTTCCGGCCTGCCGTTCCAAAAATGCAATTTCGTCGCCACTCTCCTCGTAAAAGATTTCAATTCCCGAGGCACAATAAAAACAGACAGCTCCTATATGACGAATGCTGATACTCCAGCCCTTTGTATAGGGGGGGGGCTACTAACCTATACAAAGCATCCGTTCACCGGAAAAAATCTGGAAGTCACGGACAAAGCCGCTTATTCCATCCTGAACACCTCGCGGGCGCAGAGCACCAGAATCCGAAAAGAAAAAGCATTCGATGTGAAAGCAAACGAATGGTATACTGTAAAAGACAATATCTTCATAGATGAAAACTGGAGCAAATTGAGTAAATAAAATGCCTGTCACAACAATTCTTTACAATATAATTCTTTCACCTATAACACAGATTATAGAAATAGCATACCGGGTTTTCGACAAAATGTTCGGGAACACGGGAATAGCAATTCTTGGAGTAAGCCTTACCGTCACCCTGCTATGTCTCCCATTGTACATTGTCGCGGAGGGCTGGCAGGAGACAGAGCGGTCGATTCAGGACAAAATGAAAGACGGAATAGCCCGAATCAAAAAGGCCTTCAAGGGCGATGAGCAGTACATGATGCTCAACACTTATTACCGCCAGAACCACTACCACCCGATTATGGCACTTCGCTCGTCATTCGGAATCCTCATTCAGATTCCGTTCTTCCTTGCGGCATATCATACGCTTTCATCTCTTCCTGATTTGATGGGGCAGAGTTTTTTCTTCATCCGAGACATGGGAAAGCCGGACGCAATTTTCTCAATCGGCTCTTTTTCCGTGAACATACTGCCAATCGCAATGACACTGATAAACTGTATTTCCGGTGCGATTTACTCAAAAGGACACGGACTCCGTGAAAAAGTGCAGATTTATGGAATGGCACTTCTCTTTCTTGTCGTGCTTTACCAGTCACCGGCAGGACTTGTCCTCTATTGGACGATGAACAACATCTTTTCCCTTGTGAAAAACATCTTCTATAAAATGAAGAATCCCGTGAAGGTTCTTTACATTTGCATGGTCGCAGCAATTCTTGCCGTCGCCACCTATATTCTTTTCCTTTACGGAGGCGGAGCGAATCTAAAAAAACGCCTTGCAGCTGTCATTTTCCTTCTGATTTGGATTCCGCTTCCTCTCTATGTGAAATTCTTCGTCTATTTTTCTGAGCATACGCTTGCGGCATTGAACGAAAACAAAAAATCACGCTTTTGGCTTTTCCTGTTTTCGGCAGTTGGGCTTTGCATTTTGAACGGTCTTGTACTCCCCTCTGAATTGATTGCAAGTTCAGTTCAGGAATTTTCCAATATTGAGTCATACACGAATCCTGTAGCATTTTTGCATTCATCATTTTGGATGAGTGTAGGTCTCATCATATTTTGGCCGACCTGCGTTTACTTTCTCTTCAAGAATCGCATTCAAACGCTTTTGGCATTCGTGTTTCCGGCATTTTTCATTGGCGCAGTCTTCAACGCCTTTGTTTTCACCGGCGATTACGGCTCAATGGATGTAACGCTCAAATTCATAGACGGATTCGCAAATCCATCAAAGGTTTTTCTGCTCGCAAATTGTCTTGTCGCCCTTTTTGTGCTTGCGGGGATTTCATTCGCAATTAAATTCCGCCTGCACAAAATACTTTCAAACATTTGTCTCATCGTCTCCGCCGTCTTCATTCTTCTTTCTGTCATAAACACGTCGAAAATCAGCCGTGAATACAAGGCTTTTGCCTCAAGGAAAGGAAGCAATGACACACAGACGGTAAAATTTTCTCTTTCAAAAACAGAAAAGAATGTCGTAATCTTCATGCTCGACCGGTTTGAATCGGCCTATGTAAAGCCGATTCTGAACGACCAGAAGGACCTTGCCGAAAAGCTGGCTGGATTCACTTTCTACCCAAACTGCGCAAGCTTCAACGGACACACGCTTATGGGATCCCCTGGTCTTTACGGCGGATTCGACTACACGCCTCAGGAAATGAACAAGCGAAATGACATTCCTCTCAAAGACAAGCACAATCAGGCTCTCATCCTGCTTCCAAAACTTTTCTGCCAGAACGGGTTTGACGCCACGGTTTCAGATTTGTCATGGGCGAACTACAGCTACATCGCCGACATGAGTTTTGTAGACAATTTCCCTGTTTCAGAGAATCCTGAGCTTGCGAACCTCAAGACACACTCTTTGCTGGGCCGCTACGCAGGCGATTTCAAAAAGGAATGCCTCAAGCCGGGATATGAAAAGTCTTCCCTTGCCCATGTATTAAACAGGAATCTCTTTTGGGTGAGTCTTTTCCGCGAAGTTCCGGCCATGATGCGGTCTGTTGTCTATTACAAAGGAACATGGTGGGAGAACGGCGTAAAGGAAAGCTCCAGCGATTTTGCAAACTGGTATTCGATTCTGTACTACCTGCCAAAAATCATGGACACGAACTCCTCAAAACCGACGCTCTCGATTCTCACAAACGAGTGTACCCATTCATCAGAAGATATTTCGATGTATGAGATTGAGCCAGAATATCCGTATTCCGACAGCGACAACGGCTATAAAATCAATACCGTTTCCCTTATTCAGATTGGAAAATTCGCAGACTATCTCCGTGAGCAGGGAATCTACGACAATACGAGAATAATCGTCGTCTCCGACCACGGAATCGGCCGCGACCTTGATGTTTTTGGCGAAGGAAAATCAAGATTCATGGGCTACAAGAAAGACAGATTGAATCCTGTTCTTCTTTTCAAGGATTTTGATTCCGGCAATGACTTTTCTGAAGATCCGCAGTTCATGACGAATGCAGATGTGCCAGCCCTCGCATTGAAAGACCTTGTTGAAAACCCGACGAATCCCTTCACTAAAAATCCTATAAACGGTGACTACAAAAGAAATGGCATAGTCGCCACAAGCGGTGATATATTCATGCCATACCACTCAAAAAGCAAATATGAATTCACATTAGGGGATGACGAATGGATTTTTTTGAAAGACAACTTGTTCATTGATTCAAACTGGCAGTCATACTCACCTCACAAGGACTAAATCATGAATTTTCTCTACACACTGATAATCTACCCTCTCTATTTGATAATCGAAGTCGCATACACGCTCGTGGACAAGGTGACGCACAACTCTGGATTTTCCGTCATAGGAGTCAGCGTCGCAATCACCCTGCTCTGCCTGCCCTTATACGCCGTAGCCGAACACTGGCAGGAAGTCGAGCGCGAGAAGCAGAACAAGATGAAGGGAGGTCTCGACCGCATCAAAAAGGCGTTCTCAGGCGACGAACGATACATGATGACGACCACCTTCTACAAGCAGCACCACTACAGCCCGATTATGGGACTGCGCTCTTCGTTCGGCCTCCTGATACAGATTCCGTTCTTCCTCGCGGCATACGCGTACCTCTCTCACCTCACGGATTTGCAGGGGGAATCGTTCCTGTTCATACGCGACATGGGAAGCCCGGACGCGCTCTTCTCAATCGGCTCGTTCAAGGTGAACATCCTGCCAATCGCGATGACGCTCATCAACTGCGTGTCCGGAATCATCTACTCGAAGGGGCACGGACTCCGCGAGAAAATACAGATTTTCGGCATGGCGGCGATTTTCTTGGTCGTCCTCTACAACTCTCCGGCGGGACTCGTCCTCTACTGGACGTTCAACAACATCTTCTCTCTCGTGAAGAACGTGTTCTACAAGCTCAAGAACCCCTTGAAGTCGTTCTGGATTTTCTGCTGCATAGTCTGCGTTCCGGTCTTCATCTTCACGATGTTCTTCTTCAAGACGAAGACCGCTTACAAACTCATCTTCGCTTTTGCGGTGGCGGCCGTCTACGCACTTCCATTCATACTCAAAGGAACGAAAGCGGTCTTCCACAAATTCCTGCCCCCGATTTTCGAGCACGGAAAGACAAGGACGACAATCTACCTCCTTTCATGCGCACTCCTCTTCATACTCGCGGGATTCACAATCCCCACGTCGCTCATTTCGTCGTCGCCAGTGGAATTCTCAGGAATCGGCTCGAACCCAGACCCGCTCGGCTACGTCCAGCTCACATTGATGCAGGCGGCGGGATTCTTCCTCTTCTGGCCAATCTGCGTCTATTTTCTGTTCAACAGGAAAGTCCAGTCCATACTCGCGGTCTTTATGTCGTTCCTCTCGATTTCCGCGCTGCTGAACTCGTTCGTTTTCATGCTCGACTACGGCGACGTTTCTGCGACGCTCACGTTCTTGAATTCGGTGGACTTCAAGCCGCTGTCGGCAATATCGCTCCTGAACGTTCTTGTACTTCTGGCTGTTCTCGCATTGGTCGCGCTGACAATCGGAAAACTCAACGGAAGAATCTTCACATACTCGTTCGCGATAGTCTGCTTCGCGATGGTTGCGTTCGGCTTCATGAACATCGGAACGATAAGAAGCGAATACAAGGCGTTCGTCGCGAGCGGAAACCTGAACGACGTGGAGATAAAGCCGATTTTCCACCTGTCAAAAGACAAGCCGAACGTCGTGCTCTTCATGCTCGACCGCTCGGAAAGCCAATACATAGTAGAGATGCTCAAGGAAGACCCAAAATTGAAGAAAAGTTTCTCCGGCTTCACGTTCTACCCGAACACGGTCTCGTTCAACGGCCACACATTCATGGGCGCGCCCCTGGTCTACGGCGGCTACGAGTACCAACCGCTTGAGATGAACAAGAGAAAGGACGAGCTCCTCTACAAAAAAACGAACGAGGCCCTTCTGATGCTGCCGAGAATCTTCACGGAGCAGGCTGATTTCCACGCGGCGATAACGGACCCCTCGTGGGCGAACTATTCAGCCTACGCCGATTTGACAATCACCGACGGCTACGAAAAAATCGACGGCTTCCAGACAATCGGAAAATACTCGACGGCATGGTACAAAAGGCAGAGCGGAGACAACAAGCTCGACAACACGGACGAAATCCTCAAGCACAACATGATAGTCTTCAGCATTTTCAGGGAGTGCCCGATTGTGCTGAGGGAAATCGTCTACTTGAAGGGAAAATACTGGAACTCGAACGACAACGTGACTTCGTACACGAACGTGATAAACAACCTCGCGCCGCTGGAATTCCTTCCAGAACTCACAGATTTCAAAAGCGAGAACGGCTCATACGTCTGCATGGTCAACGAACTCACCCACTCAAGCATCTTCATGCAGGCCCCCGACTACACGCCGGTCGAGAAAGTGACGGACTACGGAACATCGGCGTTCAGAAAAGAGGAGGCCTACCACACGAACATGGCGGCAATCAAGCGCGTGGCGAAATGGCTGGACTACCTCAAGAAGAACGGAGTCTACGACAACACGAGAATCATCATCGCGGCCGACCACGGAAGGGCGACGACAGAGAAATGCATAGAGAAGGACGACGAGCTCGACGACCTCCTTGCCGGCGACCGGTACAAGGGACGAGGCCATTTCCATCCGCTTCTTCTGGTGAAGGACTTCAACGAAAGCGGAGAGTTCAAGGAGGACATGACATTCATGACGAACGGAGACGTGCCTTCCCTCGCGCTCAAGAATCTCATCGAAAAGCCCGTGAACCCGTTCACCAAAAAGGAGATTCCTTTGGACACCACGGAAATAAAGAAGGACGGAGTCATCGTTACCCCGAACGACCTGCACCAGGCATGGCTCTACAAGGACTGGTACACATACCCCGTCAGGGACGACCAGTGGTGGCGGGTCAAGGACAGCATCTTCAAGGCTTCGAGCTGGAGCCGGGAGAAAATCAAAGATTGAAAAAATCCTTATCAAGGATAAAATCATATTCGAAGCAAAAACAATATTTTATGGAGATTATTTTATGACAGAGCAGGAATTCGACTACATCATGGCAGTCAGAAGGAAAGAGGACGTGTCGGGATTTTCAAAGGACACGGTACTTTCCTGCACGAAGGCCGGTTGGGTCAAGAACGGAAAGGTGACGGCCGAGGGAATGGAAGCCCTTGCCCCATACAAGGTCGACAACGCCATCATCATGGCGGCGGGAAGGAGCAGGAGGTGCATGCCGCTCTCGAACTACCTTCCGAAAGGGCTTTTCGAGATAAAGGGCGACACAATGGTGGAACGCCAGATAAAGCAGCTCCACGACGCTGGAATCAAGCAGATTGTCCTCGTCGTAGGCTACTTGAAGGACAGGTACTACGAGATGGCGAAGAAATACCCGGACCTCATCGTCATCGACAACACGGAGTGGGAAGAGAAGAACAACATGTCTTCTCTCTACGCCGCCAAGGACTACATCAAGGCGTCCTACATCTGCTGCTCCGACAACTGGTTCGCCCACAACGTCTACCGCGACTACGTTTACGACTCGTACTACGGCTGCCTCTACTCCGACGAGTTCTGCAACGAATACTGCGTGAAGGGACTCGACGACAGGGGCTACATGACGGAGGTCAAGAAAGGCGGAGAGAAGTCCTGGTACACAATCGGAGAGGCGTTCTTCTCAAAGTCGTTCAGCCAGAAATTCGTTGACCTCATGGTGAAGGAATACTACGACCCCGACATGAAGTACATGCTCTGGGACGACTTCCAGATAAAGCACATCACGGAACTTTTGATGAAAATCAAGAGATACGACGACAGTGAATGCAAGGAATTCGACACGACAGACGACATCCTCCAGTTCTATCCGAATTTCAAGGAATTCATCGACCAGTTCTTCCAGGAGGACGAGCTGATAAATTCCACGCAAAGAATCTCCTACCTCTCGAACTACTCGGACACAAAGCAGTATTCCGTCGTGGCGACCGAGCAGCTCACCGGAAGGATGCACGTGAACGAGAACCTCTTCGGCCCAAGCCCCAAATGCCTCGACGTTCTGCACAACGCAACGATGGAGGATTTGTACCTCTACGATTTGACGAGGGAGGACGACCTTGCGATAGAGGTCTCCAAGGTCACCGAAATTTCGACGGACTCGATTTTCATACACTCAGGCTCGTCGGACGTGATAAAGACGATAATGACAATCGTCTTGAACAAGGACGACACGGTGCTCATCTCGAACCCGGCATGGAACTACTACAAGTCGGTCTGCGAACTTCGTCACGCGAAAGTCGCCCACTACGACGTGAAGCCGGGCAAGGACGCATACGAATTCGACATCAAGGGACTGCTCTCGGAAGCCAAGAAGACGAACCCCAGAATCATCATCATCACGACCCCTCACAATCCGACCGGAGCCGTCATCTCAAGGAACGATTTGGAGAAGGTCATCAAGGAGAACCCGACCGCACTCGTCATCGTCGACGAGGCATACCTCGGACTCTCGACAGTCACATACGACGCGAAGTACCTTTTGAACGCGTACAACAACGTCGTCTTCTGCCGCACGTTCTCGAAGCTCTACGGACTGGCCGGAATCCGCATGGGATACGGACTCTGCACTCCAATGGCCAAGCAGGTCTTCAAGCTCGACCTGAATCCGTTCAGGGTCTCGAACATCGGACGCAAGGTCTGCATCGCCGCGCTCAAGGACAAGGAATACTACTCGAACCTCACGAAGACGATAATCAAGCTCAAGGACGACTTCATCGGCGAAATCAACAAGATAAAGGGAATCAAGGCCTACAAGTCGGCCGCGAACTTCATCTTCATCCGCTTCAACGAGAATCTTGGCGAGAACGACAAGGAAATCGACGTGCAGGCACTCAAGGACTACCTTTCGAGCAACGGCTACCTCACCCGCCTCTGGACGGAAGGAAGCCACCTTTCCATGAGAATCACGGTCGCTCCGAAAGCCGACATGGACAAAGTGCTCGGCCTCATAAAGGAATTCGTGGAGAAGCAGTAGACCATGACATTTTTACCACTCTACATAGACCCCGGCACGGGTTCGATGCTCTTCTCGATACTCATCGGAGCCGCAGCCACCCTCTTCTTCCTCGCGAAAGCCCTTCTTTTGAAGCTCAAGCTTGTCTTCGCTGGAAAGAAAGGGGCGCAGGAAGACAAATCGTACAAGAAATACGTCGTCTACTGCGAGGACAAGCGGTACTGGACTGTCTTCCAGCCGGTCATAGAAGAATTCGAGAAGCGCAAAATCGAGTTGACATACTACACCGGAAGCAAGGACGATGCGGTGTTCGAAAAGAACTACGAGTTCATAAAGAGCGAGTTCATAGGAACCGGGAACGTCGCCTACGCCAAGCTCAACATGCTCTCGGCGGGAATCGTGCTCATGACGACGCCGGGAATCCAGGTCTACCAGCTAAAGCGCAGCAAGAACGTGAAGCACTACAGCCACATATTCCACTCGTGCACCGACTCCACCATGTACAGGCTTTTCGGCCTGGACTATTTCGACTCGGTGCTAATGACGGGCGACTACCAGGCGGACGACATACGAATGCTTGAGAAACAGAGGGAGCTTCCCGCGAAGGAGCTTGTGACGGTGGGCTGCACATACCTCGACGTCCTGAAAGAGAAGATGGCCGCGATACCGGAAGAGGAGAACCACGAATTCACTGTCCTCGTCTCTCCGTCGTGGGGAAAGAGCGCGCTCCTTGGACTCTACGGGGAAAAGCTCCTCGACCCGCTCGTGAAGAGCGGCATGAAGGTCATCGTGCGCCCGCATCCGCAGAGCCGCATCTCCGAGAAGGAAATGCTCGACCGCCTGCACGAACGCTACAAGGACGCGTCGAACCTTTCGTGGGACAACGAGAGGGACAACATCTACTCGCTCAAGAAAGCGGACATAATGATTTCGGACTTTTCGGGAATCGTGTACGACTACACGTTCCTCTGCGACAAGCCGGTCATGTACGCGAACGCCGAGATGGATTTGCTTCCTTACGACATCTACGACACCGGGCACCAGCCGTGGGCGGTCACGACGCTGCAGAAAATCGGAATTCCGATAAAGGAAGAGGATTTTGAAAACATAGCGGAAGTGATAAAAAACGCCTCCGACAGCCCGGAACTCGCGAAGCTCCGAGCGCACTACAAGGCGGAGGCATGGCAGCACATCGGCGAGGCCGGAAAGCGCACCGCCGACTACATGATTTCCAAAATGGAAGAAATCGAAAGGAACGAAAAGGGGACGGAAGCTAGTAAGTGACCTCTCCGTCGTGCCTTAGGAGACTTGAAGAAGTTATCCCCTTCAAAGCCGCGACTTCCTGGACAAGCTTGGACTCGAACGCCTTGAGCGTCCTGACCTCAATCACGAGATCCGTCCTGTTGTTCGAGAGGCTGCGGCTTTTCACCGTGTAGCAGGCGCAGCACTTCTTGACGATTTCAACGACATCATTCTCGATGTCGTACCCGTCCGCGCTGACCATCAGAATCTGGGGGGCGCGCCCGACCGGAATCCTGTCCAAAACGAAAAGCCCGATTGAGAGAACGAACGCGAGAACGCAGGCGATTTCGGCGAGTCCCGCGCCGCAGATGATTCCGGTGCTTATCGCCCAGAAAAGAAAAGCCAAATCCATCGGCTCCTTCACAGCCGTCCTGAAGCGGACGATTGAGAGCGCACCGACCATACCGAGGGAAATGACGACGCTCGACTGAATCGTGAGGATTATCGCGGTCGTTATCACAGTGACAGCCGCGAGCGAGATGTTGAACGACTTTGAATAGAAAGTCTTCCTCGTCAAAAGCCTGTACGCCATGAAGATGTACAGAGCGAAACCGGTTGATATCGCCATGACGATTATTATGTTCGTCGGCGACATGTCGTAGCGGGAGAAACCTTCCAGGAACGACTTTTTGAAGATGTCCTTGAATGTCATAAAAACTCCTTGATTTTGTTTTATAAAGTCTCTGAAGCCATGTTGTATTTCCGGCACAGATAATACTTCGAGAACGACGTCTGCGAAAGCCTTCCCGTCTGGAGAACCTCGTTGATGAAATCCGGGAGGAATTCGTCGAATTTCACCTCGATCATGTTCGTTCCAGCCGGCAGTATCGGTCTGCAGGCGAGACTGGGGTCGAAAAACGAAGCGATGTCGGAACTGCTCCTGATGTTCCTGTCGAATGTCACGCGGACATTGCCTGCATTCCAAATTAGCGGAACGCGCTCGTAAGAGACAATGACGCAGGGACGAAGCAAGCGGCTCCTCATCTGCATGACGAGTTTCTTCAATAAATATGGAGAGTCGTCGGAAACGTCCGGGATGCCACCGTCGATTATCGTCCTGCAGTCGTCGAACGAAATCGGAGTGGAAATCTTGTGGCACCTGGACTTCTCACGCTGCTTCAACTCAAGGGAGATTCTGTCGCTCGAACAGTTGTAGATTCGTATGCGGAATTTCTCGCGGGGGTCGGTTCCCGATTCGTTCTCGTAATAGCAGGTGTCGTACATGTCATCGAAATAGACGGAGCGTATTGCGTAGAAACCTTTCTCCCCCACGTGCTTGTCATGGAGCATTACAACTCCAGTTCTTTTTTCAAGATAGGAAAGGATGTACTCCGGCGAAAGATACTTGAATTCATGACGCCATTTCACATTGTTCTGCGAGTCGTTCATATGATTGACAAGTTACCGACTGTTCGGTAACTTGTCAATACCATGCAAGAAAAAGCGAAAACACTCAAAAAAATTCACACAGCCCGACCACGGATATGGAGACTCCCCCTCTCCTTTTCGTTCATATTCGTTCTTTTGACTGTGACATTCATAGACAATTTCAGACGCTCTTCGGAAGAGAAACTGAATTCGTTCATGATCATAAAAGACTCGAAACTCCCGGTAGTCGCAATCAGCACCGACGCGAAAAAAGCGATAAAGTCGAAAGAGGACTACAGGAAATGCGACGCCTACACATTCGACACGTTCGGGGAACTGGTGGGAAAATCCAGACAGGAAAAAAAGGACGGGCATGAAAAGACGAAGGCTAAGATAAGAGGAAGGGGGAATTCCACATGGACGACCTTCGACACAAGCAAACGCTCATATCTCCTGAAATTCGAAGAGCCAAGGGAAATGTTCGGTCTGCCTTCGGCAAGGAAGTGGATTCTGCAGGGAAACGTCACAGACAAGACATCCCTCAGAAACGCGTACGCCTACAAACTCGGAAGGGAAACATTCACGAACGCGGGATGGGCTCCCGACACCCGGTTCATACATCTGGTCGTCAACGAAAAATACCTGGGCCTGTACCTTCTGATGGAGAAAGCAGAGATAGCCCCGAACAGAATTCCATTGAATCCTGACCCGTCCGACGAGTCCTTCCTCGCCGAAGTGAACTCAAGGCTCAACCGCGCGTGGAATTTCAGGAGCGACGCGGGGGTCGCGTTCAGCATACGGGAAAAGGAGAACGCGAAGCAGGAATATTACAGGAACGCCGAAAACGTTCTGCAGAATTTCGAGAACGTGCTGTTCAGCGAGAATTTCACGGACGAGAAGACGGGCTATAGGGCCTACATTGACATGGAAAGTTTCGTGGACTGGTACATCGTCAACGAGTACACGAAAAACCATGACGCCCGATTCCAGGACTCCTGCTTTCTGACATATTCCTCGGCCGACAAGAAAATCCGAATGGGGCCAATTTGGGACTTCGACATCTCATGCGGCAACAACAAGGACGAGTGCGCGAATCCGGAAGGTCTTTTCATAGAGAGCCGCCACTGGTTCAAAAGGCTGTGGCAGGACCCTTTCTTCCGGGAAAAGGTCGCCGAACGCTGGCGGGAATGCAGGCCGCAAATCGAAGAGAGCTTCGGCTGGATTGAGAGAGCGGCGGAGGAACTTGAGACGGACGCGAACCTGGACGACAAGATTTTGCAGAGGTTCGGCTACAGGCAGTGGCCCAACGCCCCCGGCTACAAGAACAGGAAGACGTACAAGGCCGAAGTCGAATACATGACGGACTGGCTCAAAAAGCGCGCGGCCTGGCTGGATTCAGAGTGGTGAAAAAGGTGGAATTTGAGAATGGAAACGTTATATCCTAACAGAATGATTTTGATTAACGGAAACTTCCTCTGCAGGAACCTGACCGGAATTGAAAGGTTCGCGTGGGAAATATGCAAGCGATTGGACAAGCTCGTGTCCGGCGAGGAAATATCGATTCTCGTTCCGAAAAACGCGAAGGCAACGCCGGAATTCGAGAACATAAAAACCATCTGGTCGGAAAAAGAGATTCACGGTTTTCCAAAATGGGATTTGCTCGACTTCAAAAGAGAATGCAAAAAACGCAAGGCGACTGGCTTGAATTTCTCGAACACGGCACCTCTCGGAAAAAACTGCGGCTACGCATTTCTCCACGACATATACGCACGGGACTTTCCAGAGGACTTCACCTCAAAGAAGGAGATTCTCATAAAAATCTACTCGCGCCTGAACTATTGGAACATCGCAAAGAACGCAAAAAAAGTCCTCACAGTGTCGAATTTCAGCAAGAAGCAGATTCAAAAGGCATACGGCGTGGACGAAAGCAGAATCGAAGTAATCCCGAACGGATGGGACCATTTCAAGACGACAGAAGAGGACGACAGAATTTTCGAGAGATTCCCAAACTTGGCGGAAAACGCTTTCTTCTTCACGCTCGGCTCATTGCAGAAAAGAAAAAACCTCAAATGGATAGCGGAACACGCCTCGAAGCACCCTGACGAACAGTTCGCGATTTCGGGGAAAGTGATTTCAGGGCTTGAGTCGAACGAAATATCCGAACTTCAAAGAATGGCAAATGTGACCCTGCTCGGCTACGTCTCGGACGGAGAAGTGAAAGCATTGATGAAAAAATGCAGGGCGTTCGTCTTTCCTTCGTACTACGAAGGCTTCGGCATTCCGCCGCTGGAAGCCCTCTCCGTCGGCGCGAAAATCATCGTCGCGAAAGCGGCCAGCCTGCCTGAAATCTACAAAAACGCCGCCGGCTACATCGACCCGGAAAACGCGGACTGCGACTTGGAAGACATACTCGGCAAAATAGACGGAAGCGAAGCGGAAAAGGTGCTTTCGGAATACACATACCAGAACTCAGCCGAGAAACTCGCCAATGTCCTCTTCAAAAATCCGCTTTGTTGAAAACGCACTATTTTATTTGTAGAATAGAAGAATTATGAAAGTTGCGATTGTACATGATTGGCTTGTGAACTACGGAGGCGCGGAAAGGGTCGTCGAAGCGATGCTCTCGATTTACCCGGACGCGGACATCTTCACGCTTGTTTACGACGAGAAGAAAATGGGAAAGATTTTTCCGAAAGAGAAAGTCCACCCCTCGTTCATCCAAAAGTGGCCAATGGCGACGAAACTCTACACGAAATTCCTCAAATTCATGCCCAAGGCGTTCGAGTCGTTCGATTTTTCCGGCTACGATTTGGTGCTCTGCTCGTCGTCGAGCTGCGCGAAAGGCGTGATAACCCCGCCGTCGGTGCCGCACATCGCATACATCCACACGCCCATGAGATACGCATGGGACCAGTATTTCGAGTACAAAAAGAGAAGCGGAAACCTCACGAGATTCTTCATGGACAAGTGGATGTCTGAAATAAGGCTCTGGGACTTCGTGTCGAGCCAAAGAATCGGCTCGATAGCGGCGAATTCAGCTTACATCTCAAGGCGCATAAAAAAATACTGGAACCGGGAATCCACTGTGATTTTTCCGCCGGTGGACACGGACAGGCTTTCCCCGAACGGAAAAGACAGCGAGGACTTCTATGTGGTCTTCTCAAGGTTCGTGCCGTACAAGAGAATAGACCTAGCCATAAAGGCCTGCGGGGAGCTGAACAGGAAGCTCGTCGTGATAGGAAGCGGCTCACAGGAGAAAGAGCTGAAGGAGCTGGCAGCAGAATACAACGGAGCCGACATCACTTTCACGGGAAGGATTTCGGACGAGGAAGTGAAGGACTACCTGCAGCGCTGCCGCGCACTCCTCTTCTGCGCGGAGGAGGACTTCGGAATAATCCCGGTGGAGGCGCAAGCGTGCGGACGGCCGGTCATCGCGTTCAAAAAAGGCGGCGCGCTTGAGACGGTCGTTGAGGGAAAGACGGGAACATTCTTTTCGGAACAGACAAGCGAATCCCTCAAAAGCGCGATTGAACGGTTCGAGAGGATGACGTTCGACACGGAAAAGATTGTGGAGCACGCCAAGACTTTCTCGACAGCTAGATTCTGCGCCCAACTCAAGCACTTCATCGACGAAACGCTTGAAAAACAGGGACAGAGAAGACAATAAAAACGGAAAGACGGAAGAATTATGAAAATCGCAATCGACTGCAGAATGATAGGCTCAGGTGGAATCGGCTCGTATGTTTCGGAACTGGTTCCGCACTTTTTGGAAAACAACGAATGCCTTTTGCTCGGAACGCACGAGCAGTGCATGGATTTCGTCAGGATGGCGAACGTGGAATTCTGCTACTGCGACGTGAAGCCGTTCTCGTTCGAGGAAATGTTCAGTTTCCCGAAGGAAGTCCTAGACAAGATACACCAGTACGACTTCTATTTCACGCCGTACTGCAACATTCCCGGCGGAATCAGAATCCCGGTGTTCTCCACGATACACGACGTAGTGTTCCTGGACGTTCCGGGCCTGACAGGATTCTTTGGAAAACTCGGACGAAAGTTCTTCTACAAACGGGCGGCAAGGCTCTCGGAGGAGATTTTCACAGTCTCCCAGTTCTCGAAAGAAAGAATCATAGAAAACCTCAAGTGCAGGAAGCCCATTTCGATAACATACAACGCGGCTCCCAGCTACCTGAGAAAGAACGACGACGAAGAAGCCGACGAGAAAGAATCCTCGGAAAAGGACACTGTGCTGTTCGTGGGGAACATAAAGAAGCACAAGGGATTGAAGACGCTCCTTGACGCGTACGAGAAGGCGGTGGAGGACGGATTCGAGAAGAAGCTCGTCATAGTCGGAAACGCCGAGAACTTCAGAACGGGGGACGAGGAGACCGTGGCGAGGCTCAAGAAACTTTCGGAGAAGATGGAAGGAAGGATACAGTTCACAGGCCGGATAACGAACAGGGAATTGAAGAGCTGGTACAAAAAATCGGCATTCATCGTTCAGCCGTCGCTCTACGAGGGATTCGGAATGCCGCCCCTGGAAGCCATGACGGTCGGGACACCAGCGATAGTATCGGACATCGACGTCTTCAAGGAGATATACGGGGACTTGCCGGTGACGTTCTTCAAGGCCGGGGACGCAGAGGACCTTGCGGAAAAAATGGCCGTGTTCGAACCTCCAAAGGAAATAGACTTGAGGAAAATCGAGGAAAAATACTCGTACAGGAATTCGGCGGAGACGATAATCAACGCGATGAAAAGGCACCAGAAGGACTGACAGGGCAAAATGCGGGTGTCTTTTTAGGAGGAGACGAAAAATGACGAAAAAGAGAGAGAATTCAAAGTTCAGAACATATCTGAACAAGAATTTTTGGAGAACAAGCTCGTTCACATCAGGAGCTGCGCTCATGGTATCGGACTGTCTGATGGTCATGCTGTCGATTGGAATATCGTTCTTCATAATCAACTTCATAAACCACCATTGGATAAATTTTCGTTCGTTCTACACATACGGAATTTACCTTCCGCCGATGATAGCTGTCTTCTACGCGGCGGGCCTCTATCCGGGACTGGTGCTTCCTCCAGAGGACGAAGTGAAGAAGTTCACAATCTGCTCGTTCTTCGTCTTCGTCGGCATCGCACTGTCAATAACGGTGGAGGAAGCCGACGACAAGTGGCCTCTCGTAATCGCGCTGATACTCGCGACACCGTTCGCCGCCATACTGCTTCCATCGGGAAGGGAACTCGCCAGGCACCATCTCGGAAAGCGCAAGTGGTACGGAGTTCCGGCAGTCATATATGTGACGGGGAACAGCGGAGACACGATAATAGACAGACTCCTGAAAAGGCCGGACTTCGGCTACAAACCGGCAATCGTAATCGACAGCGCGGCGACAGAACAGTATGAAAAATTCGGGCTTCTCGTCTTTCCCCCGTCGGACGTAATATTCAACGAGATAAAATCAGAGGGAATAAAAGTCGCGATAATCTGCGACTACAAAGAGGACACTACTGAAATCAACTCGTACTACCGATACACGATACAGATTCCGCGTCTGCAGAACACCAACACGATATCGATGAATGTCAGGGACTTCGGCGGCATTCTGGGATTCTCGTCCACGCACAACCTCACAAAAGGGTTCAGCCTTCTGCTGAAAAGGCTCATGGACCTCTCCCTCCTTTTGGTTTCCGCTCCAGTAACGATTCCTCTCACCATATTCGTCTCCATACTCGTCAAGCTCACGAGCAAGGGACCGATTTTCTACGGCCACAAGAGAATCGGCCGTGACGGCAAGGAATTCAAATGCTGGAAGTTCAGGTCGATGGTCATAGACGCGGACAAGCAGCTTGAGAAGATTCTCGCGGAGAATCCGGAAATGCGCGCGGAATGGGAGAAGGACAGGAAATTCACGAACGACCCGCGCGTCACGAAAATCGGGAAGATTCTCAGGCGCACGAGCATCGACGAAATTCCGCAGTTCTTCAACGTGCTCATCGGCGAGATGAGCTTCATCGGCCCGCGTCCCGTCACGGAGCCGGAGCTAGACAAATACGGAAAGAAAAGGGACTTCATTCTCTCGGTGCAGCCGGGCTTGAGCGGCATGTGGCAGATATCGGGAAGAAGCGACACGGGATACGAAGAGAGAATCACGCTCGACTCGTACTACATACAGAACTGGTCGGTGTGGCTCGACATTTGGATAATCATAAAGACAGTGTACGTCGTCCTCAGAGGAAAGGGCGCATATTGATGAGAAGAACCATTCTGGCCGTCCTTTCTTCATTCGCCATTCTCGCATCGGCTTTCGCGCAGGAGACTCCGGGAAAATTCAGGATATCAAAAGTCGAATACGAGCTTGACGGAACGAAAGAGTCGGCTGTCAGAAGGAACATCCCGATTTCCACGAAGCGCATATTCGGCTCAAGGGAGGAGCTGGACACATACATCGCCGACCTACGGAAAAGGTTCCAGAACGAGAGAATCTTCCAGGAAACGAAAATCGAATACGAAACCGGAGAGACGGAAGAGGTCGGCGACAGCGGCGAAAGAATCAACCTGGTAAAGGTGAGCGTGCTGGCGAAGGACTCAAAGAGCCTGCTCATCCTTCCGTACCCCAAATACTCATCCAGCGACGGATTCAGCGCAAAGCTCAAGATGAAGGACGCGAATTTTCTCGGTACGATGAGCGAACTGTCCGCAGACGCGTACTTTTCCATGAAGACGGACGAAGACGACGAAAACACAACGCACAAGGCAGTGGGAATCGATTTCAAATACGACTTTCCGTTCCAGGCAGGTCCCTTCAACGCCACGTGGAACAACGACTACTTTTTCGAATACACGCTGGACACGAAGGAAGCGGAATTCGACACGAGGACGGGACTGACGCTGGAGCTTCCGCTGGACACATACTCGTTCGTCTTAGACGTGTCACAAAGCGTCGTCAGGGACAACGAGTTCGAATTCTACGGCGACGAATTCCATTTTTCGACAGAGGCGAAACTTTCCATGCCGATAAAGGTAGCCGAGATAGACAACTGGGGCGACATAAAATGGACGCCATACGCCGACTACACAGTGAACTACAGACAGGACGGAGAAATCGACAGCGAAGACATCGACCTCTCAAGCCCGCTTCTCACGTTCGCCCACGAAGCGTCCACGGGGAGAGTCGACTGGATCGGGAATTTCAGGAACGGACTCAAAGCGACGGCAGGACAGTCCATATCGTACAATTTCCAAAGAAGCGAATACGACCCGAAAATCCATGCGGAAATACAGGCGTTCAAGTCGGCAAAACGCATCGGCTTGGCGGCGAGGCTCTACGCTTTCGCGAGTTACGGACGCTACGAAAAAATCGGAGAGAGAATCAGGGGCGCGATAGACGAGCAGAAGTACCGAGACTCAAGGGAAATGGCGTTGAAAGTCCCGTCCGCCGTCGTGCTGAACGTCGACCTGCCCATCCACATCGTCACAACGGACTGGAACGGCTGGACGGGAAGCGTTTTCGGGCAGGATTCGTGGATTGCGAGGCACACGGCGTGGTTCAGGCACTTCGACTTCGAGATGCAGATTTCCCCGTTCATCGACATTGCGCTTACGAAGAACGCCGCGACAGGAAGCACGTTCGCGATAAAGGACGGCTGGTACACGGGAGGAATCGAAGTCCTAGTCTTCCCCAAACGGTGGAGGAGCGTTGTCGTGCGGGGGAGCATTGGATTCGATCTCGGAAGAAAAATGCTGGAGAAAATCGCGCCTGGCTCGTTCGACGAAAGCTGGAGGAAGGACGTGTCCGAAAAAGAGGTCTACATCGGAATCGGACTTTTCTACTGACGGGGTACAAAAAAAAGCGGCACAAAAAGTGCCGCCCACAACACGGAAGAATTCCGAATGTCATCTGAGTTTGGAAGAAGCCTCCGCCTGCCAGTAAGCGTCCGGCATGGACGAGCGAATCTTCTCGAAGAAGCTGTCTGAAAGGACAGTGTTTCCGCTTTCCCTGACGCGATCCGCCATCTGGAACATGATTTCCCAGACATGGTTCGACTCGCACCACTCCATTATGTCGTCGTACTTTCCGCACTTCTCAAGGAAATCCGCATACGTCGTATATGAGTAGCTCGTGTCCCGCTCGCAAATCGTCTCGTATATATGGGTGAAAGCCTCGATGGCGCCGAGGGACGAAGCCATGAGCGCACCCCTCAAGTCGCCACTCTTGTACCTGAAATTGCCGTACTCATAGAGGGCTTCCAGAGAATTCTTCGAATCCGCGCGGAACAGCAGGAAAAACCTGTCGGCGTTCTCAGCCTTCGGACTTTCCAAAATCCTCATGAAAGCGTTCTGGAACGTCTTGTTCTTGAAGTTGGCGTCGGAATCAAGAATCAAAATCAAGGCTTCCTCATAGTTCTTGAAATTCTTCTCCTCGCGGGCCAAATCCACCATCGCATACAGGATGTCGTAGTGCATGTCTGGAATCTCGAGGAATTCACGCTCCCGCCTCGCCTTCTCGAAAAAATTGTATGCGGTGCGGAATTCCCCCTCAAGCTGGTAGATTTTCCCGATGAGGAAATCGGCCTCTGGATAGACGGACTTCGCCTTGACCCAGGAGACCAGCTCGGAAACTGAATTGTGATAGAAGGACTCGCCGTTCAACCTCAGGTAACGCTCGATTATGGCCACGGCCTCGTTCTCGTCCCTCTCGCGGAGTATGTTCAGGACATCGCTGAAGAAATCCCCGACACGGCGAACAGCCAAAGGAGAAAGCGCGCTTTCGAGAATGTAGTTCTCCCATTCGATTTCCGCCCTGCGCGACTCCTTCGCCTTGTTGGCGAGATTCAGAGCCTCCCCGTACATGGTCGAGTCATACGCGACCTGGGCATTCTCAAGGACACGCCAAGAAACGTTCATGCTGTCGGGATGCTTCGGAGCCGTCGCCGGGAACGCAAAAGAGAAAGCGAACGAAAAAGCGCAAGCGAAAAATGTTTTCCTAATATTCATAAAGACATCAATTCCTTTCTGAATTCATTATCGGCATCTTTCATGTCGATTGTTCGGACTATTTTTCCCTTCTTGAAGATGATGGCCTTGTTCCCCGCCCCAGCGATTCCGATGTCGGCGTGCTTCCCCTCTCCAGGACCGTTGACGACGCAGCCCATAACCGCCACAGTGATGTCCTTCTTCATCGAAAGAAGCTCGTTCTGCCACCTGTCCATGAAGCCGTGCACGTCGAAGCCGAGCCTGCCGCAGCGTGGACAGGAGACGAGCTTAACTCCGCCGGACCGTTTCCCGCATTCCCGGAGGATTTCAAGGCCGGTTATGACTTCGTTTTCAGGAGAGGAAGAAAGGGACACACGGATTGTAGAGCCGATTCCCTCGCGCAAAAGGTGGGAGAACGCCAGTGTTGATTTCACAACGCCCGTAATCAGCGGGCCGGCCTCCGTCACACCGACATGCAGCGGAATGTCGAATCTCGACGCGAAATCCTCGTTCGCTTCGATTGTCTCCTGCACCGACGAAGCCTTCATGCTCACGACAAACTGGTCGAATTTCAGCTCCTCGAAAACGGAACACTCGCGCGCGGCAGTCTCGCTCAACGCCACAGCCCGGCTCAACTCCCCCTTCTCGACCCGCTCCTCCAAATCCTTTGGAAGGCTTCCCGTGTTCACGCCGATTCGAATTGCGACTCCCTTCTCGCGGCAACCGTTCACGACAGCCTCTACACGCTCCCTCGCTCCGATGTTGCCCGGATTTATCCTGATGGCACCGACAGGCCCCTCAAGGCACTTGAGCGCGAGGCGATAGTCGAAATGGATGTCGGCCACGAGAGGCATACTAGTCGCCTTGCAGATTTCGATGAAACTTTCCGCACTCTTCATGTCGGGAACCGCGAACCGTATTATGTCGCAGCCGAGCATCTTCAACTCGGCGATTTTGTTCCGTATCGATTCCAAATGGGAAGGATTCTCCTTCACGTCAAGAATCGACTCTTTCCACATTGTTTGTATTGTCACGGGATTGTCCCCGCCGATTCCTATCCGCTCGACATTTCCGTTTCCACCGATGAAAACTTCCCTAGGTTTGTAGAATTTCATACCGCTTCCTTGAATCAAAAAAGATTGGAGCTTTCCCGTCCCACTCGGAAAAAGCAAATTTTGGACAGAACGACTCCATATTGAGAAAAAGTATAGCACAAACTGCAAGACAAAAAAAATCGTCCGCAAAAAAACGCGGACGATTTCCGACATCAAAAAGGAACCTCACGAAATGCGAGAGATTCCTTGCGCATTCAAAAGCGCATTAGGCGATCATTCCGAATACCATCGCGAACAAAGCGACAGTTTCGCAAAGACCGACGACCATGATGTAGTTGGAGAATCCCTTTCCAGTCTCTCCGAGAGCGTCAGAACCAGCGGCACCAGCCTTTCCCTGAGCGATTGCAGAGAAGCACATCGCCAAACCGGCGGCGATTCCCAAACCAAGGGCCATCGCAGGAGAGAGGTCTCCACTGGCGACCTTTCCCTTCATTGAGTTCATCAAGAGGAATCCGTAGATTGTCTGTGTCAAAGGGGCACCAGCGAAAACAGTCAAGATGAAAGGAGCCGGCTTGTTAGCCAAGAAGCAGCGTTTCCAAGCTCCAATCGCACCCTGTCCAGCGGCACCGATTCCGATAGCAGAACCGATAGCGGCAATACCCATAACAAGACCAGCACCAAGCATTCCAAAATCCATAATTTTTCTCCTTTTGACCCGCACCCAAGCAGGACGAGCCAATATATTTTATTTTTTGAATACGAACCAGTGATTCTTCGATTACAGCATCGAATTATTTTTCACTGAACGGCTCGTATTTGAAACCTGACCAAGACATTCCCAAGTGGTTTGAGAATTCCAAAGTGTTCAAGCGGACACCGTGAACAATGACCGAAAGCAAGTTCAAAATCATGTTCAAACCGTGGCCGAAGACGAGCAGCACGACGACGAGGATGAAGAAAATCGCGTGGACAACCACTGTCGACGCTTCACCACCGACGATGCCGGCCGCCATCGTGTTGACGGTTCCGCTGATTGCGGCACCCGCCAAACCGACCGCCCAAAGACGAATGTATGAAACGATATCCGAGAAGACGTTCACGACACCAAGCAACACCGAGATGATGTTCTTCACGCTCTCCAATATCGACGCACCTACGCTTCCGTCATAGTTCGCGAAGACGAAACTGAACAGGAATCCGACACCGACGAGTGCCAGAGAGATCGTTCCCCACGGAAGACCGTAGACATCCCCGCCAACCAACGGGAAGATACCGCCGTTGACAACCATCGAAAGAACGACCCAATACATTCCGACAAGCTCTATGAGGGAGCCGAACTCTCCGAGAGCCTTCAAGCTCTGCTTCCTGTAGTTCTTGTCGAACGCATAACGCCCGATACCCTTCAGGTGCGCCACACACAGCTGCAACAGAGCCAATGTGAAGCAGAATATCTGGAGGTTGTTTGCCGTAGTCAAAGTACCGTTTGAAGCGTCGTTCGTCCAGAACGGCAACCATTCGACACCTTCATAAGCGTTCGAAAGAGGCGCGACGGAAATCGTCTTGAAGAAGTCCGGCAGCAAGTCCGGCGAAATACCGAACCAAGTGCAGGTGACAGCTCCCCAGACCATCGTAGCGACACCGAGCAGCAGCACAAGGCTGAGCATCGGAGACGCCTTCTTTCCACTAGATGCGCCCTTCAAAATTGCGAACAGCGCGCCGACCGTCACGAGCACTCCATAACCGCCGTCTCCAAAAATCATTCCGAAGAAGATAGTGAAGAAAGCGAGGAACCAACCGGAAATGTCGTACTCGCGGTAGCCTGGAACAGTGCCCAAGAAATCCGTGAGCGGATAAATCAAACTTACGACCTTGTTGTTCTTCAACTTTGTCGGAACTGCATCGTCCTCGCCCGGATCCGAAATACCGTAAGCCCATTTCTGAGCCTTTGCGGCCTTTTCGAAATCCGCCATCGAGTCGACAGGCACGAAACCTGTAAGCCAAGCCAAAGGAACAGAAGAAGATGCCTTTTCGGAAACCACTTCACCATTCTCAGACTCGACCTTGCCCTCGTATCCCATTCCACTGTAGAGGTTCTCAAGTTCGATGTCCTTCGCGATGACCGAAATAGAATCCTTCATGGAAGAAAGATATTTCGCATCAGACCGAAGTTCGTTGTCGATTTCCGCGATGCGTTTTCTGCTCGCGGATACAGACTCTGCAAGCTCCTTTGTCGAACAACGCGGAAGCACAACCTGGTACGCCTCCGCAGGAAGCCCCTCAGGACGCTCGTTGGCAGAAAGCGGAGTCTCCGACACAAGGACGAACCTTGTCTGGGACTTGTCCTTGCCGACAAGCACGGTGCGGACGTTGTCGCCAATCAACTGATATTTGTCCGACGGAATTTCAAACATCGAAAGATATATGTTCTTCTTCTGCAAATCGGCAAAATCAGCGGGAACAACCTCGCCCCACTTAGAAAGCCTTTCAAGTTCGACAGAATCGGCTGTGATTTTGTCGAAGCAGGACTTCTTCTCTTCAACAAGGGCAAGGACAGACTTCGCGACCTCGACCGCCTTTTCGCGGTCGATTCGGACGGTCTCGCCCTTCGACTTCTTGTCGAGCTTAATTTCCTCAAGAACGCTTATCGCCTTCTCCATCTGAGTGTTCTGGGCCTTGTACGAAGCAAGCGCATCGCTTGAGCCCTGAACTTCCTCTACATGGAGGACACCAAGCTTCCTCAAAGACTTGAGGGCCTCTTTTCTTTCATTCTGCAGAACGACCAAAGAAACTTTTTTCATCTGCACAATCATTATTCAGCCCCCTTTTCAGAATTTTCAGCTGCGGCCTGAGCCTCAGCGGCAGCCCTGTTGCGCGCGTCGATTTTCTTCTTGGAGATTTTCGAACGGACAACTTCGCTGACCTGCTGGTCGCCAAGGTACACTGAAATTTTTTTAATATTCGCTTTCGCCTCAGGAATCTTAACCTTCTCAAAAAGGTTGACGCGCTGCGATGTAGTGCGAAGCTCCTGAGAAAGCAGCCTTACCTGCTCATCAAGAACGCTGGCTTCCAAATCCAAAGAAAGAGCCTTCTCCATTCTGTCGGCAGCCAAATCAATCCAAAGCGGGGTCGAGTACAAATCGTAGTCTCCCCTGCTGAAATCGGCTCCCTCGTATACCGGAATCGTGACTCCGGCGATGTTCCCGACACCCTTCTTTATGTTGCGGACAGTGACCATTCCAGGCTTGAAGGCCTCTTCCTCGCCAAAAACGCCGATCCAAACTTTGAATTCCTTCTCAAGCTCGACGCGCTGCTGGCGGACTTCCTTAGCCTTCAGCTCGATAGTTCTGATTTCAGATTGAAGCTGCTGTTTTTTGAGCGTAAGGGTCGGAAGATAACGCTGGTACATTTTCAGCGCGTCTTTCTGAACCTTCTGCTCATTTTTAGTCAACTTTAATTTTGCCATTAACAGCTCCTGAAATTAAATTCCGCTTACTTTACTTGTTCGGCCAGAATTCTGCAATCAACTCAGACTTGATACCGGTCTCGTCCTTGTCGAAACAATCGGCAAGAATCTTCCAACCAAGATCAAGAGCGCCTTCCAACGAAAGATTAACGGACAAGTCCATCATCTCCTTCTCGAACAACGCGCCGTACTTGAGCAATTTTTCATCCCAGTTCGACATCATGAATCCCATCGATTTCTTTTCGAGGGTGTCCTTGTATGACGAATAAAGACGAATCATGGCGTCCATCAAAGCGCGGTGGTCTTTTCTAGTCTTTCCGTTGACGTTCTGCTTCAAGCGTGAGAGAGAACCGAACGGCTCGATTCTTCCACCCTTCAAGTAGTACTGGCCTTCTGTGATGTATCCAGTGTTGTCAGGAACAGGATGCGTAACGTCGTCGCCAGGCATCGTCGTGACGGCCAAAACCGTGACGGAACCAGCGCCATCGAAATCGACAGCCTTCTCGTAGCGGGCGGCAAGCTGAGAATACAAATCTCCAGGATAGCCGCGGTTCGAAGGAACCTGCTCCTGCGTGATGGCGATTTCCTTCATGGAATCGGCGTAAGAAGTCATGTCCGTAAGAAGGACGAGAACGTCCTTTCCCTGCAATGCGAACTGCTCCGCGACAGCCAGCGACATGTCAGGAATCTTGATACATTCTACAGTCGGGTCGGCAGCTGTATGTATGAACATGACCGTCTTGGAAAGCGAGCCGCCTTCCTCCAAAGTCTTCCTGAAGTAGAGGAAGTCGTCGTATTTCAAGCCCATTCCACCAAGGACGATTACATCGGCCTCAGCCTGCATGGCGATTCTAGCGAGCAACTGGTTGTATGGCTCGCCGGAAATGGAGAAGATAGGAAGCTTCTGCGAAACGACCAGCGTGTTGAACATGTCGATCATAGGAATGTTCGTGCGCATCATGCGGGTCGCGAGGATACGCTTTGAAGGGTTTACAGAAGGTCCACCGATAGGCTTCAAATTCTCAGAAAGCGAAGTTCCGTTGTCGCGAGGCTCGCCGGAACCGTTGAAGATTCTTCCGAGCAAATCGTCGCTGAACGAAATCTGCATTTCGTGTCCCAAGAAACGGATCTGGTCACCTGTCGAGACACCGCGTCCACCAGCGAATACCTGCAAAGAAACAGTGTCGCCGTCGATTTTGTTGACCTCGGCCAACGATTTTCCGAAGCGAGTCGTAATCTCGGCAAGCTCGTTGTACTTTACGCCATCAGCCTTGACAGTAATTACAGAACCCGTAATAGATTCGATTTTGCTATATACTTTGTTCATTTTTCACCGTCCTCTGCCCTACGCCTTGAGAAGCCCTTCGACAGCAGCCGAAAGTTTTCCGTTCTTAGATGCATACAATTCATCGATTTCACTCTCAAGTTTCTTGAAGCTGTCGCTCTGGAATTCCGTGTAGTTCCAGTCGATGAACTTCTGACGAAGCTGGTTGAAATAAGTTCGTGCCTCGTCCTTCTCCGAAAGAGCGAAATCCGAACCAAGAATGGTGAGAAGCTTGTCGAGATCGTACTTCTGCCTCTCAACAGTCGCGTTCGCATCGATAGCATCGAACGAGTTCTGCTGGAAGTAGACGGCATCGAGCATCTCTTCCTTCAAATAGACGAGATAGTCAGCGAGGGAAGTACCCTCTTCACCGACGACCTTCATCATCGAACCGACATCGACACCCTTTCTCATTATGTCGAAGCAGTAGTTGACTTTTTTGGAATCGATTACGCCAGAGTACTTGGACCAAGACTGGATCGGGTCGATTGCTGGGTACTTGCGTGCGTCAGAGCGCGCGCGAGAAAGTCCGTGGAACGCACCGACGACCTTCAATGTAGCCTGAGTGACAGGCTCCTCGAAGTTTCCACCGGCAGGAGAAACTGTACCACCGATTGTAACAGAGCCCTTTGAGCCGTCCGACATGACGACCTGGCCCGCACGCTCGTAGAATGCGGCGATGTAAGACTCCATGTAGGCAGGGAAAGCTTCCTCGCCAGGGATTTCCTCCAAGCGTCCAGACATTTCGCGCAAAGCCTGTGCCCAACGGGATGTTGAATCCGCAAGAAGAAGGACGTTCAATCCCATCTGGCGGTAGTACTCGGCCAAAGTGACCGACGTGTAGACCGAAGCTTCGCGGGAAGCGACCGGCATCGAAGATGTGTTACAAATGATGATTGTTCTTTCCATCAACGACTTTCCGGTTTTCGGGTCCTTCAACTCTGGGAACTCCGTCAAAGTCTCAACGACTTCACCGGCACGCTCTCCACAAGCCGCGATGATTACGATATCGACATCTGCGTATTTTGATGTAGTGTGCTGCAAAACCGTCTTTCCAGCTCCGAAAGGTCCTGGAATACAGTATGTACCGCCCTTCGCAACAGGGAAGAACGTATCGATGAGGCGGACCTTCGTGACCATGGTCTCCGTAGGGGCGAGTCGCTCCTTGTAGCATGTCACGGCGCGCTTTACCGGCCACTTGAAAGAAAGTCCGATTTCTACATCGTTGCCCTTCTCGTCAGTGAGAACGGCGATTTTGTCCTTAAGCGTGTACTCGCCCTTCTCGGCCACGGACTTAACAGTGTAGTTTCCGAGCAAATAGAAAGGAACGAAAATCTTGTGCGTGAACGGTCCCTCTGGAACAGTTCCAACGTATTCTCCGGCCTTGAGGACATCGCCGACTTTCGCAGTCGGTGTGAATTCCCACTTTTTCTCCTTGTTGAGAGGATCGACATAGATTCCCCTCTCAAGGAACCAGCCAGCCTTCTCGGCAAGCAAAGGCAAAGGGTTCTGCAAACCGTCATAAACCTGACCCAAAAGTCCAGGTCCAAGTTCGGCAGAAAGAAGGTCGCCTGTGAACTCGACTTCGTCACCGGCTTTTATGCCCTTTGTCATTTCATAGACCTGCATCTGGGCGACATTTCCGCGGATACGGATTACTTCGCTCTTGAGGCTAGAACCTTCAACTTTTACATAGGCAACTTCGTTCATGGAAATGTTTCCGTCGAATTCGACAGAGACCATGTTTCCATTAACTCCGACTACCTTACCTTTTGTATCCGTCATTTATTCTTCTCCATAAAAAACCAACGAAAAAACTTACTCAGCAGTTTCGCCAGCCTTAAGTATACCATCGTAGATTTTTCTGTATGATTCCAACCCCTTGTCGGCATTGAATTTCTTCATGCGGGCGGCAAGCTTCAGACGCAGACCGTAACTGAACACGGCATCGACAGAAAAACTGTCCAATGGACGCATACTCTCTATGACATCAAGCCTGTACTGGTTCAAGAACTGCTCCGCGGCGAGCGGAGAATCCATTCCCGAAGCGGTTCGAGCGGCCTGCACAGCATCGGGCGCAATCGCCTCGTTGTTTGTGCTGAACTTCTTCTTCATGCGGAGGGCACGGATTTGCCCAAGCGCAAGACGAAGGCTCTTCTCCTTCTCATTCCAGGAATCGACCAGTTTGGAACCTGTCTTTCCAGTCTCCATCGGAGGCTCCAAAGAAAGCCCATCAAGAATCCCCAGACTTTTTTTGTCAAGAAAACGCGAACAGAGGTCGTAATAGTATTCGTAAGTGATTGGCAAAGCCGTCCTGTCGTCACTGACCGTGAATTCAGGAAGCTGAGACACAAGGTAATACTGACTACCCACGATTCACCTCCGATTCGATTAGTTAGCAGCGTTTTTCATTATCGAAGCTACTTTTGGATTCAAATAGGCACTGAACAACTCCGCCACGGCCTCGTCAGAGATGTCGATGAAGGCGGCTCCGTTGTCGATTCCGATTCTAAATCCTTTGTTGATTGTCTTGTCGACTTTGAGGGTGAGACCTTTGGCGATTTCAGCGTTGAGAGCCGACTTCAAAGAAGACTCAAGCGCCGCAAGGTCGGATTCGTTGAGGAGGACGGAAACATCGGCGGCATCGGACTTAGCGGTCCAGGCCTTGACGGTCTCCGGAATAAGTTTTGAAAGCAAATCAGCAGAATAAGCCTTCTCCGTCTCGGAACTGACCAAAGCGGAAAGCTCCTTAGTCACGCTCTCCCTGAACGAGAGAACAAGATTGCGGCTCGCCTGGCGGATTGCGTCTTCGCTAGCCTTCTCCATACGTGCAGTCTCGTCTTTTGCTGTCTTTATGATTTTATCAGCTTCTTCTTTCGCATCGGCGATAATCTTCGAGGCTTTTGCCTCAGCCTCGGCGATCTTCTCAGAAGCGGATTTCTCAGCAGCGGCGACACCATCTTTCTTGATCCTGTCGATCAATTCATTTACCTGGATGTCCATGAAAACCTCGCTTAAAATAGTATTAGTTATAATGATAATTATATTTTAGGGATTTTCAAAAATCAAATAGAATTTATTAAGTTACTGATAATTTTCTGTTACAAGAATACCGATAATGGCAAAAAAAAAGACCAGTCCGAAGAACTGGCCTAAAAAAGCTGCCTGTAGGACTTGGACCCACGACCCCGAGATTACAAATCACGTGCTCTACCAACTGAGCTAAGGCAGCGAATATGTTTTTAAGTATATTCCAAAACCGGCATGGAGGTCAAGGGATTTCCTCAACTTCTTCAATTATTTTTTTCAACTCGTTCATGACGCGTTTTTTGTCCGAAGTCCACGAAGGAGCCAATAGAATCGACTTCGGCGGGTCGCCGGTTAGGCGATGGATTACAGTTTCAGGCGGAAGGATTCTCAAGGCGTGCGACACCAGGTCATAATACTCGCTCTTTCCAAGACAGGAGAATTCGCCGTTTTCGTACATCCGCGCAAGGACGGTGTTTCTCACGACGTACAAAACTGTAATTTTCAAGCCGAATGGATGGAACGATTTTCCGCCCGATGAGCAGTTGTCGACGACGAAGCGGACGGATTCCATCATGTCGCCACGGTTTTCACGAGGAAGCCCGAAAATCAAATGCGTCACGATGTGGATTTTCGGAGACGCCGATTTTATGGAGCGGACGGCATTTTCATAGTCGATGTCAGTGTAGCAGCGGTTGATGAGTCTTCCGGTCACCTCGTTCGATGTCTGGAGGCCAAGCTCCAATTGGACGAAGCTCTCCTCGCTGATTTTCGCGATTCTTCCGAGGATGTCGGCTCCGAGGCAGTCTGGGCGGGTCGCAATGGCGATTCCAACCACCCCATCGCAAGACAGGGCCTCCCGGTATTTCTCCTCAAGCTCGTCCGCATCTCCGTAAGTCGAAGTGAAATTCTGGAAATAGGCGATGAATTTCCCATCGCGCCTTCCACTCCTCCCCGCCAGTTTCGACATGACCTTAGTCTTTCCGCGCTCGATTTGCTCTTTTATGGAAAGATTTCTGTCCGAGGCGAAGTCGCCGGAGCCGCTCCCACTGCAGAAGACGCAGCCGCCGACACCCTTGCTTCCGTCCCTGTTCGGACATGTGCATCCGGCATCGATTGCCACTTTGTAGACTTTGCAGCCAAAAACAGACTTGTAGAATTCCGAAAGACGAACCAATTGAATCTCCAAAAACAAAAAAAAGAAGGCCCGCCGGGCAGTTGGCGAACCTTCTGAAACATTTTTAACTAGCTATCGACAAATCAAACTTAGCGCTTCAGGCTCAAGACAGTCTCGAGGAGAGTGTCGGCAGTCTGGATTGTCTTTGCGTTCGACTGGAAGCCGCGCTGAGTGACAATCATGTCCGTGAACTGCTCAGTGAGGTCGACGTTCGACATTTCAAGGGCTCCGGCGAGCAGGGTTCCCTTTCCAGCCACGCCCGACACGCCGATGTTAGCGACGCCGGAGTTGATGCTCTCGACGTAAGTGTTGTCGCCTGCCTTCTCCAAACCGCCCTGGTTCGTGAAAGTCGCCATGGCGAGCTGTCCGATTGTGCGGTTCGTTCCGTTCGAGTAGACACCCGTGATTACACCGGAAGAGTCAATCTTGAAGTTCTCAAGGTACCCCATAGTGTATCCGTCCTGGTAGAACGCCTTCGTGGAGCTCTGTGACGCGCTCTGCGTGATTGTGTTTATCTGGCTTCCGATTGTGCCCAAGTTGATGTTGAGTGTCTGCCTGAGAGGGTTTCCGTCTGCATCAGCGTTCGACTCCGGGACAGTGAAGGAGGTCTGGAGGATGATTTCGCCAGTCTCGTTGGATACGTTTCCGGCAGTGTCGGTCACTGACTGCAAAGTTCCGGTGTTGTCGAAATTCACGAGGAAGGAGTTCTCCATTCCGTCCGTGGTTCCGAGTCCTACGCGGGTCTGTGTATAGTCGGCGTTGTCGGGATCGACCTGGACAGTGGCTCTCCACTGGTTTGGATTGTCAGGCACGCGCTCGAAATTGACCGCCAAGTTGTGGGCGTTTCCGAACGAATCGTAGATTTTGAATTCAGTAGCCCATGTTCCCTTTGTCCTTTCGGCCTCTGTGGCGTTCTCCGGGATTACAGGAGTGTTCTTGTTCAAGTTGCAGGCGAAGTTCACGTTCTGTGTCGCTTTCGCGGGGTCTTTTGAGCCGACCGGGATAATCAAGTCCTCCGTGCTGGCGGATGTCCTCAAGACCATCTCTCCGTCGATTTCCCTCGCCATCCATCCCTGAACCTTGTATCCGTTGGCGGGATTCACGAGCGTGCCGTCGCGGTCGAGGCCGAACGCACCGGCGCGAGTGTAGAAGCTTCTTTCGCCGTTCTTCTCAAGGAAGAATCCATTTCCCTGGATGGCGACATCAGTTGAGATACCTGTAGACTGGAGGTTTCCCTGTGTGAAAACAGTGTCGATTGCCGCGACCGTCATTCCGAGTCCGACTTCCTTGGGATTCACACCACCCTTCTCTTCTGTAGGACGGGCTGAGCCGGAAAGCTGCTGGCTTATCATGTCCTGGAAATTGACGCGTCCGCGCTTGAAACCTGTCGTGTTGACGTTGGAAATGTTGTTTCCGATAACGTCCATTCTTGTCTGGTGGTTCTGCAATCCAGAAACTCCAGAATAAAGTGATCTCATCATAATACTACCCTCTTTATGATTTTCTTTTTATTTATTTTTATTCGCCATACACGGACAAAACCTTGTCCATGTCGTAATACATTCCGTTCACCTTCACCTGCGGATGAGCGCCGCGCGTCGTAGCCTCGACCACGCCTTTCGTGGTTGTGTCGCCCAAGTCAATCTCCACAGTGCGTCCGAGCGTGCTCTGGGCTTCCGTCGTGTTCATGAGGGAAGCGAGCTTCTCGAAACTGTTGCTCATGTTCGTCATCTGTTCGAGAGTGGAGAACTGAGCCATCTGGGCTATGAATTCTGTATTTTCAAGCGGGCTGGTCGGATCCTGATTTGTCATCTGCGCAATCAGAATTTTGAGAAAGTCGTCCTTGCCGAGTTCGTGGCTTGGCTGGCGACCATCGACTGCGAGAGTCTTGTTGAACATGTCGACTGCGTTCTGCGTCTGCAATTTCTCCGATGCGCTCATCGTGGTGTTAATATCCATTTCTCTTCCTCCGGTGAAAAAGCCGCTCAAACGGCAAACCGACCGCGAAACTTTTCAACCGTATACTTTATAAATCGGCAAAATCAATTTTCGACTTAAAGAATTTCAAAGCGAATTCACCAAGATTTCACAGCAAATTCGCCGTTCAGCAATAAAAACGCCTTGGGTTTCAAGACTAAATTCCAAGTCTCCAAATCCAAGGCGATTGCGCAATTGAAAAACGAATCAAGCCACAATGTTCACGTGGCCGTCGCCGGAAGACGCGGCCTCCGAACCCGACTCCGACACCACGAGGTCGCCGTAGGAACTGTCGGCGTGGGCGATCGCGTTCCGCTCGTTCATTCCGCGGGAATCGGAATTGTCGCCGTTCTGCGCGAAATTCTGCTGGTTGTTCGAGAAATCCAAATCGAAACTTCCGGTGTCGAACCCGCTCTGGGTGAAGGCCTGCTTTATGGACTCGATGTTGTCGCGGAAGGCGTCGTAGGCCTCTTTTGAAGCGACGAGAATCTGGCCGGAAATGGTCTTGTCGGAAAGCGACAGGCTGATTTTCACGTTGCCGAGGCTCTCAGGCTTCAAAATCAAGTTGATTGTGCCCTGGTTCGCGTCCTTCAATATTATGTTCCCAGCCTTGACGAACTCGGCGGCGTTGTGCTGGACGGTGTTCGAAAGCATCTGCTGGAAGTCGGAGCCGTTGGCGGCGGCGACCTGCGCGGACGACGAAGTGATGTTCTGGTTGGCCTTGGCGGCCAGCTCCATCGTCAACTGCACGGAGTCCTGCGACTCCTGCCTGTACGCCACCTTCAGCTCGTTCTGGGAAACATTCTTGCTCTTGGCGGCGAGATTCTGGTTCAAGTTCAAAATCCTTTCGCTTTTCGCATCCTTTTCGTCCTTGCCGTTTTTCTTCGCGACTTTCGCCGTCTGCTGCCCAACATTGCCGGCATTCGCAACTTTCGCTTTGGCGACCGATTTTGCAGGCTGATTGTCCAAATCTACTTTTCGCTCAGTCCTCAAGTCGTGGACATTGAGTTTTTCAAAGCCGTTTTTGGCAGATTTCTCTTTCCTGTCTTTTTCAGCGGCATTCGACGCCATTTTTCCGCCATTGTCGTGGAGCAAATCCTCGAAATTGTCGGGAAGGCTGTTCTCTTCGGGAGTCTCAACGGAATCGTTCTTTCCTGCAAGTTCAGCCATTTTTGACTTGACGAGGGAATCCACATCCACATCGGAAGAATCCGAAAGTTCCGCATTCTCCTGGGCGGACGCGGCAATTTTTGAGCCGGCATCGATTTTTGAAACATCGATTTCCGAATCAAGTTCGGCATCATCATTTGAAAGGGCGACATCCTCGGCGTTTTTTTCAGCCTTCACAGAAGCGGCCGCCGCTATTTCTGAATTGGCTGAACCAGCGTCATCGGAAATTTTCTCGGCATTTTCGCCCTCGTCATTTCCCGACTTGGCATCGGCCACCTTCTTGTCGTCGTCACCGTTTTCACCGACTTTCGAATCGTCTTTTGCGAGTCTCTCCCCTGTCTTTTCCGCATTACCTGCCACTCCGTCACTTTCGACAGGGGCATCCTTCGCAAGCTCCTTTTTCTCCGACGAATATGAAGCCTCCGCCTTTTCTGGAGCGGACTCTTCTTTTCTTTCGCTTGCGAACCTGTCGTTCTTGTAGGCGGCCTTCAAGGCTTCGGCGAAAGACAAATCCGCGAAAGGCTTGTCCTGGCTCTGCGCGCTGGGCTTCGAAAATCCGAAATCGTTCGTGTTCATGCTGATGTTTGGCTGTATGTAGTTCATCGCTCTCTCCTATTCGTTTCCTTCCTGAGGAAGTTCAGTTTCGGCAGAATCGTCATCGCTGTAGGAATTTTCGAAATTCGTAGGCTTGTTCGCCATTTTCCTCTGGACAACGGCGGCCCTGTCGGCAGGCATGTTCATGAGCCATACCGAAGTCATCGACGTGGTTCTGGAAATCTCGGCAAGCTCGTCCGTCTTCCTGAATATGTCTATGACATCCTGATCGTCCATAGAAACGAGCTGGTCGACAGCCGTCTTAGGAGGCATGGCTGAAAGATACTTTGAAATCTGGGTGATGTTGGCGTCCCTGTCCTCAGTCTTCTTGAGCTGGTTGTTGAAAGTCTTCTCCCTCTCGTCCTGCGAAATCTTCCTCTCCTCAAGCTCCTTCGCTATGGCCTCGTTCTGGGTCTCGACTTTTGAGATGTCCTCCTCGCGCTTGTCGAGCTCCTGGGTGCGGACATCCAAAGCCTCTATCCTTTTCGCGAATCGGTCGTCGTCGAGATCGCCAGAAAACGGATTCGACTTCGTGGCCGTCTCGGAAGTCTGTGGAGCGAGCCCGAACGCGCTGTAGACCGGCGCGAACACTTTTTTGGCGCGGATTACACCGAGGTAGTCGAACCAGATGAGACCTCCAAGGACAAGAATTATTATGAGTATGAGCAAAACAATTGTCTTTCCAACACTGCCTTTAGCCATTTTTGTTATCCCCTTAATGTTTTCTATTTCTATTCTTCTATGTTCGGCATTTTCAAAACATATATGAACCAATTTTTGATTCAGTAGGAAGCGTTGAGTGAAAGCCCGAATGAAAAATCGTCTTTTCCGACAGCGGGATTCGGGCGGTACACGAAATCGCACTGAAGCCCGACTTTGACGGCGGAGACGAAATAGCTCGTGTTCGGAGAGACGGCAAGGCAGACGGAAAGCGCGGCCGCGTCGGAATAATCGCTTCGGCGAACGTCCCTCGCGATTTCGGAAATTCTCCCGATGTCGAAAAGCTCCCCGCTGGCATACGACACCTTCGGAGAATACGACGCGGCGAGCGAAAGCCTGTTTGCATAGACGGAAAGCGCGGGAACGCCCTTCTGTATCTCGAACGAGAAAAGAATGACGGACGCGCTCCCGGCAAGGAAAACGCCCTCCTCCGGGAATGCGGACGCGCCAAGGGAAATCGGGAAAGGGCCGGGAATTCTCGCGGAGAACGTCCCCCCTGCGTTCAGGTACTTCTTCTCGACCTTGTTCTCAAGCCCCACATAGCCGAGATTTTTGAAATCGAAGACGACGAAGGGCGTGAACGAGAATCCGGCAATCTGGTCGACCTCCGGACGGAATTTCCGCTTCGTGGAAAAGGTGAGATACGCATTCGACTTGGAGCGCAGCCCAGTCTTTGCGAAACCCGACGAAACATTCTCGTCGCCATAGAAGAACGACGACGCGCCACCGAAAGAGAGGAATCCCGCCAAGAACCTGTGGAGGACTTTCGAAACGGAAACTGAATCGACAGTCTGCAAGAATCCGCCGGAATCGAAGCTCCCGGACGCGGAGAGCGCATAGGAGAGCGAGTCGTCTCCGCCGTTCAGGGACAGCGAGCAGCCGCAAGTCTTTGAGAAAGGACTGTAGCCCGCCGAAAAAATCGTTATCTTGTCGGTCCAGGGAGTCGAAGACGCGAAAGTGGCGCCGAGGAATTCATAGGCGGACGGAGAGAAGTCCGAATCGTAGACGCACGAAAGGGAAAACGGCAGGAAAGCTCCGCGCAAAAAATATGGAACCGGATTGTAGTCGATTTTTTCCAATTCGATTGCAGTTGCAGATTCTCCAGTAAAAGAGCCGGATTCCGCAACAGAACGCTCGTCATTTTGGGAAGTGACCTTTGTTTCTGGCTCAAAAAACGGATTTTCCTCGAACGGAATTTCCTCAGCAAAGCAAAGCGGCTTGGAAACGTATTTCTCCCCAACAAAAACAAAACCGGACTCTCCGAACGAAAAATCGACCACGCCGAACGGAAGAGGAACGGATTGGCTTTGGAAGTCGAGGAGGCCGTCTTTCAATTCGGCAAAGGCCATCTTCGAGAGGCTCCCAATTTTTTCTCCGAGAGTGGCATAGGAAAAAGCCAGGAGGATTTTTTCGGAAGAGCGGACTACGTGCAGGTTGTGGACTATGTTTTTTCCGAAATCGTAATCTACCGACGAGCCGTCCGAAAAATCGACGATGCGGATTTTCCAAGAGAGGGAATCCTTCACGACGAGGGCGGTTTTTGAAGAATCGATGTCGGAAATCGAATAAGGGGTCTCGGAATCTGAAAGTGGAAAGGATTTTTCAACAGAGAAATCACAAGAAGAAGAGAACACGTCTCCGAAGCGGAAGCGGACAACTCTTTTCTCCGCAGACTTGAAATCGAAAGCGGTGACGAAGAAGCCGCCGCCGGAAGCGCACACGGAAGCGTTCTTCACCCCCGAAAGATTGAGTCGCCTGTATTTTTTTTCAGCGATGCCGTAGATGCCGATTTCGCTTTTCACATTGTCCTTCGACACGACACGGCTGACGGCCAAGTATTTTCCGTCAGGCGAGAACCTGATTTTCCTCACGCCCGTGACTGAAAAGAGCCTCCTGCTTTTTCTTGAATCCGACGACCAAAGGAAAACAGCGGAAGAAAGAGAGTCGAAATAGGCGACAAAGGTGCATCCATCGACATCGACAGAATCGAAAGCCGTCACAACAGAATTTTTTCGGGAAACAAGGGAATAGTCGATTTCGCCGAATTCGGAAGGAACTTCAATCGAATCGTAAAAATCCCGCCAAGCCCTGCTCATCTTCAATCCGTAGACTTTCTTGAAGACTCCGGCGCAAAAACTCAGCGTAGTCGATTTTCCAGCCCTCTTCCAGAATTCTCCGTATTTTTCCATTCCGTAAGTCTCCTGGAGATAGTTCGCGAACGCTCCGCCAAAATAGTAGGCGACGGAGCCAGATGGGTAAACGTCCCTCGCGCCCGTCACGTCGCGCCACGAAGGAAATTTCCCGTCGATTTTCGCCTGGGCCACGACCTGCGTGAAGAACGGCGAATTCAAGCGGCCGCCCTCCCCAAGGCTCTCGAACGAAACGGCCGCGCCCTCGTACCAGAACGACGTGAGAGAAATCCCCGGCAGCGTGAACAAATCAGCCATGACGGAAAGACCGCGCCAGAAAGGGCTTTTCATGTTGAGAGTGACCGCGTGCGTGAGCTCGTGGTAGAAGACGCTCTCGATGCCCTCAGAAGAATCGAGGTTCTCGTCGAGGGCGGTGTCGTAGAGGCAAATCATGTTGTAGGGGGCGGGAGAGAAAAAAGCGTTCAAATCTTCTATTGAAGACGTTATGGACACGGGGAAGCGCTGGTACGGCTCCGTTCCAAGCTTCGACGAGATTTCCGAATAGTAGGAGTCGGCCACGGATGCAATTTTCCTTGCGGTCGATTCGCACTTTTCCGGAAAAATTATGTCGAACCACTCGGTCTTGACCACCCGAAGGCTCTTCTCCCCGGACATGAAGCCGCCATAGGAGAAAGCGAACGGGAGGCAGAAAAAGAGAATGAACAGCGAAACGAATCTTCTCATCGACATTCTTTTTTTTGTTTTCAGACGACAGCGGCGACGGCCGTTCCGATTGTTATGTCGTTCTCGGCCGAGACAATCTCGAAGTGCACGCCCATGCGCTTTGTCAGGCATTCTTCAAGATAGGACTCGATTCTGGAGCGGAGCTTGTGGGTCTTGAAGAAGGTTGTTCCGTTGCAGAGGATGGCGACAGGACGGATTGGGCTTTTTCCTCCGCCGGTCTGGATTGCGGTGGCGGTCAATATGGCGGCGGCGTACCTTGCAACCCTGTCCACGGCGGAATCGAACAGCTCGTAGATTGTCTGCCTGTCCGTGTTGTCCTGGCAGAGGTCGGAGATTTTGCCGCTCTTGAAAGGGGCGTAGAGGAAGGAGTCGAGCTCAATCAGGCTCACATCGTCGAGTCTCGCAATTTTCTGGGCGCATTCGGAAGAGAAAAGACCGTCCTTGGCTCCCGCCAAAAGAAGCTCGAAGCCGAGTTTTCCAAGATAAGCCCCTGAGCAGCCCTTCTCCAAAAGATACTGACCCGGAATGTTCGTCTTCCTGTCCACTTCCCTGTCGAAATCCGAAAGCGGAATCCGGTCGCACTTCCCGGACTCGCAGACGATTATCTGCTTCTCGATTTTTTCTTCGACGATACCAGAAACCACGCAGTCAGGCTGAACATAGGCGGCGTTCATGCCCGTCCCCAGAATGAATCCGATGTAGGCCGAATAATCCGTTCCCTCCTTGGAGAACGCCTTTCCGGCGAGGAGAGCCGCAACGGTGTCATTCAACAGCGTAATCCGCTTGATTCGGTTCCAGCCCCTGCCCTCAAGCACTTCCGAAAGCGTCTTCCCGACAGGCACACCTATCACTTCTGGGGCCTTCACTTCCTTGCTGAACGCGTTCGGAATTCCGTCTCCGTCCTTCGTTATCTCCATGGCGTACGAGAAGCAGAATCCGATTTTGTCCGACTTGTTCTTCAGATAGTCTATGTTGTCGGCGATTTGGTCGAAGAATTCCTTCTTTGAAAGCTCCCTCTCCACGCCCGGCATCTTCGTCTTCTTAAAGTCCGTTATGAAAGCCTCCCCTGCAGCGTCGAAGGACACCAGGCACGAGCGGAAGTTCGTTCCCCCTGCGTCAATCACAATCACGATCTCGTTCTTCGGAACGGACTCCGGCGGAAGGAGCCAGGTCTTGAACATGTCCTCGCCCGACTCAAGCCCCGCCAAGCCGTCCCTCATGTCGTCGAGTATCGAAGAGGCGGTGGAAGCCACGTCCATCGCCAGCGGAAAATTGTGCCTAAGCAGAAATGAAGTTGTCTTCGTCGTCATAAAAAAACGCTCCTCGTTTCAAGTCTAAAATTCGACATACATTCTATCATGACATTCAAAAAACGGCGAAAAACCCTAAAAAAAATCGCTTGAAGTCGGTTTTTAGAGCGGTGGTTATCATTTATAATGAAGAAATGACAGATTTATCGGATTTGAAGAACGAACTGAACCCTGAGCAGTACGAAGCCGTCATGACGACGGAGGGCGCGATTCTCATAATAGCGGGCGCCGGAAGCGGAAAGACGAGGGTCATCACATACAGAATAGCGAACATGCTCAACAAGGGCATACCGCAGAGCGCGATTCTCGCGCTCACGTTCACGAACAAGGCGGCCAAGGAAATGGAGAGCCGAATAAAGGAGATGACGCAGAAGAAGCTTCAGAACCTCACGGTCTCGACTTTCCACGCGTTCGGAGTGAAGGTGCTCAGACAGGACATCGACAAGCTCGGCTGGAGGGACAACTTTTCGATATACGACGAGACAGACAGGAACTCGCTCATAAAGGAGACGGGCCGTGAGCTCAAGTACACGGACGAGGCTTTGGACATCTACAAAATCGGGGGGCTTTTCTCCGACATAAAGACGGGGAGGAAGACATGGAACAGCGAGAATTCCATGTACAAGGAACTCTACGAAGGCTACCAGGAGGGGCTCAAGCTCTTCAACGCGGTTGACTTCGACGACCTCATAACGCTCCCCATACAGCTTTTCCGAGAGCATCCCGACATCCTCCAAAAGTACAAGGACCGCTACAAGTACATCATGGTGGACGAATTCCAGGACACGAGCCACCAGCAGTACGAATTCATGCGACTCCTCTCCGACAAGAACGTGGCGGTCGTCGGCGACGACGACCAGTCGATATACTCGTGGCGGGGCGCGGACTACCTGAACATCGTGAATTTCGAGAAGGACTTCCCGAACGTGAAGGAAATCAAGCTCGAACAGAACTACCGCTCCACGGGAACGATTCTGGAGGCGGCGAACGGAGTCATCCAGCACAACACGAACAGGAAAGAGAAGAAGCTCTGGAGCGGAAACGGAGAAGGAAAGCCGATTGAAGTGTACTATCCAGACAACGAGGCGACCGAGGCGGACTTCATCATCGAGTGCATAAACTCAATCGCACTCACAGAGAAGAGGAAATACTCGGACTTCTGCGTCCTCATGAGATCGAACTCGCAGAGCAGGCCGATTGAGGAGGCGTTCCTCTCGGAGAACATACCGTACACGATGAGCGGAGGAACGAGCTTTTTCCAGCGCAAGGAAATCAAGGACATCATAAGCTACCTGCGCGTAATCTCGAACCACGACGACGACGTGAACCTGCTCCGAATAATCAACACCCCCAGACGCGGAATCGGACGGGTCACTCTGGAGAAGCTCAACGAGATAGCGAAGGAGAATTCCTGCTCTCTCTGGGACGCGATGAAGTCGAATTTCACAGTCGACGAAGAGAACGCCGAAGTCGACCTGTTCGGGGAAGTTCTGACCGAAATCGAGAGCGACGACTTCTCAGACGACGCGATGGACGGCATGAGGGAATTCATCGAGATAATCGAGGGGGGAAAGAACATGCTCGGAGGCCACGGGCTTTCAAAAAAGGTGAAGGCGTTCGTGGACGAAATCCGCTACTACGACTACCTTCTCGGAGAATCGCCGAAAAGCCCCAAGGCCGCGCAGTACAAGATGATGAACATCGAGAGCCTCATCAAGTCGATCGACGTGTGGGAGAGCAACCCCGACACCACGGACGCGACCCTCTACAACTACCTGAACCGCATAACGCTCCTCTCGCGCGACGACTACGAGGAGGAGGACACGGGCAAGGTGAACCTCATGACGATACACGCCTCGAAAGGACTTGAGTTCCCGGTCGTGTTCATAGCGGGCGCCGAGGACGACATCATCCCGCACGCGCGCGCCGTGGAGGAAGGCGGGGACGCGGCCGTGGAGGAGGAACGCAGGCTTTTCTACGTCGCGATAACGAGGGCGCGCGACAAGCTCTACATATCGGCATGCCAGAGGAGAAGGAGGCACTCGTTCGCGCAGAAGGAAGGCGACGCGCAAGGCCCGGTCCAGGACGCGGGGAACGAGTGCAAGCCCAGCCGATTCCTGGACGAAATCCCGAAGTCGCTCGTCCAGTACCACGAGCCGGCGAAAGTCGTGGAGGCCGACGAGGCGAAGAAGATACTCGACGACATGATAAAGAAATTCCGAAAACCGATAGTTCCGGGATTCGCAAGATAGAGCAAAAAAACAAAAACAAAAAAAACGGAGAAGAAATTGAAAATAGCAAAACTAATTCCAACAGCCGTATCGGCTTTGTTCATCCTCACGTCGTTCTCGTGCCAGTCGTCGAAAGAGCTGGAAGAGACCTTAGAAACAATGGAGTCCGAAGACGCGAACAGCGGAGCGGAAACGGAGAGTGCCAAGGAGACGGTCTCTTTCGAAGAAGAGGAAGAGCTGCAGAAAGAGGCCGACAGCATAGAAAGGCTGGACTACAGGGAGATATGGGGATATGTGATGGGAGGACGCGAGCACGAATTCTCCACGAAATTTCCCATAACGGACGTGGGCTACTTCTGCGACGCGGTGAACACGTTCAGCGAGATGCCGCAGGTGCCGCCGCGCTCCAAATTCTTCAAGGACTACAAGGGGCGAGTCCATCTGACCACGAGCGTGGACTCGAAAAGCCAGACCCACCTGCTCCTCCAGCCCGACTTGCCGCTCAGGGACAGGATAATAAAGCAGATGGTCAAGGCGGCTGAGACATACGACGGTCTCCAGATAGACTGGGAATCGGTTCCGAAGGAGGACGACGAGAATTTCTGGGAATTCCTGAAAAAGCTGAAGGAAGAGTTGAAAGGCAAGCCACTCTCGATGGCCATCCCCGCGAGGACCAAGACGCTGCAGAGAGACGCGTACAACTACGAGAAGCTCTCCGCCATCGCCGACAGGATAATCATCATGGCGTACGACGAGCACTGGTCCACGAGCAAGCCGGGGGCGATAGCGTCGACGGACTGGTGCAGGAGAATCGCCGAGTACACCAAGACGCAGATTCCGGCGGAGAAGCTCGTGATGGGGCTTTCACTCTACGGAAGGACATGGATGAGCGCGCCGGTGAAGGCGCAGGCCTGGTACAACAGCGGCATAGAGCGCATAAAAAGGGAGCAGAACGTCGAGGACGTGCAGCGTGACAGCTACGGAACACCGCATTTCACGTTCAAGGAGGAAGTGACGATAACAGGCTGGTACGACGACATAGAATCCCTAAAAATCAGGTGCAAGATGTACGGGGATGTCGGAATCGAAAAAATCGCGTTCTGGAGGATCGGCTTCGAGGATCCCGAATTCTGGAAATACCTCGGAATAAAAAAGTAGGATGACAGGCGGCGGCGAGAGCGTCTTCACGACTGGAAAAAAGCCGGTTCCAGAACATAAAGTTCCAGAACCGGCTTCCTCTCACATTGGACGGCTTCTCAATCACAAAGCAGACTTGTAGATGTCCACGATGTCCGCCTTCGTCGGCTCCCTCGGATTTCCAGGGGTGCACGCGTCGGCCATCGCGGAGTCGGCGAGGAAGTCGATGTCGGCCTCCTTCACGCCCTCAGGCCCGATTTTTCGCGGGATTCCAACCTCGTCGGCGAGAGCCTGGATGGCGTCGAGAGTCGCCTTGACAGCGGCATCCCTGTCCATTCCCTCGATTCCGGGAACGCCCATCGCCTTTCCAATTTCCTTGTACCGTGCGCCGGCGACGCTCGCGTTGTACTTGAGGACTGGAACGAGCAGCATAGCGCACGCCTTTCCGTGGGGAATGTCGTACAAGGCCGAGAGCGGATGCGCCATAGAGTGCACGATTCCGAGACCGACGTTGGAGAATCCCATTCCGGCGATGTACTGTCCGAGAGCCATCTTCTCCCTGGCCTCGATGTCGCCCTTGACCGATTTTGGAAGCCAATGGGAAATGATTTCGATGGCCTTCAGGTGCATCATGTCCGTCATCTCCCACGCGCCCTTGGTGATGTAGCCCTCGATTGCGTGAACGAGAGCGTCCATTCCGGTCGAAGCGGCGAGGCCGGCCGGCATCGAGGCGACCATGTCGGGGTCGACGACCGCGACCACAGGGATGTCGTGCGGGTCTACGCACACGAATTTCCTGTTCTTCTCGGTATCTGTGATTACATAGTTGATTGTGACCTCGGCGGCCGTTCCGGAAGTCGTGGAGACGGCGATTATCGGAAGACACGGCTTCTTTGTAGGGGCGACACCCTCAAGCGAGCGGACATCGGCGAATTCCGGGTTCGTGATGATGATTCCGATGGCCTTGGAAGTGTCGATCGCCGAACCGCCTCCGACAGCCACGATGATGTCGGCTCCGGCCTTCTTGCAGGCCTCCACGCCGTCCTTAACGTTCTCGATTGTCGGGTTCGGCTTTATCCTGTCGTAAATCTCGTAGTCGATTTTGGCGGCGGCGAGTATGTCGGCGATTTTCGTGGCGACCTTGAATTTCACAAGGCTTTCGTCAGTCACGAGAAGGACCTTCTTCGCGCCGCGGTTCTTCACCTCAGCTGCTATCTCGTTGATGGCCCCCTTTCCAAAATACGAAGTCTGATTGAGCATTATCCTGTTTGCCATTCGTGTACCTCCTTTTGGCATTCTACAGTCTGTTATAAATTGTAAAACCCAAATCCAAAAAAGTAAAACGAAAAACGCGCAACCGATTGCCAACCGCCCATCAGCGGAGACGCTTCCTCATGAAGACGGCGAACGCAATCCCCATGAGGACAATCGTTATCACCCACGTTATGGGGTATATGTAGAGAAGAGTCTCCCAGGAGTGGTTGGACGGCACGACGAACCATATCCAGACGAGACGCAGGAAGCAGGAGCCGACGAGGATTATGACGGTCGGAACGATGGAGACGCCCAGAGCCCTCATGCATCCGGCTGGAACCTCGTATAGCCCAGGCATGTACTCGAAAAACTCCACGCACATCGTCCTGCGCTCGGCGAAGTCCAGGGCGACAGGGTCGTTGGTGTAGACGGACATGAAGAAATGCCTGAAGAGGGAAAAGACCATGGCCTCGGAGAACGTTATCGCGAACGAGCCGAGAACGCACAGAAGAGCGACACGGCGGCAACGGGCGAATTCGTGCGCGCCGTAGTTCTGGCTCACGAAAGTCACGGCAGTCTGGGAGAACGCCGAGGTCACGAAGAAAGTGAAGTACTCGTAGTTCAAGGCGGCGGCCGAACCGGCCATGGCGAAGCTTCCGAAAGTGTTTATCGAAGACTGGATGCAGATGTTCGAGAACGAGAAGACCATGCCCTGCACGCCGGAGGGAATCCCTATCCTCATCATCCAGAGGAGGTACTTTCTCCTGATTCGGAGCTTCCTGAAACTGAAGCGGAGTGCTCCGTCTTCCCCCAGAAGAAAGAAAAGCACGAGGGAGGCCGAGACCCCCTGGGCCGCCACAGTGGCCACCGCGACCCCCGCCACGCCCATGTCGAAGACAACGACCAGGAGGAGGTTCAACGCCACGTTCACGACTCCGGAGACGACCAGCGCAAAAAGCGGCCTTTTCGTATCGCCCTTGCTCCTCAAAATGGCGGAGCCGAAGTTGTAGAACATGGAGAACGGCATTCCGAGAAAGAAAATCCTCAAGTACAGGGAAGCGAGCGGAAGAACGTCTTCTGGCGTCGAAATCCACACGAGAATAGGACGCGTCAGGAAAAAGCCGAAGAACACAAGGGCGAAGCCGCTTGCGATGGCGACCGTAAGGACAGTGTGGACGGCATCCTCAAGCTCCCCCGTCTTCCTCTGTCCGAGAAGTGTCGCCACGACGACATTGCCGCCGACCGACAGCCCAACGAAAAGGTTTATGATGATGTTGATTATGGGGCCGTTTGACCCCACAGCCGCCAGTGCCTCAGGCCCAACATACCGTCCGACGACCGCCACGTCCGCCGAGTTGAAGAGCTGCTGCAGAATCGACGTCATCGCGAGCGGCAGAGCCACCATCAATATTTTCGAAAGAAGAGGACCATGCACCATGTCCATCTGCCTTGCCATAAAAACCTCCAAAAAAATGAAATTTTCCAAAATCCCCACACTCCCCACATAGAGATTTTAGAGATTCCAAGCGTCTTCAACTATCAATTTTCGTCTTCCTCTGTTAAAATCGAAATCATGGCAACAACTACAAACATATTAGCATTATTGAAATTCTTCGCATCGAAACAGAAGAGCGGCGTTGTCGATCAGAATGAATTCTGCACATATCTCAGAAAGTATTCAGAACATCATCTTGAGGAGCAACCGTCTCTTTCAGTCTATCTCGAAGACACACAGGGAGTTCTCAAGACGGAACTTGAGAAACTCGTGGAAGCAAAGCAGGTGGTCATAACAGAGGCTCCGGGGACGAAGACCGTCATCATCGTCGTCCCATACTTCATCGACTACTACACGGGAAAATACAACGACATAGAGAAGACACCTTCGCTGCCATTCCCCACGATAGCCGACCTTCCGAAAGGCACACCGAAGAGCATAGTCACAGTCAGGGACGGAAAGGAGCTGATTGAGAAACTCCTCTCGAAACAGGACTTGAACGACAAGACTCTCTACGGGCTCCAGCTTCCGAACGACGAGCCCGCCATTCTCCTCCCGTCCACGATATCGGTGAGGGACCTCGTGGAGAACAGCCTCGGAAAAATCCAGTACATGCTCAAGAAAGAGGGATACCACGACTACTTCCTCAAAAAGCTCACGGCGACGAACCCGGGAAAGGAGCTGGCGTCGAAGAACTTCTTCAACAGGTTCGTCGACAAGCCCGACCACGGAATAGAGACGCTCAGCGAGTCGAGCGACGACTACTACCTCTGGCACCAGCTCTGCTACTTCATCAAGCAGGACTACAAGAAGGTCAAGGTCGACTACACGCTGGAGGACATGTCGACGATACAGGCCATCCTCATCACGGAAATCGCGGCCGACTTCTACAAGGTCAAGAACATGGACAAAATCCGCAAGGAAAACGCCCTGAAGACCCTCGAACAGCTCATCAACAAGCCTCCGTACTATTTCTCGTACGAGTCCATAACGAAATTCACGGACAGCCAGGACCACCTGCTCATCGGGCAGTACACGGAGGAGGACCTCAAGGAGTGGCTCCACGAGAAGACCACGGGAGGAGACGCGAGGGAGCTTCCAGAAATCCTCATATTCAAGATGGACGACGAGAGGAAGTACTTCATCTGCAAGTCCAAGGTGCTCCAGCTCGTCATAAGGCTCTGCACGGACACGAGGGACATGGTGAGGCAGGCGATAATCGAGCACTGGTACAAGATTCTCAAGAACTACGGCTCGCTCCCGGAAATGCACGAATCGAACGCGTTCGAGACAAGACTTCAGCTTGAGGTCAAGGAGCAGTCTCCGGTCCTCCACGCCCTCCTCTCGGCATCGTTCCTCCCCCTCCTCACATACGAGAAGTTCGGAGACGACGACGAGGGAAAGGTCACACTGTTCGTGAACGGCGCGCTCATCCCATACAGCGAGCTTCTCCTGACAAGCCGCCAGGACCTCCTCTCTGACGCGAAGATAAAGCTTCCGTTCTGGTACACGATGCCGGTGATTTCATGGATAGCGAAGCTGCTGTTCCAGCCGTCCAAGAAGCAGCGCGACAAGAAGCCGAAGACTGAGGCGCAGAAGTACCACGACAAGGAGAAGGAAAACAGCATAGAGGAAATGGAGATGAATTCCATGATAAGCAAGAATTCGAACCTTTCCAAAAAGTTCCAGCTCAAGGAGGCGGCGCGCGAGGCCGAGAAGCACTTCGTCACGGAAAGCTCCACGATAGACAGGGAGCTCGACACGTACGAGCAGATTTGGAACAAGAAAATCGGACAGAGCCGGCAGAACCTCCACGAGGATGTGAACGTCCTAATCAGGGACTACATGAGGACCGTGCTCAGGACGCTCCCCGCTTCGAGTTTCACGCTCGAAAGGATAAGGGGGCTGTCCTCCACGCTCGTCAAGACGCCTTCGTTGATGAAAATCGGGGAGCAGGATGCGCTTGAGAGGTACATCCAGCTCTACATAATCAAGCTCGTCAAGAACCTCCCGACATTCAAGCAGGTTGGAGAGCCGTGACGGACTGAGCGAGCGATATAACAAAAAATTATCCATGTTTCGCCCCCGAATTTTGCAGAAAACGAAAAATTCGGGATAAATAGATAGTGTTGGCGGCGGCAGTGGGACGCATAGGAAAATCTTCCCCCGCAACCGCGCAAACTCTATCTACTTACAAGGAGGCGCGAAAATGGGCGCATTGAATCAAATCATTCTTGAGGGGAACGCAGTCAAGGACGCAGAGGTCAGGACAAAGCCGTGGGGCACAAGGTTCGGGGCACTCTCCCTCGCAAACAACCACTACTACAAAGACAAGAAGGGAAATTTCGCGGACGAGGTGAGCTACTTCGACGTCGTTGTGTTCGGGGAAGGAAGCCTTTCCAATCTCGTCAAGAACGCGAAGAAAGGCTCTTCGATAAGGGTCATCGGAAGGATAAAGCAGGAAAGGTGGGAATCGAAGGACGGAAAGAAAGTAAGCCGGAACGTGATTATCGCCCAGCACATCGACTTCCTCAAAAAGCCAAAGAACCAAGAAAACCTCGAATACACAAAGACCAACGAGAAAAAGATACTCGCGGACCTCGTCGAGTCGTACTCCGGCATAATGAAAGAGCTGGACGACACAGAAGAGTCCATAACAGTCGACGAGGAGGAAGCCACTTTCTAAGAGTTTTCCCCCTCAAAACAGGTGCCGGAAGTTGGAAGCGGAGCGTCGGAATGGGAAAATCTTCCACGAAAACGCTCCGCCGGAAATCAGCGTTTTCTTCCGCCGAATCCGCCACCTCGGCCGCCCTTGCTTCCACCGCGCTTTCCACGCGTCTGGGCGGGGCGGTTCCCCTTTCCCCTGAATTTCCTGTCAAAACGCTCCGTCTCGCGCAGCTCGGCCTGCCTCTCGTTCATGGCCTTGTACGCCTCCATCTTTTCCGGGCTGTAGAAACCGTCCTTCCAGTTGAACCTCGAAGCGTCCTGCACAGGCTGGAGTTTCACCATGGAAGTGGTGACAAGCTTCAGCTCCTGCTTGGAGAGCGCAGTGTGCGAAAAGTCGAGGAGAATCCTGTTGAAGCCGTTCTTGTTTATGATGTCCACCTTGTCCGTGACCGAGAACGGGGATTCCGGCATGACTATCGAGCCATCGTTCGTAGCGATCGCCTTGAACTCCATGCCCTCCTTGTCGGTGAAATACGTGAAGTCGTAGTCGGCTGGAAGCTTGAAGCGCATCCTGAAAAGAGCCGGATAAACGTAGGCGGTTATCATGACCCTGTCGCGGACTGAAGGCTCGAAAGTCGCCTTGATGTTGTCCCACGAATTCTCAAGAGGAGTTACGAACGCGCCTATGTTCAGGTTCTCAAGCCAAGACACCGCCCATCTGTTGAAAGTGTAGAGGTAAGGCCCCGCAATCAAATTCACCCCATCGCTCCTGTATTTTTTCAGCATGCTTATGTGGGCGATGTTGTTCACGATGAACGTCTTGAACCCGTCGGCGACAAGCTTTTCGAGGCACGATGCCAAGTCGTCCTCCTTCGCCGCAGGGCAGTACGGGTCGAGGGAGATTATCACCTGCTTTTTCGACAAAGGCAGGCTCGTCTTGTGGTTCAGCAAGTCGAACTCGGTCTCTGAATTCAGCTCAAGGACAATCCTGACCGGATTTTTCGACTGGGCCACGAATATGTCGGAAACGGTAGAAACCTGGATGTACACGCCGGCCGGGAAATACGAAAGCTCGTTCTTCTGCACGGGAGTCAGGTCGAGGACGGGGAGAATCTCGTCGCCCGGCTGCTGCCTGAACTTTCCGATGTCGTTCGGAATGACGCGCGGATAACGCTTCGACATGGACTTAGTCTGGAGAAGATAGACAGAGTCGCCCCTCTTGAAGCCGACAGGAACATCCACATACCGTTTTCCGGTCTCCTCGTCCACCCAAACGGTGCGCACCTTGTGGCTCGCGCGTCCCGTGTCGTCAGAGCGGTGCAGCCTTATGGAATCGCCCGGATCCGGGTCGTAGTTTCCGCCGACGAGATGCGCGAACGTTATCCTGAAATCGGCAGGGTCAGCGTCAGGCCCTGCGGCCTCGAACGCTTCCCTCGCCCTTCTGTCGGCCTCTTCCGTAGGCTGCTCGAACGACTCGATTTTTCCAAGGTATATTCCGGTGCCGCCCGCCTGGTTCGGGTTCAATATGAGCGAGCCAGCGTTCTGCACGCCTTCGTCGTTGGTCTTGAAATTGTACCAGTATGATGTCTTCGACCTGGCGAAATCGGTCGAAAGGAGCCTCTTCGCCGTTGCGAGCGCGCCCTTCCTGTCCTCCTGGTAGTGGTCCATTAGATATCTGTATGCGGCCACGACAGAACCGACATACTCCGCGCTCTTCATGCGCCCCTCTATCTTGAACGACTCGACGCCGATTTCCATCAGGTCGGGAATCTTGTCTATGAGCTGCATGTCGCACGGAGAGAAATAGAACCCCTGCTTCTCTCCCTGGCTCGTCTCGGCCGTGTAGAAGCGCCTGCACGCCTGGGTGCACATTCCGCGGTTGGCGGACTTTCCGCCGAGATAGCTTGAGAAAAGGCAAAGGCCAGACTCGCTCACGCACAGCGCGCCGTGTATGAACATCTCGATTTCCGCGTTGGTGCTGGCCTTTATCTTCCTGATTTCCTCAAGTCCAAGCTCCCTCGCGACGACGACGCGCTTCAGCCCCTGCTTCGAAAGAAGGTTGACGCCAGCCGCGCTCTCGACGTTCATCTGGGTAGAGCCGTGAAGCTCCAAGTCCGGGAAGAACTCCTGGCACATGCGGACGACGCCGAAATCCTGGACTATAAGTCCGTCGGGTCCAATCTTGTTCAGATAGCCGAGGAAGCGGTAGAGACGCTCAAGGTCCCGCTCCTCGCTCACGGTGTTCACAGTGACGTAGATTTTCTTGTTCTGGCGGTGAAGAGACTGGACTGTCGCCTCGAACTGGTTCCAAGCGAAATTGGAAGATCTCAAGCGGGCGTTGAAGCTTTTGAGACCGAGGTAGACAGCGTCCGCCCCCTCCCCGATAGCGGCATCCAACGCCTCCAAATTGCCCGCAGGCGCCAATAATTCTGACATTTTGTCCCCCTGAAAAAATTCTTTGTGTTTCAAGGAAAAATCTATCAGAATTATTGATAAATTGCCATTTGGGCAGCGGAAACCAGTTCGGAAACTTGATTCTTGTCGCAGGCTACTTTGAATACGCGACGGTAGAATTTTCAGTTCCGGGAGTGGCTTCGGAAGCGATTATCCAGTCGTCGGCGGAGACAGGAACCGGGACGTCAGGATTCATCGAGAACCTCTCGGAAACAGCGGCCATGTTCTGTCTGGAAAGCGTCCTCGCATAGGATGCGTTGTCTGAGACCACAGCGGACGAAGTGGAGTCCGAAGCCCAAACAGACGAAGAAACGAGCAGGGACGCAAGCGCGCTCTGGTTCTTTCTAGACCATGACTCCTTTCCGGCGGTCGCCGCCATTATTCCGTCCACAGCCAATCCGCTGTAGCAGTCGACAAGAGCGACGACATCGTTTTGAGTTATTACCGAAGAAGTGTTGGCCATCCAAAGGTCGCGTGCGGAAGAAGAGTCCTGGGCTGTAGATTCCGACAAATCCGAGCCGAGTTCATCCACGAATCCGTCAGCCGCCGTTCCATACTTTCTCAAATGAAGGACCACGCGCTCTCCGGCAGCGACCTCCACGGAAGGAAATTCATACGACTTTGAATAATAGCCGAAATCGACACGCTGCCCGAAAAGGTTTCCTCCCTTGAGGACGCAGAATTCAACGAACTCGACCTTCGACTTCAAAGGCTCCTTGGAATTTGCCGACTGCTTGAGCCTCAATTCGCTCATGGCAAGGCGGGCCTTGTTGGAGTTGAATCCGATGAAACTCTGTTCAAGCTCAAGGGAGTTCCCTGAAAAATCCGAAACGACCGCCCTGAGAACATAATCCTTTCCGACCTCTGTTCCGTTGACGAACGCTATCTCGGCGGATGACTTGTCCTCGCTGAACGAGATGCTTGAACCGTCCACCGCGAACGCACCTCCGCTTGAGTCAGAGACACTCACATTTCCAAGGGACACCCCCTCGGAAAATTCAAATTTCACGCTTCTCTCGTCCAGTACGCTGAATGAAACAAGGCTTGGCGGAGTCGAGTCAGACGGAGTTCCGTCCCCCACATCGTCAGTCACCTTGCAAGAAAACGGCGCCACAGCGGCAAAAACCGTCAGCGAAGAAATGAATGCCACGCTTCCAATGAACCTGAAAACGTCGGCGCATATTTTTTTCATAAACAACCTCTAGTTTTTTGATATTCAGGAATCGATTCTCTAAAGGCTATTTATCCCGCTTTTTTCGTTTTCTGCAAAAAAATCGGAAAAAAGGCAATAATTTTTTGTTATGGAACGGTTAAAAAAAAGCCTGTTCGGAAAATTCAAGCACCGAACAGGCCTAAAATCAGAACGCCCTAGAAATGATGCCGCCGCCGGAAATCACACCGTCCATGTAGATGACAGCGGACTGCCCCGGAGCCACAGCCCTCTGCGGCTCTTCAAACGTCATCTTGTAGGGCTTCCCGTTGAACACTTCTCCGGCCGCAGGCTCATAAGGCTCCACCGTGCACTTAACGGGCTTGGACGCGAGGCGGATTTTCACCATAGCGTCGAATTTTCCATCCGGTTCGACGGACGCAGGCCACGCGAAGTCGTCCGCAATCAGCCCGGAACACTTCAAATCATCGTCCTTGGCCAGCACGACGAGATTCTCCTTCGCGTCTATCGAATGCACGTACAGCGGATAAGGCGCGCTCACTCCAAGCCCCTTCCTCTGGCCTATAGTGTAGTGCTCGATTCCCCTGTGGCGGCCGAGGACATGCCCGTCGAGGTCGATTATGTTTCCTGGAACGCTCGGCCTATCCTTGAAAAGCTCCTCGAAATACTCAGGCGGAATGAAATCCTGGCTTTCGGCTTTGTCGGCTGCGGCAAGCCCCCTCTCCCTCGCCATTCTGAAAACGTCCTTCTTCGCCGTGAAGCCAAGCGGAAAGCGCACTTTCTCCAGAGTTTTCGACGGTATCCTATAGAGGAAATAAGCCTGGTCCTTCGTAACGTCGGAGGCGCAAGCTATCATCGCAGGCTTCTCGTCCGTCCCCCACAGGCCTGAAACAGGATGAACGATTTTCGCGTAGTGGCCGGTGCAGAACCAATCGTAGTCTATCCCCATTGCTTCGACCCCCTTTATGAGCGCTCCGAATTTTATGAGGGAATTGCACCTGATGCACGGATTGGGAGTGCGCCCAGCCCTGTACTCGGCCTTGAAATATTCGAGAACCTGATTATGGTACTCGTCCTTCACATCGATGACATGGTATTCGATTCCATTTTCCCCGCAGAATTTCCTGCAAGACTCGATGTCGTCAGTCTCGTCGGGACCATAGCAGGAACCGTGGAGTCGCTGGCCATTCGGCAGTGGAGGCAAATCCCCCTTCCAGAGAGCCATGGTTACGCCGATTACGCGGCACCCCTTCTCCTTGAGGAGCATGGCGACAAGTGTCGAGTCGACACCGCCCGACATTCCTACGACGACAGTGTCGCCTTTTTCCGGCATTGAAACATCTGTATATTCCATATTTTTTCCCAATTGCTGCAAAAGATTTTCTGTCGATTCAAAAAAATCGTCAAATTCAGTCAATAGTAAATCATTTTTTTTCTTTCTTTTTCAAGAAATCAATTTTGTTTTTCAAATTCAATATTCCATGTTAAAATCCATAGATATGAAACACAACATGATTTTATCCGCTTCGGGATGGCGAAAAGTCTTCGCCGAATCCGGAGACGAGAACGATAGCTTTCCAACCATAAGCGAACAGGACAGGATTCTGTCTTCAATAGCGGCGGAAGTCTTCGCCGACTTCATTCTGGACAGGAAGCGCACACCGTCAATAATACTCGGAATCGACACGAGACCTACGGGTCCCCAAATCGCGTACGCAATGCTGCGGATATTCATGGCGAAAAGGATAGCCGTAAGCTATGCGGGCATCATCGCCGCGCCGGAAATCATGGCATACGCCCACACGGCAGACGCCTTCGTCTACATCTCCGCAAGCCACAATCCAATCGGACACAACGGCATCAAATTCGGGCTCAACGACGGAGGAGTCCTCAAACCGGAAGAGAATGCGAGACTGATTGCCGAATTCGAGAAGAGATGCGACCAGATTGGAATCGAAGAACACATACAGGAACTTTCCGAAAAATGCTCGGACATCGATCTGGACTGGGTTTTCGCCGAAAGCGTCGCCGTAATGAGGGAGGCAAGCTCCATATACAGGTCGTTCGCGAAGTCCGTCATCTCGGCGACGAACGACATAACGCGGCAGAACAAGTTCTTCGCGGTCGCGAGGGGAATGATAAACGACAAATCAATCGGAGTCGTCTGCGACATGAACGGTTCGGCGAGGACGCTCTCGATAGACTCCGCGTTCCTGAACGAAATAGGCATAAGCTTCTACTCGATAAACAACCAGCCCGGAAAAATCGTCCACGGAATCATCCCTGAGCCTGAGAACCTAGTCTATGTCGCGCGCGAAATGGAGCGGCTGCACGACGAGGGGCACGAGGAGGTCCTTCTCGGATTCATGCCAGACTGCGACGGAGACAGAGGGAATTTCGTCACATGGAACCCCAAGACGAGGAAAGCGGAAGTCATAAAAGCGCAGGAGGTCTTCGCGCTCTCAGTCCTCTCGGAACTCGCATACGACGTCTACAAGAGCAGAATCGACAGCGAATGGACTAATTCGGACAAGATGATGAAGTTCTTCACGGAAAACCACACGCCGGGAGCGAACAAAACCTCGCTGGGAGCGGGAATGGACCTCGCTGTGGTGGCGAACTGTCCGACATCGCTCAGAATCGAGGACATCGCCGAGGTTTTCAACGCTAAAGTGTTCAGGGCGGAAGTCGGAGAGGCGAACGTGGTGAACCTCGCAAGGGAGAAGAGAAACGAGGGATACAGCATCCGAATACTCGGAGAAGGCTCGAACGGCGGAAACATAACGCATCCTGCAGCAGTCAGGGACCCCCTCAACACACTGTTCGCGCTGCTCAAACTTCTGGTTCTCAAGGACAGCTACTACGGAGACGGTCTCTTCCATATCTGGTGCGAGGGAAGCGGTCAACTGGAAAAATACGAATCATGCAAGAACGACTTCACCTTGATCGACGTGCTTGAGACATTGCCAAAATACGCCACGACAGGAGTGAGCGAGCCGAGGGCCATACTCCACATAAAAACAGAGGACCACGCGAGGCTCAAGCTGAACTTCCAGTCGGTCTTCGAGGAGGAATGGGCGGCGAAGAAGGCGGAACTCAAGGAGAAGTACAAATTCTTCGGCTACGAAGTCATAGCCACTGTCCGCACGCAGGAGATTCGGAACGTAATCGACTATTCGATAAGCGGAAAAGGCGGTCTGAAAGTCCAGTTCTTCGGGGAGGACAAGACGCCTTTGGCGTTCATCTGGATGCGGGGAAGCGGAACGGAACCTGTGTTCAGGATAATGGCGGACGTAAAATCATCTGTTCCCGACTACAAGCAGGCGGAGAAAGACCTTCTTGAATGGGAAACGGAAATGATTAAAAAAGCGGATAATTTATAGTTTTTTAAGGAGAACCAAAAATGGAAAAAGAAGAGATTCTGAAACGCGCGAAAAAGTACATCGCGGAAGAAAAAGACGAGAGATTCAGGAAAGATGTCGAAGAGCTTGTCGCAAAAGCCGACGACAAAGACGCGCTGGCGGAGCTTGAGGACAGATTCTACCAGACGCTCGAATTCGGAACGGGCGGCCTCCGCGGAGTAATGGGCGGCGGAACGAACAGGATGAACACGCTCGAAATAAACCTTGCGACACAGGGACTCGCGAACTATGTACTCAAAGCGTTCCCGGAAAAAGCGAAGGACGGAACACTGTCGGCGGTCGTCGCATACGACTCAAGAAAGAATTCGGACGTGTTCGCCGAGGCAACGGCGTTGATTCTCGCGGCCAACGGAATCAAGGCGTATCTGTTCACAGGACTCCGCCCGACACCTGAACTTTCGTTCGCGATAAGGCAGCTCAAGGCGCAGACAGGAGTCGTCGTCACGGCCTCGCACAATCCTCCACAGTACAACGGCTACAAGGCGTACTGGGACAACGGAGCGCAGGTAATCGAACCGCACGATGTCGGAATCATAGACGAGGTGAACAAGGTGACTTCCGTCAAGACAATCTCGAAAGACGAAGCCATAAAGTCAGGAAAACTCGTGATGATAGACAAGGAAATCGACGAGAAATTCTGGGCGATGTGCAAGGCGCAACTTTTCAGGCCCGAGCTCATAAAGGAGAAGGCTTCGACCGTGAAAATCGTCTACACTCCGCTCCACGGAACAGGAGCCATGCATGTCGAGAAAGTCCTTGGAGACCTCGGACTCAAGGTCATCACTGTGCCGGAGCAGAGGGAACCGGACGGAACATTCCACACCGTCGAGAAGCCGAATCCGGAAGAGGCTCCGGCACTCAAGCTCGCCGTCGCGCTCGGAGAAAAGGAAAAAGCGGACTGCGTCATGGCTACAGACCCGGACGCGGACAGGTTCGGAACGGCGTTCCCAGGAAAGGACGGAAAATTCGTCCTCGTCTCTGGAAACCAGATGGGCGCGCTCCTCTGCGAATACGTCCTTCTTTCAAGGAAAGAACTCGGAAAGCTTCCGTCGAATCCGGCGGCAATCCGCTCGATAGTCACATCTCCGTTCACGGACTACATCTGCAAGAAGTACGGAGTCAAGCAGCACGAGTGCCTCACGGGATTCAAGTGGATTGCGGCAGTCGAAGACGAATTCGAGAAGGACAACTCGGAGACATACGTCTTCGGACTTGAGGAGTCGTACGGATACAAGGTCGAGAAGGAAGTCATGGACAAGGACGGAGTTTCAGCGGCCGCGATGTGCGCGGAGATGACGCTCTACTGGGCATCCAAGGGAAAATCAATCCTCGAACACCTCGACGACATGTACAAGGAATACGGCTTCTTCGAGGACAGGGCCATCTCGCAGAATTTCCCAGGCTCGGCCGGAAAAGAGGTCATGGCAGGAATCATGGCGAAGCTCAGGAAGGACGGCCTCAAGACGCTCGGCGGCAAGAAGGTCGTGGAGATAAAGGACATCCAGGAGTCCGCCTCGTACAATCCGGAGAATCCGTCGTCGAAAGCGAAAATCGACTTGCCAAAGTCGAACGTCCTCCAGTTCATCCTCGAAGGCGGAACCGTCGTGTCAGCGCGTCCGTCGGGAACAGAGCCTAAAATCAAGTTCTACATCAACGCGAGGACAGAGGTCGGCGGTTCAAAGTGCGACAAGTGTCTGGCGGAGACGAAGAAGGAATCCGCGGCAGTCTGCGACGCGATAGAGGCCGACATCAAGAAGATTCTTGCCGACGCATAACGGACTGATTCAAATTCAGAAACAGGCACTGCCGATGATGCGAGAGGGTTCATCGGCAGTGTTGTTTTTTACGCTTTCGGGTTATAATATTTTTCGATGGTTCGATTTTTGAGAAATTTTTTTCTGCTTATTCTTCTATCAGTCTCTTTCGTTTCATGCACCAGCACGAAGTATTTTTCGACAAGGGACACAGATGTCGTCTCCGAATCAGAAAGCGACGATTCGATTCACTACAGGACGACATCAAGGACCATAAAGGCGGAGTGCTCTCCGGACGGAAAGCTCATAGCGTTCTACACGCTCGGAATGCCGTTCGTCGTCATCGGCTGCACCGTCAGGGAAACGTTCAAGGTGATCGGCTATACCGCGTTGAATTCCATGGCGGGATATTTCAGCGCGAAATCGGAAGACAACAAGATGGGGCTGATTCTCCCAGACTCAAAGGCGTTGAACGAAGAATACGCAAAGATGAAGGAGGAGTACGCCAATTCCGACCTTGGAAAATACGACAAATACAGGAAAGCGTTCTCCAAGATGACTGTCACAGACAACAAGATTGTCGAGGAGGTGGACTGGAACGACAACACGAAGGTCATATCATCCACAACCGACACGATATCCGTCGAATCGAGCGTATCGGATTCGGCGGCGAGGATTTCAAAGAAGGCATCGATAATAGGCGCTAAAGTCGGGAACGTCACGTCTACGATAGTCGGCGTTCCAAGCTGGATAATCTGCTTCATACTAGGAGCAACGGAAAACCAATAATTCCGCTCTGAAAAAATTTCGAGCGGATTCTACACAAAAACAACGTAAAAGCAATGGAGGTTTTTATGAAAAAGATTTTGATCGCATTGGGAGCCGCCGCGGCTCTCATGTTCGCAAGCTGCGGTTCGACATCGAACGCCGCGTCCGCGTCTTCCGACGTGCCGGATTGGTACGTCCTCGACCCTGACAGCTCGGAGGGAATCTACGGAACAGGACAGGCTCAGATGGCGGACTTCGACCTTTCCCTCAAGATGGCTCAGGCGAACGCCTACAACGACCTCTCAAGAAAGGTTTCCACAGTCGTCAAGGATGTGACGCAGACGATGGTCTCCGGCTCAAAGACAGACTCGATGAAAGGATTCGAGGAGAACGCCTTGCAGGTTTCAGAGGCGACACTGGCTGGAGCCAAGAGGACGAACTTCTATCAGGGAAAGGACGGAACTGTCTACATCCAGATGTTCCTCCCATACGACACACAGGTGAACGCCCTGAACAAGACCGCAGAGGCCTATGAAATCTCCGCGGAGTACCTCGCCACACAGGTCAAGATGAAGGAAGCCTACGAGAAGTACTTCAGCAACAACAAGAACTGAGGCAAACGCATCCAAAAAACACGCCGATGGAAGTCAAAATCCGTCGGCGTGTTTTTTTGGTGGAGGAAAGGACTGTTGAGAGAAATCCTCCATATGCGGAAAATTCCGCTTCAACCGACACTCGCAAATTTGATAGAATCTATGAATGGTGAAGGAACAAAAAAACTACAATCTCATCGGGGATTTCACATCGTACAAGAGGATTTTCGACGAGGGGCACACATTCTGCGTGTTCGACACGGAAACGACAGGACTGAAGGCTCAGGACGAGCGCGTGATAGAGCTTGGAGCCGTAAAATTCGACAAGAACGGATTGATAGGACAGTTCGGGACGCTCATAGATCCGCAAAAGCGCATACCGCAGAAGATAACGGAAATAACAGGAATAAGAGACTGCATGGTGTCTGGAAAGCCGACAGCGAGCAAGGCGATTCCAGACTTCCTTGAATTCTCAAAGGACTGCATTCTAATCGCGCACAACGCTCCGTTCGACCTGCGGTTCGTGAACTGCGAACTGGCGAGGCTCGGTCTTCCGCCGCTTCAAAACCCGGCGATAGACATGCTGAGGTTCGCGCGCTGGGCATACCCCACATTCGCGCATTGGAACCAGCCGTTTTTGGCTGAGCAGCTCGGCATCGAAATACAGAGCGCGCACCGCGCCTACGACGACGCCCGCGTGTGCATGGAAATTTTTTTGAAGACGCTCGGCTGCAAAAAGTTTAAGTAGCCGCCTGAAAAAAACAAACCTGTCCGAAAGACTGCAGCATACGGACAGGTTCAACTCCACTTTCACAACCAGGCACTTTATTTGAACGTGAATAAAATCTTCGCCGACCCTATCGATATAGAGCAGGGAGTCTCCAGCTTAATCGACGACGATTTTTGCATTTTTTTTCCTTGAAGAACGGTTCCGTTCGTGCTTCCCAAATCCTCAATCCAATATCCGTCGTTTTTTCGGCTTATCACTGCGTGCTTGCGGCTGACAAGCAAATCCGATATGACGACATCGCATTCGCGGCTCCGGCCTATAACGACATCGCCAGAGACCTCGAACTTCGCGCCGCCATTGACAGAGATGAACGCCGTCCTTAGTTCGTTCTCTTTTCTGCGGACGGCAATCGCCTCCATTTCGGAATCCGTCAAGACAATCGCCTTCTCGCCGATTATGGCGTCGTTCACCGATTTTCTGCGTTTTTGAAGCGCACGTGATTTTTTTTCGGCCTCCGCGATTCTTCCCTTGGCCTCCCCGATTTCGTTCGTCAAAGCATCGACAGTTTTCTCAAGGCCAGAAATCTCCTCGGCGGCGCTCTTTATGCCGTCATCGATTATCGACTGGAGAATCATGTAGTCGTTGAGTTTTGATGGATTCTTTGATACGGACTTGTCTTTTCTTCCGAACGGAAACATCGCACCTCCCATCGATTCAACCACGGGGGGCTTTTGCAGGATCAACAGGAGTGCTGTTGCGAAAGACCATCAAGTTGACCTGTGGAGAATCCGTGTACGCGTCCAAGCCGACAGTCCCCACGTCGCCGCCGTATGAGACAGAATCGCCTTTCGACACATGGATGTTGCCCAACCCCGTGTACGCGTATATGTAGCCTGATTTGCTCTGCACGAAAACGACATTGCCGTATCCTCTGTACGCTCCGGCAACCATTACGGTACCGGAAGCTATCGAACGGACGGTCTCGTTTTTTTTGGCGATGAGGGACACGCCGTTCACCTTGCCAGTGACGTAAGTGACATCGGACGTCTTGACCGGCCACACGAGGGAAGAATCCCCCTTCTTCGAATAAACGCGGGGATCGTTTCCCTTCAAGTCGGGAACGTTGGAAAGCTTCACGCGCTGTCCGACCTTTATCATGTCGGTGTCCTTCACATTGTTGAGGGCCTGTATCTCCGAGAGCGTCAAACCGTGTTCTATGGCGATTCCAAGCCAAGTATCGCCCTTCTGGGCAGTGTAGTAGATTTCGTTTTTCGACGACGAAGAGGAAGGCGACTCCGCAGGAACGGACGGAGCATTGTCGAAAGCGACAGCGGAAGAGACGATGAGTTTCTGTCCGACCTTGACATTGTTCCCTGAAAGTCCGTTCCAATCCCTGACGTTATCGACGGTGATGCCGTACATGCGGCTTATCGAATAGAGGGTCTCGTCCTTCTTCACAACATGGTAGTCCGCGCCCGATTTTGCATCGGACGATTTTTCCGCCACTCCCCGGTCCTCTTTGGAACCGGCATCGGGAATCGTGAGCTTCTGGTCGATTCTCACATTGTTGTTCGCAAGTCCGTTTGCTTTCTGCACATCCTCTACAGTGACACCGTAGGTCCTGCTTATCGAGTACAGAGTTTCTCCTCTTTTTACGATATGAACCGTTTCGGCAAAGACGCCAGAAAATGAAAAAGAGCCTATGACAAATGATGTAACTATTTTAAAAAAACGTTTCATACTGTCGAATTTATCGGCATGAATGTTTAAAAAAAACAGTCGCTCAAAACGGTATGGAAGAGGAATTCAACGGACAGGAAGAGACATCAAACGACTCGATGGAGGCCTTGTCGAGCAGTTTTCCGGTGGCCTTGAGAGACTCGACGTTCCTCTCGAAAACCGCCTTCAAATCGTAGACAAGAGGAAGTCGCAAAAGACGCTGCTCGTAGAAGAGGAACTCGTCGCGGAGCATCTGCTGCGCTCCGTAGCGGGCGATGTTGTCCGTGTACACCTGGCTGTCTATCATTTTTCCTCCGCAATCGAAAAAACTGCGGGCGAAAATGACGAACGCGGACTTCGCGCTGTCGCTTTCGACTGTGAACATGCTCTCACCGCAGAAAACGCTTCCGATGAGGATGCCGTAGAGACCACCGGCGAGTTTTCCGTCGTGCCAGACTTCCACGCTGTGGGCGAATCCGTTTTCGTGGAATTTCTCGTAGGCTGCCATCATCATGTCCCCAATCCACGTTCCGTCCTGCCCTTCCCTCTTCATCTTCCTGCATCCGTCCATCACGGCGGAAAAATCCTTGTCCATTGTGTATTCGAACGGCGTCTTCTTGAGAAATTTCAGGACACTCTTGGGAGTGTGAAATTCCCCTTGTCTTATGCAGAACCGTGGATTCGGAGAGAACCAAAGGACAGGCTCCCCCTCGTCCTCGCAGAACCAGGGAAAGACGCCCTGCATGTACGCGGAATACAGACGCTGCTGGGTTATGCAGTTCGTCACGCCGACAAGTCCGTTGTAGTCGTCGTCCGGGTCGTTGAAGAGCAGAATCTTTTTTGGGTCGATAGTGTCATTTTCCATAATAAAACCTCAAGAACAAATCCGCCCGAGACCGTTCATGAAAAGCGGAATCCGATTTTCCCCTCGGAAACGTCCACGGACACTCTTCCTCCGTCGGAAAGCGAGCCGAAAAGAATCTCGTCAACAAGCGGAGTCGCTATGAGGTTCTCGGCGGTCCTCGAAATGTTCCTCGCTCCGAATTCCTTGCTGTAGCCTTCCGAAGCGACAAAATCGACTACGCCGTCCGAAAACGTCATCGACACTTTCTTCGCCGAAAGCCTGTCCGAAATCTTCAGAATGGACTTCCTCGCGATGTCGCGCGCGACTTCCTCGCTCAAGTGGTGGAACGTCACTATTCCGTCGAGCCTGTTCCTGAATTCGGGGGAGAAGACCTTTGAGACGGCCTCCTTCAAAGCCGACTCGTCGTTTGTCCTGGAGTTCAGCCCCGAATCGAAGCCCACGAGGCCTTTTTCCATGTCGCGCGCTCCTGCATTGCTGGTGAGGATTATGATGCAGTTCCTGAAATCGGCCTTGCGACCCTGGTTGTCAGTGAGGGTGCCGTAGTCGAGGACCTGCAGAAGGACGTTGTAGATGCTCGCGTGCGCCTTCTCAATCTCGTCGAAGAGGATTATCGAGTGGGGATTCTTCCTCACGGACTCCGTCAAAAGTCCGCCGTTCTCGTATCCGACATAGCCCGGCGCGGAACCTATCAGGCGGCTGACGGTGTACTCCTCCTGGTATTCGCTCATGTCGAAGCGAAGCAGGTTCTCTCCGAGCGTCTCCGAAAGGACTTTCGTCAGTTCGGTTTTTCCGACACCGGTAGGCCCGACAAAAAGGAAGCTTCCCTCAGGCTTCTCGAAATTCCTGAATCCGGCGCGTGCTTTCTTGACTGCGAGCGAAACAGAGCGGACGGCGTCGTCCTGCCCGAAAATCTGCGCAGAAAGGGTCGACTCCAGATTCTTGAGCCTCGACCTCTCGTCCTCGGTGACGTTCTCCAAAGGAACGTTCGCCATCTTCGCAGTCACCTTCCTGACGACGCTCTCCGTCACTTTCGGCATGGAAAGCGGAGTTTTCCTTTTTTCGTTGGAAAGTGACAGGAGAACACCAGCCTCGTCAATCACGTCGATGACCTTGTCCGGCAGGCGGCGGTCGGGAAGATACTGAACCGACAAGTCGACTGCGGCCTGCAACGTCTTCGCGGGGTATGAGACACCGTGGTAGTCCGAATACTTTTTTGAAACGCCCTTGAGTATCTTCAACGCATCTTCCTTTGAAGGCTCCGGGACATCGACTTTCTGGAAACGGCGGGCCAAAGCACTGT
>FLNX01001636.1_pt1 | contig 90048 bp, 80 predicted proteins | sample 1140341 | NCBI WGS metagenome assembly FLNX01 (sample SAMEA3878208, study PRJEB12797) | bioreactor metagenome | biome: Moose rumen | place: Sweden | collected 2011-10
GTGGGTCGGGCATGGCCGGTGCAAAAGCCCACGCCACTCCCGACCGCTTGAAACTAAATAATAGGAATTATCTTTTCGACGACTTGCTCAGGAGCGATGCCGTTCATGCAGGCGTAGTCGCCTCTACGACAGAGCTTGTTGCCGTAAACGGAACAAGGACGGCAGGGCAGGTCGAGTTGAACGCAGTCTTCCGGCTTTTGCTTCCAGCCCAAAAATCCGGCAAAGGGATGGGTGCCGCCCCAAATGGAGACGACAGTTGTCCCGACGAGCGAGGCCAAGTGCATGTTGGCCGAATCCATCGAGAGCATCACGTCGAGTTGGCCCATCAAGGCAAGTTCGCCTTTCAAACCATGCTGACTTTTAGCGGGTTGTACGTTTGGGTATTTGGTGCAAAGTTCTGCAATCTGCCGTTTCTCTTCCTCGCCGCCGCCGAAAAGGAAAACGGTGGTGTTTTCTCTTTCGCTTAAGGTCTTGATGACTTGCTCCATTTTCTCCAAAGGATAGACTTTGGCGGGATGTTTGGCATAAGGCGCGATGCCAATCCAAGTCTCGTTTGTAGGTTTTTGCGTCTCGCCAAAACAGGAATAGTCGAGTCTCACGAATGTCGGTTTCGTTGGGAAGCCTAATTGTTCCAGCACCTTGGCGTAACGCTCAAACGAGGTGGCTTGTTGGATAAGAACCTTGTCCTTTTGTCGGGTCAAGACCTTCTTGCTTTTGCGTCCCTTGTCGATTTTGGCGACTTTCTTTCCGAACAAGCGGCAGATGAAACGCAGCCATTGTGTGCGTAAAACATCATGGAAATCAGCGATGTAATCGAAATCCTTGAAACGGATGTCGCGCAGCAGGCGGTTCAAGCCGAAAAGCCCTTTGTGCCGTCCTTTCAGGTCGGCGGCAATGAAATTCACATTGTTTGGCATCCGTTCAAACAAAGGTCTTGCCATCTCGCGGCTGAGCACGGTAATCTCCAAGTCAGGGCGTTGCATGGCCAAGTCATGCACGACGGGCACGGTCATGGCGATGTCGCCGAGGGCGGAGAACCGTATGATGAGGAGCTTTTTCATTTTTGCCCGTAGAGCACAGGGTTGAGGTTCGGGTCGTTGTACATCTTCATCTGCTTATAGACCTTCATCACCTTTTCGCCCGTTTTGTAGCACTCCATCAGCTGGTCGATGGCGGTGCAAAGGTCGCTGTTCTGTTCTTGCAGGACGCGAAGTTTTTCCTCACATTTCGCCCTTTGCTCCTCGCTGATGTCGGTTCGCTCCACTTCGATTCTCATGTGGTAGATCTTCAGTTGCAGGATGGAAAGGCGGTCGATGGCCCATGCGGGGCTTTCTGTGTTGAGCGTGGCGTTTTCCTTGGGATCAACGCGCTGGAAAAGCAGCAAATAGTAGCCGTCAATCATCTCCACGATGTCGGTACGGTCTTGGTTCGACTTGTCGATGCGGCGTTTCAGCGCAAGGGCCTCCATAGGGTCGATGTGCGGGTCGCGGATGAGGTCTTCCAAGTGCCATTGCACCGTGTCGATCCACACCTTATTATATAGGTACCATTCGATGGTCAGCCTTTCGTAGGGGTTTTCGCACGGATGGTCCACGTCGTCGTGCTTGTGGTAGTCGGCGATGGCTTGGTTGAAGATGGGCAGGATGGGAGCGGTGGAGAGGATGATCATGGTAGTCGTTTTTTTTGACGCGGGACTGTGGGACAGGGAACCGAGCCGTAAACCGTCATTGCGGGCTTGACCCGCAATCTCCCCAACGCAAGGGGGCATCTTCGCGTTTGGGAGATGGCGGATGTTCCTCCGCCATGACGGTAAAAGCTCAATATTAGTCATTCCCAGTGGATTTTAACGCAGCTTCGCCAAGGCCGCCTTGATGCGCTTCACGGCTTCGATGAGTTTGTCTTCGCTCGTGGCATACGACAGGCGGATGCAGTCGTCGTTGCCAAAGGCGTTGCCGGCCACGCAGGCCACATGGGCGTTGTAGAGCAGCCACATGCAGAGGTCGTCGCTGCCCTTGATGACGGTCTCGCCGTCGGTCTTGCCGTAGAACGACTTCATTTCGGGGAAGACGTAGAAGGCACCGGCGGGCGTGTTGCACTTCACGCCCGGAATCTCGTTCAGCAGCTTCACGAAGGTGTCGCGGCGGTGACGGAAGGCGGCGAGCATGTCTTGGATCTCTTTCGAGTTTTCGGGGCTGAGTTCCATGGCCTTGGCAGCGGCGGCTTGCGCGATGGTGCAGATGCCGGAGGTGATTTGGCCTTGGATTTTGTTGGTGGCCTTGATGATGGCTTGCGGAGCGGCAATGTAGCCGATGCGCCAGCCCGTCATGGCATAGCCCTTGGCCACGCCGTTGACGAGGACAAGTCTGTCTTTCAGGAAGTCGAACTGGCCCATGCTCTCGTGCTTCTGCTCGTATTGGATGAACTCATAAATCTCGTCGGAGATAATGATGATGTTGGGGTGTTTCCTCAGCACCTCGGCGATGGCGGTCAGCTCGGCCTTGGTGAACACGCTGCCGCTGGGGTTGCAAGGCGTGTTGATCATGAAGACCTTGGTCTTGGGCGTGATGGCCTTTTCGAGTTGCTCGGCGGTGATCTTGAAGTCGTGCGCGATGTCGCTCTTGACGATGACGGGCACGCCGCCGGCCAATTTCACCATTTCGGGATAGGAGACCCAGAACGGGGCGGGGATGATGACTTCGTCGCCGTCGTTGACCACGGCCAAAAGCACGTTGTTGATGGCTTGCTTGGCGCCGTTCGATACCAGCACGTCAGTCTCTTTGTAGTCGAGGCCGTTGTCGCGCTTGAGCTTGTTGGCGATGGCCTTGCGCAGCGCGGGCGTGCCGGGCACGGGCGGGTAGTGCGTGTCGTTGTTGTTGATGGCGTCGATGCCGGCTTGCTTGGCCTGTTCGGGCGTGTTGAAGTCGGGTTCGCCGATGCTCAGGCTGATGACGTCGATGCCTTGTGCTTTCAGTTCGCGGCTCTTGTTGGTCATGGCCAAGGTTGCCGACTCGGCCATGTTCAAGACTCTGTTGGAAAGGATGATTTCGCTCATGATGTGTTATTTGACTGCGGGACGCGGGACTGCGGGACGCGGGACTTGCCTTATCGTCGCTTTGCGCTTGCAAGCGATAAGCGAAGCCATCCATTTTGTCCTGTTGTCATAGCATCCCATTTGTTTTTGATTTAATTACATTGAATGCAGAGCATTTGTGTTAGATTTGTTTCTTTTGAATTACGCGCAAAGGTAGGCCTTTTTTCGATTGGGTGGGCAGAAAGCCGTGAAAATTGTGTCGAACATCAAAACCAAAAACGGAAAAAGTCCCTTTTTTGACCCTTAAAATCTTGGAAAAAGTCCCTTTTTTGGGATGAAATTTTCGGAAAAAGTCCCTTTTTCTTGTGTGAATGGGTTGATTTATATGGTTTTACGATTTTTAGTGTATTTTGCATGTTTTATCAGCAAGATTTCGTGAGGGACAAGGGGGCGTTGGCGATTCCGGAGATTATGTTTGGAGAGTGATATTGTATGAAAGGAAATTGTTATTTTTGCAAATTAAGAAGTATGTCGGAATTTCCGACATACTGCCGAATAAAAAGCGATAGCCACGGCTATCGAATTGAAAGATGCGTATGCTGTGATAGGAAAAAACAAATTACTTAGCGTGCCAGAGTTTCCGCTTCAGTCCGTAAATCATCTAATACTTTGCCGTTGTAACTGAAATATTTTGCACCTTGGTAGGCACCAGAAGCATTTCTCTTTTCTGCTGGCATAAATGTTCCAACAAAGGGTGATAGTTTATAAATCCGCCCTTCGAATTCGATTTGATCATCCCCAGCGACTCTCACTTTGAGACCTGTAGGAATGAAAGTCAAAATTGCGCCGATTGGGACGTTTACCATGCTGAACTTAAATCGTGGTCTCATCTTCTTGTGCGGTTCGTTTTCTGGTGTTTTTTCCTCGTGTTTCTGGAGAGGCTGGTTATCCTGATAGAGAATCACTTCGGCATCATCGACCGTTAAGGCAATGTCGTTAAAGATATCAAGAGCCACTTGGGGAGCAACATTGAAGAATTCGCGATTTTGGCGGATTCGTAAATCGGTCAGGCGGTCAATGGTTTTGTGAACCAGTTTCTCAACCTCATTATATTTGCAGGTTTTCATGGTCGCAAATATCTCGAATGGCAAGGGGACTGCTGTATTGTCCAATTCTTTTGACCTCACGTCAACAGGACGTGAACTCTTTCCTATCTTAACCCAATCTTCCTTGAAACTTGGATTTGTCAAGATATAAACATAACCTTGTTTTGAATCGTCTTGCATGGTCGATTGTTTTTATTGGCAACAAAAGTACAACATTTTTCTTTTTCAACCAATTCCACCCATCTGTTTGTCTTTTTTTTGCGTCTCGCAATCCACGTGCAAAACGAAAGAACCTACAAATACCCCGCATAATACACCGGCAAGCAAGTGACCACCTCGTCTTTCTGATAGTCTTTGGTATAGAGCAAAATTCGCTCCCCAATGCGGGAGGAAATTTTCTATTTTTCTTGCCATGTCTTTAAAAAATGATTTTTTTCGACCAAATGAAGAAAATACTCGTTTTTTCAAGTGTTTTTCATTTATTAATTGTAATTTTGCAAGCGAGAATTGAAGGAAAGGAGCATGTTATGGCAAGACCAATTAAAGAAACACCGATTTTGACCGGAGAAGATGCCGAGGCTTTTATGGAAGAAATGGAAAAAGTGGACAACTTGAGCGAGGAAACCCGCACTGCCAATCGCGTCAAGTTGTTGGAAGAGTTTCAGACTATCATCAAAAAAATCGCGGTTTGCCTTTAAGCCATGAAATTAGTCCCCAAGACACACTCGTTTGATGTATTATGACATGATGGAAATCGATTGAGCGACAACAATTCACGACAAGTCCGCCTTCATTTTCTGATACCTTGTCTAAATCCCCTAATTTTTTCGAGTTTTAGCCACAATATCGTGATTCGATGGCTAAATCGATGAAAATTTCATGGTTTTAGCCATTATATAAACGAAAATCATCGCACAGATCACGGCGGATGATTTGTTTGAAGGGTAGGAAGTCGGTTGTTGTACTTCTCGGAAATTTCCCTACCTTTGCGCCCAAATTTTGAAGACTATGAACCCTTGGATAATTTATTCCCTCATGGCTGCCGGCCTCCTGCTGATGGTCGCCGCAATGATCCTCTTGGTGCGCCTCTTGAAAATGAAAGAGGCCGAACTCCGCAACGGGAAAACGATGGAACTGAAGGTGCAGGCCCTGAAAATCATCATGCCGCTCAAGGTGCAGGCCTACGAGCGTTTCCTGCTCTATCTCGAAAGGGTGCAACTGCCCCAATTGGTGAAGCGCGTCTATGTGCCTGGCATTGAAAAAGGACAATTCCATTTGCAGCTTTTGCAAAACGTGCGCGAGGAGTTTGAGCACAACCTGGCCCAACAGCTTTATGTCTCCAATGCCACTTGGAATGCCGTGGTCAATGCAAAAGAAGAACTTGTCAATCAAATCAATACGACTTTCGAGCAACTGAAGGACGAGGAGGATGTCTCCATCTTGGCGCAGAGCCTCGTGGCCTTGCCCAATCCGATGGTGGAACAGGCCGTAGTCATATTGAAACGTGATTTTGAAAGGCTGTTATAGGACACGAGACTTCGGGACGCGAGACACGGGACAGTCCCAACGACTCGCGTCCCGTGGTCCCGCGTCCCGCGTCAAATACTAAATCCTACATTTCTCCGTTATACCTCAAACTTAAATAATGAAATTCACCGCAACGCAAATCGCCGAACTGCTCGAAGGCCGTGTGGAAGGCAACCCCAACGCCGAAGTCTGGAATGTGGCCAAAATCGAGGAAGGCGCACAAGGGATGCTCAGTTTCCTTGCCAACCCGAAATATACGCATTACATCTATGAAACCCAATCGTCCGTCGTTATCGTGAACGACGATTTCGAGGCCACGGCTCCCATCCGAACCACTTTGATTCGCGTGCCGGATGCCTATGCCAGCTTCGCCAAGCTGTTGTCGTTTTACGACCAGATGACGCAAAACAAGCAGGGCGTTTCGTCCTTGGCTTTCGTTTCCGCAACGGCGCAATGCGGTGAGAACCTGTATCTCGGCGAGTTTGCCTTTGTGGGCGAACATGCCAAAATCGGGAACAACGTCAAGCTTTACCCTCAGGTGTACGTCGGCGACGGCTGCACAATCGGCGACAACACGACTTTGTATCCGGGCGTGAAGCTCTATCGCAACACGGTCGTCGGCAGGAACTGCATCCTTCATGCAGGCGCGGTGCTCGGTGCGGATGGCTTTGGCTTTGCGCCACAACCTGATGGACATTACGAGAAAATCCCGCAGGTGGGCAACGTGGTCATCGAGGACAATGTGGAAATCGGGGCCAACACCACCATCGACCGCTCCACGATGGGCTCGACCCGTGTCTGCAAAGGCGTGAAGTTGGACAACCTGATCCATTTGGCCCACAACACAGAAGTGGGCGAGAACTCCGCTTTGGCGGCGCAAGTCGGCGTCAGCGGCTCGACGCATCTCGGTAAGAATTGTGTGGTGGGCGGACAGTCGGGCTTTGTGGGTCACCTCAGCATCGCCGACGGCTCCAAGTTTGGCGGACAGAGCGGCATCATGGGCAGCATCAAGGAGGAAAACCAAGAGTTTATGGGCACGCCGATACAGCCCTTGCGTAAGTATTTGGTTTCCAACGCCCGATTCCGCCACATCGACGAGATGGCGCGCAAGTTGGAAGCACTCGAAAAAGAGTTGGCCGAGCTTAAATCCAACCTTTGATCCTATAGTAGGCGAGGGCGCAGTGTTCCCTCAGGCAAGTGATTTCCAGTTTCAGGTAATTGAAAAAGGTGTAGCGCATCTTGATGCTCTCGATGGCGGGAATGCTTTCGTTGCCGCCTAATTTCTCCTTTTTCAGCGATAGATTAAAATCGACGGTGGCAGGGTAGGCGGCCTTGCCGATGACGTTTTGGAATCCGGCCTTGTTCAGGCATTTCACCGTGCGCCTCACATGCTCGGGCGAGGTGACGACGAGAAACTCTCCGTCAAGGAGTTGGGGATAGGCTGCCTTCAGTTCCAAGGCCTGCGAGCGCGTGTTGGTGCCTGCGGTCATGTAGAGGATGCTGTCAACGCCGTCTTGCCGCAACAGCCGCGTCATTTCAGCTTGGCAGATGGAGTCTTTGGGATGCACCAGAATGACGGGCACGTCGAAATGTCGTGCCAGTGCCGAGGTGTGGTAAAGCCGCATCAGGTTGTCTTCAGAAGGCATTCCCGCGCCGCCAAACATCACGACTCTTTGCGGGGCGTTGAGTTTGGTCTCCTCGTCGGGATTCTTGCCCAAATTGAAGTACATGTAAAACGGCACCGACGTGAAAGCCAGCACAATCATCACCGAAAATACGATTCCGAGCAATAAGAATATGGTTTTGAGTGTTGATACTAAGTGCTTCATTGATTGTGGTTTACAGTAATATTCCGTTGAAAAAGTGTGTAAAGGTACGGTTTTTTTTGGCTTTTGAGAGAATAATTCCTATTTTTGCGCGTTTTTTGTGGAAAGACATCCACGAATTTGATTTTTATGGAGAAACAATGTACGCTCAAAAATAGAGTCAGTGTCAAAGGAGCAGGGCTTCATACGCGTCAATGCGGGACACTCACTTTTAATCCGGCCCCGATTAATTCAGGAATCCGTTTTCGCAGGATTGATATAGATAGCCAACCCATTATTGAAGCCGATGTTGACAATGTCATCGATACGGCACGCGGTACCACCCTCGGCAAGGGCGGCGTGAAGATTTACACCGTCGAGCATGTCCTGGCCTCGTTGCGGGGCATGGGCATCGATAACGTGCTGATTGACATCGATGTGGAGGAAACGCCCATCATGGACGGCAGCAGCAAGTTTTTCGTCGAAGCCATCCATCAGGCGGGCATCGTCGAGCAAAACGCACCGCGCAACTATCTCGTCATCGAAGAGCCGATTTCCTACAAGAACGAGGTCTTGGGCATTGAGTTGACCATCGAGCCGTGCGACAGGTTCGAGGTTGACGTGAAAGTGAAATACAACACGAAAGTGCTTGACGAGCAATATGCTTCGCTGCACGACTTGAAAGATTTCGAGACCGAAATCGCCCCATGCCGCACCTTCGTTTTCCTGCATGAGCTGGAGACCCTCATCAGCCGCAACCTCATCAAGGGCGGCGACCTCACCAACGCCATCGTGTTCGTCAACCGCAACGTGTCGTCGGAAGAGCTTGACCATATCGCGGCGTTTTTCAAGAAACCCAAGGTGACGGTGAAGGAATGTGGCATCTTGAACAACGTCGAGCTGTATTTCGAGAACGAACCCGCCCGCCATAAGTTGCTCGATGTCATTGGCGACCTGACCTTGGTCGGACGTCCCATCAAAGGCAAAGTGACCGCCGTGAAGCCCGGACATTTCTCCAACACGTCCTTCGCGCGGAAAATCAAGCACACCTTATTGTATTAGACTTCAGGACGCGGGACTTCGGGACTTCGGGGCGCGAGACAGCTTTCAACTCTAAACTCTAAACTCTAAACTCTAAACTATGACCACGGCCTACATCCATCCGAATGCCCGCATCGCGGATGACGTGAAAATCGAGCCATTCGCGTGGATTGGCGAAGACGTTGAGATTGGCAGCGGCACTTGGATTGGACCCAATGCGGTCGTCATGGATGGCGCACGCATCGGGAAGAACTGCAAGGTTTTCCCGGGCGCGGTGATTTCGGCCATTCCGCAAGACTTGAAATACAAAGGCGAAACCACTTATTGCTATATCGGCGACGGCACGACTGTGCGTGAGTCGGCGACGGTGAACAAAGGCACGGCGGCCTCGGGCAAGACCATGGTGGGCAAGGACTGCCTGCTGATGGCGTTCACTCATGTGGCGCACGACTGCTATCTTGGCGACCATGTCATCATGGCCAATGCCGCCACGTTGGCAGGCCACATCATCGTTGACGATTGGGCCATCTTCGGAGGCTTGGCGGCGGTGAGCCAGTTTTGCCGCATCGGGGCGCATGTCATGATTTCGGGCGGCGCGTTGGTCAACAAGGACATTCCGCCTTTCGTGAAGACCGGACCGGGCTATCCAGTGTGCTATGCCGGCGTCAATTCCATCGGACTCATGCGTCGGGGCTTCTCCCGCGACCGCATCAACGCCATCCAGGATGTGTATCGCGTGATCTACAGCGTCGGGATGAACGTCAGCCAGTCGGTGCAATACATCCGCGAACACCTTCCCGAGTCGGAAGACCGCGACTTCATCCTTGATTTTGTAGAGAGTTCCAAAATCGGCATCATGAAGAATGCTGTTGGGAACGAAGATTAGGCTATTGCAACCTTTTTGTAAGCCTCAAAGATTTGTCGTCCAATGTTTTGGGCGGCAAATGTCTTTATGGCATAGTCGCGAATGGCCTCGTGGTCGTAGTCGCGGCAGTGGTCGAGCATTTGGTTCATGCCTTGCAGCAAAGCGTCTTCGTCGCCTTGCGGGATAAGGATGCCTCTTTCGGGGGAAACGATTTCGGCGATGCCACCGACGGCAGTCGAAAGCACGGGTACGCCGCTGGCAAAGGCCTCCACGATGACGCAGGGAAGGTTCTCGAAGTTGGAGAACAGCACGAAAAAGTCGGCTTCACGGTAGGCTTTGGACACTTCGGCTGAGGTTTTCTTGCCGTGGAAGATGACGCAATCGGAAAGGTTATGCTCCTTTACAAATGCCTTGAACTCAGGGGCTTCGTAGTCGTGGATGACGTGCAGCTCGAAGTCGTCGCGCTGTTGCCGCAGCCGCTCGATGGTGCGCAGGATGCCGCTGAAGTTCTTGGCTTCGTCACGCAAGGTGGAGATATGGAGCATCTGTTTTTTTGAGCCTTGCATGTCATTCCTTGCAGAGCTTGTGCGATTGGAATCTATGCAAGGCGGCTGGCGCAATGTAAACATATCCGTATTCACCAAGTTGTAAATCACCTGAAAACGGTTGCTTACGCCGTGGCCTTTCATGCAGCGTTGCAGGTCGAGGCTGACGGGCATGATAAGCTCGGCGTTGTTGGCAATCTTGACGATTTTCCGCTTCAGTTTGCCGACCAGAACGCTCTGGTTTTGAGGCTGGTAAATCGTCCAATGCTCCGTCAAGACGTATTTGTAACCGTAAAGTTTTTTCCACAGCAACGCCACTTGTCCGAGTGGGTAGGCGACGTGCAAGTGAACCAAATCAGGCGTGAAGAAGCGTTTCTTGATGTAACGCAGCCCGACTTGGTACATCCGTAATATCTTGAGTTTGCGCACGGCGTTGTTTTTCGGTGGATGAATGTAAATCTGCACATGGGTGTGGTGCGCTCCCGCGATTTCCTTGATTTCGAAGGATTTCGTCATGTCCTTGCCGTCGCATACGGAGAGGATGACGGAGTGGCACGCCTCGGGCAGCGCGTCGATCATGCGGACGCAGAAGTTACCCAGGGTGGGGTCGTCGGGGGTAGGGAACCAGCTTAGGAGGTGCAGGATGTTCATCAGTTGGCAGTTTGCAGTTGTTCAGTTGTTCAGTTGTTCAGTTGTAGGGCTGTCACACTGTGGCAGCCGTACCAGTTGTTCAGTTGGCAGTTGTTGCCTGTCGGGGTGCTGCCGTAGGTCGCTGACCCACGGTTAATGTAGTTTCGCCCTATCGGGCGAAGTCCAGTCTTTGCGTCATTTCGATGAGGAACGACGAAGTTATTCAATTCGATGTGTCTTGATTTCTATTTCAAAGTATTTCTTGGGTTTTTCGTAAGGTGTCAATTTGTGCGTAGGCAAGTCCTCGGGCAGATAAACGGCACACAAAGTATTGGAAACGTGGTAGATGTGCTTTCGTTTCTCGGCAGGAGTACCGTCGAGGATGGCACCCATCACGTCCCAGCGGATGGTCTCGGGGTCGAGGCCGTAGTCGTGCCAAACGATGATGCTCCGTTCGCCTTTCAGCAACTTGAAGGCTGTCTCGGTGTCCTTCCTCACGCTCTCGTAGTGGTGGTCGCCATCGACGAAGACCATGTCGTATTTGCCGAAATGGGGCGCGAAGTCGAAGGTCTGCGAGTCGCCGTAGAGTTGCTCAACGTTGTCCAAATCCTTGCTGAAGAAGCTGTGCAAGTCGGCGTACAACGGATTGTCGGTCATTTTGATGATGTCCTCCTTCGGCAGGTTGAACGTGACGCAGTGTTTTGCGACCTCGGCAAGGTTGGCCACGCTCTCGCCGCGCCAAGTGCCGATTTCGAAGTAGTCCTCCACCGCATAGCGTTTGGCCAAGGCCCGCATCAAGGCGATGTCAATGGGCATCGTGGCCCCCGAAAGGTAGGCGTAGGGTTTCGCAATCTCGTTGAAGTCGGGGAACAACTCGTTGATTTCCAGCACAGGAAGTCCATCCTTGAGACCGTATTTCCTAATCACATCTTCCTTGTTGCTGCTCTCGTCTTGCAGCACGAGGTTGAGCAGGTAAGGATGCCTGACGATGCGCCCGATGGCTTTGAAGAATTTATTCAGTTTGTTCATTTTCAGTAGGTTGCTTTATGAATTGCTGTTTGAGTTCGACGAGGTAGTTCCGTATTTCGCTCTTCCGCAGTAGGAAGTCCTTGCCCTTGAAGCGCGACTCCTTCACGAAGAAGACGAAGAGGAAGATGGCGTTTGCCGTGTAGGAAACGGCTGAGGTGATGGCCGCGCCCGTCACGCCGTAGCGCGGAATCAGCGTGAAACCGCAAGCGAAAGTGGCGACCAATCCGCAGAGGGCGGCGAAGGTGTTCATCTGATAACGTCCGATGCCGGAATAGTAGTGTCCGAGGATGAGGAAAACGCAATAGAAAAGCGTGCCCGGCGCAAGGATGCGGATGAGGTGGGCCATGTCGCCGAAGTCCTTGCCGAAAACGAAAATGTAGAACTCGGGCGGCAGCAGACACAACATGACGACGGCCACAGCCGAGACGAGGAGGCAGATCTTGCCCAAGTCCAAGGTGAGTTTTTGTGCGTATGGGCGGTCGTCGGCGTTGGCGATGCGGGCGTATTGCACCAAGGCGATGCTGTTGCTGATGATCCAGATGGCCTCCGCCAACGAAACCGAGCGCGAAAACACGCCGACTTGTCCGCGACCGATGTAACTATCCAAAAGATAATAGCTTAGGCGCAGGTTGAAAAACTGAACGAAATGGCCCGTTTGGTTGAGGAAACCGTATTTGAACAGGTCTTTCAGGACAGGACCGTAGTCGCGATCTTTGTCGTGGGGGAGACGTGCGTATTCTTTTCGTAACATCCACACACCCAGCAGGAAAGTGCCTGCGTAGGCGATATAAAGGCCGATGATGTAGCCATAGATGCCTTCCCGTTTTAGGATGAAATGGTAAACCACCAAGGTCAAAGTGAGCAGCACGGGTTGGAGCAGGGTGTTGTAGTTGGCCTTCTGGATTTCCTCCTTGCCGACCAAGAAGCGGAAATTGATGTTGCTGAGCGACGAGATGAACGACAGAACGGCCACGTGAACGACCAAGTCAGGCTCCAACTTGGGGTAGAAAAGCCTGATGGAGAAGCCCATGACCACGGCAATCAAGGCCGACCAAACCACCGATGCGACCAATATCTTCTTGAACGAATGTCGTGGGGCTAAATAGATGATGCTCGCACCGCACACGATCTCGGAAAAGATGAGAATAAAAGTGATGGAGGTCACCACTAACGACTGCGTCCCCGATCCCGTGTCGCCTAACGTCTGCGAGATGATGATGGCGATGAGGAAATTGAGCACGGCGGCCACAATCTTCGTCCCGAAGGTATTTAGGATTTTCTTGAACACGGGGTTACTTCTTTAATTTGCAAAAATAGCAATTCTCCATCTATAACGGCAAACTGATGGTTAAATTGCTGCAATTATCTTGTAAATTCCCGAAGGGACGACAGTATATCATCTCGCCATCACAAACCGGGAATAACCGACACGTCCATCCTCAAATTCGGCTTTTAGGAGATAGGTGCCTGGCGCAAAGTCGCTGGTCGGAAGGGTCGTTTGGTTGTCATCTGATATTACGCCGTAAAAACGCGGCTGCTACGATGTGACAGCCCTATAGTGCCACTGCTGGGCTGTCGTAGCACGGCAGCCGCTTTTGTTCACGCATTGCAAATGCTTATATTCGCCCTTTCCGCATTGCAAATGCGGAAGAACGGGTTAGTCGATTTCAACATTTTTCTTGACGAATAACAGCCGTGAATCTACATTTTTCAGGACGAATGTAGCCTTGAATTCACCTTTTGGAAGCTATTTCCAAATCCTCCCGCTACAACTGTCGCTTTCGGCTCCGGTCACCGAGGCTAAAACATTGGTCTTGCCTTCCAATCTCAGCAGGCCGAGGAAGGCGAAAACCAAGGCTTCCTTGTAGTCGATGATGGCGGCTTCGGGGACGACGACCTCGTGCTTGGTGCGGGCTTGCAGCCGCTCGATGAGGAACTTGTTTCTCGCGCCGCCTCCCGTGGCCAAAATCCTTCCTTTCGGCAGGTGACTGACGCACAACGCAATCTGCAAGGCGATATGCTCCACGAAGGTCGCCATCATGTCAGGGATGGACAAGCCTCCAGTCAACCGTCCTAAGTCTCCCGTCCCAAGTCCCAAGTCCTCCGTCCCAAGTCCCCCGTCCTCCGTCCCAAGTCCTCTGTCAATGAGTCCTTTCTGGTACGTCTCGAAAAACTCGCGCCCTAACGACTTGGGCGGCTCTTGCAGGAAAAACGGGATGTTGTTCAGCTTTTTCAGCAGGTCGAAGTCCACGGTTCCGCTTCGGGCGAGTTCGCCGTCGCGGTCATAGTCAAGGCCTTGCATTTGGGCAAGGTGGTTCAAGTCTTGGTTGGCGATGCAGATGTCATAGGCGATGCGCCGTCCGCCCTCGTCGTAGGAGATGTTGGCGATGCCGCCGATGTTGAGGCACATCTCGTAGTCGTCGAAAAGCAACAGGTCGCCGATGGGCACCAAAGGTGCGCCTTGGCCGCCTTTACTGACATCCTCGCTGCGGAAGTCGTTGATGACGGTGAAGCCGCAGGCCTCGGCCAAGGCTTTTCCGTCGCCGATTTGCAGGGTGTAGTGTTCTTCGGGCTTGTGGAAGATGGTGTGTCCGTGCGACGCCACGAAGTCGGGACGGACGTTATGCTTTTGGGCAAAGGCAAGCACTTGTTCGCCGAGGTATTGCCCGTAGGCTTTGTCCAAGTCGTGCAGTTCTTCGGGCCGTTTGTGGAAGGCATCGGCGAGTTGCGTTTTCCAGAAGTCGGGGTAGGGCAGGGTCTCGGCTTCGAGGATTTGGAAACGGTATTTGTCGTTCTCTTCTTGGAAGCGAACGAGTGCGATGTCCAAGCCGTCAAGCGAGCTGCCCGACATGAGTCCTATGGCGATGGTTTCTTTCATTAGTTTATTTTCTTCTCTTTAAACAAGAACGAGACTCTCTCTGAATCGTCATCGCGGACTTGATCCGCGATCTCCTATGCGCAAGGGCTTCGTCTTCGCGCTTGGGAGATGGCGGATGTTCCTCCGCCATGACGGTTAAAGGAGTAAGGGGTGTGCCCCCGATCTCGTGTCACAATAACGCTAAAACCTTTTCCAACTGTATCCCTCTCGAGCCTTTCACCAAAATGGTTTTTCCTTCAATGGGATGGCTTTCAACGTATTGGCACAAGTCCTCCACCCTCGCGAAGGTCTTCCAATCCGCGTTGTCGTTGCAGGCGCAGAAGTTCGGCCCGACCAAACAGGCTTCCTTGAAGCCCAAGTCGTTCATCAGCTGGAGGATGTTGCGGTGCTCTTCCTCGGAGGCGGTGCCCAACTCGCGCATGTCGCCTAATATTAATAGGTGTCGCTCGCCGCAAATGCCCGCGAAGTTGCGCAAGGCGGCCTGCATCGAGGTCGGGTTGGCGTTGTAGGCATCCATGATGATGTGATTGTGCTCGGTGTCAATCACTTGTGAGCGACTGTTGGTGGGTGTGTAGGCTTCCAAGGCTTCCGCGATCTTGCTTTCATCGACCATGAAATACTGTCCCACGGCGATGGCGGCGGCCACGTTCTCGAAATTGTATGCGCCCACGAGGTGTGTCTGCACGGTGCGTTTTTTCCAATTCACGCTGAGATAGGGGTTGCAAAGCCCTTGTGCGACAGGGTAGTTGGCCCCGCAATGGCAGCCATAGCTGATGTGGCTTTGCTCTTGCGCAAGACCCCAAAGCAGCTCGTTGGCGCGATTGACGAAGACGGAATGCCCGTGCGCCTTGATGAAACGATACAGCTCGGTCTTCGTGTTGACGACGCCCTCGAAGCTGCCGAAGCCTTCCAAATGGGCTTTCCCGATGTTGGTGATGAGTCCGTAGTCGGGGAGGGCGATTTGGCACAAGGTGTCGATTTCGCCCGGATGGTTGGCGCCCATCTCCACGACGGCCATCTCGGTTTCGGGCCTGATGCTCAGCAAGGTAAGCGGCACGCCAATGTGGTTGTTGAGGTTGCCTTGGGTGTTGATGATGTCGTATTGGCTGCCGAGCACAGCCGACACGAGTTCCTTGGTGGTCGTCTTGCCGTTGGTGCCGGTGATGGCGAGCACGATGGCCTTGCATTGCCGGCGGTGGTGCCGTGCCAAGTCTTGTAGGGTTTTCAGCGTGTCGTCAACGATGAGGATGCGCTCGTGGCGTGGCAGGTCTTTTCGGTCGGCGACGACGAGGCAGGCCTTGCCTTCCTCGGCCACTTGCAGGGCGAAGTCGTTGGCGTCGAAGTTGTCGCCTTTCAAGGCGAAGAATACCGCGCCTTGCTCTGTCTTTCGGCTGTCGGTCGTGACTTTTCTTGACTTGACAAAATGCTGGTAAATGGTATCTAAGTTGTTCATGGCGTGTGGCTGTGGAACGAAAAAAGCCGCCTGAAAAATCAAACGGCTTTTCCATCATTATGAAAAATTCAACATTACTTATTTTGCAAAGGAACTCCCCACCTTGTTCATGGCGCAACGGAAGCCGATGGACGATGAAGATTGGTTTTGGTTGAGGTAGCGGCGTGTGCCGGGGCTCAGGTAGTAAGGACCGTCGGCCCATGAGCCGCCTTTATACACCCTTGATTCGTCGCTGATGAGGGTGGTGCCGGGTTGGTCGTTGGTGGCATATTCATACATTTCTCTCGTGAATGCGCTTTGGTCGTCTTGCGGGTCGCTCCAGCGGTTGCGGATGGCCGACATGTAGTCGCCGTCGTCATAGTTGGTGTTGAAGCTGGTGCGATAGTTTTGGCGCTTGGCGGCTTCTTCTTGCGGAATCGGCACCCTTCTGATACGTCCCAACGAGTCTTTCTGCATCAGGAAGCCTTCGTCGTCAACGGCTTTCATGGTGAACACGTTGCCGCGGAAGGGGCTGTAGTCGGCCACGTCTTCGAAGGACAGCGGACGATAGACGTCTTGGCACCATTCGGAAACGTTGCCGGCCATGTTGTAGAGGCCGTAGTCGTTGGGCCAATAGGAACCCACGGGAGCGGGCAACGCGGCGCCGTCGTTCAAGTAACCGGCCACGCCCATGTAGTCGCCAGGGCCTCTCTTGAAGTTGGCCATGAAGCTGCCCATGTATTTCTTGTTGTCGGTGCGCAGGCCGTCGCCGTTCCAAGGATACACCTTGCGCTCGCTGACGATTTCGCCTGAAGTGTTGCCCACCAGTCCGACGGCTGCATATTCCCATTCGGCTTCCGTGGGAAGGCGGTAGGAGGGCAGCATGATGCCATCTTCCATTCTCGCGTTGCGCAGCCCGTTGCCGCCCTTTGAAAGGTCTTTCTTGCCGTTCTTCACCTTGCCAGTGTATTGGCCGGCCAAGTAAGCGTCGGTGTTGAAGTTCTCCTCGTCCTGTTGGGTCGGGTCCCAATCGAGGATGCCGGCTTGGACGAGCATCAACTCATTGACGCGGTCGGTGCGCCACGAGCAGTAGTCGTTGGCTTGCACCCACGTCACGCCGACCACGGGATAGTCGTTATAGGAGGGGTGACGGAAATAGATCTCCACCATCGGCTCGTTGTACGACAGACGATCGCGCCAGACCAAGGTGTCGGGCATGGCGTTGCGAACCACTTGCGGGTAGTTCTGGCCATAGACACGATTCAGCCAATAGATGTATTCCTGATAGTCAACGTTGCTCACCTCTGTGCGGTCCAAGAGGAAGGAAGGCACCGTCACCTTGCGCGGGACGTTGTCCCACGAATAGGTGAGGTTGTCGGTGGTGGCACCCATGACGAAAGTGCCGCCTTCGATGGCAATCAGGCCGGGGCCGATTTCTTGGTCGTTGATTTCGGCCACTTCAAAACCGCCGTTGTTGGCATCGTTGTAGGCCCAACCTGTCGTTCTTGACGTTTTCTTGGAGCAGGACATGGTGAGGAATCCTGCTAAAATGATGACTGCTAATGTCTTGATTCCTGTGTTGAATCTCATTTTCTTATACATTGTGGTTGTGATTTGTTATCTATAAACTGAGTTCGTGTTGTTTTATTGTTTGTCAAGCACATTTTTTTTGCCCGAAATCAAAAAAACGTGCAATTTTACGACCTTTTTTTGAATTGACGGACGTTTTTCGAGGAAAAAACTTTTTTTGTGCCCAAAAATTGCCCTACAATAAAAAAGTCGTATTTTCGTTTCATTATTCCAAGGACTCGTTTTTGTCCTTGATTTTATTGTAAACTTTTGTGTTTTAGTGTTTTATAATTGACATGTCATGCGAAGATTGCACTTTATGTTCGTATTTTCGTTCTTGATTCTCGGTGGTTGGCTGCCTTCGATGGCGCAGTCTGTCATGCATATCCCTGTCGAATTGCAATGGAAGGGCGTGAAAACGTATGCCGACAGTTACGACACCTTATTATATATTGGCCTTGAATCTGCCGAGTATTGTGGCCCGATGCCTTGTCTCGTCGGTTCCATCCCGATTTTCGATGATCAGGTGAAAGTGGATGTCGCGCTGAGCAAGGTGAAGACGGCCCTCCTTTCCGAAGCGGAGATGCAGTTGGCACGCAATTATTCTTATAATGCCGATTTTGAGGTGACTGCCATGCCGCTCCGCTCTCGCGACGAGGCCTTGCTCTCTTATCGGATTGTGCCTTTCCGACAAAAAGGGAACGGTTATGAGAAACTGTTGTCGGCCACCTTGACGGTGACATTGGCTCCCGATTTCAGCCAGAAACGCTCCACTCCGAGTTATGCGCATCGTTCGGCGATGGCATCGGGCAATTGGTATAAGATCGGGTTGCAGGAGACAGGCTTATACAAACTGACTTACAATGACTTGAATGAGTTGGGAATCAACCTTTCGGGCCTCGACCCGCGCACCCTTCGCGTCTATCATAACGGCGGTGGCGTGTTGCCCGAACTGAATGCGGAGTCGCGCCACGACGATTTGGTGGAGATCCCGATATATGTCTCGGGCGAGGCTGACGGCTCTTTCGATCAAGGGGATTACCTCCTTTTCTATGGACGGGGACCGGTGGGCTGGAAATACGATGCCTTAAAGCAAGCCTATCAACACGAGCCGAATCCATACGACGACTATTCCTACGCTTTTGTGGTCACGGGCCTGGGCAACGGCAAGCGCATCGGCGAGGCGGCATCGCCTTCGGGAATCGCCGATGTGCAGGTCACGGAGTTCCTTGACCATCAAGTGCATGAGGCGAGCCAATACAACTTGTACGGCGTGGGCCGCACCTATTATGGCGACAAGATTGACGGCACGTCGAGCAAGACCTTCAGCTTCAGCTTTCCCAACGCCATCGCAACGCGCCCATGCAAGCTGAGGCCCAGCTTGGCGGGAAGGAACTATAACGTGGCGTATTTCGAAGTGTATGTCAACGAGCAGTTGGGGGCCAACTATGCCATCAGCACGGTCAAGCCGACGGGCGGTTGGACGTATGCCATCGAAGTGGGCGACTGGATTACGACCTATGCCGCAGGCGAGACGACCAACGTCAGGCTGCATCACAGGGCCACTGCCAACACGACTTCTGAGGGCTATGTGGATTATCTGTTGGTCAACGTTTGGCGCGCCCTGAAAATGACGGGAAGCCAGATGCTGTTTCGCAACCCCGAAGCCTCCGATGCCGGCAAGGTGTATGAATACCGCCTGTCGGATGCGTCGCAGCAGGTTCAGGTGTGGGATGTCACCGACCCCGTGGCTCCCGCCTTGGTGAAAGGCCAGTGGAACGCCTCGACGTTTTCCTTCAAGGTGAATGGCGACCAAGGCAACGAGTTCTTGGCTTTCAATGGCAGCGACTGCCTGACGGCCACGCCTTTCGGGAGGATCGGCAATCAGAACCTGCATGGCATCCGCGACGTGGATTTTGTCATCCTTTCCTATGCCGACTTCCTCCCGCAAGCCGAACGACTGAAAGCGCTTCATGCCACGTTGGACCCCGACTTGAACGTCCTCGTCACCACCCCTGAGCTGGTTTACAACGAGTTTGCGTGCGGCGCAAAAGACATTTCTGCCATCCGCGACTTTTGCCGTATGCTGTACCTCGACAGCAATGCGGGCCGCGAAATCAAGTATCTGCTGCTGTTGGGCGATTGCTCCTACGACTATAAGAACCGCAACGGCGTCGTGGATTTCGTGCCTGCGTTCGAGTCGGTGCCTTCGTTGGACATGTATTACTCTTACGTCACCGACGATTTCTTCGGTTTCATGGACGAGAACGAGGGGAGCCTGATTGGGTCGTTGGCCGACATCGGCATTGGCCGTTTCCCCGTCAGCACCTTGGAGCAGGCCACGCAGATGGTGGACAAAATCGAAAGGTATGTCGCCAATGACGAGTCCACGATGCGGCCCTGGCGTAACGTGTGCACTTTCTTCGCCGACGACGAGAACGAGTTCGTGAGGCGGTCGGAGGAAATGGAGGCGTTGATCAAGAAGAAGGGCGGCGAGGCGGTCGTGGTGGATAAGCTCTACTTGGACGCCTTCGTCCAGCAAAGTTCGCCGAGCGGGGAAATCTGCCCCGAGATGAACGAGGCCCTCAACAGCAGGATGGAGAAGGGTACTTTGGTGCTGAATTATTTCGGCCACGGCGGTGAAGTGCAGTTGGCGGTCGAACGCATCCTCCAAAAGCGCGATGTCGATTCGTGGCGCAATGCCCCCATGTATCCCTTGATGATCACGGGCACTTGCGAGTTTAGCCGCTACGACGACCACATGCGCACCTCCTTGGGCGAGTATTCCTTCTTGAACCAATATGGCGGGATGATCGCCATGTTCACCACTTCGAGGATAACACAAGGCAACGACAACGTCCAGTTCTGTAACGGGGTTTACGAAAACCTGTTCAAAATCGTCGGCGGCAACACCAACCGCTTGGGCGACGTCTATCGCATGGCCAAGACGCTCGGCTCAAAGGTGGAAAAACGTTATGTGTTTTTTGGCGACCCCGCGTTGCGCTTGGCCTATCCGAAATGGAAGGTGGAGACGTTGGGCATCAATGGGCAATTCCCGGGCTATGACTTGGATTCCATCCAGCTCAACGACGGCTCGTGGCAGACCTATCCCATTTACCATGATACACTTAGCGCGTTGCAACCCGTTGAAATAGAAGGTGTCGTGAAAGACCTTGGCGGTAATGTGGCCTCAGGCTTCAACGGCGTGGTGCACGTCACCGTATATGACAAAGAAGCCGAGCTTTCCACCTTGGGGATGGGCGTGGAAACCCCGACTTCGGAAATTCCCTTCAAGCTCTACAACAGCGTCATCTTCAACGGGAAGACGGACGTGGTTGACGGAAGGTTCAAGATCCGTTTCATCGTGCCACGCGACATCGCCTACCGCTATGGTCGGGGCATGATCAGCTATTATGCCACCGATTACGACGTTGACGCCAACGGCAGGTGCGAGGACTTCATCATCGGAGGCTTCTATGGCGCGGCCACCATCGACGAGGAGCCGCCAATGGTGCGCCTCTTCATCGACGACACGCTTTTCGTCAACGGAAGCATCACGGGAGAGAATCCCACGCTGTTGGCGTTCATCGAGGATGGAAGCGGCATCAACACGACAGGGTCGGGCATCGGTCACGACATACTGGCCTCGTTGTCGGGCGCGACGAGAAACACCTATTGCCTCAACGATTATTTCGTGTCGGAAATCGACAATCCGGGCAAAGGGCAAATCGCCTACAAGATGCAGAATCTTGCCGACGGCGACTACACCCTCACGCTGAAGGTGTGGGATGTCTATAACAATTCGGGCACGGCCTCCGTCAACTTCACGGTGGTGAACAGCGGAGGCATGAGCTTGGACAACGTGGCCAACTACCCCAATCCGGTCACCGACGAGACGTTTTTCACCTTCGACCACAACCAGGTGGGCAGCAACCTGAAAGTGCAAATCGACATCTTCGACATCATGGGCCGTTGGGTGACGCGGCTGACGGAGACCATGCCGGGAACTTCGGCACGCTTGTCGCCCGTCAGGTGGAACGGCAAAGGGGCGCACGGCGAGCCGCTTAGGAATGGCGTTTATGTGTATCGCATCTTAGCCACCAACGACAACGGCGAGTCGGCGTCGGCGGTTTCAAAATTAGTGTTGAACAAATGACAATCAACGTGTTATGAAGAACAGCTCCTTTCGCTTTTTCGTTATGGCCTTGCTCTTCGGCATAGGTCGGGGAATGGCCCAGAACAACGCCTGTCATTCCGTCTTGAGCGAGCATTTGTGGCATAGGATACCAGTGGCGCAGGAGGGCGTATATAGATTGGATTATGCCACCTTGTCGGCCATGGGCATCGACATGGAGCGGCTCGATCCAAGGCAGATACGCATGTTCGGCAATCCTTCGGGAGCCTTGCCGGAGAAGAACTCGGAGCCGCGTCCCGACGACTTGACCGAAATGGCCCTTTACGTCGAGGGCGCCGACGATGGCGTGTTTGATGCCGACGACTATGTGCTTTTCTATGGTCAGGAAGCCACCCGCTGGAAATTGGCCCCAAATTCGGGAAAGGTGTATGAAAGGGAGCGAAACTATTATTCCGACACGACCTATTATTATCTCTGCGTTGACAGCGGCGTCGATGGACTTCGCATCGGCAGCCAAGCTTCGTTGCCCCTTGAGGGTGCCACAACGGTCATCACCGAGTTTCCCGATTTCGTCTGGCACGAGGAAGAGCTGTTCTCGCCCTATAACTTGGGCCGCAACCTGTTTGGCGAAGTGCTGACCTCGCAGGACTCGTTGCTTTCCCTTGACTTCTGCTTTCCCAACCTTGTGAAAAGCAAACCCGTTTATGTCAAGACGAGGCTGATGGGGCGGGCACGGCAAAACGACCTGCATTACGACCTTTGGGCCAATGACAATCTTTTGGTGAGCTATGGCAACATCAAGACCATCGACAAGACGCAATACGTCTATGGGCTTTCGGCAACAAACGACCGCCAGATTCTCAGCGAGAGCGACACCATCCGCTTTGGCCTGAAACTGTATCCCGACGACACAGGTCCCATCTTGTACCTTGATTATGTGGAGCTTTTCGGCTGGCGGCGACTGAAGCGTGAGGGGAGCTTCTTTCCGTTCCGCTTGGCCGACAGCCAGTTTGGGGCGGAGGTTTCCGCCGTTTGGGTGCAAAACGTGAGCAGCACATGCCAGCTTTGGGAGGTCAGCACGCCCTTGCAGCCGGTTGTGCAGGAAGGCATCCTGAGCGCCGGCAATTTCGTCTATGCCCTCAACTATCCTGCGGAGCGGCGTTATGTCATGTTCGAACCGTCGGAGGCGATGTCCGTCGCCTCATGGGTGGCGCTCCCCAACCAAGACCTTCACGCCATTTCGGATGCCGACATGCTCGTCATCACCAATGCCATGTTTCGGCAGCAAGCCGATGCGCTGGCGCGGTTCCATGCCGACGAGGATGGGCTGCTCAGCGTCGTCGTTGACGTGGAAGAGATCTACAACGAGTTCTCGACCGGCACCACCGACCCCAGCGGCATCAGGGATTTCATCCGCATGGTGTATCTGCGCAACGGCGGACAGCTCAAGTATGTGACGCTGTTCGGAAGGCCTTCGTTCGATTTCCGCGACTTGAACGGCTACAACCGCAACTTCGTGCCTTGCTATGAGGAGGGAGATTCGGAGAAACTTTACGGGCCAACGGGCACCGACGACTTTTTTGGCCTGATGGACGCCAACGAGGGCTTGAGAAGCGCAGGGGCAGTGGATATTGGCATCGGGCGCCTCCCGGTCTCAACCCCTGCGGAAGCCGAGGCCGTCCTGCAAAAAATCTACCGCTATCACGACCTCTCGAAAACACATGGCGACTGGAAACTGTCACACTTGCTGCTCTCCGACGACGAAAAGGGAAGCTACATCACCGCAAACGAAATCTATGCCGGGATCTTGGATACCATTTGCCCAGACCTGAACCCCAACAAGGTGTATTGCGGAGCCTATCCGCACGTCAACACTTCGTCGGGAGTGTGCATCCCACAAGCCAATGCCGACCTAATGGCCGCCTTGGACAAGGGAGTGCTTATGATGAGCTATTCCGGTCATGGCGGCGTGAAAGGACTGACCGGCGACAATGTCTTCACCGTTTCCGACATCAACGCGATGCAGAACGGCGACAAAATGCCCTTTGTCTTTACGGCCACCTGTGAGTTCTCGAAATACGAAGACCCCTTGCTTCTGTCGGCTGGCGAGCAGATGTTTCTGCTGCCCAACGGCGGCGCCATCGCCATGCTGACCACGACACGCCCGACGGGTGGCTCCAACAACGAGAAGATTGGCAGGGCGTTGATGAACGTGGTGTGCAGGAAAGACGACGACGGGCACCCGCTGCGTTTTGGCGACATTGTCAGGAGGACAAAAAGCCATCAGAGCAATTTTGCTTCCACCAACGGCATAAGCCTCAACATCAACTTCGTGCTCTTTGGCGACCCCGCCTTGCGCCTCGCCCTTCCCGAGGAAAACATCGTTGTCCTGAAAATCAACGGCAAAGACCCTGATTCCGAGGGAATTGAGCTTCATGCCATGAGTATGGTGGCTATAGAAGGGGAAGTCAGAAGCACCGTTGGCGACACCGACGCGCAGTTCGACGGCGAGCTGTCGGTCACGCTCTTCGATCGGAAGACCAAAGTCAAGGTGCCGTATGACGACGGCGAGAAGACCGTCTATTTCCACAAGGACATCCTTTATCAAGGCCGTGTCAGCGTCAGTTCCGGACGTTTCAGCCTTTCGTTCCAATTGCCCAAGGACATCAGCCTTGAAGCGGGCACCCCGCGATTCGCCTTCTATGCCTGCGACTCGATTCGTGGCATTGATGCGATGGGCGTTTATGACAACATCGTCCTTGAGGGCACCGATCCCTCCATGATGCCCGACGACGAAGGCCCGCAGATCAGCTTCTATTGGAACTCGCCCGACTTCCAAAACGGCGATGTGGCCGAACGGCAAGGGACGCTCTATGCCGACCTTTACGACGCCCAAGGCATCTATCACTATGATTTCAGCTTGGGCCGTGACATGGTGCTCAACAGCAACGTGCCGGCCTACAACAACCTCATTCTCAACGAACGCTATGAGCCTTCGCTCAACGACTTCCGTCGAGGCCGCCTCGCCATCCCCGTGGCCGGTTTGGAGGCTGGCACGTATGAGTTCGACTTGAAGGTCTGGGACATGCAGAGCAATTCATCGACGGCGCACGTGTGGTTCGTCGTCAATGGCGATGTCTTCCTGGCAAGCGTCCACAGCTTCCCCAACCCCTTCAGCGCCGAAACCCATATCGTCATGACCCATGTGGGGAAGGGAGGAAACCTTCGTGCCGACATGCAGCTCTTCGACGTCATGGGCCGCAATGTGGCCACGATTTCGGAGGACTTTGTCGTCGCCGAAGAGGATCAGATGGAATTGGTGTGGAACGGATGCGACCATTTCGGCCATCCTCTGCCCGAGGGCGTTTATCTTTACCGCCTGACGCTGACCGACGAAGAGGGCTATTCGCGCACCGTGAGCCAGCGCTTGATGATTGCGCGATGAAGGGCTGGAAATTATTTTTTTTCAAGTCGTACAATAAGCACATCGAATAATCGTTATCATTGCAATTCATAAACAAATACAGAATAGAATATGAAAATCAAGAACGTGTTTCTCGCCGCGCTGGTCATGGCTGCGGTTAGCTCTTATGGGCAGTATTCGGGTCAATCCTATGCGCCTAATGTCATCACAACGGCAGTGCCTTTCGTCTCCATCGCTCCCGATGCGCGTGGCGGTTCCATCGGCGACTGCGGAGTGGCCTCCGAGCCTGATGTCTATTCCATGCACTACAATCCGGCCAAATATGTCTATCTGCAAGATAAGCTGAGTGTCGGCTTGGGCTACAGTCCATGGCTTCGCAATCTGGCTTCCGACATGAACCTCGCTTATCTGGCCGGTGCCTACAAAATCAACGACCGCTCGTCGGTGGCAGCCACCTTGCGCTACTTCAGCTGCGGCGAAATCGAGTTTCGTGACGACCACAATGATATCATCGGTGTTTACAGCCCTAACGAATGGGCCATCGACGCCACCTATTCGCGTATGCTTGGCGATTATTTGGCTGGTGCCGTGGCGGGACGCTTCATCTATTCCAACCTCACCCAAGGGCAAGTCAACGACGCAAGGCCTGGCATTTCCGTGGCCGCCGACATCGGCGTGTATTACAAGAAGCCCGTGGAGTGGTTCAGCAGCATGGACGCCGATTTCGCTTGGGGCGCCTCCATCACCAACATCGGTAGCAAAGTCAGCTACAACGGCATGTCAACCAAAAGGGATTTCATCCCCACCACCTTGCGTGCCGGCGCAAACCTGAAGCTTGACTTGAACGAATACAACTCGTTGGCTTTCACGGTTGACTTTTCGAAGCTGTTGGTTCCCACCCCTCCGGCGAGAGACGTCGCCTCGGATTCCATCATCGCAGGTTACGACAACAACGTTTCCACCGTGATGGGCATGATTCAGTCGTTCTACGACGCTCCGGGCATGGGCTACAACTACAATACTGGCGAATGGGAAAACTATGGCAAGTTCTATGAAGAGCTTTGCGAGATCAACATCGGCGCTGGCATTGAATATTGGTACAACAACATCTTCGCCGTGCGTGCGGGCTATTTCAACGAGACCGCGCTGAAGGGCAACCGCAAGTATGTCACCCTTGGAGCGGCGTTGCGCTACAACGTGTTTGGCCTCGACGTCTCCTACTTGATTCCGGTGAACACCGTGGCAGGCAGCAACCCCTTGGAGAACACGCTCCGTTTCAATCTCACCTACAGTTTAGGTGGGAAGAAAAGCTGATTTGTTTTGTTTTTCATGATAATAATAGGTGGAAAAAGCGGCTTTCGGGCCGCTTTTTTTGTTATGATGTCGTGTGTGTTGTAGAGACGTTGCGCGCAACGTCTCCACATTCGTTTTTGTCAGAAGACCAACGCCAACAGCACATACAGCCAGTGCGCCGCAATGCCTGCCGCGAGGCCGCCGAGGGTGTGTGCCCCGATGGCCTTGCCGATGAGCTTGCGGTAGCCGAGGCTGTCGAGCATGGCGGCATGGGTGCTCAGGAAACCGCTCCAGCACATGCCGATGGCCGTGAACACGGCGATGGCGTTGTTGTCGATGATGCCTTCGGTGATAAAACGCGGCACCAAGCCGATGGCGGCGCCCACCGCGCCAAGGGCGGTCATGGGGAACGAAATCAACGCGCCGTCCTTGAAACCAAAGAGCCAGTCGAAGATGAAGTTGACCTTGTTGGCCGCCCAGCTGATGACGGGCACGCCCTCGTAGGCCACGCCGAGATAGGTGCCGTCGTCGCCCGCCGGACCGAAGGTGAGCATCATCACGATGGTGGAGATGCACAGCACGCCCGGGATGATGGCGAAGCCGATGCCGACGCCGTCCTTGCCGCCGTCGAGCAATGAGTTGAGGAAACGCATGAAAACGCCACCTTCGCTCTTAAAGGTGATTTGCTGCTCGTCGCCGCCAAACTCGTCATCTACGGGCGCGTCCAACTCGGGATAAGCCTTCAAGGTGGAGCGTTGCATCAGGCGCGTGCTGACGATGCTGCCAATGATGGCACCCGCCACGCCGACCAAGGCCCCCTTGCCGTAGCCCAAGCCCGTCATGAAGGCCACCACCACGAGGCCCATGCCGAAAGCCGTGCCGAAATTGGTGAGCGAAACGAGCTGGTACTTCTTGAAATAGCGGTTGAAGTTTTTGTCGTGGGCGAGGGTGATGATGGCGGGGTTGTCGCTGAGGAAGGTCATGATGGCGCCCAAGGCGGCCACGCCGGGCAGGTTGTAGAGCGGCTTCATCAGCGGTCGGAGCAGGTTCTCCAACAGGCGCACCACGCCAAACTCGGTCAGCAGCTTGCTGATGGCGCCCATCAGCACGCAGATGGCCATGATGTAGAACACGGTTTCGAGCAGCAGGTGGTAGGCCGTCTGCATGAAGGTGTTCAGCATCTTGGGCAGCGTCATCTTGTAGGCCAAAAGCCCGAAGAAGGCGAAGAAGACGATGAGGAAGAGGAAGGCTTCCACGCTACGTTTGGTGGTGAACGTGAGCGGGTGCTTCAGCGAAGCCTCGATTTTCTTGAAGATTCTTTCCACCCTGTGGTGATAGTCGAGGGTGCTGCGTTTTTCGGTGTCGTATTTTGTTTTAGCCATGGCGAATTACTTTTTGATGAATGCGTGAAGCAAATCGACCTTCCAAGTGAGTCCGATGTTGCCTTGGAACTTGCTCTCGCCGTCAACGCTGGTGTGCGAGCCGCAGAGGTGGAGGCGCAGGCTTCGGTCGGAAAGCGGATAGAACTCGAAGCCGAGGCTCTCGAAGTCCACCTTTTTGCCGGGGACGACGTATTGGTCGTAGGCTTCGGTGCTGGGCAGTTGGGCTTGGTTGTAGTCGTAGCCCGCCTTGGCGAAGACAATCCATTTTGGCCCGATGTCGACCCCGATGCCGAAGATGGCGGTGATGTCCTGACCGAAGAAGTGCTCTTGCTTGAACGAGGCACGGTTGGTGACGTCGAGGTACATCTCCACGCCGTTGAATTGCAGCTTGTTGCCGAGCGAGATGTAGTTGATGAACTTGCCTTGCTCGTATTCGATCATGTTGACCGAGTAGGTCGTCTTGAAGTGCTCGAAGTTGCCGTACCACATGAGGTTGTAGGCGTAGATGCTCTGCATGGCCTGGCTGATGAACGGCGAGTTGCACACTTGGAACAGCACATGGTTCTTGCCCGAATTGTCCTTGAAGTTGAGCGACGCGCCCACGGCATAACAGCACACGGTGTTCCAGAACTCGGTGCCATAGTAGATGTCGATGGGGTTGGTGTCGTATTCCCAGCCGCCGATGGCCACCACTTGTTTTCCGGCGGAGAGGAAGAGGTTGTCGGTGAAGTTCCAGTTGAGGTAGGCCCAGTCGGTGCCTTGGAAGAAGGTGTTGGCGAAGCTGATGTTGGGCGCGTTGATGCGCTGGCGCAGGTGATACGAGAACTTGCTGCCGATGGTGCCGTCCAAGGCCACGACCAAGTACTTTCCGGCGAAGCCGTGGTCCCACGAGGGCGCAACGGTGTCGTGTCCAGGATGGTAGTCGACGGTGAAGTCGGCGCGGGTGTTGAGTTGGAGGTTGTCTAAGGTGACAAAGGGTTTCTTTTCTTGCGAGAAGGCATGCAAGAAACAGAAAAGGCCTAAGAATGAGAGGAGTAACGCTTTTCTCATACGCAATTAAATTTGCTGCAAAGGTAGGGAATTATTTGGCATTAAAAGAAGCCTAATTGGCATGTCGTTAGGAAATTTTATTCATTCTGGCTGTGATTTTTTTAATATTGCAACGATTAATATAAAAAAGACATCGATATGAATGGCATCATGGATATTATAGAGGAGAATATGGATGGCATTAAGTCCATTTGCCATTTCTATGCATCGATGAGTTCTTTTTTGTCGGAAGAGGATGTTTTCCAAGAGGTTGTATATAATTTGCTGAAAAGTTTCAAGAAATATGAAAGGCGGAAGGATTGCAAAATATCAACTTGGATGTATCGGGTTGCGATTAATGTTTCCATTTCGCTGATGCGCAAGGAGAATCGCGTACCTTATGCATCACTTGATGAGGTTCCCATAGAAAATGAGTTTGTCGATAGTGGTTTTGACAAGGAGGAAGTAGAAGATTTGAATTCAGTGATCAAAAGACTTGAGGTTGAGGAACAAACTTTGTTGTTCTTATACCTTGAAGATAAATCATATAAGGAGATGTCTGAAATATTGGGCATTTCGGTAAGCAATGTCGGCACAAGGCTGCAACGAGTGAAGTCGAAACTAAAGAAGATGAGCAATGAAAACCTATAATCCATATACAATGTGGCTGAAAAAGCACAGGAATGGCGTAAATGGTGCGATATGCGTTGCTGTTGCATTATTTTTGCTTGTTTCATTGGTGATTTATGGAATTCGTGAGAATGGAACAATTTCGGGTGTAACCATTCTCATTGCGATGTATGCGTTTACGCGAGGATTGTTTACGATGGTTTTGGGTTTTAAAGAAAACGATTTGGGATTGTCTGTTTACAAGCATGTCCGCATTGAATTGTATAACAAATTGTTTTTTGTATATGAAAGAATGCTTTGGATTTGGGTTTTGTTGCCTGTCATAACGATATGCAGTTGGTTTGTTGTCGGAAATGAGGAGGGGAGAAAGTGGTGTGTTGTGGTTATGGGATTGATTTCCATTGTGTTGATATTCGTTTTTACGAAACCGTTAATCCGGAAAAGTCGTTGTTTGCGCAAAAGGATAAAAGATATAGAGAACGACCTTGTCGAGACAAACGCTTCTTCTTGAGCGAGGTCTTCAAAATCAACAGAAGTGTTATAAACCATTAAATTCTATGTATTATGGAAAAAAATGTAAATTTCCTGAGTAAGGAAGATTTCAACAGCTTCTTTAAGAATGCTGTTGAGGTATTGTTAGATGCTCAAAAGAATCCTGTGAAGGGAAAAGTAATGACCCTGCAAAAGATGTTGGATGATGCCAACATGGTTTTGGATATTGAGCCTGCATTGCTGGATGAGGTTACCCCAAACCTGTCTGTTAATCTGTATTCTCCAGAAATGTCATCCAATGGATGCCCGGTTTGCAGCGTTTGTGCGTTGTGCGCTATCTGTGGAGAGGTCAATGGGGCCGCTGGACTGGCTGGAGTAACTGGCATTTTCGGGTTTTGGAAAAACTCGTCAAACTCAATTCCTGTGGTGTCATGAGAAAAACACAAGGTTTGACGGAGGTGGTGATTGGACTATTAGGCACAATAACCATACTCTCCATAGGGAATTATTGGTCTTATCTTCCTTTGATAGTGTATGGTGTTCTGTCAACAGCATTAATTCGCAGGATTGCCGTTGAACAACCGTCAAAGGAAGAGGCATTATGTGTTCGAAAGCGCAATCTCGTTACGCTAATCTGTTGGGCCCTTGCGGCCGCCATCTGTTATTTTACGTTTAAGGGGGCGAGGATTGGCGAGAATGGTGAATGGTTTGTCCTTTCTACATACGTGTTTTTGCTGATGCATGGAATTGCCTTTTTGGCTCCCATTAAGTCGTTTCCTAACGAAAAATGATTAAGTAGGGGGGCAGGAGAAAAAAGCTGCCCCCTACTTTTTTAGAAAAGTAAATTAAGGCATGGAAAAGAATATCAATACATATATCGTATTGCCAGAATGTACAACTTTGGAATTGTTTAAACACTATGGAGTATTAACTAAGGAATGTGGTAGAACAGAAGTTACTAAAGAGATAGCTTTGGTAATTGAAAAGAGTGTGCATGGGCTGAAATTGAAGGATGCTCTTATAAGAGTGCAAGAAAGAGATAATGGAGCAGACCTGGTTAAACAAAAACGATTACTATTGGGTATACTGTCTCTCGTCTATGAAGGGAAACTTTTGCTGTCAGAAACACCCAATATCGTTTCGGACAAAATCATCGATAAAGAGAATGTTTTTTATCCTCAAGGCTTACATGTGGAATTAACAAGGTCGTGCAATCTCAATTGTTATTATTGTTATAAAAATGCGGATTATCATCATCATACTGTGCCGAATCTCGAAACTGGAAAACTTTTGGAATTACTGTTAGACTTAAAAAATAAAGGTTTGAAAGTAGTTGAATTGACAGGTGGCGAGCCATTGCTACATCCAAAATTTATGTCAATTCTTGAATTTTGCTGTCATAATTTCTCATTAGTGTCAATATTAACTAATGGAACACTAATAACGAAAGAATTCGCTAGGTGGGCTCAATCGTATAAGGATAAGATTGTGTTTTCGATTAGTTTGGATAGTTTTGACAAAACTGAATATGAAAAGAAAAGTGGAATAATAGGCTCCTTCCAAAAAGCTGTTGACGGTATTAAGATTTTAACGTATAACGGCTTTTTTGTTAGGGCTTCTATGGCCGTTGATGAGGGGAATTGGAAACAAATAGAACAGACATTGTTGTTTGCCAAATCCTTAGGAGTTGCCAAATTCACATATTCCCCAATAATACCTATAGGAAGAGCAAATCAATTAACCGTATGGAACAATACGGGCGTTGAGGAGGTTGCGAGTTTTGAAAAATACATTGTTCGGAAATACCATGATTTCATACACACATTGGAAGGCCATTCTTTAGATGAACTTTTAGCTCCTGGAGGATGTGGTGCTGGTAGCAGAACTTTTGTGATGAACGAGGCAGGTGTTGTGAGAATGTGCGCTACGGATGAACAATATGGAATCATTGGCGATTTGAGTAAACAGACTAGTGATGATGTGTTTAGCAATCCTTTGTGTGCTATTGTTGACGAATTAGTGTTCCCAAATGCAAATTTATGTGAAGGGTGCAATTATTTGTCTTTTTGTGTGTCGTGTCCTATCAAAACCAAAAGACAAATAGGGTTAATAGGTGAGGAAAATTGTCGATGGCTTCGTAACAATGTTATTGCAAAGAAATGGTATCAACTTGAAAAAGACCGAAGTACAACTTGAGAGGAGTTATAAAGAGGCCAAGTATATTATTCAGGGCGGTTTTGAAGAAATAAAAAAACGGAGCAGATAATATCTGTCCCGTTTATAGGTAAGTTTTTGGTAATTTTTACCCGATTTCGATGGTCTGCATGGCCTGTTTCTTCTCTTCCAAGGTCACCTTGGGGATGCTGATGTAGAGGATGCCGTTTTCGACCTTCGCGCTGATTTGGTCCTTGTGGATGTCCTCAGGTAGCATCACGGTTTGGCGGAAGTGCTCCACCGAGAACTCGTGGCGCAGGTAGCGCGTTTCGTTGTTCTTCTCCTCGTGCTTGGTTTCCTTGGTCATCTCGACAACTAAGTTGCCGTCGGCGTCGATGCTCAGTTTCACGTCGTCCTTGGTGAGGCCGGGGATGCAGAGTTCGAGCTTGTAGTTGTCCTTCGTCTCCATGATGTTCATGCGAGGGGTCGAGTAGGTGTTGTCGGTCCAGTTCATCAGTTCGTTGAACAGCGTTGGCATAAAGTCTTGGTTTCTTCTTGTTACTAACATGGTTTTAATCTCCTATTTTTTAGTTGTTTAATTGTTTGTTGTTTAATCGTTTAATTGTTTGACGTAGGACTTGTGACTTATGACTTGTGACTTTTGAGAGGGAAGGCTTATGTCCTTCGTCCTCTGTCTTTCGTCCTCTGTCTTTCGTCCGACGACCCTCCATAGTCAAATTCTTTGCCAAGACCCAAAATAGGCCAAATACCATGTTTTTACTGACAAAATTTCCGAATTTGTGATAATTCGGTTGTTTTTAATGACAAAATTTCCGAAAATGGAGTGTTTTTGCATCCCGTAGGGATGCTCGCTCAGTAAAATCAAGCAAAAACTTCGCTGCATCCCATAGGGATGCACCTTTTTTCAGTACTTTTGCCGCCCGAAATCCGAGCCGAAATCATGGAAGAAAAGCTTTTCAATAAGAATTACTTGTGCCTTTGCGCCGCTAACTTCTTGTTTTTCTTTTCGTTCTATCTGCTGCTGCCTGTGCTGCCTTTCTTTATCAAGGAACAGTTTCAGGCGGGCAATGCGGTGATTGGAACGGTGATTTCGTGCTACACCTTGGCGACCCTCGTGGTGCGTCCTTTTTCGGGCTACATGATGGACACCTTCAAGCGCAAGCCCTTGTATCTGTTGGCTTTGTCGCTTTTCACGGCGGTGTTTGTGGGCTATCTTTTTGCCGCCACCATCACCTTATTAATAATCATGCGCATCCTGCATGGCTTGGCCTTTGGCCTCACTTCGGTGGGCGGCAACACCTTGGTCATCGACGTGGTGCCGTCGGAGCATAGGGGAGAGGGCATCGGCTATTTCGGCGTGGCCAACAACATCGCCATGGCCGTCGGCCCGATGACGGGCTTGTTCGTCTATGAGCATTTCAGCTTCAATGCCATCTTTTTGGGCTGTATGGCGTGCAGTCTGCTTGCGGTTCTGTTTGCTTCCCAAATCAAGCATCGGGTGCGACCGCCAGTGAAACGGCCTCCCATTTCGTTGGACCGTTTCATCTTGCTGAAAGGGCTGTTGGCGGGCGTGTCGTTCATGCTGTTGGCTTTTGCCTACGGGCAGATTTCCAACTATATCGCCCTCTATGCCAAGGAGATGGGCATGAGTATCAGTAGTGGCTTGTTCTTTACGGTCTATGCCGTTGGCCTCATCACCTCCCGTTTGTTTGCGGGGAAGATGGTGGACAAGGGCAAGGTGACGCAAACCATTACGTTGGGTCTCGGCATCGTGGTGCTGGCCCTGTTCGGCTTAGGCATGTGCCATCATTTCAATCGGTTGGGCAGCGACTATACGTCGGTGGCATTTTTGGCCGTCGCCTTGGTCTGCGGCTTGGGCTTCGGGGCGGCATTCCCCGCGTTCAACGCCTTGTTCATCAACTTGGGCACCAATGCGCAGCGCGGCACGGCCACTTCCACCTACCTGACCACATGGGACTTGGGTCTCGGCATCGGCATCTTCTCGGGCGGTATGCTCTCGGAACATTTCTCGTTTTCGGCGGCCTACCTTGTCGCCGACGTGGTGGTGTTGGTGTCGCTCATCTTTTTCATACTCGTTGTAACGCCTCATTATCAGAGGAATAAATTGAGATAGTTATGGACACGAGACTTCGGGACGCGGGACGCGAGACGTTGGGCTATGTTTCGATTCGTGATGCTTTAAGGGAAGATGCTCCTTTCATTGCCCGCGTGGTGTTGGCTGGCATCGACATGCTCGACATCGGCGAACCGCTTCCTGAAGAGCAAAAACCCATATTTGCGCATTTGGTTGACATCTGCCGCATGGACGACACTTTATATAGTTATCGTAATACCCGCATTGCCGAGGTGGAAGGCAACCCAGTAGGGGCTTTGGTGGCCTACGATGGCGCGAAGTACGCCGAGATGCGTGCAAAGACTTTTGGCCTTGTGCAACAAACTTCGGGCATGAACCTGAGCCAAAACACGATGGAGACCGGCGCAGGCGAATTTTATCTGGATAGCATGGCCATTCTCCCTGAGCATCGAGGTTTCGGCATTGGCCAAATGCTGATGCGCGATCGCATGGAATGGGCAAGGAACAACGGCTTCGCTTCCGTGACCTTGCTCGTCGACAAGGACAAACCGCGCCTGCAGAAATACTATGAAAGCTTGGGATTCGGCTTTAAGGAAGAGATATTTGTGTTTGGGGCGTGGTATGACAAAATACTGAAAAATGTTTGAGAATTAATTGCATTTACCTATTTTTGCGCCAATTAAAACCAACTAACGATGAAAAAACTTCTTCTTTTTGTCATTATTGCGATTTCTCTCCAACTCTCCGCCCAGGAAATGCTCGTCGGCTCCTACAACATCCGCTACAAGAACTGGAACGACAGCGTGCAAGGCGAACAATGGCCCAAACGCTGCCAGGTCATCTGCGACCAAGTGAACTTCATGTCGCCCGACGCTTTCGGTGCCCAAGAGGTGCTATACGGGCAACTCTGCGACATGCTGAAGGCCCTCGACGGCTACGACTACATCGGCATCGGGCGCGACGACGGCAAGCAAGGCGGCGAATTTGAGCCGATTTTCTACAAGAAGGACAAGCTGACGCTCCTCGACCACGGCGACTTCTGGCTCAGCGAGACGCCTGAGAAACCCGGTTTGGGCTGGGACGCAGCCTGTATCCGCATCTGCACTTGGGGCAAGTTCGCGGTTAAGACAGGTGTACCGATGCGTCGCCACGGCTTGTTCAACAAAAGGGCAAAGAAGACGGTACCTACGTTTTATTACTTCAACCTCCACATGGACCATGTGGGCGTGGTGGCGCGGCGCGAGGCGGCCAAGCTCGTGGTGGCCCGCATCCGCGAGATAGCGCAAGGCGCACCCGTCGTCGTCACGGGCGACTTCAACGTCGATCAAACCAACGAGATTTATACCATTTTCACCAACTCGGGGCTGCTAGAGGATTCCTACGACGCCGCCCGGATCCGCTTTGCGGAAAACGGCACGTTCAACGCCTTCAAGACGGAATATTTCACAACAAGCCGCATCGACCATGTGTTTGTGTCGCCCAACACGCAGGTCGAGGCGTATGGCGTGCTGACCAACAGCTATTGGACACCCGATGACAGCGACGACCTTACCAAAGCCGCCGATGCGCCGCAGGAAATCTCGTTCGACACCCACATTCGCCGCAATCCTTCCGACCATTATCCGGTGTTCGTGAAATTAAGATTGAATACGATGAAATAAAATAATGAGGATTAGGTTGCGATAAGAGAAAAAAGATGTATCTTTGCAGCGTCAATCGGAGGAATTCGCAGAAAGGATGACAACCTTTATGGTCTTTTGACCGTTTCGAGCCTCAACAAAACAAGCCATCGTTGAAACGGTGGCTTGTTTTTATATTGGAGTTTGTGGCGCAGTAATGCAATATTGCACCAACTCTTGAGTGGAACGTTGTCTTCCTACTGTCAGTTTGATTTTGTCGTATTGCATTGTTATCAGGACTTCAAATATCTTTTGGTTTTTCGTGTTTCTTTTGGCCGGCTTTTCACTGACGAATGTCGCGTTTTCCAAAATTTCAGTTAGTTTGAACACAGCCATTGTGGATTCGTAACTTCTTGAGGCTTTCTCGTAGGTTTCGTTTATGGAAAGGAACTTCACATGAATATGGTTTTCAAGGGCTTTGTTCCAAATTTTCTTCTCAGGATGGCTCGAAATCCATTGGGCATAGAAGTCTTTGATGAGCTTTTCTCGAATCTTGATTTCCTCTTTTGTATGTCCTGTTGGTATTTCCATAATTGGTCGCAAATATAAAGAAATTATGCATTAACTCTTCTCTTTTTGATTTCGCCATAAGTCTGTAGCACCACCGAGATGATAATCAGCGCGATACCGATGCAAAACGAGAAATTCAGTTCCTTGTACTCGCTGAAGATGAACATCGACAGGATGATGCTGTAAACCGGCTCAAGGTTGTAAGTGAGATTGACGGTGAATGCTGGAATCTTCTGCAACACAATGATTTGCAACAGGCAAAGCCCAATGGTACAAACCACGACCATGAAAGCCAAATAAGGATAGTCCATGCCGACGGGATAGAGCCGCCCGACAGGAATGAACCTATTATAAAGAGGTATGAGGCAAGTGAGGCCGACGAGACCGCCGACCATCTCCCAAAGCAGCATGTTCTTGGCTTCGTAATGCTTGCCAACGCGCTGGTTGACAATGGCAAACAAGGCATAAAGTGCCGATGACACCACGCCCATGGCGATGCCCAAACGGTAGCGCGAGTCGAACTGGAAGATGAGGTAGATGCCGAGGATGGTAAGCAAACTGAATAGAAACTCGCGTCCTGAGAACTTGTGTTTGTTGATGACAGGCTCAAGCAAGGCGGTGAAAAACCCGACCAACGAGAAGCACACCACGCCGATGCTGACATTGCTGGCCTTGATGGAGGCATAGAAAAATACCCAATGCAGGCAAAGCAACATCCCCACGCCGCCCATCTGAAACAAGTTGTTCAGTTTGTAGTTGTTCAGTTGTTTGGTTATCACCAAAAAAAGCCACATCAGCAGGGCCGCCGCCGCCATGCGCCACCACACCAAGATGGCGGAATCCAAGGTGATCAAACGTCCAAGCACGCCCGTGAAACCGGCGATAAATACGGAGAGATGCAGCAGCAGATAGTCTTTTTTCATGGCTTCCTCCGTTGGCGCACGGCCTCAAAGGTGACGATGGCGGTGGTCACCGACACGTTGAGCGAGTCGGCGATGCCGTTCATCGGGATGATGATGTTCTGGTCGGCGGCCTCGACCCAAGCATCGGAGATGCCCGTGGCTTCGGTGCCCATGACGAGGGCCGTGGCCTTGCGGAAGTCGGCGTCGAGGTAGTCGATGGAGGCTTTGAGGTAGGTGCAATAGATGGTGATGCCGTTGTCTTTCAGCCATTTGATACATTCCTCGGTGGAACAAGTGAATACTGGCACGCTGAAGATGCACCCGATGCTGGCGCGGATGGCGTTGGGGTTGTAGATGTCGGTGGCGGGGTCGGCGATGATGACGGCATCCACGCCGGCGGCGTCGGCGGTGCGCATCACGGCACCGAGGTTGCCAGGCTTCTCGACGGTCTCCAAGACGATAATCAAAGCGTCTTTCCGTGGCTTGAACTCGCTGAGGATCTTGTATTTGGGTATGGCCACGGCCAACAAGCCGTCGCTACCCTCGCGGTAGGCAATCTTCTCAAACACTTCCTCACTGACGGTCTCGGTGAAAGTGGCCTTCAGCTTGACAGGCTCGCGCAGAAGTTCCTCGCACACATAGAGTTGCTCAATCTCGAAGCCGCATTGCTGCGCACGTTCAATCTCGCGTCGCCCTTCAATCAAGATACGGTTCTGTTCACGACGCTCCGCTGCCTTTTGCAGACGGACGAGGTTCTTTATCTTTTCGTTGGTTTTGCTGGAAATCATTGTCAGTTGGGAGTTGTTCAGTTGTTCAGTTGTTCAGTTGGCATTTAGCAGTTGTTAGTTGAGGTCTCTGAGCTTGTCGAAGGGCCGACTTTCGGTTTTATTTGCGACAGCACCAGTCCCACGACCACTACCAAGATGCCGACAATCTTGAACGCGGTCAGTTCCTCGATGGCAAGGAGGTAGCTGAAGATGGCGGTGAACACGGGAATTAGGTTGGAATAGACGTTCGCCTTGGAGGCACCCAACTTGCTGAACGCGAAAGCCCATAGCGAGTAGGCTACCGCGCTGCAAAACACGCCGAGGCACAGCAAAGGGCCGATGTAGGCACCCACATTGGCGAAATTGGACGGGTCGAAATGCTCCATGATGAAGAACATGGGAATGAAGTAAACCATGCCGAAAATGTTTTGCATCCAAGTGATAGTCAGAGGTTTGTAGAGTTTCGTAAGTCGGATCAAGGCGATGGAGTAGCCAACCGCCACGATGACCGAACCGCAAAGGAAGAGGATGCCTTTGGGCGAGGCGGTGAGTTCGAGGTTCTTGTTGAGCAGCATGACGATGACGCCCACGAAGGAGATGACAAACCCCACGATGTTCATGGGGGTGAGCCGCTCTTTGAGGAAGACACGCGCCGCGATGGGGGTGACCAACGGAATCAACGCGATGATGCCCGAGCCGATGATGGGAGAGGAGTTCTTCAAGCCATAGCCCTCGCAGATGAAATAGAGGAAAGGCTCGAATAGGGCGGCCAAGGCGAAGAGCTTCAGGTGTTCCCGCTTCACCTTCTCGTTGATGCGAAACGCAAAGAGGATGGCCGTGAGGAAGATGGACGCCACCACGAGGCGCAGGAAGATGGTCGTGGTGGGGTTGAGGCTTTGATACACTTGTGTGGACCAAACGAACGACATTCCCCAAAACACCATGGCGACAACGCCAGCGAGATGAACCCAATAATTCCTGTCTTTCATGCCGCAAAATTACGTTTTTTTGAGATTGTTTTCGTGAATCGAGGCACTTCGGCAAGATTTTTGTAGCTTTGCAGCCACAAATTAGGTCAATTAATCTCAAGTCTAATATTCAAAATCCTTTCAAAATGAAGAAGTTAAGTATTCTCTGCATGACGGTTCTGGCGGTCGCGTTCATGGCCTCGTGCCGTGGACCGCAAGGCCCTGCCGGACAAGACGGCAACGCCAATGTCGCTTCGTCGACACTCACCATTAAAGATTCGGATTGGGACTGGAACCTGTTTTTTGTCGATAGTAACGGCGACGAAAGAGGCCAGTATTATGTGACAATCGATTACCCTGCCATCAACAGCAATGTGTACAACTACGGTGCGGTGTTGGCCTATATGTATGTCGAAGGCACATGGTCGCAAGTCCCGTTGACTTACTATTATAGTCCGGATGACGACGAAAACGGCAACCCCAACTTGTATGCCGCTTCAATCGAAGTTGCGACCCTCGACGATGGCGGTGTGCGCCTGTTCTGGACGCAAAACGACCTTTGGAAAGTACGTCCCGACACCCACGACTTCAAGATTGTGGCCATCGAAGCCTCGGTCTATGCCAACCGCAGCGATGTCAATTACAGCGACTACAACGCCGTGAAGACCGCCTTCCAGTTGGCCGACTGAATGGAAACCAACGGGAAACAAGAAGGACTCGTCAGACGACGGGTCTTTTTTTTGTTGTTTCACGCAGAATGCGCAAAGATTTAATGGCCTTTGGGCAGCCGCTTCGCGCTTTTTAAAGCTCTGCGGATTCTGCGTGAGATATTATTGCATCGCCAACGAAAACCACATGAACCCGACGTAACCTAAGGTCAGCAACGCGCCTTCCCAGCGCGAGATTTTGCGGCCTTTGCCGGTGAAGACGAACAGCAACATGAGGATGTTGGCGGCAAAGAGGATCATCAGCTGCTTGTTCATCATCGGGTCGAAGGGCAGGGGCGTGATGAGTGCACTGACACCCAATACGATGAAGATGTTCATGATGTTGGAACCCAACACATTGCCGATGGCAATGCCTGAGTTTTTCTTGGTGGCGGCCACGATGCTGGTGATGAGTTCGGGCAAGGAAGTGGCCGTGGCGACCACCGTCAGGCCGATGGTGCTCTCGCTCATGCCCCAGTTGCGGGCGAGGATTTGTGCATTATTGGAAACGAGTTCGCCACCCAAATACAACCCGACAATGCCGAACACTAACGAGAGAATGGTCTTCCCCCATGGCATGGCCTGCCGGACGTCTTCGGTCTCCTCTTCTGGGTTGTTTTTCAGCATGGTAAACAGAAGGTAGGCGATGCCCATCAACAATAACGCGATGCCTTCCATCCAATCGATGGTCTGTATGCCGTTTCTGTTGAAGTCGTAGGTCATCAAGGCGATGGCGAGTGTGGCGACAAAACCCGCCGGGATGTCGCGGCGGATGGAGACGCGGCTCACGTCGATGGGCCAGACGAGCGCGCTCACACCGAGGATGAGCAGGATGTTCATGGTGTTGCTCCCGATGATGTTGCCGATGGCCAAGCCCGGACTGCCCTTGATGCACGAGAACACATTGACGATTAGCTCAGGCAGCGAGGTGCCGAATGCCACGATGGTGAGGCCGATGATGAGGGGTGACAGCTTGGCGCGGATGCCCACGCTTGTGGCCCCGTTGACGAGCCAGTTCGCGCCCAAAATCAAGGCGACGAAGCCGAGGGCGAGTAATAAAAAAGGTATTAGTGATTCCATTTTGATTAAATGATGTTGTTGGAAGGGAAAAATCATTAAGCCTTTACCGTCATGGCGGAGGAACATCCGCCATCTCCTGCACGCGGAGAATACACCCTCGCGTTCAGGAGATTGCGGGTCAAGCCCGCAATGACGTTGAAGGCACTTTTTTTATCATATTGAGTAGTTTCTTGCTCCAAAAATCTTGCTCCCGACGCGCACCAAGGTCGCGCCTTCCTCGATGGCAATCGGATAGTCGTCGGACATGCCCATCGAAAGCTCCTTGAACTGCGGCTGATTGGCGAAATAGTCCTTCTTCAGCGTGTCGAAAATCGCTTTCAAGTGCCTGAATTCCAATCGGATCTCGGCTTCGTCGTCGGTGAAGGTGGCCATGCCCATCACGCCGCAGATGCGGACGTTTTGCATTGTCTTGAAGGCTTCGGAATCAAGCAGTTGACGCGCTTCGTCCATGTCTAAGCCGAACTTGGTCTCCTCTTGCGCAATGTGGAATTGCAGCAGGCAATCGGCCACGCGGTTGTGCTTGGCGGCTTCCTTGTTGACGGCTTCGAGCAGGTTGGCCGAGTCGATGCTGTGGATGAGCGTCACGAAGGGGATGATGTATTTGATCTTGTTGGTCTGCAAATGGCCGATGAAGTGCCATTGGATGTCGGCGGGCAGGGCTTCGTGCTTGTCGCGCATCTCAAGGGCGTGGTTCTCGCCGAAGATGCGCTGGCCGGCGTCGTAGGCTTCCTGCAAGTAGCCGACGGGCTTGGTCTTGCTGACGGCCACCAAGGTCACGCCCTGCGGCACCGTCGCCCTGATTCTTTCGAGGTTTTCCTTGATCATGATTCCTGGATTAAAAACGCGCAAAGTTACGCTTTTTTGTCGTCAAACGCTAAGTCGTGTAATAATTCCTTACCTTTGTTGTCTAACATGATGAACGTTGCAACGGAAACACATCGATTATGAACAACGACAAGGAACACCGGTTTGAACTTTTGGTGCGGCAGCACAAGCGGACGATTTCTGCAAACGGCCTGCGAAAAAAAATCTCGCTTTTCCCTTGACAGTAGCAAAAAAAGCCGTACTTTTGCAGTGTTATAATAAACTAATACACTAAAACAAATAAAAACAACATGCAGAACGTCAACAAAAACCAAGCGGGCGGCAATATTAATAAGGTGTCGCCGTTATCCATGCAACGAACCCAAAACAATTCAAAACCTACAATTATGAATAAGTCGAACTTGCAAAAAAGACGCGAGACACGAGAAAGGGAACGCCTTTCTTTGAGCCTTAATCGTCATGGCGGAGAGGCATCCGCCATCTCCCAAACGCGGAGAAGTGCTCCTTATGATTGGGAGATTGCGGGTCAAGCCCGCAATGACGGTATGCGGCGCGTTTTTATGCTTATCGTTCTGTGTGTGTGCTTCATCGTGCCGACTTTGGCGCAAAGCAAAATCACGGGAACCATCGTCGATGAGGCTAATAATCAAGGTATTCCTTTCGTCAATGTGGGTCTGTTCCGTCAGGCGGACAGCGTGTTTGTCAGCGGGGCGGCTTCCGACGACAAGGGCCGCTTCGAGCTTTTGGCGCCCAACGGCGACTACCGTCTTCAGGTGTCGGCCATCGGTTTCCAGACCTTTGAACAACTATTGACCGTGAATGGCAACCAAGACCTCGGCCAACTGAAACTCAGCGCAGGCGCTACCAAGCTCAATGAGGTGACCATCGCCGAAAAGCGTCCGCTGTTTGCCGTGGAAGGGGAGAAGACCATGTATAACGTGGCGGAAGACCCCAGCATACAGACGGGAACACTGTCCGACGCCTTGCAGAACGCGCCCGGCGTGGAGGTGGATGTGGAGGGCAACATCACCCTGCGCGGCACTTCGAGCGTGGAGGTGTGGATCAACGACAAGCCCTCGCACATGACGGCGGAGAACCTCAAGACCTACATCCAGACCTTGCCCGCCAACAGCCTCGACCGCGTGGAGGTCATCACCAACCCCTCGGCACGTTACGGCTCGAATGCCGACGGCATCATCAACATCGTGACCAACGCCAAAATCCAAAAGAACGAGTTCTTCAGCTTCGGCGTGAACGGCTCCACGAGGCCTTCCGTAAGCCCTTGGATGTCATACGTTTGGTCGAACGAGAAGTTGACCATCAACGCCTACGTCAACGGCGGCTATTCCATCTGGAAAGGCAATACCTATACCGACCAATCGTTGTTCACCCAGGAGCAAGTGTTGGCCAACCACGAGATTGACTCGTCGCGTTACAACAGCAAGGGTTTCAATACGGGCGGTTACTTCAGCCTTGATTATGAGATAGATACGTCCAATAGCATCAACGTTTGGCTCAGCGGCTGGCCCAATTGGGGCAACATAACCAGCACCGAGACCTTGTTGCGCAACGAGTTTGTGCCCGACACCTTGACGACTGCCTTTAATGAGACCGGTACTGATTGGAACCGCAACTATTTCGCCAACGGCGGCTTGTATTACCAGCACAAGTTCGACAACGAAGGCCACAACCTCTCGGTCAGCGTCAATGCGATGGGCTGGGGTGGCGGCAACGGCGGCACGATAACGAGGACGTTTACACAGCCTTACGAGTATAAGAAGGTGATGCAACAAGTGAGCAGCTACAGTTCGTTTGGTGCGGAAGGCGAAGTCATCTACAATCGTCCCTATTCGGAGAATGGCGAGGTTTCGGTGGGCTACACGGTGGGCTACGACCCCGAAAAGCAGTACCTCATCACCGATACGATTGTCGATGACGAATGGGTGAACGACGTCTATCGTTCCTACAAGGCCAACTTCAGCACCTTGAACAACGAGGCTTTCGTCACCGTGCAGCACAAGTTCGGCGGCTTCACCGTCAAGCCGGGCATCCGTTTCGTCAGCGAGGTGGTCAGCGGCACCTATCCCGACTCGTCGCAATACGATTTCCGCAAGCCTTTCTTCAGCGTCAGGCCGTCCATCCACCTGTCGTACCGCACCAAGTCGATGCACAACTTCAAGCTGAGCTACACGCGCCGCATTGCCGCCCCCGATGCAGAGGAATTGAGTGCCTTCCCGATGTATCATGTTGACAGCTACAGCACGGGCAATCCCGACTTGGAGCGCGTTTTCACCAACGCCATCGAAGCGGGCTGGACCAAGTATTGGGACAAGTTCGGGTCGGTGGGCTTGTCGGCTTACTATCGAGGCAAGTCAAACGAAGTCAACTCTATAGAGATTTCTTCCGACAGCAGTATGTATTGGCTCTACGGTCGCCCCGTGGCTTACGACTATCCCGTCAACGTGGGCAAGAGCCACAACACCGGCTTGGAAGCCAACGTGATGTACCGTCCGAGCGGCTTCTTCAACATGCGTTTCTACGCTAACCTTTATGATTCCTACATCAAAACGGAATACAACGGTACGCCTTACGAGTTCGACATGTGGTCGTACAGCTTCCGCCTGAATTTGTGGGCCAAGCTCTGGAACAAACTTGAAGTGACGGCATCGGGCTATTACAGCTCGCCGACGCAGTCGCTGTTCAGTGAGCGTCACGCCCGCTATGGCATCAACGCCGGCCTGCGTGCCGACTTCTTCGACCGCAAGATGTCGGTCTTCGTCAACGCCAACGACATCTTCAACTGGAACAGTTGGGGGCAGTCGAGCAGCAGCCCGTATGTGGTCTCCTCCTCCGATTCCAAGTACAACAGCCGCAGCGTCTCCGTCGGCGTGACCTTCCGTTTCGGCAAGATGGAGCTTGAGCAACGCGCCCGCCAAGGCTCCGACGACTCGGGCAGCGCACCGCAAGGCATGGGTGGGATGTGATTTGATTTGAGGGTTGAGGCCGTGTCTTGATATTTTTTCTATCTTTGCCGAAAATACGCGAGGATTGTCATGTTCAAGAAGATAAGAAATCGGTTCGTCAACTGGTTGCTGACAGTGGTTTGCGCTATGTTGGGAGCAGGGCTTGGGGTTTTTCTTGTGGTGTATCTTGCCGTCCCGACCTATCGGTTCAAAATGCCCGTGCCTTTCGGTGGGGAATACCTCTATAACCCTTATCAGGACATGAATCCAGAGCTGTGGAAGAAGTATCATTTCCATTGCCATTCGCGCAAGTATTTTGGGCTTACCAATGGGCGCAAGACTACGGTCGAAGCCATCGACAGCCTGTATTCCATCTTGGGTTACGACCATTATGGCATCTCCGATTACATGTACATCAACCCGCACGGCGATGACGTTGAGGGATACATTCCCGCCTATGAACACGGGTACGGCTTCTTCCGCAAAACCCACCAAATCTGCATCGGAGCCGAAAAGGTTTGGTGCATCGACTATCCCTTTATGCAGAATCTCAACATGAAGCAACACGCCATCAACAAGTTAGGGAAGCGAAGCCGTTTTGTCATGCCCGCCCATGCGTCGTTCACTAACGGCTACAAGGTGGGCGACATGAAATGGTTGAGCAATTATCGCCTTTTGGAGATCATGAACCCGTTTGGCGATGCGATAGCGCATTGGGACATGGCCCTCTCCAACGGGCATCGTGTGTATGGCCTTGGTGATGACGATACACATAACATAAATAATATCAGAGAGATAGGTAGAAATCTGACCATGGTCAACACTCCAGACCTGAATGCGGAGCATGTGTATGACGCATTAGACAAAGGGGTGAGCTATACCGTGGAGTTTGTCGGTTACTATTGCTACCCGATGACGCTTGAGGAGAAGATCGACGAAGTCAGTAACCTGGCCTATCTCAAGCGGGCGCAGTTGGTTGGCGACACGTTGTTTGTCGAGACCTCAGCCGAGCGTATGCACGAAGTCAGCTTCGTCGGGCAGGGCGGAAAGGTGTTGAAGACGATGGAGAACGTGCCTATGGCGTTTTACGTCATCCAGCCCGAGGACACATACGTCCGCACCCGCATCAACTTGAACGAGCGGGACGTGCTTTATCTGAATCCGGTCACCCGGCATCCCACCGACCAACTGGTTGACCGCCGCCTCGATGAGGTCAACGTGGCGCAAACGGGGCTTTATTGGCTCGTCTATCTCCTCGCATTCGCGACGGTCATTTGGTACATGGTCAAAAAACTCAGGAATCGGGAGGGGCGATGAGTGTCAAAGAGCGGGATATCAATAAGGCGCTGGTGTTTCTGCTGGCCTTGAGCCTACTGGTCAGGGGCTTTTTGGCGGCATGGATGGAGTTTGGCAACGACGAGGTCTATTACTGGACCTATGCCCTCTATCCCGATTGGAGCCATTTCGACCATCCGCCTATGGTGGGCTGGATGATTCAGCTTTTCAGCCTTAACCTGTTGTTCGACAGCGAGTTTTTCATTCGGCTTTCGTCCGTCGTCCTCATGACGGCCAACACCTATGTCGTGTTTCGTATCGGCAAGGAAATCAAGGACGCGCAAACGGGCCTTTACGCCGCGTTGCTCTATACGGCTTCCATCTACGCTTTTGTCGTCACGGGGGTGTTCATCCTGCCCGACACGCCATTGTGCTTTTTCTGGCTGTTGGCTTTCTGGATGGCGGTGCGCTATTTTAAGGGAGCGGATGCGTCGGGCGCATATTTGCTCTTGTTCGGCTTGTTTGCGGGTTTGGCCATGCTTTCCAAATACTCAGGCGTTTTCCTTTGGGTGGGGATGGCCGCTTATGTCTTGGCTTTCAACCGAAAGCCGTTGAAAAGCCCCTATCTTTACCTCGCGCTGACAGTCTCGGCGCTTTGTTGTGTCCCCATCCTTTATTGGAATCTCCAAAACGACTTTTTCAGCCTTCGCTTCCATACCGGAAGGGTGGGGCTGTTTGGGAAACCTAATCTAAGCACGTTTGGGACGGAATTGCTTGGCGAGTTTTTCTACAACAATCCCGTGAACTTCGTCTTGGCAATCGTGGCGGTGCTGGCGGTGTTTAAGAAAAGAGTCGCAGCAGACTCGGCCGCATTGCGGCTCATACTTTGCACGGCTTTGCCCATGGTGGCGTTGTTCCTGCTTTTTTCGCTTACCCGCCCGATTTTGCCGCATTGGAGCGCACCGGCCTATGTCTTGCTTATCTTGCTGTCTTCGTGCTGGTTAACTGATAGGAATCCGGATGCAAGCGGTCGTCTTCCTTTGCCAAAGGGCATCTTGGCGGCATTGGGTGTGTTGCTGCTGACGCTCGTCGTCGGCGTGGCTGAAATCAAGACGGGTTTTATTCCCCTTGACCGGCATGGTGAACCCGAAATGATCGGTAGGGATGATTTTACGGTTGACATGTATGGCTGGCGGCAGTTGGGCGAGAAGTTTGCCGTCATGCGCGAAGCCGGGATAGAGGACGGGACGATGTCGGAGGAAGACGGCATCGTGGCCAGCGAATGGTTCCCCTTGGCCAATCTCGACTATTACGTTGCTCGTCCCTTGGGTATGAGAGCGATGGGATTGGGTTGGCCTGATTTTTTGCACAAGTATCTGTGGATCAATGAAGAACGTGGCGGGTTCCAACTCGGCGAAAACTATTGGTTCCTCACCGATAGCCGTTACCTGAAGGATCCAAAAGCGATGTATCATTGGTATTTCGATGAGATAGAATTGGTGGGGGTCATCCCCATCGAGCGTTGTGGTAAACCCGCAAAGAACTTTTTCGTTTATGCCTGTAAGAACCTAAAAACCAAGCCGCAAGGTAAGGAAGAGTTCTTGAAGGCGAGTCACCGACGGAATTGAAGAGCGCTTTTGAGGTTTTTCGGCCTTTCTTTCAACAATATTTCTTACCTTTGCGCCCAAATTTCTAATACAATGTTTGAAGGTTTAAGCGAAAAATTGGAACGCTCGTTCAAGGTGCTTAAGGGACAAGCGTTTATCACCGAAGTCAATATTGCCGACACGATGAAGGAAATCCGTCGCGCCTTGCTTGACGCGGACGTGAGCTATAAGATTGCCAAGGACGTCACCAACAACATCAAGGAGAAAGCCCTTGGACAACAGATACTTACCTCTGTGAAGCCGGGCGACATGATGGTCAAGATCGTTCACGACGAGTTGGCCGACCTGATGGGCGGCGATGCCGTCGATATCAACCTGAAGGGCCAGCCGAGCATTATCCTGATCGCGGGTTTGCAAGGTTCGGGTAAGACCACTTTCTCGGCCAAATTGGCCTCCTACCTGAAACGCAAGCGCAGCAAGCAGGTGCTCCTCGTGGCTGGCGACGTGTATCGTCCGGCCGCCATCGAGCAGCTGAAGGTGCTGGGCCAACAGGTTGAGGTTGAGGTATATAGCGAAGAAGGCAACAAGAATCCCGTTCAGATTGCGCAAAACGCCATCAACCACGCCAAGGCGCAAGGCAAGAACGTGGTCATCATTGATACCGCCGGTCGCTTGGCCGTCGATGAGGAGATGATGAACGAGATCGCCAACATCAAGGAGGCGGTGAAGCCGCACGAGACCTTGTTTGTGGTGGATTCGATGACGGGCCAGGATGCCGTCAACACGGCGAAGGCTTTCAACGACCGCCTCGACTTCGACGGCGTGGTGCTGACCAAGCTCGACGGCGACACCCGTGGCGGCGCGGCCCTCACCATCCGCACGGTGGTGGAGAAGCCCATCAAGTTCGTCGGCATCGGCGAGAAGATGGACGCCCTCGACGTGTTCCACCCCAAGCGCATGGCCGACCGCATCCTCGGCATGGGCGACATCGTCAGCCTCGTGGAACGCGCCCAAGAGCAGTTCGACGAGGAGGAAGCTCGCAAGTTGCAGAAGAAACTCGCCAAGAACGAGTTCAACTACAACGACTTCCTGAAACAAATCCAGCAAATCAAGAAGATGGGCAACCTGAAGGACTTGGCCAGCATGATTCCCGGCATGGACAAGGCCATGAAGGGCGAGGAAATCGACGACGACGCCTTCAAGAGCATCGAGGCCATCATCTATTCGATGACGCCCGCCGAGCGCGAGAACCCGAAGCTGCTCAACGGCACGCGCCGCAAACGCATCGCCGACGGCAGCGGCACCTCGATAGTGGAGGTGAACCGCCTCGTGAAGCAGTTTGAGGAGACCTCTAAGATGATGCGCATGATGACCACCGGCGGCGGCAAGAAACTGATGCGCGTGGCCAATCAAATGAAACGCAGATAATCCAACCTTGCCCCGAAGGGGCAATACATTCTTACCCTCGCACAAGCGCAGCGCAGTGCGGGGCATCACCAGAAAACAACAATAATATGGACAACAAGATCATAGACGGCAAGCTGATTGCCGAACAAATCAAAAAGGAAATCGCCGCTGAGGTGGCCAACATGATTGACCACGGCATCGACGCGCCGCATCTGGCCGCGGTCATCGTGGGCGACGACGGCGCGAGCAAGACCTACGTGGCCTCGAAAGAGAAAGCCTGCCACTCGGTGGGCATGACCTCGTCGGTGTATCGCCTGCCCGAAAGCACCACCGAAAAGGAAATGCTCGACACGGTGGCGTTCCTCAACAACGACCCCGAAATCGACGGCTACATCATCCAACTGCCGCTGCCCAAGCACATCGATGAGGACAAGGTCATCGCCGCCATCAAGCCCGAAAAGGACGTGGACGGCTTCACGAGCGTCAATGTGGGTCGCCTGCAATTGGGCCAACCATGCTTCGTTCCGGCCACGCCCAACGGCATCATGGAACTCGTCAAACGCTCTGGCATTGAGACGGTTGGCAAGAATGTGGTCGTGCTCGGTCGTTCCAACATTGTGGGTACGCCGATGGCCGTCCTCATGTCGCGCAAGGGCATCGACTCAACCGTGACACTTTGCCACAGCCGCACCAAGAACCTGCCTGAGATTTGCCGCAATGCCGACATCCTCATCGCCGCCATCGGCAAGCAGGGCTTCGTGACCGCCGACATGGTGAAGCCCGGTGCCGTCGTCATCGACGTGGGCATCCACCGCATCGACGACCCGACCAGCCCGAAGGGTTACAAGATCATGGGCGACGTGGACTACGACGAAGTCTATAAGGTGGCCTCACGAATCACGCCCGTCCCGGGTGGCGTCGGCCCGATGACTATCGTCTCGCTGCTCCAGAACACGCTGAAAGCCGCCAAGGGCAAGGTGTATCCGAAATAAACCCATGAAACGAGGATTGCTCATCGGATTGTTGTTGCTTCGCGCAGCTTCCATCGCAACGGCGCAAAGGGAAGGCACGGCGGGCTTTTCTTCCTTTTTTAATCCTCAATTCAAGTCGGAACTGCCCGAAGAGGTGAAGGAGACTTCGGGATTGTTTTTCTACAACGGACGCCTTTGGACGCACAACGACAGCGGAGGCAAGCCGATACTCTATGGCCTTGACACCGTGACGTTTGAAGTGGTGCAGAAAATCACGCTTTCCAATGCGAAAAACAAGGACTGGGAGGACGTTTGCACCGACGGGGAATATGTCTATGTCGGCGATTTCGGCAACAACAAAGGCAACCGCACCAACTTGAGAATCTACAAGTTCCCCTTGTCGGACATTCCCGCCGAGGGCAACGCGACGGTGACGGTCGATACCATACGCTTCCGCTTTGCCGACCAAACGGATTTCGAGAAGCGCACCAATCTCCATGACTTCGATTGCGAGGCCGTGTTTGCCACCGACGAGTATCTCTATCTGTTCAGCAAGGGCTGGGCGACGGGCACGACACGCCTCTATCGCCTCTCGAAAAAACCAGGAAAGCATTTGGCCAAGGTGGTCAACGGCTTTGATTCCCAGGGACTTGTTACGGGTGCCGACTATGACAGGGAAAACCACATCCTTGTGGTGGTCGGCTATGTGAAGTCGATTTGGAAGCCTTTCATGTACCTGATTTTCAACTTCGACGAACAGGGGCAAAACTTGTCCAACCACCGTTTCGAGATGCCGCAACTGTTGGGCTGCCAAACGGAAGGCGTGTGCTTTTTCGACGAGGGAAAATGTTTCGTTTCAGCCGAGACCTCCAAGGTGTATTCAACCCGTGTTTTTGAGGTGGATTTTCGGAAATGGATAGCGGAAAACCGGAAAAAGTAACGGAAATGGTAAAGGTGAATCACGATAGGCGACATGGTTTTTGGGCGTTAGCCTTGTTTTTGTCCTTGTCTTCCGTGACCTTTGCCCAACATCCCAAAAAAGCGGTGAAGGCATACGAGGCCGCGGAGGAAGCTTTCATGAAGCGCGATTTCAGGAAGGCGCACCAACAAGCGCTGAAAGCCGTTACGGAAGACCCCAACTATGCCGAAGCCTGGCTCCTTGAAGGCGAAATCGGCATGGAGACGGAAGACTATGCCTTGGCCATGATGGGCTACGAGAACGTCCTCGCCCTCGATTCCACGCTGTTTCCGCCGGCAGCCATCACCTTGGCGAGGGTTTATGACCGGGAAGGCGCCTATAAGAAGGAAGCCGCGCTGTTGCGGTGGTACAGGTCGAAGGCGTTTGGCAATGCGGTCAACGAGGCGACGGTTGCCGAGATGCTTGAATTGGCCGATTTCCGCGACATGGCAATGTGCCATCCAGTGAGTTTCCACCCGATGCCGTTGGGCAACGGCGTCAATACCGCTGCCGACGAATACGTCAACATGCTGCAATTCGATGGCAGCCAGTTGCTTTTCACGCGCAAGATGACGATGGGCGACGGCTTCCAGAAAGAGGTATTGTTGGTCTCGCAATGTGACGGCGCGTCGTGGAGCGAGGCCCAACCGCTTGCCTTCGCCGACTTCCCCGAAGACCTCGATTTGGCGGCAGCCTTCATCTCCGCCGACGGCAAGAAACTCTACCTGACCGGCTGCGGCTGGGGACGTGACAGCAGTTGCGACCTTTATGTTGCGGAATGGGTTGGAAACCAGTGGGATAGGCCTCAACCTCTGTCAAAGGCCGTCAACACAAGCAGTTGGGAGTCGCAGCCTTGCGTGAGTGCCGACGGCAAGGAGCTTTATTTCGTTTCGCGGCGCAACGGCAATGCCGACATCTATTGCTGCCAACGCAATGCCGATGGCACTTGGGGCGAGCCGCAAAACCTTGGCGCACCCATCAACACGAAAGGCACGGAGATGGCGCCTTTCCTGCATCCCGACGGACGGACGCTTTATTTCTCGTCGGACAAGCACATCGGCATGGGCGGCTTCGACCTGTTCGTGAGCCGTAGGGGAGAGGACGGCGTGTGGCAAGAGCCTGCCAACTTGGGCTTCCCCATCAACACATCGGGCGACGAAATCAACTTCTTCGTGGCCGCCGACGGCATGACGGCTTTCATCTCCTCGCAACGCGAAGGCGGCAAGGGCGGCTACGACATCTACACCTTTGAACTGCCCGAGGAAATCCGCCCCGACTCGGCCAACTACCTTTTGGCGGTCGATGTGACGGAATTGGCTGCGGGCGATGCGGTGGTGCTGCAAAACATCCAGTTTGAGTTCAACAGCGCGGAACTGACGGCGGATTCGCAAACGGGAATCGGGATGCTGGCGGAGTTCCTGAGACGCAATCCCAAGCTGAACGTGGAACTGGCGGGCCACACCGACAACGTGGGCAACGCGCAATACAACCTCAAACTCTCCGCCGACCGCGCTGAAGTGGTTCGCAAAGCGTTGATAGACAATGGCATCGACGGAAGTCGGCTCACGGCGAAAGGCTATGGTGCATCGAAGCCTATAGTGCCCAACGACAGCGACGAGCACCGTGCCTTGAACCGTAGAACGGAAATGATTGTTAAAGAATGAGTATGAAACGGTTGCAGATAGTCATGTTGTTATGTTTGTCTCTTCTGACATCGTTTTTGCTCGAGTCATGTCGAGGGATGCACGATGTCCGATTCTCGATCTTGGGCGACAGCTATTCTGCTTTTACGGGCTATGTCCATCCCGACACCAACGAGGTTTGGTATCGCTTGCCGCCCGATAATGTGAGCGACGTGACCGAAATTGGGGATGTTTGGTGGTATCAGGTCGCAACGGCAATGCAGTGGAAACTGGATGTGAACAACTCGTTCTCTGGCGCCCCAATATGCAATTCAGGCAACGGTAATTATGGAACTCATTCTTTTGTACGGCGTATGGACGACCTCGGGAAGCCTGACGTCATTTTCGTGTTTGGTGGTACCAACGATGTTTGGTATCAAGTGCCGCTGGGAGATTTCGTTTATGACAATTGGAGCGATGAACAGCTTCGAGCCTTTAGGCCTGCTTTGGCTTGCGTGTTTTCGAACCTGAAAGCGCAACATCCCAAGGCCACAATCTATTTCTTGCTCGACATGAGGTTGGGTGAGCGGCATCGCGTCCTTGATGAAAGAAGCGAGGAGTTCAAAAGCTCCATACGTGAGATTGCCAGCCATTATGGGATTGTCTGCATAGAGTTGCATGATGTCTCCAAAAAGTGGAGTCATCCCGACAAAGAAGGACAGGCGCGCATAGCCACACAGGTGGTGGAAACGCTAAAGGCTCGACGGGATTAGTGCCTAAATCGATAACGTACGGTCAGCTCATCGTCGCTTGGCGTGGGCACGTCCCAATAGGGTTTCTCGCCTGATTCCAAATCGTTTTCGTCGCCTTCCGATCCCCGAGCCTGTCGAAGGGTCGGCTTGTTTTCATCGTCTTCTTCCCAATGGTACACTTCTTTTTGCGGCCCTTCTTTCCTTAGGAAGATGGCCAGCAGCACCCCGATGACGGCACCGCTGAGGTGGCCTTCCCATGAGATGCTTTGCAACTCGGCCAGTTCGGGAATCATGCCCCAGACGAAGCTGCCGTATAGGAACACCATGATGAGCGCGATGACGATGAGCTGGCGGTTGCCACGGATGAAGCCGCTCACGATGAGGAACAGGTTCAGGCCGTAAACGAGTGCGCTCGCCCCGATGTGGACCGACGCAGGGTTGCCGATGCACCAAGTGAGCAGGCCGCTGACCAAATAGATGATGAGCATGACGCGGTGGGCGAGGGTGGGGTAGAAGTAATAGAGCGCCGTCCCCAAGACGAGGATGGGGACGCTGTTGGAAATCAGGTGCTCCCAGCTGCCGTGCAGGAAAGGCAGGGTGAGGACTCCGACAAGGCCGTGCGCGGTTTGCGGCACCAGACCGAATCGGCCCAAGTCGATGCACAAGGCAACCTCGACAATCTTCACGACCCACATCACCGTGACGATGCCGGCCGGAATGACAAGGCTGCCGAAAAACCGCTTCCTCTCTTGTTTGTCGTCCATGCGTTGCGCTTTATCAAGAATCGTTCCGTGGCAAAGGTCGGAAATTTTGGCAGGCTATTCCAACAGCCATTTCCAGATGGGCTTGACCTCGATGGTCAAGCCGTTGTCTTTTTGGATAATGGTTTCCTCGTCACGGGTGATGATGAGGGCGCGTTGCAGCGGCTCGAAGGCGTGCAGCTTCACGAGTGCGTTGATTTCGCGTTCCGAGGTTTGGAGGTCTGTCATGCTGTAGCAGGCTTGGATGGCTGTGTGCGACTCGGGCAGGTAGAAGTCAACCTCAATGTTCTTGTTGTAATAATACAAATCCTCGCCATGTCGTTGTAAGAGGTGGATGGCGCAAAGGTTTTCCAGAAGCGAGGTCTCGCCGTCAGTCAAAAAGATGTTCAGCAACCCGTTATCCACATAGTAATGCTTCTTGATGGTCTCGCGTTCCGAAAACTTTGAGGCATAGTTGTTTAGAGAGAATACCATGCAAGCGTCGCGCATGAAACCGACATATTCCATCACGGTGTTGGCTTGGCAGTTGATGCCGGTGCTTTTCACCAAATTGCTGATGCGGTTGTAGGCGGTGGGCTGTTTCACGCTCTCGGCCAAACGCTTGGCTGTCATGCGCAGCGCGGCCTCGTTGCGAATCTTGTTTCTGACTACGAGGTCGGAGAAGAAAATCTTGTTGTACAGCTCGTTGAGCCAGATTCGCTTTGCGGCCACTTCGCGGACTTCTGGGAACCCTCCAAAATGGAAATACTCGTCGAAAGCCCGTTCAACGCTGGCCCTCAGTTTGGCGCTATGGTCCCATTGCGGGTCAAGCACGATGTCCTGAATCCCCAAGAACTCCTTGAAGGAGAACGGATACACGTTTCGGGTCCAGTACCTTCCGCCAAGGGTGGTCGCAATGTCGTGGCTGAGCATCTTGGCGTTGCTCCCTGTGATGAACACCTGAAACTTCTGGTTGGCCAATCGCCTCGCGAAGTGTTCCCACCCCTTGATGTTCTGGATCTCGTCGAAAAACAGCAAGGGCTTGCCTTCGTGCATCGAGGCGTAGGCTTGGAGAATGATGTCCAAGTCCTCCGACTTCAGAAGCTGAAGACGCTCGTCGTCAAAGTTGACATAGACGATTTCCTTGATGTCGTGCCCTTCGTGTAGCAGTTGTTGGATGCGTTGGTAGAGCATGTACGACTTGCCGCATTGCCTCACGCCGACAAATACGTGGTTGCCTTTGGCTTCGTATTCCGATTGACGCGCAAACAATTGGATTTCAGGGATGTAGTCTTGCCCTTCCCGGATGATATTGCAAATGGTTTCCTTTTCCATTGGTGTAGATTTGCCAGCAAAAGTACAAAAAATTATCATTGACAATGATAAAATATAGTAAAAAATTATCATTGGTAATGATAAAATTGGTCTAAAAGTTTCTTTGATTGTAAAATGAATGCTTCAAAACTGCTAAACATGCCGAAATTTTCAGAGTTTAGCAGTTATGGAGCGGAGTTTGGCTGAAAAAACAAAGGATGGCCTGGTATTTCAAGGGCCATCCTCTTCATGTTCATGTGGATGTTGTTATTTCAGTTCCCCGTTCACCGTCAGATGGAGCGTTCCATTGTATTTTTTTATGTCGCTGAAAATCAGTCGCTTGTGGACGTCAGCCATTGCCTTATCGTGTGGCGAAAATGAATTTGCGAGATTCGATACACCGCAGATAAAACGTCAGTCTAACGTCTTCTCAATATGTTTGTCGCCCCGCCCGCAGTCCCGTCATCGGGCTTCGGCAGGGATGACGCTGCAAAGTTACATTGTTTTTTGGATTATGCCATCGGCTTTCCCTAAAAATGTGTATTTTTGCACCATCCAAAAAAAAACGGAGGACATTATGGCAAGCATAACTTTGGAATATGACGGCAGAAACACAGCCATCAAGAAAGCCTTGGACTTGATCCTTTACCTCGGCGCACGGGTGAAGCGACCGACAAAGCGAAACGCTTTGGACGAAGCCTTGCTTGAAGTGGAACGGGGCAAAATCGTGGAATGCGACAGTGTTGAGGATATGTTCAATCGGTTGGAAGACGCATGTGTATGAAATACAGGATTGTCTATCGTAAGAACTTTGAAAAGGACTATGCCCGTTGCAAACGACGCGGTTATGACATGACATTGCTAAGAAAGGTTGTGTCGTTATTGGCTGAAAGAGGAACACTGCCCGTGCAATACAAACCTCACAAGCTCTCAGGAAAATACAAAGGCTGCTGGGAATGCCACATCAAAGCGGATTGGCTGTTGGTTTGGCAACAGAACGATAGGGAATTGATCCTGCTGTTCACCAACACGGGCACCCATGCTGACTTGTTTGGAGAATAAAAAAAGTCGCCCACATTCGAGCGACTTTTTTTGTTGCCGGAATCTTGCCTTACGCCAGGAACGGCATCTTCACCACAACGGCCTTGACGAGCTTGTTGCGGATCTTGACGAAGATTTCGGTGTCCTTCTTGCTGAAGGCCTTCTTCACCAAGGCGGTGCCGATGTTCTTGCCGGTCGAGGGCGAGGGGCTGCCCGAGCGCACCATGCCGATGCAGTTGCCTTCGGCGTCGCACACCTCGTAGCCGTTGCGCGGGATGCCACGGTCGATCATCTCGAAGCCGACGATCTTCTGGCTCACGCCATTGGCCTTCTGTGTGGCGAAGATCTCGCGGTTGAGGAAGTCGTTGCCGTCCACGAACTTGGTGATCCAGCCCAAGCCGGCCTCGATGGGGCTTATGGTGTCGTCGATTTCGTGACCGTAGAGGCAGAAGCCCTTTTCGAGGCGCAGGGTGTCGCGGCAGCCCAAGCCCGCAGGCATGATGCCGAACTCTTTGCCGGCCTCGAAGACGGCGTCCCAAACTTCCTTGGCATGGGCCAACGGGATGTAGATTTCGCAGCCGCCCGCACCCGTGTAGCCTGTCGTCGAGAAGATGACGCCGTCCACACCGGCGAAGTTGATGATCTGGAAGGTGTAATACTCCATATCGACCACGTTGGCCTTGGTGAGTTTCTGCATGGCTTTCAGGGCGTTGGGGCCTTGCACGGCCAACTGCGCCCATTCCTCGCTCTCGTTCTTGAAGTCCTCGCCGAGCGTCATGCCGAACTTCTCGGCGATTTGGCTCATCCAGTTCCAGTCCTTCTCGATGTTGGCGGCGTTGGGCACCATGAAATAATGGTCGTCGGCGATGCGATAGACGAGCATGTCGTCAACGATGCCGCCCTTGCCGTTGGGCAGGCAGGTGTATTGCACCTTGCCGTCGGTCAAGGCGGCCACGTCGTTGACGGTGCAATATTGCATGAACTGTTTGGCCAAGGGGCCTTTGGCGCGGAACTCGCCCATGTGGCTCACGTCGAAAACGCCGACGTTGTTGCGGACGTTGTTGTGCTCTTCGACCAAGCCGCTGTATTGGATCGGCATGTCGTAGCCGGCAAACTCAGCCATCTTGGCGCCCAAATCGTGATGGATTTGGTTGAAAGGGGTTTTCTTCAATTCTATGTTTTCCATTTTCGTATGAATTAGTGTTTTTCAGTTTGGCCGCAAAGATAGGAAATAATCCTTTTGCGTCGGCAAAAAGTTTGAAAGTGTCCTCAGCCGAGCCTTTTTCCGCATTTCGGGCAAAGGCCTTTCAGCACGAAGTTGGCGCTTTGCATCTGGAAGCCTTCCGGGACGCCGACTTCGGGGATGGGGATGTCTTCGAGGCAGAAGGTCTGGCCGCACCGCTCGCAGTGGAAGTGGACGTGCATGTCGTTGTCGATGCTGTGGTCGTGGCTGTGGCAAAGCTCGTAGCGCACGCCGTCGCTGTCTTCGAGGGCATGGACGAGGTGCTGCTCCTTGAAGAGCGTCAGGGTGCGGAAGATTCCCGACTTGTCGATGCTGCCGATGTGGTCTTCCAGCTCGCTCATCGTAAGGGGCCGATGCTCCTCGGCCAAGGCCTTCGCCACGATGATCCGGTTGGCCGTGGGGCGTATGCCGTGCCGCTCGATTAATGCTATGAGGTCTGCTTCGGTCATTGGATTAGGCCATTGATTTTGAAGGTATTATCCTGTCAACGATTACATAGTTCATCTCAATGTGAAAAACGACAGTCCAACGGTGATTCAAAATGGTGATGGTTTTTGCTTCGGGATGAATTATTTTGGCGCTTGCCAATTGGCTGTATTGATAAATGTCGGCAGTATAGGAAAGTGCAGCCAATTTGCCTAAAATCCGATTTACAAAGTTGTGTCCGCTTTCAGGTCGGTGAATCGAGGCAATGAATCTCGCAACCTCATCCAAGTCGGATATGGCTCTGTGGCTAACGATTACTTTGTAAATCCGCATAGCAGGCATCTAATTTTTGGTGGAACAGCTCGCCGAAACGTCTCAACGTGACATAACCTTCAGGGAGATCGTTATATGGATTGGGCGTAGGAATCGGTATTGTCTGGACCGGGCTGTATTCTATTTGCGGTTCGGCGGCCATGCTGACGCTGTTTTCTGTGTCCTCGTATGTTTTCATTTCAATGAAATTAGGCTGCAAAGATACAAAGCAATTTACAATGTGTCAAGGGTTTCCTGAGATTATTTTGAAAGTTTCCTCAAACGCCAATCGCAGAGCCTTCTCGTCGCGGATGGTATTCCGAAGCTCCTCCAAACGTGGCGCGTTGTCCGATTCGGGAAGCCAGAGCCGCAGGTAGCCCGTGTCGGAATATTTCTCCAACAGATGCTGGCGGAAGCGTCGGAATTGCCCTTCCTTGTCGAGTTGGGGATAGTGGTCGAGGCCGTATTGTATGGTGCGGCGGATGACCTTCTCGGGCAGGATGAGGCGGTCGGCTTCGGCCACGATTTTGCCATAAATCGAACGCGGATCGTGTCCCGACGAGGCGCGGTGGTCTTCGGCGGCCTGTGCCATCGTCTCGATTTGGGCTTCGTCGAACCATTCCCTCAGTCTCGCGTCTTCGCGGATGATGCGGCCCGAGGCTATGTGGTGCGTGTCGCGGCCTTCGCTGAGGCCTGTGTCGTGGTAGGCGGCGATGGCATACACCATATTGATGTTGACGTCGTAATGCTCGGCCAAGGCCATGCTTCGGGCAATCACCTCATCGGCGTGGTCGCGGCGATGGGCGGCGTCGAAATGGTCGTAGCGCGGCAGGATTTCTTGCTCGATGTAGGTTTTTATTTCTGGTTGTATCATTTTTTACGGTGTAGGGCTGTCAAACTATGGCAGCCCTACTTCAATATCTATAAAATGTCGTTATCACCATCCTCCGCCGCCGGCGTTGACGGTGGTGTACATCGTGTTGACGTTGACGGTGGTGCTTTGGCCGCCGGTGTAGGTGACGTTGCCGGTGTAGTAGCCGTTCCAATTGGTGCCGCCGCTGATGGTGCCGCCGTAGTTGATGGTGTAGCTGTTGCCGGTTTGCAACTGCGGGTCGGTGAAGAGCATGACCATGGCGTTGCCGCCGCCCGGACCGCCGCCGCCACTAGCGTAGTTGGGGCATTGATAGGTGCAAACGACCGTGCCGTCTGACTTCAGGATTTGGATGGCGTAGCCTTGTTGCGTGTTGATTTTCAACGAAGGCTGGGTGCATACGTTTTGTGTCGGGTTGCTGGTACCACCGCCCGTGCCAATGCTGGTGCTGCCCGTGATCTTGAACTGGTTGTTGTCGCAGTCGAATCCTTCCTCGGGCTGGCGTGCGCCGTTGGAGATGTTGAGCCCGCCGTTGAGGAACATGGTGCCGTTCGAGTCGGTGCCGTCGTTGTTGTTGCTGTGGACGTAATAGACTCCGCCGTTGACGGTGATGTTGTTGCGGGCGTTCAAGGCATCGTCTCTCTTGGAGAAAGCCTCGATGTTGCCGTTGTTGATGGTCAATGTGGCTTTGCTCTCGATGCACTCGCCGCCTTCGTTGTTGTTTTGGGTGCAGTTGACGGTGATGTTGCCGCAGTTGATGGTGAGGTTGCCTTGGCTCTTGATGGCCTTCGGGTTGGCATAGTTGCCGCCGCCCCAAGGTCCGCCGCCGCCGCTTGTAATCGTGATGCGCTCGCCGCTGGTGGTCACGTTGAGGGTAAGGTCGTCGTTGCTGCCGCCTTCCGTGCCGATGACGAGGGTGCCGCCCACGTTGATGCCCTTGCCGCCGGTGCCCGAGCTGCTGAGGTTGAAGGTGCCGCCAAGAAGCTCCATGTTGCCGTCGCATTTCAGGCAAGAGGAGGTGTAGGCGTCTTTGTTGTTCCCGCTGATGGTGTATGTTGCGCCGTTGCCCTGCGTGGTAATGGTGAAGTCGCCGCCGCTGATGCTGAGGTTGCCGTCGGCGCTGATGGACTTGCCGCCGTGGTTGCTCGTGGGCAGGGTGATGTTGAACGTGCCGCTGCTGATGCTGATGTTGGTGTCGCTCTTGATGGCGGTGCAGTAAGAAGGCACGTTTTGGTTGTTCACCGACTCCAAGACGGTGCTGCCCGAGGCGGTAACGGTGATTTCGCCGCCGCTGACGGTGATTTCGCCCGCTGCCTTGATGCCTTTCGAGGTGTTGCCGGAGTGGGTGAGGTTGAGGCTGCCGCCGTCGATGTGGACGGTGGCGTCGCTCTTGAGGCATTTGCCGTCAAGCGACGAGGAAACGACGGTGATGTCGGCGCTGCCGCTGACGGTGATGTCGGTGTCGGATGAGATGCCGTTAGAGCCTTCGCCCGAAACCTGTATGTCGATGGTGCCGCCGCTCAGGATGATGTCGGCATCGCCCTTGATGGCTTTGCTGTCGTTGCCCGAAGTGTTGATGTTGAGCGTGCCGCCGGTCATGGTGAAAAGGCCCGAAACCTTGATGCTCCTCTGGCTTTCGGCAGTGGTGTTGATCGTGAGGTCGCCGTCGTTGATGGCAACGCTGCCCGAAATGTCCAAGCCGTCGGAACCGGAGGAAACGATGTCGAGTGTGCCGCCATTCCATATCAAATTGCCGCTGCCGTGGATGCCGTCGCTGTCGCTGTCGAGGATGCGGATGGTGCCCGAATTGACGGTGAGTGTGCCGTCAACCAAGATGCCGTGTTTGGCATTGCCCGTGACTTGCAGTGTGCCCGTGCCGCCAACGGTAAGGTTGCCGGCTGCATATAGGGCGGCGTTGAGGCTGCTGTTGGCGCCATCGACGAGGCTTGAAGTTCCATTGAGCCAAAGCGCGACATTGACGGGCGACGCGATGTTGACGGCTCCCGTGGTGGTGCTTGTCAGCGATAAGGAACTGAGAATCAAGTGGAAGGAAGAATTGCTGTTGAAGGTCAGGGAGCCGTTGATTGCGGCACCGGAGACCTTGTAGGGCACGTTGGCCGCCGTGGAATTGACGGTGACGTTGGTGCCGTCGGTGCTCACCGTGACGCCCGCATCGGCGAAGGGATTGGTGACCGAAACAGAGTTGCTGCCGTACAAGATGTACACCGTATCGCCCTCGGGCGGGAGTTCCTGAAGGCTGAAGGTGATACTGTCGAACTGCGTGATGGCGAAGGCGTTGGTGCCGCTCTCAAGGTTGATGAGCATGTTGGCCGGCTGGCTGCCCTCGAAACGGATGCTTTCGATTTCGTTCACGTCGTTTTGGTATATCACCGCGCCCGAATGGTGCAGGTTGAGGTTGTAGTTTTGTGCCTGAAGCCCGATGAAGCCGAGCAGAAGGGCCATTAATAATAAGGTCTTTCTCATAGCTTGATCATTTTGAGGGTGGCACTTTGGGTCTTGACGAGGTAGAGTCCGAACGGCAGCCCGCCGACGTCGATGGGCTGGCTCCCGTCCGTTTCAAACGACTTGACCAAACGGCCGTCGATGGCGTAGATGCTGACGGTTTGCTTGCCCGAAAGGTTGCGCAAGGTCAGCACGTCATGCACCGGATTGGGGAAGACGGCGACGGCAGCAACCGTGTTTTCCTCGGCGCCTTCCAATTCGCTGCAAGTCAGCTTGCGGATGTCGGACAACGGAATCTTGGTGGTTTCCTTGTCGCTCTCATTTTCGATGACGAGTTTCTCGTTGTCCTCAAAATAGAGGCGGTCGTCTTCTGTCATCATATAGGATTGTTCGGTGCCATCGTTCAGGGTGACAATGAGTTGTGTGGATTGGGCTGACATTCGGAACAACATCCCGAAGACGACGAGCGTCAACAGCCCTCCGCGTTGAATCAAGTGTTTCATCATATCGAAATGGTTTGTTATCCACATAGAAAACGGCAAAGATACGGTTTTCGGTGGATTATAGGCTCAAATTTTCATTAAAATGTGCCAATTTGGTGTGAATCAACCGTTTTCGGCACTCAAATACGGCCCCGTAACGGAGTCCTTGCACTGCATCATGGCCTTGGGCGTGCCGCTGAAGATGACCTTGCCGCCCTTGTTGCCGCCGCCCGGACCGAGTTCGATGAGGTGGTCGCACGACTTCAGCATCTCAAGGTTGTGCTCGATGAGGAAGATGGTGTTGCCCGCCTCGACCATCGTTTCAAACAGGTCGAGAATCCGTCGGATGTCGTTGAGGTGCAGGCCGTCGCTGGGTTCGTCCATGATGAAGATCTTGCCCGCGTCGCGGAGGTAGGAGGCCAACTTGATGCGCTGCAACTCGCCGCCCGAAAGCGTCGAAAGCGACTGGTTCAGATGCAGATAGCCCAACCCAACTTTTTGCAGCGGCTCTATCTTCTCGGCGATGACGGTGCCGCTGAACAGCTCGCAGGCTTTGTTGGCGGTGAGGTCCATCACCTCGGCGATGTTCAGGCCTTGCACCTTATATAATAATACCGCATTGCTGTAGCGCAGTCCGCCGCAGGCCTCGCACACGGTCTCAATGCTGTCCATGAAAGCCATGTCGTTGACAATCACGCCTTTGCCTTGGCAAACGGGACAACCTCCCTTGCCGTTGAAGGAGAACAGGTCGGCCTTGGTCTTGTTGGTCTTGGCGAACAGCTTACGGATGTCGTCGGCCACGTCCAAATAGGTCGCAGGCGTGGAGCGCAGGCTGATGCCGATGCTTTTCTGGCTGATATAGACGATGTCCTCAGGCTGCGGATAAGCGTTGCGGAAACATTCCATCAGCGAGCTCTTTCCCGAGCCGGCCACGCCCGCGATGCCGCACATCACGCCCAAAGGCAAGTCCAAGGTCAAGTTGTTGAGGTTGTGCAGGTTGGCGTCTTCGATGTGGAAAAACGACTTTGGCTTACGCACGTTCTCTTTGATGGAATTGGTCGCGCTGAGCGAAATGCCTGTAAGCGTTTGGCTCTGAAGCAGCTCGTCGTAGCTTCCTTGGAACGTGATTTCGCCGCCGGCCATGCCCGCGCCCGGACCCATGTCGATGATGTGGTCGGCGATTTTGATCATGTCCTTGTGGTGCTCGACGAGGATGACGGTGTTGCCGTGGTTCTTCAGCTTCTGCACGGATTTTTGCATGAGTAGGATGTCGTGGTTGTGAAGGCCCACGCTGGGTTCGTCAAGGATGTACATCACGTCGGAGAGCGACGAGTTGATGTATTTCGCGATCTTGCAGCGTTGCGCCTCGCCGCCCGAAAGTGTGCCGATGGCGCGGTCCAAGGTGAGGTAGCCGAGGCCGATTTCCTCCAAGGCCGACAGTCGCTCCACCGTGGCCCGCTTGATGTCTTCGGCCAACGGGTTGCTGAGGCTTTCCATCCACGTCTTGCAGTCGCTGATGCTCATGGCGGTCACGTCGGCGATGTTCAGTCCGCCGATTTTGCACGAGCGGATTTTCTCGTTGAGGCGGGTGCCGCCGCAGTCGGGGCAGGTGCCCATCGTCAGCATCGGGTTGAGCACGGCGGCGTGGAGCAGGCCTTCCTCCGAGTTGATGATGCTGCGGTACATTCGTGGGACAAGTCCCTCATACTTCGCGCTTTTCGGCCAGTTCGATGGCGGGTTTTTCAGCCTGATTTGCGGCGAGTTGAGGAACAGGTCGAGCTCTTCGGGCGAGTAGTCGCGGATTTTCTTGTCCAAGTCGAAAAGGCCGCTGTGGGCGTAGCGGATCCAACGCCAGCCGCCCTTGCCGAAGGCGATGTAGTGGATGGTGTCCTCGTCGTTGAGCGACTTGTCGAAATCGACGAGCTTGTGGATGTCCAACTCGCGGATTTCGCCCAAGCCGGCGCAGCGCGGACAACTGCCCATCGGGTGGTTGAACGAGAACGTGTCGGAATAGCCGACGAAAGGCTGCCCGACACGCGAAAACAGCAGCCTCAACAGGGCGTAAATGTCTGTGTATGTGCCCACTGTCGAGCGCGAGTTGGAGGCTGGCTTCCGTTGCTCGATGACGATGGCGATGGGCAGGTTCTCGATGGCTTCCACGTGCGGACGGCCGTATTTCGGCAAATATTGTTGCGTGAACGAAGGGAAGGTGTCGTTCAGCTCGCGGCGCGACTTGGCGGCGATGGTGTCGAGTACCAAGGACGACTTGCCCGATCCCGAAACGCCCGTCACCACGGTGATTTGCCGCTTGGGGATGCTGAGGCTCAGGTTCTTGAGGTTGTTCTCGGTGGCGCCTTTGATGAGGATGTGGTCGTTGGAAGATGTCATTGTTTCTTTGTTTGCTTGTTGGTCGTTGCTTGCTTTGAATGGCGGTTTTCGGTTAAACTATGCCTTCTTTCAGGAACTGGAACAGGCCCATATAGACAATGCCTTTCTCGTCGGTGAAAGAGGCGATGTCGTCTCCCGTGATGACGATTTTCTTGAAGCTGTCGTCGATTTTCAGCAGCGAGCGGATTTCTTGTTCACGCTTCTCCGGGTCGTCCATCTTGTAGGCCGATTGGATGTAGTATTTGTTTATCCCGTTTTGTGCGATGAAGTCGATTTCGTGTTGAATGTAGGCCATTTTGTCGTTGCGCATTTCCCGACTTTCCACCAACCCAACGTCAACGCTGAAGTCTCTCATCCTTAGTTCGTTGTAGATGACGTTCTCCATGATGTGCGTAATCTCTTGCTGCCGGAAGTTGAGTTTTGCGTTTCGCAGTCCCACGTCCACGGAATAATACTTCTTGATGCTCTCGAAATACTTGTTCCCCTTGATGTTGAAGCGTTTGGCGCCTTCAAACAGGAAAGCGTCCTCAAGGTATCCGATGTAGTTGCCCACGGTTTCGGGGTCGATTTTCGATTTCTGTACGCTTTGCAACACATTGCTGATTCTGTTCGGATTGGTCAGCGATCCGATGGACGAGCAGAGCGCATCGGCCAACGACGACAGGGCTTCGCGGTTCTTCACATGGTTGCGGTCCACCACGTCGTCAATGTAAGTCTTGTTCCACAGGCGGTTCAGATAGGCCGCTTTTTGTTTGGGAGTGCGGTGGTTGAGTAGTCCAGGCATTCCGCCATAGGTATAGTATTCTTTCCAAAGTTCGCCAATGGGTTCGGTGCGGTTGGAACAGAACTCGTTGAATGACAGCGGATAGACCCTTACCTCATCGCCGCGTCCGCGAAAGATGGTGCGAATGTCCGACGAAAGGAAATGCGAATTGCTCCCGGTGATATAGACATCCACGTTGTCCTTGGCATTCAGCCCGTTGACGATTTTCTCAAAGCCATCCACCTCTTGCACTTCGTCGAGGATGACATAATAATTGGCACTTTCGGAAGTGATGCGGCTGTAAAGGAAATCCTTCAAGGCGCTGCGTTGGGTGAGGTCGCCATAAGTCTCCTCGTCGTCCAAGTCGAAGGAGACGATGATGATGTCGTTTTCTGCCACGCCGTTGGCCGTCAGGTAATCCTTGAAGATGCGTTTCAGCAGCCACGATTTTCCGCAACGGCGTGGCCCGGTGATGATTTTCACCTCGCCGTTGTTCATGCGGTCGATTAGTTTTTGGAGATAAGTCTCGCGTTTGATGTAGGTGTTTCCCATTTTCTGTTCGGAATTTGCCGCAAAATTACAATAAATTCCGATTTGGATACCATTTCCACTCGGAATTTACTGCAAAATTACAATAAATTTCGATTTGGATATCCTTTCCGTTCGGAATTTACTGCAAAGTTACAACAAATTCCTTTTGGCATGGTTGCCCCTCAGAGATTCAGCCGCAACTGGATTTCCTCGACCTGTTTTTTCAGCTCCTCGACGGTCTGGATGAGCTGCTCCTCGCGGAAGCGGTTCTCGCGCTGTTCGGGCATCTCCGCGCTGATGTAATGCACGAATTTCCACACCTCCTTGATGTCGGAGGCCGCAATGTCGTAGGGATGATACAATGGATTGAGCGAACTCAAGGTAAGCTTGTGTTCGTGCTCGATTTTGTTCTCCACGATCTTGAAGACGATGCCGTCGTCTTGCGTGAGGACGATGTAAGGCTGGCCGCTGCGGATGTAGGTCCAGTCGATGACGTACTCGCCGGTGACGAAAGAGCCGTCGGGGATGGGCAGCATCGAGTCGCCGCTGATCTGGAAGGTGCGGTACTTGCGGTCGCGCGAGAGGAACGGCATGGTGAACGTGGGCAGCACCTTGATGTATTCGGGGTCGGCGAAGCCCGTGGCATAGCCCGCCTTGGCCTTTTCGGTGACGAGTTCGATGTTCTCGTCGTTGTCGGCATTGACGGTGGTGGCCAGCACGCGCAGGTTGCTGCCCTTGAGGTGTACGTCGTAGCCACGCTCCAGTTGCAAGAGCTGGCTGGGGCTGATGGCGCTCAAATCGACTTTCACGAGCGTGTCGATGGCGATGCCGAAATACTTCGAGAAAGCGACCAAGGCCTCAAGGTTGGGCTGGGCGACGCCGTTTTCGTAGCCGCTCAGCGTGGAGCGTTTCATGCCAAGCGCAAAGGCGAGGTCGTCCTGCGTGCGGTTGCGGTGCTTGCGCAAAAATTTTATGTTCGAGTTGAAGTACATGATATTGAGGGATTTAAAATTCAAAGATTTAAGATTTAAAGATTTTTCTTCGCTTTTTGCGTTTCGTTTCAATTATATTGATTAGATTTACGGCGGATATTTTGATTAAAAACTCGTCAAAAGTACGACTTTTTTTGGATATGCAAGCTTTTTGGGCAAAAAAAAAGGAAAAAAATGATGGAACGCACGATTTTGCACTTGGATTTGGACACTTTTTTCGTGTCGGTGGAGCGCTTGGCTAACCCTTCGTTGGTGGGCAAGCCCGTCATCGTGGGCGGCATGGGCGACCGTGGCGTGGTCTCAACTTGCAGCTACGAGGCACGGAAGTTCGGCGTACATTCGGCCATGCCGATGCGCATGGCGCGGCAGCTGTGCTCGCAGGCGGTCTTCATCCGTGGCGACATGGAGCTTTACAGCCGCTATTCGCGCTTGGTGACCGACATCATCGCTGATTGCGCGCCCGTGTATGAGAAAATGTCCATCGACGAGCATTACCTTGACCTGACGGGCATGGACCGCTTCCACGACTGCCAGCTGTGGTCGCACGAGCTGCGGCAGCGGATCATCCACGAGACGGGGCTGCCCATCTCGTTTGGCCTCTCGGAGAACAAGACGGTGGCGAAAATCGCCACGGGGCAGGCCAAGCCCAACGGCGAGTTGGAGGTGCCCACACCTTATATTAATACGTTCCTCGACCCGCTCTCGGTGCGGAAGATTCCGATGGTGGGCGAGAAGACCTATCATCTGCTCCGCTCGATGGGCGTGGAGAAAATCGGCACCTTGCGCCGCTTGCCGCCCGTGGCCGTGGAGCAGGCGATGGGCAAGCACGGCCTCGACATCTGGAAGAAGGCCAACGGCCACGATGCCGCGCCGGTGTGCCCTTACCAAGAGCGGAAGTCCATCAGCAAGGAGCGTACCTTCGAGCAAGACACCATCGACGTGGCGGCCATCAGGCAATGCTTGGCGCGGATGGTGGAGAGCCTCGGCTTCGACCTGCGCTCGCAAGGCAAATTAGCGGGCTGCGTGACGGTAAAGATCCGCTACGCGAACTTCGACACGCACGACATGCAGCAGCGTATCCCCTACACCGCCTTCGACCACGTGCTGCGCGAAACGGTGAACGGCATATTCGATCGCCTCTACAACCGAAGGATGATGATCCGCTTGGTGGGTGTGCGCCTCAGCGAGTTGGTCAGCGGTGCGCCGCAATTGGCTTTGTTTGACGACAACACGGAACTGACGAACCTCTACGCCGTGATGGACAAGATCAAGCTGCGGTTTGGGGAGGAGATTATTCATCGGGCGGCGGGGTGATGATTTTGTCAACGCATTGACCAAATTGGTCTGCAAGTTGTGGCCTTGGGATTTTTTTGTAAATTTGCAAATCGTTTATCACACAACAAAATGAAAGAAAACAGCATCATACTGATACAAGACACAAGCATTGGACCATTAGTTGAAGATTTACGACTCATCATAAATCATGCAAGAACAAGTGTTGCTGCAAAGGCCAACGAAACCATTATCTTGATGTTTTGGCATGTTGGAGAACGTATCAATCGTGAAATTCTTGGGAACAAACGAGCCGCATACGGGCAGCAAATTGTGTCGCAAGTCGCGACACAATTACAGAAAGAATATGGCAAAAAGGGATTTGGCCTTAGAAGCATTCGTAGAATGATGCAGTTTGCCGAGTGCTTCCCTGACAATAACATTGTGTCGCAGGTTGCGACACAATTAACATGGTCGCATATAATTGAAATATTGCCATTGAAAAGTGACATTCAAAGGGAATTCTATCTAACAATGGCTTCCACGGAACATTGGGGACGAGACCTGCTGCGTGAAAAAATTGACGGTATGTTGTACGAGCGCACGGCTATCAGCGAGAAGCCCGATGAACTTATCAGGCAGGAATTGGCCACGCTGCGCAATGACAATGAAATGTCGCCTGACTTGGTGTTCAAAAGCCCTTACTTCCTGGAGTTTACCGGACTTAAGGGAATGTACAGCGAGCGGTCGTTGGAGGACAGCCTCGTTGCCAATTTGGAGCAATTCATCTTGGAATTGGGTGCGGGCTTCACCTTTGTGGAACGACAGAAGCGGATGATTATTGACGGCGAGGATTTCTATCTCGACCTGCTTTTCTACCACAGGAAACTGCATCGGCTTATCGCCATCGACCTCAAACTTGGCAAATTCAAGGCGCAGTACAAGGGGCAGATGGAATTATACCTGCGTTGGCTTGAGGCCAACGAAATGGAGCCAGGAGAGGAGTCGCCTCTCGGGTTGTTGCTTTGTACCGAAGGAAACAACGAGCAGATAGAACTACTGCAATTAGACAAATCTGGTATCAAGGTGGCGCAATACTTGACGGAGTTGCCCTCCAAGGAAATCCTCCAACGCCAATTGCGCAAGGGGTTGGAAGCAGCCAGAGAACGGTGGAAAAATTAGTGGTCTTTTGGTTTTTCCGCCTATTGACTAATATTCCACGAGATGCAAATCAATGCACCACCACGTCTGACGGCCTCCAATGCAGATTTGGTGTATTCAAAAGACCTTCGGAAAGACGGCGACATCGTTTTGGTGCCGGCTTTTATGGGGATGTTTTTGTGATGTGGATAATATATGGTGAAGGGATTGGAACGGAATTAAAGAAAAAAACATTATTTTTGTGGCATGAAAAACGAGAAACAAATTGCTGCGGCGGCTGCCGCGTTTGCCGAGAGATGGCAGGGAAGAGGCTACGAGCGTGGCGAGTCGCAACTGTTTTGGGCCGACCTGCTGACGAATGTCTATGGAGTGGCCGACCTGCCTTCGTTCATACGCTACGAGGAGCAAGTGAGCAGCATGGTGGACTCCACCAACTTCATCGACGGGCACATCCCTTCCACTAAGGTACTGATCGAGCAGAAGTCGTTGGGAAAAGACTTGCGTGCCCCCATTGTCCAAAGCGACGGTGGCAAGCTCAACCCGTTCCAGCAGGCCAAGAAATACGTGGCCAACATGCCCCTGTCGCAGCACCCGCGATGGATCGTGACCTGCAACTTCGCCGAGTTCCTGATCTACGACATGGAACAGCCCAACGGCGAGCCGGAGCAGGTTTTGTTGAAGGATTTGGGCAGGGAATACTACCGTTTGCAGTTCTTGGTCGATGTGAAAAGCGAGCACCTGACGAAGGAGATGCAGGTCTCGATGAAGGCCGGTGAAATCGTCGGTAAGATTTACGATGCCTTGCTGAAACAATACGACGACACCTCATCCGAGGCCCTGCGCTGGCTCAACATCCTGTGTGTGCGCATCGTGTTCTGCCTCTATGCCGAGGACGCGGGCGTGTTCCGTCACGACCAGTTCCATGACTTTTTGAATGCATACGAGGCCAAGGACATAAGGTTGGGCCTGCAAAACCTGTTCGGGGTGCTCAACACGCCCTTGGAGAAGCGCAGCCGTTATTTGCCCGACGACTTGAAGGCGTTCCCCTATACCAACGGCGGTCTGTTTGAGGAAGAGATAGAGATACCGCAGTTCACCGAGGGGCTGAAGCAGACCCTGCTGCAAAACGCCAGCCTCGACTTCGACTGGAGCGAGATTTCGCCCACCATCTTCGGCGCCGTGTTCGAGAGCACCTTGAACCCCGAGACCCGACGCAGCGGCGGGATGCACTACACCAGCATCGAGAACATCCATAAGGTGATCGACCCGCTGTTTCTGAACGACCTGCGCCGCGAGTTGGACGACATCTTGGAGGAGAAAGTGGAGAAGACGCGCTTGCGCCGCCTCGACGAGTATCAAGACAAGTTGGCCTCGCTCACCTTCCTCGACCCGGCCTGCGGCAGCGGCAACTTCCTGACCGAGACCTACTTGTCGTTGCGCCGCTTGGAGAACGAGGTCATCCGCGAGCGCTACCACGGGCAGATGATGATGGGTGACTTCTTGAACCCCATCAAGGTGAACATCCACCAGTTCTACGGCATCGAGATCAACGACTTCGCCGTCACCGTGGCCACCACCGCGCTGTGGATAAGCGAGGCGCAGATGATTGCCGAGACCGAGCGCATCATCCAACACGACATCGACTTCCTGCCGTTGAAGAGTTACGCCAACATCAAGGAAGGCAATGCGTTGCGCGATTCGTGGACGGAATGGGAGTCGGAGGAACGCCTGCCGACGATTTACGCCAAGCGGACCATAGCATACACTGACATGGAAGACCGTCCCGCTACCATGGCGGGCGAAGGGTCGTTGTATTACGACCAATTGGAGCTTCACACCGAGGAGCTTGTGACCCGCCCGAAAAAGAAGCCCACGACCTACCATGTGTATTTCGACTACATCATGGGCAACCCGCCGTTTGTGGGGGCAAGATGGATGAGCAAGAGCCAAAAACAGGATGTGTTGGATGTATTCGGGACAAAATGGAAGAACTCCGGCAACCTTGATTATGTATGTTGCTGGTACAAAAAGGCTTCAGACATTTTGAAAGCAAATAAGCGGACGAAAGCGGCGTTTGTGTCGACGAACAGTATATGCCAGGGAGAGCAAGTGGCAGATTTGTGGCAATCGCTGTTTGAAGATGGCATAAAGATAAGTTTTGCCCACCGTACATTCCGTTGGGATAGCGAATCCTCGCAGAAAGCCCATGTGTATTGTGTCATTGTCGGCTTCGGCCAAGACGATTGTCAAGAAAGGGAGTGCCTGTTGTTTGACAACAGCAAAGTGACGAAAGCCAGCCACATCAACGGCTATTTGATGGATGCCCCTGACGTGTTCATTGGAAGTCGGCCAACACCTCTTTGCGATGTGCCTTGTATCGGAATAGGCAACAAACCTATCGACGGCGGCAACTATCTGTTTACCAAGGAGGAGATGGATGAGTTTATAAAGACAGAGCCGAAGGCTGCGCGGTATTTCAAACCTTGGTATGGTTCCGAGGAATTCATACATCAACGCCCGCGCTATTGTCTGTGGTTAGGCGATTGCACGCCTGCCGAACTCAGAAGCATGCCTCACTGCCTTAAAAGGGTAGAGGCCGTCCGTAACATGCGTCTTGAAAGTAAGAGTGCAGGCACACGGAAACTGGCAGACCGTCCTACTCGTTTTCATGTAGAGAATATGCCTGTCACGAACTTTATCATCATACCAAGAGTGTCGTCCGAGAAACGGCGCTTTATTCCTATTGGCTTTATGTCGCCTGACAATTTAGCCAGCGATGCGGTTCATCTCATTCCCGATGCCACCTTGTATCATTTTGGCGTGCTCACCTCGAATGTCCACATGGCATGGGTGCGGGCTGTTTGTGGAAGATTAAAAAGCGACTATCGTTATTCCAAGGATGTGGTTTACAACAACTTCCCGTGGCCTGCTCCAACCGATGAACAGAAGGCAAAGATAGAACAGACGGCTCAAGCCATTCTCGATGCCCGCGCCCTCTATCCCGACTCTTCGCTTGCCGACCTTTATGACGAGGTAACAATGCCTGCCGAGCTTCGCAAAGCCCACCAAGAGAACGACCGCGCCGTGATGCAGGCCTACGGCTTCAGCACAAAAATGACGGAGAGCGAGTGCGTTGCGGCACTGTTCAAGCTGTATCAGGAAATGGCGGGTTGAAAAAAGAATCTTGATTTTGTACATTAATGCTTCATCATCCCAAAAACTTTGATTAAATTTACGGCGAAAATTTTGATTAAAAACTAATCAAATCACGTAGATTGATCGAGGTTCATTCATATAACAGCCTGTGTTACGGCACGTTACCTGTCCAAGACCTTGTCGGAAAGGCAAAGGAACTGGGCTATTCGACCCTGCCTTTGACCGACATCAACACGACGATGGGGGTTGCCGACTTCGTCTTTGAGTGCCAAAAACGGGGTGTGCGGCCTGTCGTGGGCGTGGAGTTTCGCAACGGCAACGAGCTGCTGTATGTGGCCTTGGCCAAAGACAACACGGGCTTCGCCGAACTCAACCGCTGCCTGACGCAACACAACCTCAGCAAGCAACCTTATCCCGAGACGTCTCCCGATTGGAGCCATGTCTTTGTGGTGTATCCCTTCGGGAAACGGCAACCTAACGCGCTGAGAAAGAACGAGTTTTTGGGCATCCGCCTCTCGCAACTGACCAAATTGTACGGCTGCAAGTCGTTCGACAGGTTGGTGGCCATGCAGCCCGTGACCTTTGCGGAGGCCGAGGACTTCCAACTGCACCAATGTATGCGCGCCATCGACGAGAATGTGCTGCTTTCGCGCCTCGATTCTGCCGCCTGCGCTGAGCCCGACGATGTGCTTTTGTCGCCAGAGGAACTGAGAGAAGGCTTTGCGCCATATCCGCAACTGCTTGAAAACGCGGAACGTATCCTCAGCGAATGTACCATCAATCTCGATGGGAGCGTGAAGAACAAACGCACCTTCACGGGCAACGTCTATGACGACCGCGAACTGCTGCGCAAGTTGGCTTTCGACGGCATGGCCTACCGCTACGGCACGGCCAACAAGACCGCCTACCGCCGCATCGAGAAGGAACTCGACATCATTGAGCGGATGGGCTTCTGCGCCTATTTCCTCATCGCTTGGGACATCGTGCGTTTCGCTATGTCGCAGGGCTTTTACCATGTCGGGCGGGGCAGCGGTGCCAACAGCGTTGTTGCTTATTGCCTGAAAATCACCGATGTGGATCCGATTGAGTTGGATTTGTACTTCGAGCGTTTCCTCAACCCCAAGCGCAGCAGTCCGCCCGACTTCGACCTCGATTTCTCGTGGAAGGACCGCGACAAGGTCATCGCCTACCTCTTTGAGAAATACGGTTCCGACCATGTGGCTTTGCTCGGCGCGACGGTCACTTTTCAGGGCAATTCGCTTTGCCGCGAGTTGGGCAAGGTGTTCGGTCTGCCCAAGGGCGAAATCGACCGGATGGAGCGCAACCCCGAGGCGTTTGCCCGCGAGAGTGGGATAGGCCGTCAGATTCTGGCCATAGCCGAGCGGCTCCGCGACTTCCCGCGCCAACGCTCCATCCATGCCGGCGGCGTGCTGATTACGGAGCAGCCCATCACCGACTTCGCCGCCTTGGACCTGCCCCCCAAGGGCTTCCCGACCACGCAATACGACATGTATTCCGCTGAGAAATTGGGCTTTGAGAAAATCGACATCCTCAGCCAGCGGGGCATCGCCCACATCCGCGAGGCGGTGGAGATGGTGGAACGACGACACGGCGTGCGCATCGACATCCACCAAATCGACGCGCTGAAACAGGACGAACCCATCAAGCGGCAACTGCTGCGGGCCGAGACCTGCGGCTGCTTCTACATCGAGAGTCCGGCGATGCGCGGCCTGCTGCGCAAGTTGCGCTGCTCCGACTACAAGACCTTGGTCGCGGCCAGCAGCATCATCCGTCCGGGCGTGGCCAAGTCGGGCATGATGCGTGAATACATCCGCCGCTTCCATCATCCTGAGACAGTGGACTATAGGCATCCTGTCTTGAAAGAGCTTTTGGCCGAGACCTACGGCGTGATGATTTACCAAGAGGACGTGCTTAAGGTCGGGCATTATTTTGCAGGTTTGGACTTGGCCGAGGCCGACGTGCTGCGCCGCATGATGGGTCATAAGATGCGCGACAAGACTGAATTTGAGGAAGTCAAAAACCGCTTCTTCGGCAACTGCAAGGCCAAGGGCTATCCCGATGCGTTGGTGGACGAGCTTTGGCGGCAGATCGAGTCGTTTTCGGGCTATTCGTTCTCGAAGGCCCACTCGGCCTCCTACGCGGTGGAGAGCTACCAAAGCCTCTACCTGAAAAGCCACTATCCGCTTGAGTTTCAGGTGGCTGTCATCAATAATTTCGGCGGGTTCTATCAGACATGGTTCTACTTCAACGAGGCCAAACGCATGGGCGCAAAGGTGCATCTGCCCTGCGTCAACCGGAGTGAATATCTCACCACCTTGAACGGCAGGACGATTTTCATGGGCTTTGTCCACCTGCAAGGCATCGAGCAGCGGTTTGTGGAGCGTTTCGTGGCCGAGCGCGAGGCCCACGGGCCTTTCGTCAGTTTCGACGACTTCACCCGTCGCGTGTCGTTCAGCGTCGAGCAACTCGTGCTGCTCATTCGCGGCGGCGCCTTCGGCTTTACGCGAAAGACCAAGGCAGAACTGCTGTGGCAGGCGCACCTGAGCAAGGGCCAAGCCAAGAAAGAACAGCCCGAAACGCTGTTCAGGCTTGAACCCCAGCATTTTGAGTTCCCCGACTTCAAGACCAACGCCTTACGGAATGCCTACGACGAAATCGAGCTTTACGGCTTCCCGGTCTCGATGACGTGGTTCGACATGTTGCAGACCTCGTTTCGCGGCGAGCTGATGGCCTGCCAGATGCTCCATTTCGTCGGGAAACGGTACAGGATGCTCGGCAAGTTGGTGACGGTGAAATACGTCCGCACCTGCAAGGGCGAGACGATGGCCCTCGGCACCTTCGTCGATGCCACGGGCGAGGCCTTCGACACGGTGCATTTCCCGCAGGCGTTGAAAGCGTGGCCTTTCCAAGGCGACGGCGTGTATCTGCTTTTGGGCAAAGTCACCGAGGAGTTCGGGCAGGCGTCGCTTGAGGTGGAAAAAATGGCGCGGTTGGGGTATAAGGGGTTGGGATGATTTTTCTCTTAATTTTCATGCCGTTAGGTCGATAGAATGAGCGGCGGTTGGATTTTCTTTTGTATCTTTGCACGGTTTTTTCATGCAATATTCAAATGAAACGAAAATTCTTTTTAATATGGATATGCCTCATAGGGCTGATTGTCAAATCCTTTGCTCAGGCATCTGGGCGCATTTCGGGTGTTGTCAAGGATGCAGAGACAAATGAGCCTCTTGTGGGGGTCTCTCTCTATGTCGAGCACTTGCAAAAGGGCGCTTCGACCGATAGCAGAGGCCGTTATGAACTGGATCTGCCCTCGGGTACGCATCTGCTTCGAGTGTCCTATGTCGGATTCTCGACGATGGAGAAGCAGGTCAACATAGGAAGCAAGCCTGTCACGCTCAACATGAAATTGCATCCCGAGTCGGAGACGTTGTCGGAAGTGGAAATCACCAGCCAGCGCAAAGACAAGAACGTGTCGGAGATGGCGATGAGCGTCCAGACGCTTGACATGATCACCATCAAGAAAATCCCAGCCTTGATGGGAGAGGTGGATGTCATCAAGTCGATCCAACTGTTGCCAGGTGTGCAGTCGGCGTCGGAAGGCTCGTCGGGATTCAGTGTGCGAGGCGGCGCCATCGACCACAATCTCATCCTTTTGGACGACGCCCCGATATACAATGCCTCGCATTTCCTGGGCTTTTTCTCCGTGTTCAACAATGACGTGGTGAAGGATGCCACCTTGTACAAAGGCGATATCCCGGCCAATTTCGGCGGACGGTTGTCGTCGGTGCTCGATGTGCAGGTCAAGGATGACATGCCCAAGAGATTCTCAGGCCAAGGCGGGGTGGGCTTGGTGACGAGCCACTTGATGCTCGAAGCGCCATTGAACGACCATAGGACTTCCGTCATGATGGCAGGCCGAACCACATACGCAGGCTTGGTGTTGCCTTTCATGGGCGACGACCTGAAAAACTCAAGCATCTATTTCTATGACCTGAATGCTAAAGTGACACATGTGCTGAACAACAAGAACCGTTTGTTCGTCTCGGCCTATCACGGCCACGATGAGTTTTCCATGCAGAAGATGATAGGGCTGGGTTACGGAAACTCCAGCGCCACGCTGCGGTGGAACCATGTCTTCTCCGACAAGCTGACCTCCAATCTTTCTCTGATTGGCTCGAGATACCGTTATTCCATCGACGTGGACTTCAACCCTTATGATTTCACCATCAAAGCGGGCACCGATGCGGTCAACCTTCATTATGACTTCACGATGATGTGGAACGACAGGCATGTGTCGAAATTTGGCCTGGCCACGGGATTCCAAAGCTATAAGCAGGGAGAGCTGGAAGACAGGGGAGGCGCCCTCGCGCAATACCTTCAGGTGGACCAATCGGAAGTGGTGCTGCGCAAAGGATTGGAACATGCCTTGTATTTCACGCACGACTACACTCCGTCGCCACGCCTCTCATTGCGCTTGGGTATGCGGTTGTCGTGTTTCCAAAACGTTGGGGCAGAGGATGTCTATGTGTTCAACAGCATTTACTCCGTGGTGGATACGATCCATTATGGAAAGGGCGAAGTCTTCAACACCCAGTTCAATCCCGAGCCTCGCGTGGCGGCCATGTACCGTTTGGACGAGCATTCATCGGTGAAGGCTTCCTATTCGCGCACGGCCCAATATGCGCAAGTGGCCTCTTCCGCTACGGGAGGCCTGCCGTTCGACGTGTGGTTTCCGGTCAGCCCCAACGTGAAGCCTCAGAAGTGCGACCAGTTCGCGCTCGGTTATTTCCGCAATTTCCATAACGACATGATCGAGACTTCCGCCGAGGTGTATTACAAGAACATGCAAAACGTGATTGACTTTAAGGATAATGCCGTTACATACGGTAACCTTTTGATTGACGGCCAGTTGCGCTCAGGAAAAGGCCGTTCCTATGGCGCGGAGTTTCTCGTCAGGAAAAACGTGGGGAAATTCACGGGTTGGATTTCCTATACCTATTCACGGACCTTCCGAACCATAAAAGGCATCAATGACGGCAAGGAATATCGCTCGCCTTACGACCGCCCGCACAATATCGTCATCGTGGCCAATTATGACGTCACGCCACGGATCAGCTTAGCGGCCAACTGGATCTACAACACGGGGCTGCCTGTCACGTTCCCCTACGGCCAATATACCATCGGCGGCGTCACTTATGCCGTTTATAACGGGAAACGCAACGAGAGCCGCTATCCCGACTATCACCGCCTCGACTTGTCGTTCACCTGCAAGTTGGGCAAGCTGAAGAACGCCCGTTGGCAGCACGAAATGAATGTCTCGGTTTACAACGCCTATGCCCGCCACAACACTTGGGCCATCACTTTCGACAAAGGCACCGACGGCAGCATCGTCACGAAGAACATGTATCTGTTTTCGGCAGTGCCTTCCATTTCCTATAACTTCAAATTCTGAGTCCGATGAAAGCGAGGTATTGTCTTGTGGCCGCACTGCTGTTCCCGCTTTTCATGGCGTGTACCGAGGATATCGTGATTGATACCGAAGAAGGCGAACCCATGGTGGGCGTTGAAGCTTGCTTTACGGATGAGACGAAACACCACGAAGCCATATTGTCTTATACATCAGGCTTTTACGAGGAAGGAACCGTCCGCATGGTGAGCGGAGCCACCGTGTTTGTGACTGACGGCATGGATACCGTGCCTTATGTTGAGGATGCCGAACGGCCTGGCCATTATTTCACGGGACTCGTTGCAGGAACGAAAAACAAACGCTACGAGTTTCATGCCTATATTCCTGACGAACAGGAAGATGAAGGCGTGTTGCACCTTGTTTCGGAAAGCTATATGCGCGACAACGTGGAGGTGATAGACAGTTTGGTGGTGAAGCCCTATAACGGCCCTAACGACACCGTTCCGACGGTCTTTTATGACGACACCGTGGAGTTTGTCTATCCCTACTTCCAAAGCCTTTCCGACCCGTCGTTGGTCTATATGCCGATGGTTTACAAGAACGACTCGCTGTTGACCGATACGTTGAGCCGCCGCATGATTGTCCCCATGGGCGGGTTCGCGGGCTTCTATGTCAACGGTGCGGAAATGCAGGCAATCAACAAGGAGATACCCGTCTTCTATTTCAGGAAGAAAAGCTTGAAGGAAGGCGACTGCATCCGAGTTGACTTGTACAGCATCCCGGAAGAGTATTTGTATTTCGTCTATAACCTGAATCTCTCGGCGGGTAGCAATCCGTTGTTTGGCGCTCCCGCCAATGTGGTCACCAACATCCAGCCTTCACAACGGGCGGTCGGTTGGTTCCTTACGGCTTCGGTGGTCTCGGCCGAAACGGTTTTCCGAGACCTTTATTGACAAATGTATTTTCTAAAGAAACCAAGGATATAATATGAAAAGTCGCTTCCTCCTGATATTGTCGTGCTTGCCTTTGCTGGCGATCTGGGCATGTACAGAAGAAATCACAATCGACCCGCCCCAAGGCCGGAAGGTGCCTGTCGTGGAAGGTGGAATCACTGATGAGTTCAAACGACATGAAATCATCCTGAGCTATACCTCGGAGTTGTATGACAGCGAGAAGGAGATGATTTCCAATGCCGAGGTCTATGTGGTTTGCGACAGGGATACCATCCGCTATCATGAGCAGGAAGACAACCCGGGGCATTATCTGACTGACTCGGTGGCAGGGAAGCGGCGGCGTTGGTATCACATGGAGGCTCGCGTTCAGGAAAACACCTTGATGCAGTTCCCGATCCGTATGTACGCCGATTCCTATATGCCTAACAACGTGGACCATATCGACTCGTTGGGCTTGCTGCCTTATCGCAACGAAGAAGGTGTGCCTTTTGTGGACGAGGAGGCTGCGGTTTGCGCTTGTCCTTACTTCCAAACATTGCCCAACACCAATATCGTCTATAAGGTGGAGCTTTTCTTGAACCATCAGCCTTTCAAGAACCGGCCTTCGCAACTGTTTCAGATTATGCCGATGGCGGGCTACGCAGGCTGTTATTTCAACGGGCCCGACATGTTGGAAAACAACGTTGAGGTTCCCGTGGGGATTTATAACAAATCCTATATGCGCGACGGCTATGTGGTGGGCATTAAGTTGAGCAGCATTACCAAGGATTATATGTATTTCCTTTATAATCAGAAACTTTCGATTGGAGCCAATCCCATAATGGGGGCTTTCCCTTCCAATCTTTCCAACATCTTTTCCAATTGTGACGCCATTGGATGGTATAGCACCACATCCGTGGTGACGGCAGAGGCCGTATATCATGAGGAATGAACAAACACAGAAAGCCGCCCCGTTTGGAGCGGCTTCCTTCAATCTGGAAATCCTGAAAATCAGTTCTCGGCCTTCACGTTGTCCATGCCGACCTGCACGGCCTGCATGTTGAGCGGGATGAGCTTGTGGGCGCGCTCGGGCAAGCTGTGGCGCAAGCCCTCTTCGACGTTCTTGTTGTCGATGATGGGGCGAATCTTCAGGAAGGCACCGAGGATGATCATGTTGAACACCTTGGAGTTGCCCATGTCGGAGGCCAATTGCGCGCCTTCGATGCTATAGACGTGGATGTCCTTGCGGGTGGGCTTCTTCGTGATGCCGTTGGGGTCGTAGATCAGGTAGCCACCGGGCTTCACCTTGTCCTCGAACTTGTCGAGCGACTGCTGATTCAGAATGACGGCAGTGTCGAAAGCGTTGAGGATGGGTGAGCACACGCGCTCGTCGCTGACGATGACGGTCACGTTGGCCGTGCCGCCACGCATCTCAGGGCCGTAGGATGGCATCCAGCTGACTTCCTTGTCCTGCATGATACCACTGTAGGCAAGGATCTTACCCATTGACAAGACACCTTGTCCGCCGAAACCGGCTATAATAATTTCTTCTGTCATTGCTATTTAAGTGTTTAATGTGAACGATTAGAAATGTGTTTTGACTCGGGACGCGGGACTGCGGGACGCGGGACTTGGCTATCTATGTCTCGCGTCTCGTGTCTCGTAGTCTCGCGTCTTATGTCAATTCGGATAAGCATGTTTACTTCTTGATAATCTCGAAATTGTCCTTGAGGTCGCCCAAAGGATAGACGGGCAGCATGTTGTCTTGCAGCCACTTGTTGGCATCCACCGCGCTCATCTTCCAGTTGGAGTTGCAGTTCGAAACGATTTCAACGAAGTTGACGCCGTTCTTGTTCTCAATCTGGTTCTGGAAAGCCTTCTTGATGGCCTTCTTGCAGTTGCGCACGGCGGCGGCGCTAAACACGGCCTGACGGGTGACGTAGCGTGTGCCGGGCAGTTGGGCCAAGAGGCTCGTGATTTGGAGCGGGAAGCCGTTGTTGGGCGTTCCGTCGGGCCACTGGGGCATACGGCCGTAAGGCGTGGTGGCAGTCTTCATGCCCACGAGGGTGGTAGGAGCCATCTGGCCGCCGGTCATGCCGTAGATGCCGTTGTTGACGAAGATCATGGTGATGTTCTCGCCTCGGTTGCAGGTGTGGATGGTCTCGCATGTACCGATGGCGGCGAGGTCGCCGTCGCCTTGGTAGGAGAACACGACCTTGTCGGGCCACACGCGCTTGATGCCCGTGGCGCACGCCGGGGCGCGACCGTGGGCGGCTTCGACGAAATCGACGTCGAAATAGTCGTAGGCCATCACTGCGCAACCCACGGGCGAAACGCCGATGGTGCGGTCGTCAACGCCAAGCTCTTCCAAGACTTCGGCGATGATGCGGTGCACGGTGCCGTGGCCGCAGCCGGGGCAGTAGTGGAACGGTTTTTCAGTCAGCAGCTTTGATTTTTCGTAAACCAAGTTTTCGGGCTGGATGATATCTTGTAATGTGATTTCTGCCATTTTCTTATTCTCCTATAATTTGTTTCTTCATAGCTTCGAGAACTTCTTCCGGGGTGTGGATGATGCCACCGACGCGGCCAAAGTGCTCGGCCTTCACGCGACCGTTGCAGGCTAAGAGCACGTCTTCGATCATCTGACCGCAGCTCAATTCGACTGAGAGGAATCCCTTGACGCCCTTGTCGATGAGGTTGGCAATGGCTTGGCTCGGGTAGGGCCACAGGGTGATGGGACGGAGCAGGCCGACCTTCAGGCCTTCGGCGCGACCGAGTTGCACCGACTTCTGGGCGATGCGGGCGCTGGAGCCGTAGGCCACAAACACGTATTCGGCGTCGTCGCAGTCGATCATCTCGCAGCGCACCTCGTTCTTGGTCACTTCGTCGTATTTGCGCTGGAGGGCGCGGTTGTGCTCTTCCATGCGGGCCGAGTCGAGGTCCAAGGAGGTGATGACGCGGTGTTGCGTGCCACGCTTGCGGCCTGTCAAAGCCCAAGGATACTTCTCTTTGATTTCCTCTTCGGTGAGGCGGGCCTTCTGCTCAGGCAGGACCACCTTTTCCATCATCTGGCCGATGGCGCCGTCGGAGAGGATGCACACGGCCATGCGATACTTGAAGGCCAAGTCGAAGCCCAGCGGCACGAAGTCGGCCATTTCTTGGACGGAGGCTGGGGCGAGGACGATGTTACGGTAGTCGCCGTTGCCGCCGCCCTTGGTGTTCTGGAAATAGTCGGCCTGCGAGGGCTGGATGGTGCCTAAACCCGGGCCGCCGCGCACCACGTCGGCGAAGACGCAAGGCACTTCGGCGCCGGCGATGTAGGCCAAGCCTTCCTGCTTCAGGCACACGCCCGGGCTGGAAGACGAGGTCATGACGTGCTTTCCTGCTGCACCGGCAGCATACACCATGTTGATGGCGGCCAATTCACTTTCTGCTTGAAGAACGACCATTCCGGTGCGTTCGTAAGGGTTCTGTTCCGACAGATACTCGATCACTTCCGACTGGGGGGTGATAGGATATCCGAAATAGGCATCGGCACCGCAACGGATGGCGGCTTCGGCCAATGCCTCGTTACCCTTCATCAGTTTTAATTCTCCCATTATGTAAGATTTTTTGATTTGTTAGACAATAGGTTTTGATTACAGGGCTTTCTTGTAAACCTTGATGACGCCGTCGGGGCAGGTGATGCCGCAACTGGCGCAGCCGATGCAGGCTTCGGGGTTCGCCATGAAGGCGTAATTGTAACCTTTTCCATTTACTTCTTTAGCCAATTCGATGACCTTGCATGGGCAGGCCGTGATGCAAACGCCACAGCCTTTACAACGCTCAGTGTCAACTACGATGGCTCCTCTGAATTTTGCCATATTGATTAGATTTTAGAATTTTGTGTTGTGTTTGATTTTAATGCCACGAAATTAGGGAATTTTAGCCACATGGAGCGCGACTTTTCACTTTATTTCCGAAAAAACGGTTAATTTAGACGAATTATAAATAAAACGCCCGCCTTTGCATTTGCAGATGAGCGAGGACACCGACGCTTTGGTGTGTCCCGTGGAGCGCGTGTGGCGAAAAGCCTTTGGCTGAGGGTTAGTCCAAATGTCTGGAGTCAATTCCGAGCCAAAGGTAAAACAGTCAAAAATACTTCTCTTCGGGCTTCAGTTCTTTCAGATTTCCAAGCAATGCCGTTGCATCGGTGCCTTTAAAGACCATGATTTCGGATGCGGGCTTGAACTCGTAAGGCTCGTATTTGCGGATTTGCGCTGCTACAAAATGTCCGTCCTTGGTGCTGACCACCAATAATCCTGTGGGCGTGAGCGACTTGCAATGCAGGTTCTTGATGTCGTTGAAGCGATGTTGCTCAAGGAGGGCTTTCAGGTCTTCCACATCATCGGTGAAATAATATTCCTTTTTCTTCACGGGCATTTGCGAGGGAGTGTAGTACCCTCGGCGGAAAAGGCCTTGGCGTTTCAGTTCAGGGAGTTCGTAGTTTGCGAGGTTCGCGATATGTGTTGTTTCCATATTTTTTCGTTGTTTGATTGTTTGATGTTAAATTGTTTAAATGTTGTGTAGGGCTGTCACACCGTGGCAGCCGTTGTAGGGACGCAAAGCATTGCGTCTCATGGATGAAATACCCGTATTGGAGACGCAAAGCATTGCGTCTCTACATGGGAAATGGACGAAAAAATGGAAACGTCTAAATCAGGATGCGTCTCAACCGGAATATGTGATATTCTTTCGGGAACGCAATTAATTGGGTGATAACATGATGCATTAACCTTGAAACGACAGGTTTGTGCGTCGAGAGCAGCACCTGCCTAATGTTGACATTGCTGACCGTCCGTATGCGGTTAGGCAGGACTCGCACACTGAACCCCGACAGGTTAAATGCAGTTTCCTGTTGAACGGCATGACGGGTTGCGGCAGCGGCGCTGTAAAGATCCATCAAATTGGCCTCCGTATCATCGACAAAGACAGAAGTTTCCGTCTTTGGACATTCATTTCCCGCTGAAACGGAATGGCTTACGCAACCGTTCAAGCTGGCAAGGAAAACGAACAATATGACGGCTAAAAGGCGCATTGATGCAGTTTTTGTTTGGGATTGCAAAGATAGGGAAAATTCTGCTTTCTCTCGTTCATTGCTATGCTGTTTTTGATGAATAATGCTGCAAAAGTATTCACCTTGAACGGGATGGGGCGTAACAATTGTCACATAGAACAGAAATACATTGAAAAACCGTGAGGGTTCGTAACGGATTTCTTCCTAACTTTGCTGCGAAAACCAAGAACCATGATTGAAGAATTGCAACGATTCGAGATGTTTTCCTCGTGCAGCGAGGCGATGTTAGAGGAACTGTTGAAGTCGCCTTACCGCCGCAAGGCTTACAAGGCGGGCGACATGGTGGTGCGCGTTGGCGACACCTGCCAATGGCTGATGCTGCTCACGGAGGGCGGCATAGAGGCGCGAATGGGCGCGCAAAGCGGCAAGGAGGTGGTGATAGAAAGAATGCAAGCGCCTAAGATTCTGGCACCTGCATTCCTGTTTGCCACCGACAACACCATTCCCGTCGAGGTCACGATGGCGACCGACGGCGTGGTGTGGCTCATCGACCGCGAGGCGTTTTTCCGCTTCATGACGGCGCATCCCAAGGTGCTGAGGAAGTTTCTCGAAGTCCTTTCCGACCGCAGCCATTTCCTCAGCAACAAGGTGCGGAGCTTCGCCGTGAAGAGCCTCCGCGACCGCGTGTTGGACTATGTCCGCCAGCGCGGAGCCATCACCAATGTGGCCGAGGCCGCCGAGATGCTTGGCGTGGCGCGTCCCTCGCTCAGCCGCGTCATCGCCGAATTACAGGACGAAGGCTTGCTGGAGCGGACGGAGAACGGAATCGTGAGAAAATAATAATTTTACGCCTCCTCAATAGCTCCCACGGGGCAGCTGTCCTTTGCTTCGGCAGCGGCGGCCAATGCCGACTCGGGCACTTCGCCTTCGATGGCCACGGCCACGTCGCCTTGGATGCTGAACACTTTGGGGCAGGTGGATTCGCAAAGGCCGCAGCCGATGCAATTGTCGTTTACTTTGTACTTCATTTTACTATTTGTTTATTGGTGGTTCGTAATCAGTTCCTTTAATTTCCCGATAATGGCCTCCGCCTCCATCCCCGATTTCTTGCTCATCTCGGCGATGGTGGCCTTGCCCAACATAATCTTGCCGACGGGCGTGTTGAGCATCTTGAACTTCTCGTTCACCTTCGCGATTTCGGCCTTCATCCATGGGTATTGGGCGATGAGGTCGGCTAATTTGGTGTCTTTGGTGATTTCCATTTTGTTATCGTATTTTGTGACGGTACATTGTGGCGGCTGCCACGGTGTGACAGCCCTACAACTCTAAACACTAAACACTAAACTCTAAACTTTAATGTCCGGGTTTTTCTCCCCGAATTTCTCTTTCAGCACCTCGATGATTTCGGCGCGGCTGTTGCCTTTCTTCTCCATCTGCTTGATGGTTTTGTAGGCTTGGAACAGCGTGGAAGGGCCAATCTCCGAGCTGAAATAGCCGATGCCTTGGTTCCATGCAAGCAGTTCGAACACGTCGTCAAGGGCGGCGCTATCGAGGCCGTGTATGTAGGCTTTCACCAATTCGCGCGTGGCTTGGCGCATACGGCCCGCACCGACGGCGTTGGTCAGCGAGAGCAGGAGGCGCGTTTCGTAAGGCAGGTGGCGGCGACTGTCGTTCCACGTCAAGTCCCAGAAGTTGACGGCGGTCTGCGCCAAATCATCGTCAATCAAGGCCATGTTGGTGAGGGCGTAAGGACGCATCGGAATGTCCTTTTCGGCTTGTTTCATCTCCGCGCGATAGAAATAGGTGTGGTATTCGGCCTCGGCCACTTTTTCGGTGTGGTGCTCGAAGCCAAGGTCTTCCATCACCTCGTAGAGCGGAATCGGCTCGAAGCTCTGGATAATCGTCATGCCTTCACCGACGGCCATCTTCGTGGCTTGCATCTTCAGTCCGGGGAAGAAGTTCCCTTGCACGCCGCGCACATCAATTTGCTTGAAGTCGGCGGTCTTGTCTTTCCAATCGTTGTAGTTCATTTTACTCGCAATTAATGTTTGTTTCTAGCCGCAAAAATAGGCCAACGCTATTTGTCGAGACGTAACAATTGTTACAAAAACAAAAAAATCTCCGCTTTTGAAAGACCAAAAGCGGAGATTTTATTTAAACTAAACGATGTGCTTACTTCACAGGATGGTCCTTGGCAAAGGCGGACAGCCGCTCGGCCAAAACCGGAATCTGCTCGCGTTGGATCAGCGAGGTGCAGGCGCGGATGCCTTGCTTGGTGCTGCCGCAGGTGTCGAGCGAGATGGCGGAGATGCCGTAATACATCATCTCCTCCACGAGGTCGGCGCCCGTGAAGCCCGGATAACAGTAGGTGAAGTAGAAACCGTCGGCTATGGGCTCGCCGCAGTCCTCGTCGTAGGTGATGTAGAAGCCGTTGTCGGTGAAGGCCTTCTTCATTAGTTCGGCCTTGCGACCGTATTCAAGCACATCGTCCCTATAATTATAGGTGCCATCGCTGACGGCCTTCATCACTGCGGCCAAAGCGTATTGTGCCGAGTGCGAAGTGCCTGAACTCAGCGGGTGCAAGGCTCCGAAGAGGATGGCACGCAGGAAGACTTCCTGTCCGCAGAAGGCTTTGAGGTCGGCATAGTGGCGCTGGGCCAACTTGTCGCTGATGCCGAGCAGGGCGCAACGCTCGCCGGCATAGCTGAAGGCCTTCGAACTGGAAATCATGAGGATGTAGTTGTCGGTGTATTTGCCCACGGTGGGTTGGAACGGCGCCACGCCCGGATGGCTGTAGTCCTTGCGGAAGTCCATGCCGAAGTAGGCGAGGTCTTCCATCACGATGACGTCGTACTTGTTGGCCAACTCGCCGATGATGCGCAGTTCCTCGTCGGTAAGGCACACCCAGGTCGGGTTGTTGGGGTTGGAGTAGAGCAGGCTGTGGATGTTGCCTTTGCTCAGCACCTCTTCCAACTTGCCGCGCAGCTTCTCGCCACGGTATTCGTAGATGTCGAAGTGCTCCATCGGGATGCCCAACACCTTGTTTTGGAACTTGTGCACGGGAAAGCCCGGGTCGATGAAGAGGATGGTGTTTTTCTTTGTGTTGGTGTGACCGCAAATCATGAACGAGGCGAAGGCGCCCTGCATGGAGCCGACGGTGGGCACGCAGTTGGCCGCGCTCACGTTGAGGTCGAGGAAGTTCTTGATGAAGCGCGAGGCCTCCTTCTTTAAAATAGGTGCGCCGTCGATGGGCGGGTAGTTGGCGGCCACGCCGTTCTCCAAGGCCTTGATTTGGGCTTCGACGCCGACCTTTGCGGCGGGCAGGCCGGGGTTGCCCAACTCCATGTGGATGAACTTCTTGCCGCTGGCGGCTTCGAGGTCGAAAGCCAATTTGTTGATTTCGCGGATGCCGGCCCTTCCGATGCTCGGCAGCCCGCTTTCGGCAAAGATCCTCTTTGCGATGTCTTGTGGTACGATATTGTTTTGCATCATATCAGTTGAAAAATTTTGCTCGTATGTTTGGAACGGCAAAGATAGGGAAATAGTGTGACATGGGCAAATAAAAAGTTTTTTGGCGAAGCGACCGTGTTTTTTCCTACCTTTGCCCCAATTTAATCACTAAAATCCATATCCAATGAAAAAACGTTTGTTTCTCGCCTTGGCGCTGATGACGGGTGTCGCAGCTGTCCAAGCACAAGATGAAAAGAAAGAAGAAGGATTCCAGTTCACGACCCTCAAGGAAATCCCGGTTACGGCGGTCCGCGACCAGCACCGTTCATCCACCTGTTGGGCCCATTCGGGCATCGCCTTGATGGAGGCCGAAGTGCTTCGCATCAAGGGCGTCGATGTCGATCTCTCCGAGATGTTCGTCGTCAGCCATTCCATGATGGACCGTGCCGAGAAATATGTCCGTCTGCACGGCAATGCCAGCTGGGCGCCTGGCGGCAAATGTGGCGACGTGCTCTATTGCTTGGAGCACTACGGTTTCGTCCGTCAGGAAGACATGCCCGGCAACCGCTATGGCGGCACCCTGCCCAACCATACCGAACTCGACGCCGTGGCCACGGGCTACGTCAACGCCCTTGCCAAAAGCAACATCGGCAGCCTCAGCCCCGTTTGGAAAGAAGGTTTGCAAGGCATCTACGACGCCTATCTCGGCCGGTATCCCGAGAGCGTGGACGGCCTGACGCCGCAAGCCTACGCCAAGTCGCTGGGGCTGGAGGCCGACAACTACATCACCTTGACCTCGTTCACGCATCATCCTTTCTATGAGCCGTTTGCCCTCGAAATCGAAGACAACTGGCGCGGCTGCCCCTACTACAACCTTCCCATCGACGAGCTGATGGAAGTGATGCAAAACGCCATCGACAAAGGCTACACCTTCCAGTGGAGCGCCGATGTCAGCGAGCAGGGCTTCACGCGTGACGGCATCGCCGTTTGTCCCGACGTCGAGAAGGCCGCAGAGCTTTCAGGCTCCGACATGGCACATTGGTTGGGCATGTCGGCGGCAAGCCGTCGCAACGAACTGACCTCCAAGCCGATGCCGGAGATTGAAGTCACGCAGGAGATGCGTCAGGAAGCCTTCGATAGATGGGAAACCGGCGACGACCACGGCCTGCTCATCTTCGGGAAGGCCAAAGACCAGGACGGGAAGGAATACTTCATGGGCAAGAACTCGTGGGGCGACAGCGGCAAATACCACGGCATCTGGTATGTCTCCGAGACCTACGCCAAATACAAGACCATGAACATCGTCCTGCACAAGGACGCCCTGCCCAAGAGCATCGCCAAGAAACTCGGGGTGAAATGAAAGCCCCGCAGGAGCGGCTGTGAATTGCTTTCAAAAATCTTGTATCTTTGCTCTTTGAAACAACCAAAAGGTGGCAAGCTTACAAGAAATGTGGAATACTTCATTGAAGTGCTGTGGCATGAAATATTGCACAACAAGTCGCTGAATACAGCCATACTTCCTCCAATTGAGGCAGTGGACAAAGGTTTCTCCAGAGTCGTTGCAGAAACAATCAACCAACCAACTTGACGCTCGCCATACATATGATACACTATTAAAACAATTTGGCGGAACTGCGCAAAACAAAGAATGGATATTGAAAAACGGCTATGGCTATAACTCTACCGTGAGCAATTTACGACTTCTGCTTGAATCAGCGGGTATAGACGAGATGGAGTTTGTAAAAGAAGCTGACAAAATACTAATGAAAGACTATACAGACATCGACATAAAAATTTCTCAACTTCTTTCAAAAATGAATCAGAATAAAACGCTGGATATTGTCGGTTCGTTCCACATGATAGAGATAGTTGATTTCTACCGTTTCATCTAAAAATCTTGAACCAGTGTTTTCAGCAAAGACCTATCTTCTATCTTATCAAAATACGAATTTGCTTTTTCATAATCTTTTCTTCCCGAAAACAGTAATCCAAGATGGTATAACCTGTTGTCTTCTATCTCATAAAGACCTTTTTCGGTGAATTTCAAGAGGTTTTCACGACCTCCGAATCGCATTAACTCTTTATCTGTTGGATTATGGTCAAAAATCGTTTCCATGCCGCAAATTTACGATTTAATTAAATTAGAACCAAATAAAATCTAAGAAAACATGATCGAATTAGACAAGATTTACAACGAAGATTGCCTTGAAGGCATGAAGCACATCGCCCAAGCCCTCGAAGCCCGACCCGCAGGGGGGCAACCTCAGTAACGGCAGGCGCGGGCTTTTTTGGTGCTTTGGCGGAAAAATATAACGGAAAAAGTTGCGCATATTGTAAACATTTCCGTATTTTTGCGGCACCAAAACACGACAAAGCGATATGGAAAACGGAAAGAAGTTCTACACGGAAGACGAGGTGCTGGACGAGTTCATCGGCGAGGTGGGCACGCCCGAGCGCGACGAGTTTGAAGCCAAGCTCAAGAAAGAGGTGGACGAATACTTCATTGGCGAGGCCATCAAGGAAACCCGCAAGCGCCAAGGGCTGACGCAGGAGCAGCTTGGCGAGCGCATGGGCGTGAGGAAGTCGCAGGTGTCGCGCCTTGAGAGCGGGAAGAGCATCGCCTATTCGACGATGGTGCGGGCTTTCCAAGCCTTGGGAGCGCAAACGGCCAGCCTTGACCTTGGCTCGTTGGGCCGCGTGGCGCTTTGGTGAAATGCCATTGCCGGACTTGCATCCCATCGTTTTCGTGACCCCACGTTTCAATCCATGCGCCCGCAGGGGGCGCGACCGGTTGCATCCGCCGAGCCACTCCACGCCATCGCGTTTCAATCCACGCGCCCGCAGGGGGCGCGACCAGTTTGAAGTAATCGAGCCGCGACGGTAACGATGTTTCAATCCACGCGCCCGCAGGGGGCGCGACC
>FLNX01000069.1_pt1 | contig 90019 bp, 83 predicted proteins | sample 1140341 | NCBI WGS metagenome assembly FLNX01 (sample SAMEA3878208, study PRJEB12797) | bioreactor metagenome | biome: Moose rumen | place: Sweden | collected 2011-10
TGAGTCTGAGGCCCATGATGCATAAGTCCCATAGTTCTCACTCTTCAGAGTTGTATAGAGCACGAAATCGGACTGGCGCTAAACCGGCTCCGGCAAGTCTGCCTCTTACGTGTCCTTATATACTTCATCTACACCTTCGCCATACGCCTTGATCAGAACGTATTTCGTGAGAAGCTCAACGATCTTTATATTCCGGTTAAAAAGGAATACTAGCCTGCTTCTTGAGAATCATATCCACTTACTCTTGTTTTATTCCAGAGAACGTTGGAGCTACCATACCAGTGTAGTTTATTTAAGAACAGGCTTCAATGTACTCGTGAACCCCGTCCATAGAAGCCTCGGTACTGCCACGCATTCGTCAAGTAACTGGTGGTTGATGTCCTAAATGGTCCTTAGTCACGTGCTGTAACATTTCTCACCGTGTGAATTACACCTGCCAGAATTCAACCGACCAGCCTCAGTACTTCATTGATTTCATTTCTCATCCAGCTGCTGCCTAACACGAAAACGGAATTCGTCGATTTGTCGCTATTGATCTTATCGCAAAAAGCGTTATACAGGCGTTTCCATTTTGCAGGTCTGAGAATAATTGAATCTGCACTGAGCAATATGATGCCCAATCTCAGAGCCTGTAAACTCTGGTGATGTATTACTCAAAACTTGTGCGGTTCTCTCAATATAACTACTTAACCTCCGTTGCATCTCGCTTCCAATGACTGGATTTAATGTAGTAGAGCCAAGTCAAGACCAGCGTTATGCAGTCTTTCTGCTGGATCACAAAATCTCTACCCAACATGAATTCACAGAAATTAATGTTGCGAATTTTTTGATACTGTAATCCCCCATATAGCCCAGATACATCATTACCCAAATAAGCACAATCAAGCAACAAAAATAAAACTATCGTCATTTATATTGTATTCCATTCAGTATATCAAATATCAGCCATTACCTTTTTTATTATGTATACGACTCTTTCCAGACAGCTCAGGAATATATCGATTTATAAAAGAAGAAATTATACAGCAAGCTCCGATAGCGAATGTGGTCTTAGCCATAGCAATGCCCCAACCACTATTGGTAAACTTAAATCTATTCAATACTAAATTCAAAAAAGATACTATGTGTCCATGTAATATATATAACTAATGTATTCCGCCCGATGCAAGTCAATACTTTATTGCAAAATCCGAACCTTGATGCAGTTGCAAACAAAAACAAGTTGCCAACTAATATCATTAATAAAGTAATCACCTGATTGTAGTACAAATTAATTTTTATATCGAAATATGCTCCAGGATATAATTCAATACTTATAATTGCGAGTATGGCATACACGATAATACACAAGAGCAGTTTTGGTTAAGAAATCTTACATGTTTCGTACGATACCACCGAGATCAACCGGGATGATAGCCTTTGTGGCATGGGTGATGGCCGCTTCAAGCGCGTCGTAATCCATCTCCGGGCAGTGTGTCCTACTATCCCCATCCTTCTGGATATCGATGAACTTTACCGTCGACCCAAAATGACACAATGAACAGCAGCTGAGGCGGACGCGGTATATGTATAGGCAGGAACGACAACTTCGTCACCGGATCCAATTCCGAGAACACGGAGATTAAACTCCTCAGCAGCAGTCGCGGAATTTAAGCAAACCACTCGCTGGCTGTATCGACTGATTGCCTCTTTAGACGTACAATCAACCATACTATCCCCAGTCTCAATATATGCAGCCAAACGGCACTCCAGCATCTCTGTACGCGGACCGGTAGTAATCCAGCCAGACCTTAATGCCTCTGCTATTTCAGCAATCTCCAACTCGCTTATATTCAGGCGGACTAAAAGAAATAACACGATCTCCCATTCGTAGCTTTTCCTTAAACAAGTTAATCTTAGTGTGCATAACAAAACCTAAGTTAAGATTATACTCTGTTACTTTTCCGAAAAGTTGCACAAAAGTATCATAATCACAATGTAGCTATACGTCGTAAGCATCTCACAATTACCAACAATTTGCCTAATCAAATCTACATATCACACAAAAATAAACTCTGAACAAAAACAACACGCGTACAACTACACACAAAGCATCTCAATGAATTACAACTGGAAAGCTAAACCTCGACTCCGTAGCGGATACACTAACAAAACTACTGATAAGCACAACAAACAAACCATACAACAAAGAAATTGGCTCCACAACCAGGACTCGAACCTGGAACCTAGTGATTAACAGTCACCCGCTCTGCCGATTGAGCTATTGTGGAACGCAACGTTGGAAATTCTATAACGGGTCGCAAAATTTGTCAATAGGTATAAAATATTCTTAATCAAACTTTATACAAAGGAGCGTTAAATGAAATATGAGTTACTATCTTTGCTTCGATGCTGGAACTCAGAGCGTAAAGGTCGCAGTTTATGACGAATCAGGACAGCAATTGGCTGTTGACGTAAATCCCACAACTTTATATTATCCTCAAGCCGGTTGGGTCGAAATGAATGTTCATGAATATTATGAGCTTGCACTCAAAGGCATGAAGCGCTGTGTTGAAATTATGCACGAGAAAAATCTTGATCCCTCACTAATCAAAGCTATCATGGGCGACGGAATTATCTGCGGGATCGCTGGTGTTGACGAGAACGGAATCGCAATCACTCCTTACATCAACTATCTTGACTCACGAACTCAAGAGGACGCCGACAAACTTTCAGCCTTAAATCTCGACATATGGGCAAGAGAAACAGGCAACCCTGAACCTTTATGTTTATTCCCGGCGTTGTTTGCTCGTTGGCTGTTGAAGAACTCCCCACGCGCTGATGAAATTCGCAAATTCGTACACAATGCCCCGTATATCTTGATGAGGTTGGCCGGCTTGAAAGCTAGTGATGCCTTTATAGATTGGGGCGCTATGTCAGGTTGGGGACTCGGTTATAACGTTGTTAGCAAAGAATGGTCGGACGAGCAGCTCGAAATTTTAGGCATCGACAAAAATCTCATGCCAAGAATTTGTAAGCCTTATGACATCATCGGGACACTTTCACGTGAATCAGCAGATTACACTGGTCTTCCTGAAGGTATAGCTATCTGTGCAGGCGCTGGCGATACCATGCAATCGTTGTTAGCTTGTGGAGTCTATGAGCCTGGCCACGCTGTCGATGTTGCTGGTACGTGTTCAATGTTCTGTATCTCAACTGGAGGAATCGTTCCGGGATTAAGCAAAAAGGGAAACGGTTTGATCTTCAACTCTGGAACTTTACCTGGCACATATTTTTACTGGGGCTTCGTGAGAACTGGAGGACTTGCGCTTCGTTGGTTTAGAGACAACGTTTGTAACAGGCCAGGCGACGATTCGTATTATAAGTTTTTGAGTGATGGTGCAAAAGATTTACCTAATGGATCTGACGGCGTGAGATTCTTACCGTGGTTGACTGGAGGCCCTGAAGGATTCAGAGAAGTACACGGCTGCTTCATCAACATGGGAATGAACACGAACCAATTTATATTGTGGCGCGCAGTTCTTGAGGCAATTGCAGGGGAATATTCTGAAATCGCTGAACGTTCACGTAAAGCTGGTACACCTGTTGACCGCGTAATAATCACTGAAGGAGGCAGCAAAGACCCGTTATGGAATCAGATTAAAGCCGACATGATTAACGCAGAGACGTTGACGTTTAAGACTGGTGGAGCCTTGGCCCTAAACGCTGTTATAGCTGCTTACGGAGTTGGAGAACTTGACGACTTGAAGGCAAAATTGCACGAAGGTTTGACCGAAACAGGGCACTGGACCCCGAAAGAGAATTTGACGTTACCCGAAATACCATTCAAAATTTAACCCCCTGCATGAGGGGGCCTTCTCTCTATTTCCCTAATAGGTAATCAATATATTGTCGCGCTGCTCGTCCTGTCTTACCACCGTGACGAATCTCCCAACGGTCCGCTCCTGACAATAATTCTTCCTCGTCAATCATAAGGCCGGATTTATTCGCAAGAGTCCTGACGATCTCATGATAAGTTTCACGTGAAGGGCTTGAATAATTTATCGCTATTCCAAATCTTGACGCTAACGACAATTTTTCCTCAACTGTATCAGACCTATGAATATCACCGTTATGTTCCATGTCATCACGATCTTTCCAAACCTCTTTGACAATGTGACGGCGGTTTGACGTTGCGTAAATCAAAATATTTTCCGGGCGCGATTCAATTCCTCCCTCGATTATGGCCTTGAGATATTTGTAGTCGCTCTCGTTCTCCTCAAATGATAAATCGTCGATAAATATTATGAACTTGTAATTTCTTCGTCGTAAAGTCTCGGAAATTCTTGGCAAGTCACGGAATTGATGCTTATATATCTCAAAAACCCTCAAGCCCTGTGAGTAATATTCATTGAGCAAGGCTTTAACGCTCGTTGATTTACCCGTACCTCCGTCACCATAAAGCAATACATTGTTAGCTGGTTTATCAGCAAGAAAAGCTTCTGTGTTAGCAGTCAATTCACTTTTCTGAATCTCATAACCAACTATATCGGAGAGTCTGACGTTCCCAACGTGTTTATTAGGTACGGAGATTATATTATTGTTAGCCCCGAGTCTGAATGCCCGGTTGAAAGCGAACATTCCCACGCCGTATTTTTCGTAAAATTCAGTGACGTACCTGTAAAACTCTTCAGGCGAATTTGCATTTGCTAATAACTTGCTGACTTCACAAACTGGAGAATTATTCTCACCCTTATATCTGAAATTAAATATGTAACCCATAGCGTTATGCACAAGGCTGAAAAGTTTCATAAATATCTCGCAGTCATTCAGGGCCAAGGCTCTTAATGAATCATTCGGGGCTTTGCGTCTCTCACATGCTAAAGAAAATACATTCTCATTACTCAAGATAAAGTGCGTCAAATAATTGTGCCACAAATTCCCTTCAGCGTAATGATTCTCAATCGCAATTTGTATTATCTTGTGTACGAGTTTGTAAATTTCTTCGGAGTTATTCTTTGCTATTGAATTCGTGAACAACACCGGAATACTATCAGCCGCGGCGTTATATACAAGTAAAACCGAACTTGACATAGATTTATTTCGCCCTCCTATTTCTTATCAATGTGGACTTCACCAAGCCAATAATATCCCCAGTCCTTGGCCTGTTGTGCCAATATCGGCGTGTCTTGTGCATACCAATTAAAATTTGAGCTCTTCACTAGTCTACGTATTTTATAGTTATCGTGAATTAATGCCCTTATTGCTGATTGATTGCTCTTAACGTCAACTTGATACCAGGCTCTTCCAGTCCAAACGTAAATTAATTTTGGGCTAGCACCTTTCCATGCAACAGGCGCGGCAGGATCATCAAGCACTCCAATTCGATCTACCGTACTTTTCCAAGAGCCTATAGTCATAAATTCGTGTCTGAACTTCCAGTCCGGAATGTAGCTCGAATAATTTTGTCCTTGTGCCATTTGTGAACGCGTAAAACGTTGATTGACCACCGTAAATTGATCGCTTGGCAAGCTTCTAAGTTCTGAAATTTGCGCCTCATTCACCCATTTCGTTAAGCCGGCCATTGAGGGAACCACAGAGCCAACTACATAACTAGTAGCAACAAGGTTAGGACCTTCAGACGTTCCATATACCCACATACCATCAGAATTTTTCTTAACTGGATAGCCATCAAGAGTCACGTACCAGCCTTTAGGCATATTGTAAGGTTTGTACACGTAAAACGTCATTCCCGAATATGGAGATTCAGGAACTAATAGCGGCTCTGTTATGTAACGTGTAGCTTCTGCACTATGAGCCATCACTAGTAACGCTAATACCAGAACACAAAATTTCTTGCTCATGAATTAATATTCCCTCCTTGTAATTATCATGCCAAGCCATTTATAGCCCCACATACGTGAATATTGTGCCAAGGCGTTGGAGTCGTCGTCAGTCCAGCTTAACAAATTCAGCTTCCCTATATGTACTGTAAGGCCGTAAATTTCCCGTCGTAATATGCTAAGTGCAGGGAGGCTATGTCCGTTCGCTGATAATTGTCGCCATTGTTGACCTGTCCACACGTAAACAACTTCAGGAAAATCCCCTTTCCACGCTACAGGAGTCCTTGGCCGATCAAGTATGCCTATTCGATCAACGCTCTTCTGCCACTTTGATATAGCCATAAAAGTTTGATCGTTTATCCAAGTTGCCGCATTAGAATTGAGAATTACAGGGCTATAAATATTTGTGTCAGTTGTTGATGTCGTTGGAGGAAGATATATCGGGGGTGTTGAGTTTGGATTCATAGCAATAGAAATTTCCTGGCGTGTGGGAGTATCAATTCTCGTAACCTCTCGTGTTACTGTTGTCCTTGCGTTCGTTGGGATAAAAATTTTTCCTTTATTTGAGCGTTCTTCAATCGCCGAAGCCCTTATTGGCGCAACAGAAGCCTTAGATTTATCGTAGGGACTCAATTTAACGATCGACGGGATCACAGAGCCAACTACATAGCTAGTCTTGGTTATGCCACGTGAATCTTTTGACGCGTAATACCATATTCCCTTATCAGCTTTATATACTAGATAGCCATCATATGTCACATAATATTCGCTCGGAACGTCAGCAGGCTTGTAAACGTGAAAGTTCATATTGTGATAAGCAGGTTGATTCACGAGCGTTGAACCTGTCGCAGCAGAATATCCGGGTACACATAACACTAACGATAACAAAATAGCTGTCATTAAAACTTTCTTGGTAATCAAAATTTCTTCACCTCTCTTAATTAATTGCTAACCGGCGGAATCATTGGCTCTTCAGTGTGAATAGTTCCCGGGTCCGGCGCAAATTGACCAACTGGCGGCAAATATTCGGCTGTACGTTTCTCCGTGTCGCGCTCTTCAGTTGTTGTTCTCGTATCCGGTACTATCGGCATAGGAGTCTCACGGCGTCTTGACGCATTATTCTTAGTTGAAGGTCTAACGTCCGAAGAAGTTGGAGTCTTGGGCGTCGTTGGTTTAGCTTTTGTTGAAGTAGATTTCGTCGTAGTTGATTTAGTTGTACTCTTTCTCTTGTCGGAAGCCTTCACTATCTTACGAGGGATCGCCGACGTTTTTGTAGTTGACGTTGATGAAGGGGCCGCCTTCACAGTCTCTTTAGGAGTCGATCGTCTTGGCGCTGCAGTTACAGTAGCGTTCGGATCTGGTGGTTCATAAAGCGGCAAGTCAGCACGGACTGGATCACGTTCAACAGTAATAGACTCACGAGTAATAGTTGACGTTGACGAAACAGGAACTTCCATAACGTACCTGGCATTATTAGCTGCTGTTACTTCATCAGGAGTAGGAGGTACGTAAACACCAGGTGCCCACGCATCACCATCATACGGGGAAGCATCAGCTTCGGGAGGCGTATAAATCGGAACTTTTGGCAATGACGGATCGTAAGGCGACGACGGATAATTATTGCGGCTTGAAATTGCTACACCATTACTTGAAGTTGCAACAGGATAAACGCGGGCAGGGCGTTTCGGATCCCACAACGGAGTCTTCTCCGCGTCATTAGGATAATAGACAACTCGCGATAATGGTTCAAAGGCCGGATCAAGCGTTATAGCTTTAGAATAGAAATACTGTGCTTGATGAAAACCGCCGGTTCTCTCGCTGTAAACTCCGTACCAGTACCAAACGTTCGGGTCATTACGATTCTCTTGAATGGCCTTGAGTAAGTATTGCCTGGCTGCGTCATAACTGCCTTCATTCAATAAATCTATCCCACGTTGTAATGAAGTTATGCGTGGCGCGGCTGGAGCTTTGGATTTCTTGGCCGATTTCTTAGTTGATTTCTTTGGCGTAGACTTCTTGGCCGGGGCTTTCTTTTTTGGTGTAGCTTTCTTGGTTGTAGTGCTCTGCTTGGGCTGCTCTGTGTATGGCATATATGGCGTGCTGTCATCATCTTGAGAATAAGCAGGCGTCACCACAATCATTGTTGCTAAAAGAATTAATAAAAATTTTCGCATCGTTAAATCACTTCCTGTTATCTTGAGGATTGCTTGACCACAATATCTCTGAGAGTTACTGGCTCTTTCCTGTTATCCTTGATTACCCGTACGATAGCGTTGTCCTCATAGACTTTTATAACCTTAACTTTACCGACAACTTTCGGCAGAACTACGACGGGATTTTCCGGAACAACTGTTACATAAGTATCAGCCCTCATAACGCTAAGAACTTCACCAACTTTTACGGGGTCCAATGATCCATTAGCTACACTTCCAAGCGAAATAATGTAATCTCGTTTTTTGCGAGTCGATGTAGCTGTCGGGGCAAGTATCCTTCCTACTGTAATGTAATTCGTTGAGAAACTGTCTTCAGCCGTCAAAATTGCGTTTGGTTCATTGCTGCGTATAACGTTCCTAATTTGCGGCAAAGATTTATCGTAGGCTGCCTTGATTGCGTTCTTGATTGATTGCCAGTGTGAAGAGGATTTAAATTGATCCCACGTTGGACGCGACATTTTTTGGCCCTTATCGTTGTTAGTGAGTCCGAATAAATCAAAGCCATACTCAAACGGTATCCCGAGTCCGCTTATCGCAGAATCAAACCAGTAAATATCCTCATCAGAGTCAAGAGTAAATTTTGCGTCAGAAGCTCTTACATTTCTCACAACAAGTTCTTGAGCCTTGGCCCGATCAAAAATTCGTAACCGTATATAAGCTCGTCCGGTCTGTGCAGTCCCTACTACATGGCGTTCCTTCATGATTGCCCGGTATAATTCCAGTTGTATTGCCATATCGTCACCACGTCTTGAACCTGAAAGCCAGCGATTCATAGCCGCCTCATCGAGTACACGAGCTTCAATTAATGGCGACCCTTTGAATAATTCCTCCAGGTATTCCGACATTTTTTGCTCAAGAACATTTTGCGGATAATACTTGCTCTCCCAGACTTCAAAGCCAGTTGAGTTTATTGTGGGAAAAATTACGACTGAAAGCCTTCGTTGCGATTGTGCAGCCTCAGAGACTCCGAACATAGACAAAAGAATCACGAGGCATAAAATTTTCTTGGCCATCATTTTTCGATCAATCCTGCGAAGCCTCTAACATATGGCTTGAGATTCTCGTACCATGTTTTGAACTGCTTAGCCCACAACAACCTTACAACAGTGAAGAACGCGTCTTCAGATCCAGTCATAGAATTATCTTTGATAGCTTGCTTGTAAATTTCAGTTGGGACTTTGATAATCATGTCGCCAGTATGTCTAGCTGTTTGCATTCTAGGATTACAGCCAAAAGCATTTATTCCCTCGTCAACGTTTTCGTAAAAAGTCGTCCTGTATGGAACGTCCCCAAGAGTCCCGGTATTGAAGTCGATTCGTCTCTGTCTTTCGTAGCCGGCGTCATGTAATTCTTTCTCCGCGTCGGGGGAGTAATATACTTCAACGTTATCTACTATATAGAAATGTCGTATGTAAGCTGTTAATTTGTGGCCAAGTTTCATGAGGTCAGGATCATGAAGTGAAAGTTTCTTCTCGGGTATTTTCATAACACTAACATTCGGATTAATATTCTTGGGCTTCTCACCGGCTACCCATAAAGCATCAGCCATCTTTGTCCCGTCATTGCCGCAATAAGTAAATCCAAGCAACATAGCCGCCGCTGTAACTCTGATAGTATTGTGCCAGCGTTCCGGGTTTATTCGTTTCAGGTCATTCACAATTCCAGTCTTCATTAATGCGTCAGTGCCACGAGCGTTTATGCTTGCGATCCTCAATTTTTCTTCTCTAAGGGCAGCATTCTCTGTTGTGTTAGCAGGAAAAAACGGCCTGAATATTCCAGAATTTCTATCTTCACCGGAACAATCTGCTATCCAAAGTGACGAGCGTCTATCTTCTGATAACATTGCCAAGTCTGCTGGACTAGAAACGGGCTCGGGGTGATTGACAGCTTTCTCGAGATCAATAACGACCTTGAAATATTTGACTTTGAAATTTGTGTTTGCGGCATATTCTGTGAGTATCTTGGTGATAGCTGGTTCAAAATCCCTAACCGTGTACGTAAACATTTCGTTCTTATTCTTGCCATTGATTGAAAGCGTGCGGTCGCGTTTCTCCACCCATGCTATATGTATGAGCTTACGTGAATTTTTGTTCTTGTTGAAGATCGAGAGGCGCGGCGTCTTGCCCCGGGTCCACATTTGAAGCGCGAGGTTCTTATCAATGTCGCATGTGCTTACAATCTTGCCTTGTTCTTCCATGATTAAGTTCAAGCTCCTTTGCTAATAGAATTACGAATTTCGAGTGTATATTATAAACTTGACTTGCTAAAACTCTAAATGCTTTGAATTATGGATTTGTTATGATTGAATGGTGGGTGATAGAAGAATCGAACTTCTGACCTCTTCCGTGTCAAGGAAGCGTTCTACCTCTGAACTAACCACCCATTTTATTGCGTGAAAGGCAAAACGCTGCTAATGATACCAAAATTTGCGCGTTTGTCAATCAGTTAAAGTCAAAATCATTCCCACCGATATATTAAGCGTGGGGGCATGGAAGCCATTAACTGCAAAGGACTGCAGCACGAGACTTAGAATAAGGATAGAAAAATTTTGAGACGGGCTTAACCCGTTTGCAGGAGGCTTAATAAATAATGAGGATATATCACAATATTCCAGCTTTAACAGCTTATAACTCGTTGAATAGCACAAACTCCGCAATGGAGAAAACCATTCAGAAGCTTTCAACAGGTTTAAGGATCAATTCCGCAGCAGACGACGCAGCAGGATTCGCAATCAGTGAGAAAATGCGTTCTCAGATCTCCGGACTTGAAATAGCTATCAGAAACACTCAAGACGCGACCTCGATGCTTCAGACAGCAGAAGGTGCACTCGGCGAAACAAACTCAATGCTCCAGAGAATGCGTGAACTTGCGGTGCAGGCCAGCAACGATACTCTGACTTCACAGGACAGAAGCTATATACAGCTTGAAATTGATCAGTTAGCCGACCAGATTGACAGAATAGCAAAGACCACACAGTTTAACAAGAAGCGTTTACTTGATGGTTCAAGCGCCGGCATCACTTCAACAAGCAACCTTGATATTAAAGCCTACGTTACGGGCTCATTACGCGAGGTCGACCAGTTCGGACAGAAGAAATCGTTTGAGGGTAACTACAAGATCCAAATTAGCCTTGACCCCAATCAGACAGGCTCCGGCCAAGTTCAGAAGAGCTCAATCATGACGATCAAGCACCCCAACGTTATAACTGACGTTGAGATAGATACGGGCCATGGCGTTACAAAAGTTACGGTAGATTCTCTTCCGGCAGGCGATTACACCGTTACAGCAGCAGAAAACGAAGGAGCAGGCGCAGAATTAGTAGGCACTTACGGATTTTCAGGCGAAGATGGAAATATCCTTTCCTCAGATCTTGCATTATTCACAGCTGAAGCGGGGAACTCTGAGAACAACGCCAGCATAATTTTTGAGGTCGTATCGGTCAATAAGGACGATGAAGGATTAGTTGATAGTGTAACCCTTAAGGCGCGCTCGAACATTCTGAAAACTGACGGCACGATTGATAACGCTATCGAGGAAAATATCATTCTTAGAAGCGGTGCCGAAAATCCCACAGATCTTTCCAAGCTGGTAATGGGAAGAGATTGGAGCGAAGACCTCGCAGAAGCTGACGACTATCAAGCTCAGTTTACTCTCGGTTTTGAAGCTGACGATTCCGTAGATTTCTCAGTGGGAGCAAAGTTCGTTTATAACGTAATCGGTTCAGGAGTTGCAGGTGAAGATAATGATACTTCCGCAGATATGAGCGTAAGTGTTACCGGTGAGATCGATTCGGGTTGGAAACCTTACACATGGGAAGGGGAAACAGACGAGGACACGGAAGCTGCTCTAGTGTCAAGACCTCTCACATATAACCTTAATTCAGAAGCTTGCCAGGAGAAAGAATTACACTTCCGCAATTTCTACGTCAACAGCCAGAACGGAACGGAATATGAAGGTGACGTAATCCTCACTACAGGCGATAAATTTGATGCTTCAGATGAAACTATGGAGGGCGCTACACTCGCAAAATTCACAGCCGCCTATATCGGAAAGACAGCTACAGGCGACACAAAGCTTCGCGATCTCAACACGTTCTGGAATTCATCAGGTGTCTTCATGCTTGACGAGCCCAAGACGATCACAATAGCGCAAGGCAATGGAAAGAGCACGAGTGTAACTCTTTATGCAACTGATACTCTTAACGAGCTTCGCGCAAAATTCAACGACGCTATCGCAAACGGCCTTGGCCAGATTAAACTCGTTGATGGAAATCAGGCGGATAAGTTCTGCACATTCGTTGAGTCTGATACAGCAAAACCGCAGGGCATTGAGACAGTACCAGGCACATTCATTTTCCGTTCATTGCTCGCAGGCAGCGACGGCGATCTGACTTTCAGCGGCGATGAAGATTTAATCAACACGTTAGCTTTCAACGTCGTACAGGAAAGTTCAACATCAGCTTTCTTGGCCTCAATCTTTGACGCTCACACAGGCACACCGATTCAGACGAACGTAAAAGTCTCTGACAACAGGTTAATCGGCGTCCTTCATGATAACGTTGATATCGAGTTCGGCGGCACTGCTAACATTAAGGCAGTATGGAGCGAAGCAGACGATAACTTCTTGCTCAAAGCAGACTCAACACCATTTGAAGCAACCGTTCACATTGTGGATAGCTCAACAGTATTCCAGATCGGTGCAAACGAGGGCGAGGACATAGCCATTGATATCGGCAACATGTCAGCAGGTTCACTCGGAGTCACTAACATCAACGTCGCTACACGTGAGTCAGCGTCAAAATCAATCGGCCAGATCGATGCAGCCATCAACAAAGTATCAACACAGCGCGCTAAAATCGGTGCTTACCAAAACGCATTAGAGTACACAAGCGAGAACTTGACAACGACAATGACCAACTTGACAGCAGCCGAGTCCAGAATCAGAGACGCCGACATGGCTCAGACAATGATGGAATTCGTGAAGCTCCAGATCCTCAACCAGTCCGGTACTTCAATGCTTGCTCAAGCAAACCAGTTGCCTCAGTCAGTGTTAAGCTTGCTCAACGGCTAATAGATAATAAACACGAATATTTACGTATAAGCCTCCTCTGTAACAAGGGGAGGTTTTTTGTTGCGTTTGTTGTATAATTAACGCGAAATCAAATCAATCAGGAGGAATTTTTATCATGGCTGTAAGAGTTGCTATCAACGGCTTCGGAAGAATCGGACGTCTTGCTTTCCGTCAAATGTTTGACGCTGAGGGATATGAAGTCGTTGCAATTAATGACCTTGTCGCACCCAAAATGCTTGCCCACCTTCTCAAATACGACACAACACACGGACGCTATGGCAAGAAAGTAGACTTCGACGACGAGAAAGGCACAATCACTGTAGACGGAAAAGTTATCACGATCTACGCAAAGCCAAAAGCTGAAGAACTTCCTTGGGGAGAACTTAAAGTTGACGTAGTTCTTGAGTGTTCGGGATTCTACGCATCAAAGGCAAAGGCTGAAGCTCACATCAAAGCCGGCGCTCGCAAAGTAGTTATCTCAGCCCCAGCAGGCAATGACCTTCCTACAATCGTCTACAACGTCAACCACAAGACATTAAAGCCAACCGATACGATCATTTCAGCCGCTAGCTGCACAACAAACTGCTTAGCCCCTATGGCAAAGGCTCTCAATGACCTTGCACCGATCGTTTCGGGATTCATGACAACAGTACACGCTTACACAGGCGACCAAATGATCCTTGATGGCCCTCATCGTAAAGGCGATTTACGTAGAGCACGTGCCGCAGCTTGCAATATCGTCCCGAACTCAACAGGCGCAGCAAAAGCTATCGGACTTGTTATCCCGGAACTTTCAGGCAAACTTGACGGAGCTGCACAGAGAGTCCCAACCCCGACAGGCTCAACAACAATTCTTGACGCAGTAGTCGAAGGCACATGGACAGTTGATCAGGTCAACGAGCAGATGAAGAAAGAAGAGACAGAGTCATTCGAGTACAACACCGACCAGATCGTCTCATCAGACATCATTGACAGCACAGCAGGCTCAATATTTGACGCAACACAGACAAAATGCAAACCAGTTGGCGCAGATAAGACACTTGTACAGGTTGTATCATGGTACGACAACGAGAACTCATACACCTGCCAGATGGTTCGTACAATCAAGTACTTCTCAGAGCTTAAGTAAGTTATCTGACCAAGAGAAGAGATTTTGAGGCTCCTGCTTGTTAATTCAAGCGGGGGCTTTTAGTAAGTAGACGTTTAAGGAGAGATTCTATTATCATGAAGAAAATTTTGTGTTGCCTCATGCTTGTATTGTTTGCTTCGTCAGCCTGGGCTATTGACATTGATTTTGACACTGAAGAACAAGAACCTGTTAGACTCGGAATTATGAACTTCACGAGCAAAGTATATAACGTACCCGATGGTATGGCGGCCGGAATTAGTGAGTTTTTTGCGACAGTTCTATACAAAGCCGATAATATTAAACTTTTTGAGCGTTCACGACTTGCCGATATAGCAAGCGAATTAAAACTGGGAATGTCTGGACTAGTTGATCCGACTTCTGCGGCAGCGATAGGAAAAATTGCAGGCCTTCAATATATACTCTTAGGCTCAATTACAAATCTTTCTCACGGCGCTTCAGGAGGAGTTGTGCCTGTTCCCTTTGTGGCCTTCGCTGTCAACACTCAAAAGGCAAAAGCTGAACTTGATGTAAGAGTCATAGACGTAGAAACTAGTGAAATAGTTTTTGCCGGACGTGAGACGGGAGAATCATCGAAATCTAGTACGGGGCTTTTTACATCTTGGTTTGGTGTCTCTGATGTAGGATTTGATGGCATTGAAGCTGACGCAATATTGAATGCCACAGTGAAACTTGCGCCAGCTATTCAGAAAGCTATTACGGGACGAGATACTTTGACCTCACAGTTACAAAAAGAACTTAAGAAAGCTAGTAAAAGCAGCAAAACTTCCTCAAAAACTAAATCAACTTCCAAGAAAAGCAAGAAATAATTGATACTCACAAATTCCTGTCTTTGAACGTTTCAAGGGCAGGTTTTTTTGTTGCGCTATAATATTCCGTAAATTAATCCGGGAGATGAAAATTTTACATGAAATTTCTGCTTGGCCTATTAATATTCTTATCGTCAATCGCGCTTTGTTCTGTGCTTCATATTGCCAGCAACGTTTTTATCCCTCTCGTAATTGCATGGTTCATTCTTCAAATTCTCCGGCCCGTAGTCGTAATAGGCAAAACGTTGAAATTAAATGTGTGGCTCAATGTCGTTCTCGTCTTCGGAATATTAACTTGCGTCGGCCTCGTTGGTTTCAAGTTCATAGCAGCACAAGTTGTTGAGTTCGGCACAGTATATAATCTCTACTCCGATAAATTAATTGAATGGTTCGCAAATTTAATGCAGGCTCTTAGCGTTCCTCCTGAAACCGTAAAAAATTTTGATTGGTTCGGAATACTTCGTGATAACGCTAGAAATATTTCTGCCCTTATAATTGCTCTCTCAAGCAAATTCGTAATGACGTTCGTATTCTTGATGTTCATGCTTGTTGAGGCTCCGTATCTTGATGACAAAGTTGACAAGGCCTTCGGGAAAAATGCAACGCGCGTAAAAAAAATCCTCAATACAATTTCTGAGGAGGTAAGTCGATATTTAGGGACTCTTGCACTTATAAGTCTTGCTACGGGTATATGTGCGTGGCTTGTGCTTGAAATTTTGCAGGTGAAACTGGCGGCAGGCTGGGGCGTTCTTACGTTCTTGCTTAACTTCATTCCCACGGTTGGATCTATAATCGCTACTATTCCTCCGGTCGTTATGGCTATAATACAATTTTCCCCGGGCTTGTTCACTCCGTTTCTTGTGCTTGTGTTATTGACGGCTATTCAAGTTTCCATAGGCAATATAATCACACCTAAAGTCATGGGCGATCAGTTGGGCGTGAGTCCTGTTGTGATTTTGTTGTCGCTATTGTTATGGGGAATGATTTGGGGAATACCTGGCGCGTTGTTATCAACTCCTATAATCTCAATCATAAAGATCGTGTGCGAAAACATTCCGGCCCTTCATTCTGTTGCGATATTAATTGGGAGCGGCGAATCTGTGAGGAAGTTACCGGCTCAAGAAACTCAAAAAGTTGACGTCATAGAAAAAGTTAAGACTACAATTGCAGGAGCAGCCAAAAAAGTTCACAAGGGAAAGAAAAATAAATAGACTTGACGAATCACAAAACACTCACTAAAATATCTCACGGATTTAAGGCGGTATAGCCAAGTGGTAAGGCAGAGGACTGCAAATCCTTTACCCCCAGTTCGAGTCTGGGTGCCGCCTCCATTCTTTCAAGAACTCCCCATTAGAATACGCACTGTACAAGAAACATATACAAAGCCGTCCCGGCGATTATGCTAAGCAACGTGTTACGCCTCCATACATGCAAGAGAATCACTACGAGGCATGATAAAGCTTCAGGGACTCCGTGTGAACCAGTGAGAATGTTTACTTCCTTCAAGCAATAAATCACAAGCATAGCCATAACAGAATACGGCAACACCCGGCCAAGATACATAATGAACTCCGGACGATTTTTCCCGAACGCTATAAACGGCAAGAAGCGCAACAAAATTGTAATCGCCCCGGAAATTAGAACGATATAGCCCGCGTGAACGTCAAACATTTTTATCAAGTCGCCCCCTTAACGCAAATAAAGCCGCCGTGATTAGAATCATTGAAGGGATTAAGAAATTTTCAGCCCCGAAGACTATCAAGCACAACACGCTCGCAGCAAAGCCAGTTAAAGCCGGAACATGATTGCTTGAGTTTAGCCACTGATCTACGCATATAGTTACAAATAACGCCGTCAAAGCAAAGTCTATCCCCTCTGAATTAAACGGTAGCACTTGGCCCAACAACGCGCCTATTACTCCGCCAGTAATCCAATATAAATGATCCAGCAACGATACCAATAAACAATAATCAGCGTCATCAGATTCACATACTAGTGAGTAAGTCTCGTCGGTCAAAGCGTAGATAGCATAAAATTTTTTGAGGCCGTGAAATTTTTCGTAGCGTTCAATCATCGTTAAGCCGTAGAATAAATGCCGAGCACTCACCATCAAAGCAGTTAAAGCCGTCGTGCCTAGTGTTGCCCCCGCGAATAAATCTATGTCAACAAATTGCATCGTCCCGGAATAAATCATTAAGCCCATCGCAGCAGCCCATAACGCATTGTAGCCTTTAGTGCTGAGAAGGATTCCGAATCCAATTCCCAGCACCATATAGCCTGTCATTACGGGTATAGTATCTCGCAAAGCACGAGTCATTACACTTGAAGTTCGCATGTTAATTCTTCGTCTTTGAGATTTACGTTAATAGTTGAAGTTCCATCAGGAATTTTTCCCGATAACATAAAGTCCGCGAGTTTGTCCTCAAGCATTGATTGTATAGCGCGCCTTAATGGCCTGGCCCCGTATTTCGGTTTGAAGCCCTTCTCAAGAATCTTTTCCTTAACGTCAGCAGCAACATCAATTTTTACACCCTTAGTGTCGAGTCTCGTCGATAAATCATCAAGCATAGTGTCAATGATCTTCAACAAGTTTTCACGCGACAACGGTTTGAACACTGCCATCTCGTCAATACGATTAAGAAATTCCGGCCTGAAGAGTCTGTTAGCTTCCTCAAGAATTATATTCTTAGTTCGATCCCAATCTCGCTGGCTCTGACTCTCCGCGCTCATTCCAAAACCTAAAGAGTTACCCTGCTGTGCTTCCTTTGCGCCTACGTTGCTAGTCATAATGATGACCGTGTTGCGAAAGTCAACTTTGTGGCCTTGACCGTCAGTTAATTTCCCATCGTCAAGAACTTGTAAGAGTATGTTGAAGATTTCCGGGTGAGCCTTCTCGATCTCATCGAACAATATAACGCTATAGGGCTTACGTCGTACCATTTCGGTGAGTTTTCCGCCGCTCTCATGACCAACATAGCCGGGAGGTGCGCCTACGAGTTTTGAGACTTCGTGACGTTCCATAAATTCGCTCATGTCGATTCTAATCATTGCGTCATCACGTCCAAACAAGAATCTAGCTAAGCATCTTGCTAACTCCGTCTTGCCTACGCCGGTTGGCCCCATGAACAAGAAACTCCCTATAGGTCGTCGTGGATCTCGTAAACCTGTTCGCGCTCGCCTAATTGCTCTTGCAACTGCACTGACTGCTTCATCTTGGCCGATTAAACGCTTTGAAATTTCCTCTTCCATTTTGAGTAATCGTGTAGTCTCTGCTTCGGTCAACTGTTTCACGGGGATTCCAGTTTGGTCAGCTATAACCGTCGCAATATCTTCGGCAGTAATTGTTGATTTAATGTTCTTGCGTTCGTTGTTCCAGTTCTTGATGGTTTCGTCAAGCTCGTCAGAAATTTTGCGTTCCTTGTCGCGTAATTCCGTAGCAAATTCGTACTTCTCAGCTAAAACCGCGTCTTCCTTCAGTCTCTTAACTTCGTCAAGTTTATTCTGGATCTCCTTGATATATTCCGGTGGTTCATAAGATAAAAGCCTGCTGCGTGCTCCGGCCTCGTCGATTAAATCAATGCCCTTATCCGGTAAATATCTATCCTGAATGTAACGTGAAGAAAGTTTTGCGGCCGCGTCAATTGCCTCTTCTGTGAAGACAACGTTGTGATGAGCTTCGTATCTATCCTTGAGCCCCTTGAGGATCAACACTGAATCATCAACACTAGGTTCATCAACTTGTACGGGCTGAAAACGTCTCTCTAATGCGGAATCTTTCTCAACGTATTTGCGGTATTCGTCCTGTGTGGTTGCGCCGATTAACTGGAAAGCCCCTCGCGATAATTCAGGTTTCAAAATATTTGCTGCGTCAGTTGAGCCTTCTGCATTCCCCGCGCCAATTATCGTGTGAACTTCATCAACGAATAAAATCACGTCGCCTTTACTGTCTGTGAGTTCCTTGACAACTCTGCGGAGTCTCTCTTCAAATTCGCCCCTGTATTTCGTGCCTGCTACAAGAGTCCCCATGTTAAGCTGAACTATTCTCTTCTCGCGTAAAGGGTCCGGGACAATCCCTGAAGCTATCTGTGAGGCCAAGCCTTCTACCACAGCAGTTTTCCCCACGCCAGGATCGCCAATCAATACGGGGTTGCTTTTAGTTCGTCGACACAAAACTTGCATGACTCGTTTGATTTCTTTCTCGCGTCCTATAACTGGATCAAGCTCACCATTTCTCGCGCGCTCGGTCAAATCTATTCCCAAAGTATCAAGCGTAGGAGTCTTAATTTTGACTTTGCGTTTTGCGTTCTTGTCTGTGTTAGCAGACGCTGAAATTTTTCGCCCGGTGTTGTTGCTGAGAATCTCGTTCACTTGTTTCAGGATCGTCAGCGGAGTCAATCCCATAGCCTTAAACTGTTGCACAACGAGACTCGAGTCGTCGGCCAATATGCCCAGCAAAATATGTTCTGTGTCAACGTAATTCACGCCCATTTTACGAGCCTCAGCCATAGCTAAATCCAAAGCCTTCTTCATTCGCGGACTCAATGGCAGGTCAACAGGTTTAGCCAAAATATCTTGAGAGTTACCGATTAAATCTCTAATGTGTGCGGAAAAGTGATCCGGCTCAACTCCCAACTCAACGAGAGCTTGACAAGCAACACCGCCGCCCTCCTGCAATAATCCCAGCAATAAGTGTTCAGGTTCTACCATTGTGTGCCCCATGTTGATAGCTTCCTGATGAGCTAGCTGTATAACTCGTTTACCCCTATCTGTATAAAATTGCCACATTAATATTCTTCCTCACTCTCCGTAATCATAAGTCCTCCTAACATTTTTTTGAGAATTTCAGCGTAAATTTTTTCCCTGTGAGTTCTTACCGGCCCATAAACATTTCTTAACGCAATGTCAATTAATAATCGTTCTCGCGAAGTTATAAGCTCACGCTCCTGCAAAGCCTCCAGTAATCTCTCCGCCGATCTTAAAGTTATTTCATTGCCTATTAAATCCCTAATATGTTTGCTCTTGTCCTGTGGTGTCTCAAGACTTACTTTAAGGATTTTGATGTAACCGTATTCACCTCGCCGGCTCTCGATCAAATAACCTTGTTCAGGAGAAAATCTGCTGCGTAAGACGTAATTAATTTGACTCGGAACGCATTCAAACATTTCAGCAAGTTCTTTACGTCTAAGACTCACAAAGTTCTCGTCCTCCCCTTCCTGTAAACGTCCTAAGATATATCGTTCAATGTCCTCTGATAAATTTTGCAAGTTTCTTCATCTCCTTGGCTTGTGAATTATATTTGTTAGGTCAAGGATAATCAATAGCGTAAATTTAGGATAAATCACCGCGTCACAAAGCTGTGAATCTATTTTAAAAACTTTCCGCGTAACACGTTGCTATATCAAAAACGAGGTCATGATTTTGTAGTTGAAAATGTAGTTGAAAAAATCACGAATAAACATAGATTGAATTTGTAGGAAAATTATGTACGGATTATAGCATAATCATGAACTTGTGATATATTCTTACGAAAATTCATATAAGGAGTATGAAAATTTTTGAGCGATTTAGATTTGGTGAACAACGTTTTGGAGATTAAGAAGTTTCCTGACCCTGTGTTGAAGAAAGTTTCACAGCCTGTTGAAGTTTTTGATGACGAGCTTGCAAAATTCGTGAAGGATTTATTCTCTGCTATGAGAGTTCATGACGGAGTGGGCTTGGCGGCTCCTCAAGTCGGGGTGCTGAAGAAGATTGCTGTTGTTGAGTACGAGGACAAAAGCTACGTGCTGATTAATCCCAAAGTCATTGACCAGAAGGGACTACAGGAGGGCGAAGAAGGCTGTTTGAGTTTTCCTGGAATATATGCTCATGTTACGCGGCCGCAATGGGTCAAGATCGAAGCACAGGACGAGAAGGGCGAAACTCACACCTACGAAGCTGAAGGCTATACCGCGCGAGCATTCCTTCACGAAATGGATCATTTGTCGGGAAAATTATTCATTGATTACTTATCAAACCTCAAACGCAACGCCATAAAAGCTAAAGTCAAGAAGAACACCGGAGGACATTTTTAACGTGAACGCTCTGAAATTTTGGTTCATAGGTACGGGACAATTCGCGGCACTCTGCCTTGAGAAGCTCGTTGCTAATCACGGCTTAAACTTTGAGAGAATCATTACCGGCCTTCCGACTCGTTCTGGACGCAACAACAAGGAGAATCCATCACACGTTGAACTCAAAGCTAACGAACTTGGCCTAACTGTAACACGTACGGGAAAATTAAACGATAACGCGGAATTACTTGACGCTCTTGCAACGAATACACCGGATATAATTTTCGTGATTGACTTTGGACAAATAATTAAGCCTCCGTTTCTTGATGCAATGTGCTTGAATATTCACCCGTCCTTGTTGCCAAAATACAGGGGGGCTGCTCCTATACAACGTGCCTTGCTTAATGGCGAGAGCGTTACGGGCGTGAGCGTCTTCAGACTCGTGAAAGCTATGGACGCGGGAGAAATTTTGGCGCATGAAAAATTTGTTGTACCTGAAAATTATTCGGCCTCGGATTTATATATTACGCTTGCTGAAATTGGCTGTAGCATCACGGCTGAAGCTCTTGAAAAATTCCCTGACCTAAAATTTACACCACAAGATGATTCACAAGCTAGTTATGCCGATAAATTGAATAAGAATGAATTTGAACTCTCTCAATCAATGACCGCGAAAAAATTCTGTGCCACAGTGAGAGCGCTGGATATGTCAGGCGGAGCGTATATTGTTCTTGACGGTAAACGCGTGAAAATTTGGCGAGCATGTTTGAGTTCGGGAGATAATAAGAATCCTGAATTAGCGTGTAGTGATTCGAACGTTGAGCTTCTGGAAGTTCAAAGTGAGGGCAAGAAACGTACTACAGGCCAAGAATGGGCGAGGGGATTGCGAAATAATAGCTTTATGTAAAGTTTAGAGTTATGCGCTATAATTATCCAAGATTATTCATTCATAACAATGTAGGAAAGGGCAGGTGTGTTTATGCCGGGAGAGAAAAATTTAGCAGGTCAGATAGTTTCAGACTTATCACAGATTGAAGAGGTCTGTGTGAATGAGCGTAGACTCTTTGACGGGAAAATATTAAATCTACGTTGTGATGAAGTTCGTACACCTTCGGGGCGAATTGCTACACGTGAAGTCGTTGAACATAAGGCGGCTGTAGGCATGCTTGCAGTTACAGACCATAAGAGCGTGTTGCTTGTCAGACAATTTCGTTACGCCGTTCATGAAGCTACGTTGGAAGTATGCGCAGGCTTGATTGAACCCGGTGAAGACCCCGCACAGTCAGCTGAACGAGAAATGCAGGAAGAATTGAACGTGAAGGCCAAAAGCTTATATCAAATTGGGGAATTTTACGCGTCCCCAGGATTTTGCACGGAGAAATTTTTTCTGTTTTTAGCTGAAGGGCTTGAAAGTTCATCATTACCACAAGATGAAGATGAAAATGTTTCGGTTGTAGAAGTGAAATTTGCTGATATACCGGTCATGATTAGAGAAGGGAAAATACGAGACTCGAAGACGTTTGCAGCTCTTTCGTGGCTTATGGCTAAGGAGGCGATCGCCCCCTGATAAATATTGCTGTAGAAGCGTCAATGTAGTGTTCAAAAATTTTTATTACGGAGGAGAGTATTTATTACATGTTAAACAATTTTAAGATTACCGGGAAATTAACAATAGGATTCGGAATAGTGTTGGCCCTTTTCGGGGTAGCAGTGTTCTTCTCATGGCAGAGCATTTCGGCGGTTCAGTCGGACGTTCAGTATTTGCAGTTGGTCGTTGATAACACGGTCAAGATCGCTGTAGACCTCACGAATGATATTAGCTTCATCAGAGCAGGAGTCAGGGACTTGAAGTTCTCTGAAAGCGATGAGGACATTGAAAAAATACAGGGCTATCTGACTCAGCTAAGGACAGACCTTGAGCGCGGCAAACATATGTACACACAAAACCCGACACTTTCAAGTCTTTCAAGCTTGGCAGAAATGGAAAATTTGATCCGTAACATAGAGTCAACTTTCTCCAAAGCCCAGCAGATGATACGTACAAAACGTACCGTTTCGGCTACACTTGTGCAGGAAATTGACAAGATGATCGCACTCCTTGAAAGCGTAATCGATATGCAGTACAAGATCACGTTAGACAACATCAAGACCAACCTTGAAGGCCAAGATTTCACGACGGACATCAACCGCATAAGGCTCGTTGAAGATTTACGCACTCAGTTTGCTATCACAGCTAGAAACTATGCAATAGCAATGTGGTATAGAGACGCGAAGATGATGAACGACATTGTTCAGCAGTTAGTCAACGGTGAGAATCAGTACAATAGATTTTACGAGGGCTCAAGATTCAAGGAAGTTAAGGACCTCATGAACGCAGGCCGCGGAACTTTCACAACTCTTAAAAACGGTTTCAATGATGTTCTTAATTCATTCACCCAGACAGAACCGGCATTTGCTGCACTTCTTGCTGATGGCATTAACCTCGTAAACATTGCCAACAAGATCACGGACGCTGGAACGCAGAGAATCGTAGACCTTTCACAAGGCGCACATGATTCACTTGGCAGCACAATGACGCTTGTACTTTCACTCGCAGGTGTTGCAATAGTTATCGGCATCGGCATAGCGTTATACATCGCGAAATCAATTTCCAAGCCTTTAGCTAGAGTCGTTGAACTTTGCGGAAACGCAAGCAACGGCGATATGTCAATCATTCGTGAAGACTTCCAGTATGAAGGCAAAGACGAACTCGGCGAGCTTGGCGACGCTCTTTCAGATATGTTCTACTCACTTAGCTCGGCAATCTCTGACATTCGCGGACTTGCAATTCAGAGCCATGAGACTTCAGCCCGCATGAAAGAGGACGCCACAAAGAACACAGAGTACGCAAACAATGTACGTTCAAACGTTGCAAACGTCGTTAAGTTAATGGAAGGCAACTCGTCATCATTGCAGGAATCCAACGCCGGTACAGAGGAAATGTCAGCCGCATCAATGACCAGTGCACAAGCTGCTACGGACTGCGCCGAATTTATCTCCAACATGACAACAGTTACGGCTAAGGCAGTTGATACGGTTAAAGAGGCAATCGCAAATATCGTTGTACTTCAGAGAAAGACGAAAGAGAGCGGAATAAAACTTCAGGAACTCGTCGAGAACTCCAACAAGATCAGCGAATTTATCGGAGACATTACATCAATCGCCGACCAGACGAACTTATTAGCCCTTAACGCCGCTATCGAAGCTGCAAGAGCTGGTGAAGCCGGACGAGGATTCGCAGTTGTTGCCGAATCAGTACGTAAACTCGCAGAAGAATCAAGCAGAGCCGCCGAAAACGTTAGAGGCTTAATCGAGACATTACAGACAAGCGTCAGAGAGACAAAGACCTCAAGCGATGAAACAGCAGTCTTACTTGACGAGACAACAGAGAAAGCCAACGGAGCGCAGGATTCACTTGCTGAAGCAATCGGCCAGATCGACAAAGCTAACGACCGTATCCAGAACATCGCAGCAGTTGCTCAGGAGCAGGCAGCCTCAAGCCGTGAAATCGCAGCCGGTATTGACAACGTAACGAAGGCAACCACCGAAATTCTTGAGAATCTTGAGAGCATCAAGAACGACATGGACGAAACCGCGCTTATCGCAGAACGTGCCGCAGATGGTGCAGTTGAGCAGACCGGACTTGTTGAGAGCATCACCGAGTCACTTTCACAGTTCAAGATCGAACATGAAGGCGCAACAAAGGGTAATGCACGTAAAGCACTTCCGGCAAAGTCAGCAAAGAAGAAATAATTACGTAAGCTCATAATTAAAGAGGCTCCCTGTTAATTCAGAGAGTCTCTTTTTTGTTGGGGGTTAGATCCTCCCGCAAAATTCTTCCATTTTGTCCATAGACTTCATTAAATCCTCCATAGACAAAGTACAAGCGATCCTAACATAGCCTTCACCGCTTTCACCGAACGCACTACCCGGCAACACTGCTACATGAGCTTCATTGAGTAACTGCCACGTAAATTCTTCGCTGGTTAATCCTGTGCCTGAAATATTCGGGAATAAATAAAACGCTCCTTCAGCATCAGCACATTTCACGCCCTTCATCTGGTTTAATCTTGAGGCTACGGCTTTCATACGTTCACCAAAAATTTTTGCGCGAGCCTTAACTTTTTCGTCCTGAGTGTTCATAGCGTAGGCGGCGGCTTTTTGCGAAAGAGTGTTGACTCCGTAAGTCTGGAACGATGACAACACGCACATTGTATTAATTACGTTTTGTGGCGCGAATAAATATCCAATTCTCCAACCCGTCATGCAATGACTCTTTGAGACTCCGGCGGCCAGTAAAGTTCTCTCACGCATTCCAGGAATATTAGCAAAGCAAACATGATCATTACCCGTAAAATTCATTGACTCGTAAATTTCATCGCTTAACACGAATAAATCTCGCTCTTCAACAAATTCTGCGATCTCCTCAAGCTGTTCACGAGTAGCGACTCTGCCTGAAGGGTTGCCGGGATAATTGAGAATAATTGCGCGGGTTCGTGGGGTAGCTGCGGCTCGTAAATCCTCAATCGTTGGAGCAAAATTATTTTCCTCACGAGTTTTTATTCCTACAGGGACTCCGCCGTTGCCTCGTATCTGTGCTTCATAAGGCGTAAAATATGGCTCAATCAACATGACTTCATCGCCGGGGTTAAGTAACGCTCCGAACGCAAGCCAAGGAATATGCAAGCCTCCTACTGAAATATAAACGTTATCGGGGGAAGATTTATAGCCGTGATGACGTTCCCAATATGCACAAGCCGCTTCACGAGTTTCGAGAAAACCTTGTAACGGTGGATAATGTGTGAAGCCGTCCTTAGCAGCTTTTGCGCCTGCTTCAACTATGTCGGGTTCTGTAACGAAATCCGGCTCACCTATGCTCAAATTCAACACGTCCTGCATTTTGTCAATCGCCTGAAAGACTCTGACCATGCCCGAAGGTTTCTGCACGCTGAATTTCTTTGCGAGTTCCATATACAATCACAACTCCTTGCGAGAATTTGTTGAGAAGTATAGCAGAATCGCATTTATAATCTTGTAATTTTCACTAAGGAGAAATTTTCATGAAACTTCCAAAAGGTGTTCGTCCCGCTTTCTGGTTGAGTCTTGAATAAGCATAATAAAATCCCTCTGTCATAACGGCAGGGGGATTCGTTGTGAGTTAATAACTACTTTCCGGCCAAGTATTCGTTCATGCTAGCAGCTGCTCTGCGTCCCTCGCCCATTGCAAGAATGACCGTTGCAGCACCAAGAACTATATCGCCGCCCGCCCATACACGAGGAATATTTGTCTTCTGATTCTCGTCAACGATGATATTTCCGCGCTTGTTTACTTCAAGGTCAGGGGTTGTCTGTTTCATCAACGGGTTGGACTCATTGCCAAGTGCTATAACTGCTGCGTCAATGTCAAGAACGTGTTCGGTTCCAGGTATTGCCACTGGCTTGCGTCTTCCTGAAGCGTCCGGCTCACCAAGTTCGTAATTCAATAATTCTACGCCGATTAACTTGCCTTTCTCGTCCCCGATGAATTTCGTAGGGTTCTCAAGGAAATGGAAGTCAACGCCCTCTTCAAAAGCGTGTGCAACTTCTTCGATTCTTGCGGGCATTTCGGCACGTGTTCTACGATAGACGCAGTAAACTTTTTCGGCACCGAGTCTTAAAGCAGTTCTCGCACCGTCCATAGCAACGTTACCGCCACCAAATACAGCGACTCTCTTGGCCTCGTACAAAGGTGTATCAGCGTGTTCACGGTCATAAGCCTTCATCAAGTTTGAACGTGTCAAGTATTCGTTAGCACTGAAGACTCCGATCAAGTTCTCGCCTTCGATCCCCAAGAATTTCGGGAGACCTGCTCCTGTTCCGATGAATGCTGCGTCATAGCCGCCCTCGTCGAGTAATTGATCAAGTGTTGCTGTACGTCCAACAAGGAAGCTAGTCTTGAACTCAACGCCCATTTTCTTGAGGTTCTCAACTTCTTTGGCCACGATCTCTTTCGGAAGTCTGAACTCCGGGATTCCGTAAACCATAACACCGCCGGTCTTCTGGAAAGCCTCAAATACTGTTACGCTATGTCCAGCTCTACGAATATCAGCAGCAACCGTTAAGCCAGCAGGGCCTGATCCAATTACAGCGACTTTCTTGCCAGTATCAGGAGCAGGAGTCGGGACAGTGATTTTGTTGTTGGCTCTTTCCCAGTCAGCTACGTAACGTTCAAGTCTTCCAATTGCTACAGCTTTCTCCGGGGCCTTCATCATTTTACCGACGGTGCAGAAGCTCTGGCATTGTTTCTCTTGCGGGCAAACGCGTCCACAAATTGCGGGTAATAAGTTAGTTGTCTTGATTGTATCGACAGCACCTTTGAAATCACCCTTCTGAATATGAGCGATAAATTCCGGAATTGGCACACCGACCGGGCAACCCTTTTTGCAAGGAGCAGCACCACACTGAATGCAGCGTTCGGCCTCAACTCTTGCTTGAGTTTCTGTGTATCCAAGCGCAACTTCCGACATGTTGTGAGCACGAACCAGAGGATCCTGTGAGGGCATTTCCTGCGGAGGGATTGCGGATCTATCCTTGGGCGTTAATTTTTTGCCTTCAATATCTTTCCAGAGTTTCGCGGCTTCTTCCTGTAACATTTCTGTAGTTTTGTGTTCACTCATGATTAAGCACCAACCTTTCCAGCGTCAAGTCCAATGCGGCACTTGTGATCAGCTTCACGCTCTTTGTCTTTGAAGGCCGTCATTCTCTGCATCATGTTATCGAAGTCAACTTCATAGCCGTTAAATTCTGGGCCATCAACGCATACGAATTTTGTCTGATCTCCGACTTTGACTCGGCAGCAGCCGCACATACCTGTACCGTCGATCATGATAGTGTTGAGTGAAGTTGTGATAGGTACACCGAACGGGCGAGCAGCAGCCACGCAGAACTTCATCATGATAGCCGGGCCGATTGATACGATCTCGCTGACCTTCTCTTTCTCGCAAAGCTCTGTCAATGGGACTGTAACGACTGCTTTACGGCCATAACTTCCATCATCAGTTACAACGATTAACTCGTCGCTGGCTTTTCTCATTTCGTCCTCAAAGAACAATAACTCTTTTGTACGTGCGCCAATGATCGTTACGACTTTGTTCCCGATAGCGTGATTAGCCTGAACGATTGGGTGTAACGGAGCTATACCGATTCCGCCGCCTACACAAACGACAATGCCATCTTTCTTTTCAATGTGCGTGGGTTTGCCAAGAGGCCCGACGAGTACAGGAACGTTATCGCCCTCGTTGAAAGTGGCTGAAAATCTGCGTGTAGTTGCTCCGACTGTCTGGAACACTATAGCGATCCAACCTTCTTCGGCATTAGCGTCAGCGATTGTCAACGGGATTCTCTCGCCATAATCATCATCGATCTGGAAGATAATAAATTGTCCTGCTTTACGGTTACGTGCGATTTCTGGAGCTTCAACTTTGTAGTAAAAAACGCTCTGGTCTCTCTCCTTATCATAAGAAAGCTGGCGTTTCTCGAGTATCTTATGCAAAAGCTATTCCCCCTCGTTAAATTTAATTCAAGTTTTTCTGTAAAAAACTGTAGAATCATAAGCCAAAATCTGAATTATGACAAGAATTTTACGATAAGAAATTTACGTAATGAAAAGTTTGCAGGATTTATGACGTTAACGAAAAAATGGTGGAGGCGAGGAGAATCGAACTCCCGTCCGACGTGGGCCAATCGTGATGGCGCTACAGGCTTATTCTCTGATTATTGTCGTCAAGTTCAGAGCAGAGACACCCTTTACCCTTCCAAGATTCTTATCAACTATCACCACGCTAGAATCGTTGCATGGTGGGGAGCTGCTTTTCATAACACCTCCGGCGAACCAGCAGCGGTGTCCGTCCTTTGGCGTAGTGGCTAAATTATGCCGCTAATGCGAAATTATCTTCGACTTTTATTTTTTTGTCCGATAGTTTTACGGGTTGTTACAGACTTCCCCCGGCCTGCTCCTTCAGACCCTCCTCACGCCGTCGAAACCTAGCGCCCCCTTAATAAATTTCATTCGTCCATTTTGCCTCGAATAGCCCGACCAATATTTCTCTTTGCATCTCTGTCAGCTATTGCGTCGCGTTTATCGTGAGTTGTCTTTCCCTTCGCTAAACCTAGTTCGACTTTTGCGCGTCTTCCGTCCTTAATATACACACTCAACGGCACAAGTGTTAAACCTTTTTCGCGAATCTTGTTTCTTAATCTTATAAGCTCACGTTTATGCACTAGTAGCTTTCGGTCGCGTTCAGGATCATATTTAATATATGTACTCTTTTCGTATGGCGATACATGAACTCCGAACAACCACAGCTCGCCGTTCTCAATTGATGCGTACGAGTCCTTTAAGTTCAAGTTGCCTGCTCTTATGCTCTTAATCTCCGTGCCCGTCAAAACTATTCCACACTCAAAAGATTCGAGAATAAAATAATCGTGTCTGGCCTTTCGATTTTGAGCTACTGTTTTATCATTATTGTTGCCATTCGATTTAGACATGCCTTGAAATTTAGCACGAATCAAATTATTTTGCAAGATTACGTGTAGAGTATAATTGATTTTTGTTGAATTAACGAATGAGAGCTGAAATAAATGAACACCGATAAAATACCACCAAACATAAAGATTACACCATGGCTTGAACAATATAAGCGCTTCAAAGAAGAGTATCCCGACTGCTTAATGATGTTCAGAATGGGAGATTTTTACGAAATGTTTTTTGACGACGCACGAAAGGCCTCCAACATTTTAGATATAGCGTTGACCGCACGTGACCAAGACAAGAAAATCCCTATGGCCGGAATACCTCATCATGCGCTCAACATGTATCTTGGCCGATTAATCAAAGCAGGCTATAGAGTCGCTATATGTGAACAGGTTGGCGAGGTCTCTTCCAAGAAAAATGCGATCGTTGAGAGAAAAGTTGTACGGGTCGTAACGCCGGGGACTTATGTTCCTGAAGACGTTGCGGGAGAATCTGCTCACCTTGCTGCTGTGTGGCCAATGAAAAATTTTATAGCTATGGCTTTGTTATCAGTGAACACTGGTACGCTTGAGGCCGGGACTTTAAGCGAACGTGATGCGGCTGGAATATTAACGTCGTTTGCGCCTGGAGAAGTGCTGTATCCTTCACACACAAAGAACATACCCGAATTTTTGCGCGAATATAATTTGCGTGAAGTCTCAATAGAAACTTTCAAGATTGATAACGCTGCTGGTAAACTCAAAAACTTACTAAAGAGCTTCAAGTTAGCTGGCTTTGGAATAAATGATAACGATCCTTGCGTGGGAAGTGCTTGGGCCGCGTTGAATTATTTATCAGCAACACAATTTAGCTCACTGAATGAAGTGTTAAAAATTTCGCCATTGCTTGTAAAGAATCGTATGAGTCTTGACTCTGCCGCACAAAAAAATTTAGAGCTTATACCGGAAACTTCAGGCGATAGTGTCTCATTGTTAAGCTGCCTTGATCGTTGTAGAACTCCTATGGGGCACAGAGTTATTCGTGAATGGATATTACGGCCATTAATGGATCTCAAGGCTATAAAGCGTCGACAGGAAGCTATACGCGTACTTGTTGAGGAGAGCGAAAAATCTGCGGGCTTGTCGGACTTGTTGGCGGGCACTAGAGACGTTGAGCGGGCTCTATCGAGAATTTCATTACGCACAAATAATCCCATGGATCTAGGAATGATTCGTGATACGTTGAGATTGATTCCTGACATCAAAAATTTTACTCCCATAGCACAAAACTCTTCCCCCGTTGACGAAATGATTAACATGCTCCCGGACTTAACTGACTTAAGCAAATATCTTGAGGACGCATTAGAGGAGAAGTTGCCAAGAATTTTGGGAGACGGCCAGGTTATTCGCTCAACGTTCAATGAGGATTTAGCAAGGTGGAGAGATTTATCAACACGCGGCGAAGAGTGGCTCACACAATATCTTGAGAAGGAACGGCAGGCAACACAAACTCCCAAGTTAAAGACAGGTTACACTAGCGCATTTGGATATTACCTTGAGGCAGGCAAGAACGGTTTAATCGTACAGCCGGAATATTTTAAGCCCACGCAGACTCTTGTAAACGCGCAACGCTATATCACTCCGGAGCTCAAAAACTTTGAGGCACGAATGAAAAACAGCGAAGCAGAAATTTTGCGTATCGAGAGCTCTTTATATCAGGAAGTTACGGCCAAGGTAATGGAACATAGCGAACATTTGCAATTAACCGGGAGGCTATTAGGCTTGCTAGATTGTATATCGTCATATGCAGGAATTGCACGGGAGAGAAATTATATTTGTCCTGTCGTTGATGATTCTGACGTGATAGAGATCAAAGGAGGCCGCCACCCTGTAATCGAGAATGAACTACGTGATTCAAGCTTTGTGCCAAACGACGTAACTTTGAGTAGGGAAGGACGCGTGATAATTCTAACTGGCCCTAACATGGCTGGTAAATCGACGTGGCTGCGAATGACCGCTTTATTATCAATCATGGCTCAAGCCGGCTTATGGATACCCGCGGAGAGTGCACGCCTCGGAATCGTTGACAGGGTTTTCACTAGAATAGGCGCGCGTGATGATCTCGTTAGGGGTAGCAGTACTTTCATGGTGGAAATGTTGGAGACGGCCAATATACTAAACAACGTAACGGACAAAAGCCTGATAATTCTTGATGAAGTTGGACGAGGCACAGCAACTTGGGACGGAATGAGCATAGCTTGGGCAGTGCTTGAATATTTACAGGGTGCTTCAAAAGCCAAAGTTTTATTTGCTACACACTATCATGAATTAACATGCCTTGAAGAGAGATTAGAGGGCGTGAAAAATTTCAGCATAGCCGTAAGCGAAAGCAACGACGGAATATTATTCCTACATCAGGTTAAAGAAGGTCCGGCGGATAGATCTTATGGGATTGAAGTCGCGAGGTTGGCTGGACTTCCTGACGTAGTATTAAGGCGAGCGTTTGAACTCATGAAAATTTTCGAGAAGGAAGGCTCCCATAATATCGACACGAAAAAAATCTCTGCGCCGTTGCCACAAATTGCACTTAAGAGACAAATTATGTTATTCTCCCCGGAAAAAGATGGAATTATTGAAGAGTTAGCTAGCCTTGATATTGATAATATGACTCCGCGACAGGCACTGAAAGTTTTATACAAGTTACACGATAAGAGTAAGGAGGCGTTATAAATGATTGACACTTTGTTAGCTTATATTCCGTATACTATTGCAGCAATTTTCACGCCTGGCCCGAATAATATCATGGTGTTTTATGCTGTGAGCACAGCTGGCTGGAAAAAAGGCTGTGAGGTTGCCTTGGGGATATTCGCGGGATTTTCGATCTTAATGCTTTTGGCTATATTGTTTTGTAATGAACTCTCGAAATATATTCCCGGCCTCATGAAGTATTTGAAATATGTCGGAGCAGCGTATATATTGTGGCTGGCCTATCACATTGCTACGAGTAAACCAAGCGAGTCGCAAAATGTATCAATAAATTTCCGAAGCGGTTTCATTCTTTCGATCTCAAATATAAAAGTCATTCTCAACTTCATAACTATTTTCACAGCCTTTATTATTCCGACGGGCGCAAGTTTTTGGGAAATGTTCATTCATGGAGGAGTCATTATATTTCTTGCTGCTGTCAGTTGGTTTTTATGGGGAACGGCTGGGGGATTGCTGCAGAGATTCTTAGCTCGCTACTACAGGCCATTCAATATAACTATGGGATTAATTTTAGTGTGGTGTGCAATTAGAATTATCAGGTAAAAAAATCCCTCCCACTTACACAAGCGAGAGGGTACTGTATCTTATCTCGGAGCGTTGACTATGAAGTCTCCGCTTTCAGCTGCAAACGTTGGTAAATTGATCATTATGTCCTTGCTGAAACATACATGTACGGTTTTCGTCACGGTCTTCTCGATTTCGCCGTCCTCGTTAAAAACTTCTGCCTTAATCTCAAATTTTGGGCCAACAACTTTTTTAACGTCACGTTCTCTCGTCATTATTTCAACAGGTTCGCCGCCATTAATGCTAACGTTCACTTGCTCTAACGCTTTGAACTCGCCAAGAGTCTTGTTGTCAAGAAAAATCTGGTGCTCACGTCCGATATAGAACAGCCATATCCCAAGCAACACAAGCAAAGCTAACACAACAAGCCTTTGGAACCAACGCATAAGAAATTTCAAGAATGCTACAAACATTTACGCATTACCTCCTCTCAAACTGCGTCTGGCTGCCTCACGTTCACGATTACGTCTCCATGCATGAAGCACAAGAGCTATAGCGATAATCCCGTAAGACACAAAAACTCTGAAATACTCGCCGATTTGTGCCTCACCGATTAAATTTTTCCCCGCCATAGGTGCAACGATAAACATCAAATGGAACAATATAACTCCCACGAAAACGTTAGCTATACTTGCTTTTGATACGCTAGCTCCGCCGATTAATAACGCTGCTATTGAGAACATTCCCGCCTGGTCATGACTGTTGTAAGTGTTAAGCGTGCCCATGTTCTGTAGGTAAATTATTTGCCCGTAACAAGCTAACACTGTTGAAATAACTATAGCGATTATTCTCGTACGATTAACCGGGATACCAGCACTATAAGCGACGCCCTGATCTTGTCCCAATGCTCGCATATCTTGGCCAAGTTTCGTTTTCCTGAACCACATGATGAACAAGCAGAACAAGCCTATGATTAAGAACGTAGCTAACGGGATTCTGATTGAGCCTTCCAAGCACGGAATATTAAATAGCAAATACGTATTAGCGCCGTTGATATTCAAGAATTGTTTTGTTGCTTCTGTCCCGGAAATTACCGTTGGGATCAAGTTATCGAGTACTCCGCGAATCCCAAGCAAGCTCACAGCGTTACGAACTCCGTAGCCTCGCGATAAAAGCAAGTTAGGATTTGTGATAGGGATAACCCAGCCCATGAGATATAACACAACCATTTGATACACGCCGTTGATGAAGAAGCCAAGAATGTAACTCGTAACCATTTCACGGCCCTTAGCACGATTGAGAATATGTCCGCAGAAAATCCCAAGCACTACAGCTATAGGAGTACCGATTAAGCAAGCTAAAACCATTCCCGGAATTCCAACTATGCCCCAATCGCAGATTAACAATAAGCCTATTTGCCCGGCCATTGCTCCTAATACCATTCCGAAATTCAAGCCCATGCCTGCCATAATTGGAATCAACAGCGAGAGAATCAAGAAAGAGTTACGCCCAATACGAGTCAATAATTCCTGAATGAGATAGCTAGCAGAATAACCGCTCAACGGAATCGCAAACGCCGAGATCAGAATGAAGACTGCGGGCACTGCGTTATTAGCTATTAAGTCAAAGAGTTTACGAAACATTTTACGCACGCACCTTTCTTGTCAAAGCATAGAGAATCATTCCGTTACTCACTATCAATCTTATTACCTCGGACATATCTGTTTGGAAGACGCTATTAAACACTGAAGGAGTCATTGTCAGAATGCCTTGGAATAAAAATGTGCCTATGATTACATTCGTTATGCTGGCTTTGTTGACGCTAGCTCCTCCCAGCAATATCGAAGCAACCGCTGGCAATGCCATATAGAACGGCCCCATATAAAGCTGAATGAATCCGAAGCTCTGTTCGTAAACTATAATTCCTATTGCGCCGAGGATCGTTGACATAACGACGGAGATCGTACGCATTTTATCGACGTTGACACCTGAAGCGCGGGCAAATTCCGGATTAGAACCTACTGCGGTCATAGCTGTTCCCGTTTTCGTCCTCATGAACACCCACACTATAAACGCTACAGCAGCAAAGAAGATTAACATTCCAGTTGGAATCGTTAAGTGTTCGTTGACCTTGAAAGCTAACGAGTCATTCAGGATTCGCAGCCAGTAACCTTCAACGCTTATAGTAGTTCGCAAGCCTCGACCAGCATATCCCCATACCATTGTGGGGTGTTTATACGGGAGCAATAACCAAGCTATGCACATGAACGAAACTGACGAGAAACCAACGTACGTAGCTATCATCATTTCGTCGCCCTTGACTCGGTTCAGCAACTTACCATAAAGCCAACCTAACACAGCCGCTATAGGTACAGCGATAACGATTGCAGAAGCAAAGCCCAAAGCCTCGCGATAATTCGTAACAAATTCTTCAGTGAGCCATGTAATCTTGTACTGTGCTGCTAATTCAACGAGCTTGGCCATAATTTCTGTGTTGAGTTCGATTGATAACGTCGCGCCTAAAAGGCCAGCAATAATTCCAAGAGGCAGACCGAAATTCAATCCGCAGCCAGCCTGTACCATTGGGATCATCGCAAGAACCATCACGCCATTCATTCCGAATCTTACAAGCGTGTTGTTGAACGACGTGTAAATATTCACACCCACGAACGGAGCCGCAATGAATAACCCAAGCAGGAACAACGCAATTATGATTCTTGGCCAGCCAGCGTTCTTTATAAATCTTCCTATCATGCTATATTCTCACCTTCCTCATCATTTTCACTCTCCTGTTTAGTTTGCCCCATCATGAGCATTCCAAATTCTTCAGCAGGACGCGACGCAGGCAACACTCCGGCAATTTTTCCCTCGTCAACAATGGCAACACGATCACAAACTGAACGTAATTCTTCAAGCTCTGAACTCGTGATTATGATTGTCGTTCCGTTTTCCTTGTTGTAGTTCTTCAACGTATCAAGCACGAGAGCTTTTGCGCCAATGTCTATGCCTCTTGTAGGTTCGCAGATTAATAAAATATTCGGACGTAACACGAATGCTTTAGCAAGACAGACTTTTTGTTGGTTGCCTCCAGATAATTCGCCGGCCTTCTGTTTTACACTTGTGCATTTAATGCTGAGAGCGTCAATAAATTTTCGTGCCTCCTTGGCCATTGCTAACTCGTTTCTCATCTGGAATATATACGGGATTCCAAGCAAGAACCTTCCTTGAGTTTGCATAGCCGTGAATGTAATGTTCCAGTCTAAAGGCTCATCAAGTAACAAGCCCACGCCCCTACGATCTTCTGACACAAAAGCCATTTTTCTGCTCAAAGCTACACGAGGTTTATTGAGGGTCAATCTTTTTCCGAAGAGCCTAACTTTTCCGCCAGCAGGATAGAGTCCCATAATTCCGTTGGGGATTCCTAATTTACCGTGCCCGGCCAAGCCTCCTATGCCGAAAATCTCGCCCTTCTGAACTTCAAACGATACGTCCCTCACAGTTTCGCCCGGCATATCCACCCATAAATGTTCAACCTTGAGAGCGTATTTATTCTTCTTGCCTTTCTTTTTGGGCTTGGGGTTAAGAGTGTCATTGACGTCCTCAACTTCGACTGGCTGATCCGAAATTTCATGCGGCATTGAATCCTCTTTGCGTTCACTCTCACGACCAACCATTAATGACGCTATTTGACGAGTGTTTAATTCTTTGGCAGGCTGATTAGTGATGAGTCTTCCGTCACGCAAAATAACTATACGATCACAAAGTTCTGTAACCTCGCTCAACCTGTGAGATACGAATATAATCGCAATTCCAGACAATGCTAACTTTTTCAACGCAGCCAGCAAAATATCCGCTTCAGTTTCAGTCAAGACCGCTGTAGGCTCATCGAGAATCAATAAGCGCGTGTTCTTTCTGTCAATTTCTCTTGCGATCTCGATAAATTGCTTATAGCCGACGGGCATTTCACTGACGACCATATCTGGACTTATTGCTACTCCCAAAGTGTGAATAGCCTTGCTTGCTCTGTCATACATTGCATTACGGTCAAGCGTTGAGACTCTGTCGCTGAACACGTAACTCATCATTGAGCCATTGAGAACTTCACGGTTAAGCAAAATATTTTCCGTAGCTGTGAATCCGGAGATTAACGAGAACTCCTGATGCACCATTCCTATGCCAGCAGCAAGCGCATGAGAAGGTCGCGTGAAGTGTACAACTTTTCCATCCATTGAGATATTTCCTTCGTAGCCTCCGGTTGATTGAATGACTTCGACTCCGAACAAAATATTTAACAGCGTAGATTTTCCTGCTCCGTTCTCTCCTACAAGGCCGATAATTTCTCCTTCGTTGATCTCAAACGATATATCCGTCAAAACGCGGTTGCCATAATATTCTTTGCCTACGTGTTCGAGTGCGAGCAATGGATTGTTATTACTCAAGATAAAATCACCTCTTAACTATAGAAAAGGGGAATGCTTACATTAATTCGGCACTCCCCCATAATTGATTACGTTATTGAATTTGCTTTAACTCTTATTGAGCGGAGGGGGTCATGCGAATCAGGAAGTACTTTTCAGGGATTTCAACATCAGCGAGTCCAAGATAGCCTTTGCCTAATACGTAAGTATCCTGACGAAGAAGAACGAACTTTGTATTTCTCACGCCTGTGTTAGCGTCAGTGAAGTAGCTTGCGCCCCAATGTGCACCTGGGCAAAATTCATCGTAAGCCATGCGCATTTCTCTAAGAGCCTGTGCAGTCCCGAGCTTGTTTGTATATGTTCCTTCAACATAACGTTTGCCGTATTCAGCCAAAGCTGCTGTGGTTGTGTAGCCCCATGAATAAGCCCATGTTCCCATACGTTCGCCGCCTCCAGCTTTCACTACAGCCTCTTCAACTTTCTTCAAGATTGCCGGCCAGTCTCCCTGCTCCTTTGATAAGTCAATGCCCAATGCTCCGGGATAACCCATTAACGGTGAAGGAAGGTCAGCTTCCACGAAATAGCCACCGAGTGCAGCAACTTGACGTAATAACGGCTCTGTGTGACCGTCGTTTGTGCAGAAGAACGCAGCGTCTTTGCCGTATTTCTCGATCCATGCGGGCATGTTCTCAAGAATATACTGCTGTGCTCCGGCCATACCTACGTCACTTGTTGGGTCTGGGGCTGTCTCGAACACGAACTTCATTCCTAAATCCTTGCAAGCTTCTTCCATGATTGCACGACGAAGACCAAGAGTCTCATAGCTCATATGGCGAGGGAATGAAATATGCACGAAAGTTTTTGCTCCCATTTTCTGCGCGCCAAGAGGAATTGTGTAGCCGCGTCCAATATGGTCAGTGTGTGTAGAAATATCAGCAGCTTCGGAAATTACGCCGGGGTCCTCATGAGGTTCACCAGCAAGCAAAAGAATATCGCTTCTCTTCTCACGAACACGTCTGAAAGCTTCAGCTGTTCCTGGTACGGCCTGATTGACAACGATAACTTTCATTTTAGGATCGTCAGCAAGTCCAAGAATCTGGCTTATAGTTGTCTCTTGCTCTGAAGGGAAATTGTCGGGATAAGTGATGTGAGTGATCATTCCACCGTTTGCAGAGTCACCATATTTTTGAATCATGAGTTCTGCGCCGCGTAAATCGTCCTCACTCTGAGAAACTGTACCTGTTACTATTCCAATATGGAAAGCAGCCTCTTCAGCTACAGCCGCGCCCACAAACAACACGCATACGAGTGCGGTCAACAATGCTAATTTAATCTTCAAGATAAAATCCTCCTTGTGAAATTTGAAATGTGTGAACATTATAACAGCAAGCCTTTTTGAATTACATCAGCGATTCAGACTCATTACTTACGAGTCTCTTGCCGCGCCACGTATCCCGGTTCTGTATGAAGTACGTGATTTGATACAATAGCACAAATTTTATGAAGGAGTTAGAAAAATTTTGGGGCAGATTCAAATTATCGTTGAGGGAATGACTGCGAGCGGAAAATCCACAATCGTTGATTTAATTTCACAGCGTTTGGGCTTTAAGGTCATGCCTGAAGAATTTCGGGATCCGCTGGACTTGTTGAGTCGCTTTCATCATGATACACGCTGGGCCTTTCCAATGCAGCTAAATTTTTTGGTGACTCGTTTTGCTCAATATTTATGTGCGTCCGAAGAAAACGATTACATTCTTGACCGAAGCATATTCGGCGATAAAGTTTACGCTATGTTGTATTACAAGAACGGCTATTTCAAGGACAGCCAACTTGGTTGTTACTTAACGCTTTATGACTCATTACTACGTTACGTGAAGAATCCTAAGCTGCTAATTCTTGTGCGTTGTCCGTTTGATGAGATCATGCGACGAATTTACGATAGAGGCAGACAAGACGAAATTGACGCGGGCGAAGAATATTGGAGGAGCCTATACGATGCTTACCAACCTTTTCTTGAGTTCGTGAAGTCAGAGATTGGGCATGACGTGAATTATTTGGAGCTTGATTTATCCGATCCAAAGTTTATTGAGACTCCGGAAATGGTTGAGAAGTTTCTGAATGATGTCAAAAAATTTTTCCCCGAGCGAGATTTTAACTAGTCATGAATCTTAGACAATTATTGAATCACATAAACACTTTTGCGCCCTTTGACTTGGCCGAAGAATGGGATAATCCGGGCTTGATGGTCGGGAGCTATAAAACTGAAGTCAAACGCGTTGGAATTTGTCTTGATGCCGTTAGTGAAGCTGTGGCTGAAGCGGGAATACAGGGCTGTAACGTATTATTGACTCATCACCCGTTGATATTCAGAGGCCTTAAGCATATTGACATTGATTCAGAGACAGGCAAGACTATTCACGAGGCCATTAAACGCGGCGTTACGATCATAGCAGCTCACACAAACTGGGACAAAGCAGAAAAGGGAGTCAATGCTACTCTTGCAGCTTTGTTGGGTATCGGGAAAATTGAATCGCTTGGAGAAATTGGGGTACACGGAAAAGTCATTAAGTGCAATCTTGAGTCCTTCGTTAGAAAAGTGAAATCGTCGTGGGGACTCTCAAGGCTTGATATTTACGCGGAGTCAACGCCCACAAAAATTTTACGTGTTGCAATATGTGGAGGATCTGGCGCAGAATTTTGGCACGATGCTTTGAAAGCGAACGCTGATATTTATCTCACGGCCGACATGAAATATCACGAGCTTATAGACGCAACAAGAGCAGGACTCGCGATAGGACTTGCTGACCATGGAGAAATGGAACGAGCCTCACTTCCAGAGCTTGAGAACAACATTAGGGCCGGTGGCTTTGAGACGAGATTAATTAACATAAACGCTCTAGCAACACCATTAAGAGCATAAGGAGTATATTAAATGAAACAACGAGTATTAAGCGCAATGAGACCCACTGGGCCTCTTCACCTTGGACATATGGCCGGAGCTTTGAGCAACTTTGTGAAGCTTCAGAATGATGAACGTTACGAATGTTTTTACAGCATAGCGGATTGGCACGCGTTAATGTCAAACTATGAAGAGTCAGGAAACACCGGCGAATTTTGTTACACAGCATTACTTGACTGGCTGGCAGTTGGCCTTGACCCTGAGAAAAGTCCGTTGTTCATTCAGTCGCATGTTCCACAGCACGCAGAATTAGCCCTAGCCTTGGGAATGATTACACCGCTTGGTTGGCTGTACAGAAATCCCACGTACAAGGAACAGATCGAGAACATCAAGAACAAAGATTTAAGCACGTTCGGATTCTTGGGGTACCCTGTGTTAATGGCCGCGGATATTTTGCTGTATAAGGCTAGTTTGGTCCCTGTTGGTGAAGATCAAAGCGCGCATTTAGAGTTAAGCCGGGAAACTGTCAGACGCTTCAATAACTTCTTCGGGGAAAATTTACTCGTTGAGCCTCAACCATTATTCACGCAGACTCCGAAAGTCCCTGGTATTGATGGCCGCAAAATGAGCAAGTCTTACGGAAACGCATTGGAGATTTCAGAGAGTGAAGAGTCAATGTGGAATAAGCTTCGTACAATGATGACCGATCCCGCACGAATGAGACGCAAAGATCCCGGCGACCCCGCTAAATGTCCTGTATGGGATTTACACAAAGTCTTCAACCCCGACGAACAAGAGAAACAAGAAATTTGTGAGGGCTGTAAATCTGCGGGTATTGGCTGTATTGACTGCAAGAAGAAGTTGAACGCTCATATCCAGGAAATGATGACTCCAGTTAGAGAACGTCGCGCAAAATTTGAGGGCAAGAAAGCTTTGTTAGACGAGATACTTGCTGACGGAGCCGAACGCGCTGGAAAAGTTGCAAGAGAGACAATGAACGAAATATACCCGGCTATGGGACTGCTTATAAATCCCAAAAGATGAATTATGATGATTTAATTTTCAAGATTCCTGTTGAGTCTGATTCATATCGTAAAGACTCTGATTTTGTCATAAAGCAGGTCATTTCGATTCTTGATGCGCAGAAAATTTCGGGTAATAACAAAATTATAATCAACACGAATTTGAAGTTGGGGTTGCCACTGAAAGACATTAACAAGATCGCCGGGCCAATGATGGAAGCATGGGCTTATGAAGTTTTCGCAGGCATAAGGGACAATAACAATAACATTTATTCTCTTGTTAACGCTGAAGCACAAGAACGACTTGACATGGCTGATATTATTCTGCAATTTCGCAAAAATGGTGAGGTTGTAACAGGAAATATTGACGTAAAAGCTACAGCAGATGATATTCCTAAAAGCGGCAAGAGTCCTAACCTGACATCATTCAGCAGAATCAGAACGGCTTATGTGAAAGATCCAGACTTTATGTTTATTATCCTGTCGATAAAGCACAAGAATTATTCACAGCGTAACAGTGTAACGAATCTTATTGATGGCATTATGGAAATCACGGACTACAAAGCCTATGACTTAAAGTATATTAGCAATGACGACATCAGCTACAATCCTGCACTCGGTACTGGACAAATTCAAGTTAAAGATATTCATTATGTCAGTCTTCAATACAGAACTACTTGGGAAATGTGCCAGTTACTTGACAAAAAATTTTTGCATAGCTCGCGACGTACTATAAAAGATTTCTATCGGGAGGCCAAGAAAAATAAATGGATCAAAGAATAATCACAATATGTGGTGACGCTATTGATGAAATGCGAAAGCTCCCTGACGCTTCAGTAAAATTAATAGCGACTGACCCTCCATATAACTTGAGCAAGGACTACGGAAGCAGCAAAGATAATCTCAAGTTTGAAGACTATCTTCAATTTTCTCGGCTATGGCTAAATGAGGCTAAAAGAGTCTTGGCTGAAGATGGAGCTATGTATGTCTTTATGGGAATGCGTTATATCTCGTATGTGTACATGCTTCTCGAGCAGGAACTTGAAATGACGTTTAACTCGTGGATAACTTGGCACTACACGCAGGGTATAGGCAAAACTCGCGGCTTTTCTCCTCGTCACGACGATATATTATTCTTCACGAAGAGTCCCGATAATTTCGTCTTCAATCTCGATTCTATACGAGTACCGCAAAAATATTACAGGCGAGTCAACAACATGACAGGCGCAAATCCAGGCAATGTTTGGGAGTTCTCACATGTTCATTATTGCAGCAAGTCACGAAAACTTCACCCGACTCAGAAACCTGAAGCACTCTTTGAGCGAATCATATTAGCATCGTCAAATGAAGGCGATACAGTTTTAGATCCGTTTGTAGGAAGCGGGACTTGCTTAAGAGTTTGTCAGCAGCTTAATAGAAACGCAATCGGAATAGATATTAACCCGGAATATATCGCCATGACCAACGAGAGACTCACAGAAAATTTCGCGGGCTTTGATTCGTTTGACGAGAGAGTTAACAGAGGCAATAATACAGCACAGTTAAATTTATTTGAGACTGGAGAAATATAAGCTTGAGATTAAACGCTTTCTTATCATCGTGCGGAGTCGCTTCCCGTCGTAAATCCGAAGTCGTAATCCTTGAAGGACGCGTGCAGGTTAACGGAAAAATTGTGCTTGCTCCGTTCTTTCAGGTTGACCCGGAAAATGACACCGTAACTCTTGATCGTAAGCCCTTGACTCTTTCCGAACATGTTTATTATGTGATAAATAAGCCCGTGGGTTATGTCTGTGCTGTGAGCGATAAATATGACCCTGTTGTTGTTGACTTAATCCCCGAACATAAAGGCAGGCTTTACCCTGTTGGAAGACTTGACAAAGAGAGCGAGGGCTTGTTGATCCTCACGAACGACGGAAATTTTACGCAAAGCATTCTTCACCCGTCCAAAGATATTTACAAAGAGTACGAGGCTTTACTAAACATTCCCATTAACGAGAAACAGTTACGACGTTGGCGAGGAGGCTTTGAGATTGAAGAAGGATTACATGTTAAACCGATAAGTATTAACGTGATGAATAAATTACCTCCTAGCATGTGGATCTCTATAGTGATAGTTGAGGGACGAAAACGTGAGGTCAGACTCATGGCCAAGGCAGCAGGTTTTAATGTCAAGCGATTAATCAGGCGCAAGATCGGGAAAATGACATTAGAGAAATTACAGCCCGGTGAGTTTGTTAGTTTGTCTTTTTCAGAGCTGTACACTAAAATATTCACAGGTGGAGTAGTTTAATTTTTCACAAAGGAGGTAGAAATTCATGAGTGAGATCGATGAGAAATCCAGAGAAATTATAAAAACACGAATAATCAGCAAGATGAAGGACATAAAATCATTCCCACAGTTCGTTATCGAAACTATGAGGAAGCTTAATAATCCCGATAGCAATGCCGCTGACGTCGCACAAAGTTTATCGCGCGATGAAGGTTTAGTGTTAAGAGTTCTCAAGCTCGCTAATTCTGCTGCATACGGAATGACGCGTAATATCTCTAACATCTCCGAAGCTATTGCTCTACTTGGATATAAGAGCGTCAGTAATATAATTCTTGCTGCTACTGTTTACTCTGCAATGGATAAAGGCTTAACTGGTTATGCTCTTGACAGGGGCGAACTATGGAAACATTCTTTAATGGTTGCTTATACATCGAGATACTTGGCCAAGCTAACAGGTAAAGTCGGGACTGAAGACGCGTACGTCGGAGGCTTGTTGCACGATATAGGCAAAGTGATTCTAAATGACTATGTGAAATACGGTTACGCTATCATTGTCAAAATGGTTGAGGAAAAACACATACCCTTCACTAAAGCAGAATGGCAAGTACTTGGCTTTGACCACGCAATGATCGGAGAGATTCTAGTTGAGAAATGGGAAATGCCCGAAGCTTATCGTATAGCAATTGCGTATCACCACAAACCAAACGATTTACCAGAGGACAAAAAACAATATCAGCCATTACTGGACGTCGTAACAGTTGCGAATACCATATGCTTAATGTTAGGAATAGGACTCGGAGCTGACGGACTGCAATCTTATATTTTCCCTGAACCACTTGAAAGACTCGGCATAACAAATTTCGAGAGCCTATTGTCGGAAATGATAGACTTTGCTGGGAGCGTGGCTACAGATATGGGCGATATGGCAGGGTTGTAAAATTGTCATACGTAATCACTATAGACGGACCGGCAGGAGCTGGTAAAAGTTCAGTAGCAAAACGTGTAGCGAAATCATTGGGCATAAAATATCTTGACACCGGAGCAATTTACAGGGCTATAGCGTTACTCTTAGCGAAGTCCGAAATCAAACCAGAAAGCGAAGACTTTTTGCGCGAGGCCCTAAGTGAAATCAAGATCGAATTACGGGAAAATTCAGTGCTAGTTAATGGCTTTGACGTCAGTGGAGAAATCAGAACCCCAGAAGTTGATGAACTAGCTTCAGTTTATTCTGCGTTGCCGGTTGTTCGTGAAGCGTTGTTGGGTTTGCAGCAAGACCAGGAAAAATATGGCTCAATCGTTGCAGAAGGTCGTGACGTCGGGAGCGTAGTCTTTCCTGATGCCAAAGTGAAATTCTTCCTCACAGCCTCACCAGAAGCCAGAGCCAAGCGCAGATACTTAGAACGAGTCAACAAAGGCAAAGAAGCAAATTACGACGAAATTTTAGAATCAATCAAGCACAGAGATCAAAACGACTCCCAACGCGAGATAGCACCGTTAAGTGTTCCAGAAGGGGCAATTTATCTCGATACATCAGACATTACGGAAGATGAAGCCGTTACTTTCATAATTCACCACGTAAACGAGGCAATCAATAATCATAATGAAGCAAAATAAAATTTTTTACGCAATAGTCAAATACTTCTTCAAAGTTCTCCTAATAATCTACAATCGTTGTTCAGCAAAGTGGCTTGAGAAATTAGACCCTAACGAGAAAATGATCGTGGCCTGTAATCATTCAAGCAATCTTGACCCATTAATCGTAGGGTGTTTTTTCCCGCGAATACTCAAATATTTTGCCAAGGAAGAATTATTTCACAACTGGCTTTTTGGAGCTTGCATAAGAGCTTTGGGCGCAGTCCCTGTTTCTCGTGCAGATAACGAATCAGCCGCAGGAGCTTTACGAGGATTTATAAAAATGTATCAGGAAGGCAGCGACGTATTAATTTTTCCTGAAGGTGGTAGGACTCTTGACGGTAAATTACAGCCGCTTGAAGCCGGTGTTGCAGTTATTGCCGCGCGTGAGAAAGCCCCTATCTTGCCCGTGTTTATTCATGGAGCGTTCAAAGCTATGCCGCCCGGTTCTGCTTTCGTTAAGCCAACAAAGCTTAGTATTACGTTCGGTAAGCCTTTGAGATTCTCTGATGAAGTCTACAAGAGCAAAGAAGGACGAAATATAATCATGGCAGCGTTAGACAAGACCATGAAGGAATTAGAAGCAGGGGAGTAATTATGATTCGTAGCATGACAGGTTTCGGCAGTAAGTCATATGAATTTTCGTGGGGCACTGTCTCGCTTGAAATATCGTCGGTCAATAGCAAGTATCAGGATTTTTCCGTAAGACTCCCCGCTGAATTATCCTCGCTAGAAAATAGATTGCTGGCTTTGTTGCGCAAGTTAATAGCTCGTGGTCGCGTGAGATTATCGGCTGACATTAATTGGGCACCAGGCGGAAGAATCCCTATTGTTGACGATGAAGGGCTTGTGAAATTGTTTGAACAGGTTCGTAGTATCGCAGCAGCTAACAATTTCGAAGTAACCAACGACATCACGAATCTTTTAACGCTCCCGGGAGTCCTTGACTTCAACGACAACTTGGCCGAACAAGAAGCCCGTGAACGCCCTGAACTTTGGGACAAAATGGTTACTGAAACTGTTGAAGTATTGACAGAGTCGCGCTTGATTGAGGGAAAAGCAATGCAGGTTAAAATTGAGTCCGACCTCAAAGAACTTGATACTAATTTCACGAACATGCAAGAACGTTGGAAAGTTGCTAAAGAGGCCGCGCTTGATGGTATTAGACAACGAATTGAGGACGTTTTGAAGCATTACAACCTTGAACTCGACGAAGCCAGAATCTCTGAAGAGGTCGCGTTGTTGTCGGATCGTTGGGATATTTCCGAGGAGATCACGAGAATGAACGCTCACTGTGAAAAATTTCATCAGACTCTGAAACTTGATGAACCTATAGGCAAAAAGCTCGATTTCTTGATCCAAGAGATGAACAGGGAAATTAACACAATGGGCTCAAAAGTTGCTGATGCTGAATTTCGTTGGGGAGTCGTTGAGGCAAAAACTTGCATTGAACGAATACGAGAGCAGATACAAAATGTCGAATAAAGGAAAATTATTTGTGTTATCCGGGCCAAGTGGAGTCGGTAAAGGTACGTTGCGCGAACATGCTTTGAACGATTTAAGCAATTTGGTGTACTCAATCTCATGCACAACAAGAAAACCTCGTGAAGGCGAAACTAACGGCGTAGAATATCGTTTTATAACCCACGAAAAATTTGAAGAAGACATAAGGCAAAATTTATTTCTAGAATATGCTCACGTTCACTCGGATTATTACGGGACATTGAAAGCCGACGTTGAAAGAGAGCTTGACGCCGGGAAAAATGTTTTACTTGAGATCGACGTACAGGGCGCTTTACAAGTTCGCGATAAAATCCACGAGGCCGTATTAATTTTTGTTGCCCCTCCTTCAATTGAAACCCTCGAAAGCAGATTACGCAACAGAAACACGGAGAGTGAAGAGGCTTTACGAGTTAGATTAAGCAACGCCGCAAAAGAGTTAGACTTGCAAAATGAATATGACTATATAATCGTGAATGATGATCTTGATAAAGCTTGTGAGGAATTGAGACGGATAATTCATGACGATTGACAGGCTTGTACGTTGGGCGTTGTTCTGTGCAGGAATAATCACGAGTATTTTCGCGGGCTATATGTTTTATATTGATAAGATTGCTGCGGGAGCTGCGTGGTTGGCAATGGCTGTAGGGTTTCTGTGTTTTGCTACTCGAATCAGAGCTGACAACAGAAATTACGACGCTGACTCTGAACAGGACAACAAAGACCTTCACGACATGGCTATGTTAATCTCTGATATAGCGGTTATGAGTCTCAAGAACATCGGCCGAACTATTCCCCCAAGCACTAAAGAAATTCAGGACATGGAGGCAAAATTGAATAGCTTTCTCGACGTTATGCCAGTGGATAAATCAGAAAGGTTGGAGATAAATGAGGAATTTGATCGCCTCAAGAACAGAACCAGACGCAACGAAAGTGGAAGAGCAATTCTCAGAAGCTCAAGACTATAATTAACACAAAACTTTCAAGAAAGGAATCCCGACAAAAATTTCAAGATGGACAAAGGACAAAAGTTTTCAGTATGGTATTTTTTTATCGCGATAATAGTGGCGTGGTTGTTCGCTGAATATATTTACAAGCCCTATGCTGAGAGTAAAAGCGAAGTCCCTTACAGTGAATTTCTCGCTGACCTTGACGCAAAAAATATTGAGAGCGTAGACATAACCGAATCACGCATAATTTATTCCCTCAAAGAAGGCGCAACAGTAAGCCCTGATAAACGTCCAATAATTGGCGGTGTGATTCTCTCAAACAGGAAGACGAAACAGTCTGCTAACAGCATTAAAAGCGTCGTGAAACTAGTTGACCCGTTATTGATTGAAAAACTTTCAAACGCTGGCATAAAATTTGGCGGTGTCGCTAGAAATGGTGCGGTTGATCTCTTAATGGGTATCTTGTTGCCTATGTTGCCTTTGATAATAATTTGGTACCTTATTTTCAGAAACATGGGCGGAAGCGTAGGAGCAGGCGGCATATTTTCATTCGGTAAAAGCAAAGCTAGGGAATTACAGGGCGAAATGACAGCCGTACACTTCAGCGATATTGGAGGAGCCGGCGAAGCTGAAGTTGAATTACGAGAGATCATAGATTTTTTGAAGGAGCCTAAACGCTTTGACAAATTCGGAGCAAAATTGCCGCGTGGTGTGTTGCTTGTTGGACCTCCTGGCACTGGAAAGACTCTACTTGCAAAAGCTACTGCGGGAGAAGCTGGTGTTCCGTTCTTCTTCATAACTGGTTCAAGCTTTGTTGAAATGTTCGTGGGAGTCGGAGCTGCGAGAGTCAGAGATTTATTCGGCCAAGCTAAGAAGAAAGCCCCGTGTATAATCTTTGTTGACGAGATCGACGCAATCGGACAATCACGTATGCGCAACTTCAACAGCAATTCCGAGCAAGAGAACACTTTGAATCAATTACTCACGGAAATGGACGGCTTTGAAGCTAATAACGGAGTCGTAATCATGGGCGCAACCAACAGGCCGGAAATTCTTGACCAAGCTTTGACGAGGCCGGGAAGATTCGACAGGCAAATTCAGGTTGTGTTACCCACAGAAGAAGGACGCGAAGAGATTCTCAAGATTCACACGAAGAAATTACCATTAGCACCCGAAATTGATTTACGAGCTATTGCAAAAGTTACGCCGGGATTTTCTGGAGCTGACCTAGCAAATATCGCCAACGAAGCTTCATTGTTAGCCGCAAGACGTAAAGCTGAACACGTTACCATGAATGATTTCGATTTAGCCATTGAAAGAGTCGTCGCAGGTTTGCAGAGAAAGACTCCATTAACTCCCGAAATTCGCAAGAAGGTCGCTTATCACGAATCAGGCCACGCACTCGTAGCTTGTTACTTGCCGGGCTCTGATCCTGTTCACAAAGTCAGCATTATCCCAACAACCAAAGGCGCGCTCGGTTACACTTTACAAATGCCAACGGAAGACCAGTACTTAGTTTCAGAGAGTGAATTGAAGAATCGTATGGCCGTTATGCTAGGCGGAAGGGCGGCGGAGTTGTTGATCTTCAACGAGGGTTCAACAGGAGCTTCAAACGATCTCGAACGAGTCACGGAAATAGCTAGGCGAATGGTTACAGAGTTTGGAATGTCAGAGGCACTTGGCCCGGTTCGTTACGCTGCCCCATCAATGACATACTTGGCCGGAGCAACTCAAGCACGTGAGGACACTGGCGACAACACAGCAAGAACGATTGACGAGGAGATTAAACGCTTTGTTATTGAGGCTCAAGAGAACGCGTTGAACATTCTCAGAACTCACGAGAAAGTTTTACATGAGGTTGCCAAGACGTTGCAAGAGAAAGAAGTAATCAATCACGAAGAGATCCAAGCATTTGTGGACAAAGAGAAAGAAGAAGCCTCCTCATAATGGGGAGGTTTTAATTTTATAGTGTTGAGCTTAATACTTCCTCCAGGGATGTTGCTCCAGTCAGTGCTGCGTTAATTCCTGCTTGTCGTAAAGTTTTCATTCCGTTCTTGATAGCCGCTTCACGCAATTCCAAATTATCAGCTCCCTTTAGAATCATTTCGCGCAATTCGTCGTTAATCATCATAATCTCGTAAATTCCTCGTCTACCCTTATAACCGTTTCTGCAATTCTGGCAGCCTATAGGCCTGAACGCTGTCGCGCCCGTGGGTATGTGAAATTTCTCGCAAGTCTGCTCATCAATCATGTACTCTTCTTTGCAATAAGGGCATAAACTCCTCACGAGTCTTTGAGCAACTACTCCCGATAATGAAGCTGATAACAAGAACGGTTGAATCCCCATATCTATAATACGAGTCGCCGCGCTAGGAGCGTCGTTTGTGTGCAATGTCGATAACACAAAGTGTCCTGTCAAAGCCGAACGTATAGCGATCTGTGCTGTGTCAGTGTCTCTGATCTCTCCTATCATGATTTTGTCCGGGTCCTGTCTCAATATCGAACGCAACGCCGAGTCAAACGTCAAGCCCGCTTTTTCGTTCACGTTCACTTGATTAATTCCCGGGATATAAAATTCTACGGGGTCTTCTACTGTTACGATATTAATGTCGGGGTGGCTTATGCGCTTTAACATTGAGTAAAGGGTTGTGGATTTTCCTGAACCTGTTGGACCTGTAGCTAACATAATTCCCCAAGGCATTTCGCAAAACTCGTTTATGTATTTCATGTCGTCTTCATCAAAGCCAAGCTGCTCGAGTTCGACGCCAGTGTTATCCCTGTCAAGGATTCTCATAACGATTTTCTCGCCGCTCATCGTAGGCAAAGAACTTACACGCAAATCTATATGTCTATCGTCAATCACGGTCAAGATACGTCCGTCTTGTGGTTTACGTTTTTCGGAAATATCCATGCCGCTCATGATCTTTATACGAGATACGACTGAAGGGTGAAGGCTGACAGGATACTCAAAGTGTACGAATAAAGCTCCGTCGACTCTGAATCTGATTCTGCTCATTTGTTCGTAAGCCTCAACGTGAATATCTGAAGCTTCGTCACGTACAGCCGATTGAATCATATCGTTCACAAGTTCGATTAGTGGCGCGTCGTCTGGTCCGGCAACAACCGTTGTAGCTGAAAGAGTCGTGTAAGCGTCCCCAAGAGATTCTATTCCGCTCATAACGTCTCCAAGCGTCGTAGATAAATCATAAATCCTATGTAAATTTCTCGTTATGTCATCTTTTCCTGACGTAGCTATACGAATGTTATGACCTGTTAAAAGTTTTATCTCATCTTGCGCATAAAGATCCAACGGGTCAGCCATAGTTATTAGCAATGTCCCGTCCTCGTCAAGTTGCAACGGTATGAGCTTTAATCGTTCGGCCGTGTTCTTGGGAATAAGCTTGATAGCGTCGGCGTTGGCCTGGTATCTATCCAACTGTATAAACTGTAATTCTAACTGTACTGCTAAAGTTTCTGCTACTTGGGTGAGAGTCATTGCGTTGATCGATACGAGAATCTCACCTAACCTCTTTGTTGAGGTCTTCTGAATCTTGAGAGCGTTATCAAGTTGTTCTTGACTTACAAGGTCATATTCGCGAAGTATCTCTCCAAATCGTTTGCGTTGTGTGAAAATTATATCCTGCAAATAAATCACCCTGCTTAAAAATTTTTCTGCATTATAATTCTGTCATACGTATTATATTCTAACAGGGAGTGAACTTAATAAATGACATCAATAACAGCTCCACGAGGCACACGAGATATTTTACCCGGCGAGTCTTGGAAATGGGAATACATAATCAACACCGCTTCACAAACTATGAAGGACTTCGGCTTCAGCGAGATACACTTGCCAATTTTTGAGCACACTGAATTATTTTCGCGCGGGGTCGGAGAGACTACTGACATAGTAGAGAAAGAAATGTACACGTTTACAGACATGGGAGGACGCAGCATAACTTTGAGGCCGGAAGCTACAGCTGGGGTTATGCGTGCAGCAATCGAGAATAAATTATGCGTTCAAGGCGCAAGCGCAAAGCTTTGGAATTGGGGTCCCATGTTCAGATACGAACGACCGCAGAAGGGACGCTATAGACAGTTTTACCAGATTGATGCGGAATGCTTAGGGATTGCCGGGCCGTATGCTGATGTTGAAGTTATTTCGTTATCGATTGAGTTATTCAGAAGACTTGGTCTGAAAAATTTGGAGGTCGTAATAAATTCTGTTGGTTGTGAAAAATGTCGGCCTGTTTATCGTGAAAAGCTGCTGAAATATTTTGAGGCACATAAGGACGAATTATGCGAGACGTGTTTAGCTCGAATGAACAGAAACCCCTTACGAATCCTTGACTGCAAGAAAGAATCATGCGGCCATGTTGCTGACGGAGCACCGGATATTTACGATTCACTTTGCGACGAATGCAGAGAACATTTTGCTGAAGTCAGGGCGGGGCTTGAGAGATTGGGCTTCACTTACACGCTTAACAAGAGATTAGTACGAGGGCTTGACTATTACACTAAGACAGCTTACGAAATTTTATCGGGGGACTTGGGCGCACAAAACGCTGTGGCCGGTGGAGGACGTTATGATAATTTAGCGAGCGCTATAGGCGGCGGAAAAATTCCCGGAGTCGGATTTGCTTGCGGAGTCGATAGAGTTATGTTGGTCATGGAAGAACAGAGCTGTACGTTCGGAAAGATTCCAGAGATTAGCGTATACGTTGCTGCACTTGACGATAATTCGCGGGGGGTGGCACAGATTTTGACTCACGAATTACGAATGAATAACATAACTGCTGGCTTCGATACTGCTGGAAAAAGTTTCAAGTCTCAAATGAAGAACGCGGGTGCTTGTAAATTTGCGTGTATCATTGGCCCCGATGAGATAGCTAATAACGTAGTCGCTGTAAAAAATTTAGGCGATGGATCTCAAGTAAACGTAGAACGCTCGGAAGTCGTGAAATATATTCAGGGGAAAATACTATGAAATACACGATAATTATTCACAAAGATGAACAAGAGGGCGGCTATTGTGGAGAATGTCCAGAACTACGGGGTTGTTATTCTCAAGGCGAGACTCTTAATGAACTTATGGCTAACATGCACGAGACTGTAGAACTATAACGGAGGAAAGATTAATGACAAAATCTAATGAAGTACCAGAACGAAATACCATACCAGAAGAATTCAAGTGGAATCTTGAAGCTATTTACCCAACATTTGAGGAATGGCAGAAGAAATTTGACGAGGTTAAGGACAAAATCGAGGCTATCAAGAATTACGCGGGCAAACTTGGTGAAGGGTCAAGCACTCTTTTAGCGTTTATCAAAGACGACGAAGAACTATCGCTTGAACTCAATAAACTCTATGCTTATGCGAACATGAAGAGCCACGAGGATTTACGCGAGACTAAGCCAATGGAGTTGGCGGGGCTGGCTGAAAGTTTGCTTGTGAATTATTCGTCAGCGGTGGCATTCTTTGAGCCTGAAATTCTTGCGTTGCCCCATGAGTATATCAATGACTGCATAAAGAACGAACACGAATTAACGCGCTATGAGTTTTTCTTCAGGAAATTATTACGCGAGAAAGAACACGTTTTGTCACATGAGCTTGAAGTATTGTTGGCCAAGGTCGGAGAATTGAAAGCTGTCCCGGAAAATGCCTTCACGTTGTTGACTGACGCAGATATGAAATTTCCTGACATTCAAGACGAAGACGGAAACGTCACAGAACTCACTGAAGAACGCTGGTATAAATTCAGCCGAAGCTCAAACAGGGACGTACGCAAAAATGCCTTCACTGGAATCTATGGCACTTACGCAAAATACAAAGACGCTATAGGCGCGCTATATTCTGGCTCGGTCAAGGGAGATATTTTCTACGCAACAACACGAAAATATTCAAGCTCTCTCGATATGGCTTTGTTCGGCGAAAATGTCCCGGAGAGCGTTTACTCTCACGTCGTCGATACAGCTAGGAATTACTCAAGCAAACTCATGTACAGACTCGTGAACTTGCGCAAAAAAGTTCTTGGCCTCGATGAATTTCACTATTACGACCTCAACGCCCCTATCTCTCATGAACCTGAAGACGAGATCAAATTTGATGACGCCGTTGAATTAGCATTAAAGGCTCTTGCTCCATTGGGTGAAGATTACACTAACAACTTCAAGCGCGGAGTCTCTGAACGCTGGATCGATATTTACGAGAACAAAGGCAAACGCAAAGGCGCTTACTCATGGGGAAGTTACGGAACGAATCCTTACGTGCTTCTGAACTACAACGGGACTTTGCACGACGTGTTCACGCTCGTTCATGAAATGGGGCACAGTTTGCATAGCTATTACTCACGAAACAATCAGCCGCAGGTCTATGCGGATTACACGATCTTATTAGCTGAAGTTGCGTCGACAACAAACGAGGCTTTATTGCTGGAATACTTGTTGAAGAACTCTGACAGTACGGAACGTAAAAAATGGTTGCTTGATTATTACTACAACATGGTACGCACAACTTTCTTCAGGCAGGCAATGTTCGCTGATTATGAACGACAGACTCACGAATACGTTGAAGCAGGAAACGTTTTGACTCCGGATTACTTGAACAATTTGTGGCGCGACTTGAACGCTAAATGCTACGGCCCGGAAATGGTGATTGACCCGGAATTATGCGTGGAGTGGGCAAGAATCCCTCACTTCTATTCAGCTTTCTACGTGTACAAATATTCTACAGGCTTCACGGCGGCTAATGCGTTTGCGTCAGCTATCTTGAACCACGAGGAAGGCGCGGTATCTCGTTACCTGAAATTCTTACAGAGCGGCGGAAGTGATTACAGTCTTAACATTTTGCGACGTGCCGGAGTCGATTTGACGAGCGCAGAACCTTTTGAGCGCACAATGAAATTCTTTGAGCAAAGACTCAACGAGGGGGACGACGTATGGAAAATATAAAGCTAATTGCGTTCGATCTTGATGATACGTTGCTGAACCGCAAGAAGGAATTAACGCCTGCGACTTATGCGACACTTGAGAAAGCTGCGTCAATGGGTATAGCTATAGTGCCAGTAACAGGGAGATTTTTTAACGCTGTCCCGGAGAACGTCAAGAGCCTAAAATTTGTGCGCTACATGGCAACTCTTAACGGGGCCGAAATTTACGACATGCACACGCAGAAATCTATCGCCAGTTTTACTATTCCTCCCGAGTTAGCAATTACTATTGCAAGAGTCTGCGAAGGTTTTCTTGGGGAAGGTGCGATTTATGACGCAATTGTTGACAGCCACGGCTACATGACTCAAATTTGTTTCGACCGAATCCCGGATTGCATGATGGGGCCTTGGCAAGTTGATCTCGTTGCTAATTTCAGAACGCCTGTTGATGACATTATGAGCCTCCTTGCGAAAAGTTCGGGCATTCAGAAAATGCAGATTTACACTCTGAACAAAGAGTTACGCGCTAATCTGTTGCAAGCTCTCCCGATAGTGTTTCCGAAATGTTTCGTGACCAGTGCTATCAAGAACAACATTGAGATTAATTACTACACAGCAAGCAAAGGTCAGGCATTGAAATTCATCGCTGAACATTTAGGCCTCTCGCTCGAAAACGCCCTTGCATTCGGGGACGGGACCAATGACGCTTCAATGATAAAGGCCGCAAAAATCGGTGTTGCAATGGAAAACGCTGCCGACGAACTCAAGAAAGTAGCCGACTATATCACGAGTGATTGCGATAATGATGGCGTGGCTGAAGGGATAAAGAAATTTTGCTTTGGTCAATCGGAATAATAATTCTTTGTCTGCTGGCTGAACACCTTACGAGAATAGCTTTAAGTGAATTTATTGAACTTACTTACAATACCGGTGCTGCTTTTGGAATTTTAGAGGGAGTGCCGGATATTACCCTTATACTTTCGGCCGTAGCATGTTTGATAATGTTCTGCGCGTTGTTCTTCATGAAGCTTGACAAGTTCGAGCGCGTGGGGTTCTCTATCATGTTGGGGGGCGCGTTATCGAATTTGTTGGAGCGAATTTTACTTGGCCACGTGATTGACTGGATACCCTTACCATTTATCGACCTCAATTTTAATATCGCCGACGTAGAGATTTCATTAGGAGCGTTAATAGCATTCTTGAGCGTGTTGTGCAAAAAACCATAATGTTATAATTCTGGCAAGTTTTCACAAAGGAGCTAATAAAAATTTGAGCAGAGTATATAATTTCAGTGCAGGTCCAGCTGTCTTGCCCGAAGAAGTTTTGCGTGAAGCACAGGCTGAAATGCTTGAATATAAAAATTCTGGTATGTCCGTCATGGAAATGAGTCACAGGTCCAAAGATTTTGAAGACATTCTTGACGAGGCCGAGAAAGATTTGCGTGCGCTTATGAATATCCCGGGGAATTACAAAGTTTTATTTTTACAGGGCGGTGGCTGTACACAATTTGCTATGGTCCCGATGAACTTGATGCGCAACAAGGTAGCCGATTATATCGTAACCGGGCAATGGTCAAAGAAGGCGGCTGAGGAAGCTAAAATTTTTGGCACGGTCAACACGATCGCAAGCTCGGCGGATAAAAATTTCTCGTACGTTCCAGATCTATCTGACCTCAATATCACTGATAACGCAGATTACGTTTATATATGTCAGAATGAAACTGTTCACGGCACAACTATAAGAACCCTTCCGAACACTAAAGGCAAAACTCTTGTGGCTGATGTCTCGTCAATGTTCTTGAGCGAGCCTGTAGACGTCAGCAAGTACGGAATTATTTGGGGAGGCGTTCAGAAAAATGTCGGCCCGGCCGGCGTTACTATAGTGATAATTCGCGACGATTTAATTTATGATGAAGTCCTGCCGTTTACTCCGACAATGTTGAAGTACAAGACTCATGCGGCTAATAAATCTCTCTATAACACTCCTCCTTGCTACAATATTTATATATGCGGCTTAGTGTTTAAGTGGCTGTTGAAACTCGGCGGCACTGAAGCTATGAGAAAAATTAACGAGGCCAAGGCAAAAATTCTGTATGACTATCTCGACAACTCTAAATTATTCCATGGAACTGTGGAGAAGAAGGACAGGTCATTTATGAATGTGCCATTCGTTACAGGAAATAAAGACCTTGACGCGGAATTTGTGAACGCAGCAACTAAAGCGGGCCTGAAAAATATCAAGGGTCATCGTTCAGTCGGAGGCATGAGAGCTTCTCTTTATAACGCAATGCCAGTTGAAGGAGTCAACGCGCTTGTGAACTTCATGGCGGATTTTGAGGCGGGGAAATCATGCTAGCACCCAAGGAACGTAAAATTTTTTGCCTGAATAATATCGCGAAAATAGGGCTTGAGAAATTCAGAACAGGTTACACTCTAACAGAGAACGTCAACGAGGCTGCGGGGATTCTCGTGAGGTCGGCGGATATGCTGAACATGGAGTTCCCTGAAAATTTGCGCGCTATTGCTCGTGCTGGAGCGGGCGTCAATAATATTCCCCTTGAGAAATGTGCGGAGAATGGTATTGTCGTCTTCAACACTCCCGGGGCAAACGCTAATTCAGTCAAAGAGCTTGTGCTGGCGGGCTTGTTACTAGCTTCACGAGATATTTTTGGCGGCATTCAATGGATACGAGACAACGCGAATAATCCTGACGTCTCCAAACTTGCAGAGAAGGCCAAGAAAAATTTTGCGGGTCATGAAATTTCAGGGAAGACTCTAGGTGTTATAGGCTTGGGAGCTATTGGTGTACGTGTTGCTAATGCGGCCGTCTCGCTCGGAATGAACGTACTTGGCTATGATCCTTACTTGTCAGTAAATTCTGCGTGGATGTTAAGCCCAATGATCAAGCACGCTGATACTCCTGAAGAAGTCTACAAGGCAAGCGATTTTATTACTATTCACGTTCCTGCTATGGATTCTACAAGGCACATGATTAACGCTGACACCATTGCAAAAATGAAACCGGGCATGAAAATCCTTAACTTTGCTCGTGACGTTTTGGTTGATGAAGAAGCACTGAAGGACGCATTAGAATCCGGCCAAGTTGCTTGTTACGTGTCAGACTTTCCGAATAAATTAAGCGTGACCCTGAAAAATTCTATCGTCTTGCCACACTTGGGAGCCTCAACAGAAGAAGCCGAGGACAATTGCGCGGTAATGGCAGCTATACAACTTCAGGACTACTTGGACAACGGAAACATCACCAACTCCGTGAATTATCCAGAGACTAACGCCGGCGTGTGTGAGACTGAAGCGAGAGTTGTTGTGTTGCACAGAAACATTCCCAACATGTTATCGCAAATAACTTCATTTTTCGGACGCAATAATCTTAATATCGAGAACTTATTGAACAAGGCACGAGGACAATACGCTTATACGTTGCTTGATATTTCTCACAAGATGCCTGACGATACGGCGGAAAGATTACGAGAGATTGACGGCGTGTTAAGAGTTAGACGAGTTAAGGAACGAAATTAAATTCATACAAGCCTCCCAGTCACGAATGATTGAGGGGCTAAAATTTTGTGAAGGAGTGAAATTATCGCTTATGAGAAAAATTTTTCTTGCGTGCTTATTATTATGCCTAGTGCCTGGCGTGTCGTATTGTGCCAAAATCTCTATCCCAATATCAGAAGTCGAACGTGAAGCCTTAATCTTGCGTGTTGAGCTCAACAGACTCGGAAGCACCGGCGATCCTTTTGAACGTGAGGCGATATTACAAAAGATAATTGACCGTTGCAAGGGCACTGAAGAAGGCGAGGCAGCTTATTGGGACTTGGCCGACCTGTATCTTGATGGCTTCCCTGAAGAAATGAGAAAAGAGGCCTGCGAAATGTTAGAGCTTTGTTTACGTGCTTACCCTAACACTAACAGAACCTCAATGGTGAAATGCAAGCTAGTGGATCTCTACGACAACAACGACCCGCGACGCGCAGAACTTGTAAAGCAATTAAAGGCAGATAATAGACTTCCAAGTATGTTAAGAGCGTCAATCAACTAGACCATGTAGGAAAATATAATCTTAAATGTGTAACGTCCTTCAGCGCATCATCGACTCGTCCTGAAACTTCAGGTAGTCTTTCCCAAGCTCCTCCGTCTCGTCTGCATAGCACTAATGGTTTTCGCCCGTATTGAGTCCATAAATCTGGCAGCTTGTCTTGAAGTTGTGGCCCAGGGATAAAAGAATGCTTGTAAAGTGGTTCATGGCCTTCTAAGTCGGGATAACCGGGTAAGGGCGAAATTATCAGCCATTGAGTCAATGCCCATGCGTTTATCATTTCTGGCGAGGTCAAGGCGTGTTTCAAGGGCATAATCTGAATCCCTCCGATTGTGTCGCGCTTTGAAGTTGCTACGTCAATGACTCCTGCGTGTGAGGCTCGTATCCTTCCGTTATCCTGAAATATTGTCCCTTCGAATCTCCCTACGCCGCTGACTTTGTGAATCACCCTTGCGATTAATTCCGGGCCATTGGTTCCGTGAGCTATGACTCTTCCGGCCGGCCTGTTTTCGATTTCTAGCATGTAAAATTTTTGCGTTAGGTCAGAGCGAATTATCAACACGTCGTCTTCTTCTGGCACGTCGATTAACGGCAACTCGACTCCTTCATGCAACACACTCACTCTTGACCCAACAAACGGCGCGAAGCCACCAAATATTCCCGTACCAGCAGGCATATCGAGCGAAAAAAATGATCCACCTTCAGCAGCAGGCGCTACAGTCACGGAAGGCACTAGGCTAATGATTCTCCCACGGTTATTCTCTACGTTCATAAGAATGTGTATTGCGTTCACGGCTGAAGCACAGACTGTTGAGGGCTCACACCATTTGCTAGCGGTATATGCGGGCCAATTAGTCTTAACGGGAGCCATCAAAACCTTTCCCAACCCAACAACTTCACCAGCAGGCATTATTGCAACAACTTCAGCGCCAACTTTACAGGGGATTCGTAATTCGAGATTCGTAGCCTTAGCAGGGGAGACGAGAAGCACAAACAGAATCGCAACGACAAAAATTTTCCTCATACTACAACGGGAGCAAGCCATACCGCCCAAACGTTACAGAGTGCATGATAAATTATTGAGGGCATCACGGAGCCACCACGATGTCGCAAAATAGCCATTACAAGCCCCGGAAAAAACGTCGCCACCCGAAGCCACCCCGTAAGCGCGATTAAATGACTCAACGCAAAAATCAACGTCGTTATGAATATCCCGAAATACACGCCGAATTTCTTAACCGCTAAAGTTTGTAACCAGCCACGGAAAAAAGTTTCCTCGATAAATGCCGCCGCAATTCCTCCGCCAAGATAGTCAAGAGTTTGCCAAAACGTCGGGTGCTTGAGGCCTCGTCCTCCCCATTCGTATGGCCAGTAAAAAGTTATCACAGTCAACGGAATCAAAGTAACACAAAGCGCAACTATCACATCACGCTTTGATTTACTCGTCAGAAACCATTTAAGGCCGTAAAGCTCTTCGCTCTCTCCCCGCCGCTTACACCATTCGTAGGGAAAGTAGAGCATGAACGCAGCAGCAACTAAACCTATCGCCGCACTAGATAACTTTGATAGCATCGTTGAGGAACTGGAAAGCACTATTTATGTAAGTGGAAATGTGAAAGCGATTGACGTATAACGTTATGGAAATTTTGCACAGCAATATTATCACCGGTACAGCAACGATAACCGCGCCTATACGATAGAGAATTTTTGCGGGAAGTTTGCCCCAAGTTTCGGAGAGTTCACCGACAAGCCAGCCGAGAATCATAAATGCGAATCCGGAAATCCAAACTGCTAGACCAAATACCAATTGAGTGTTCACTATGCGCAACAAAATCAGCTCCCATAATTTGAGAATGTGAAAATTTACTGATATTATAGCGTGAAATTTTTTCTTAGGAGGAATTTTATTAATGGTACGAAAATTTTTCGTAGCGCTGGCTCTCATTCTTGCACTTACGAGTTTATCTTACGCAGCTGAAGAGAACGCAAAGGTTCTCGCACGAGTTGGAGGCCAAGACATCACAGAAGAAGACGTATTTGAGTTCATCAAGCCCTTTGGTCAGCAAGCAGTTATGCTTTATGGTTCTGAAGAGGGACGCAAAATGATTATCGAGGACGTTATCACAATGAGGCTTTACTCTTTGTTGGGGAAGGACGAAAAAGTTGACGAGACCTCGGAATTTATCGCAGACCTTGAGAACGCAAAACGTGCTATGCTCGCTCAATATTCTATGCGCAAAATCATAAGTGGAATAGAAATCTCTGAAGACGACGCTAAGAAATTCTACGACGACAACGCGAAATTATTCATGCAGCCAGAAAGAGTTCATGCCAGACATATTCTCGTGAGCGACGATGAAAATCTCAAAGTTGTTCAGGAAGAGTTGAAGGCCGGAAAATCTTTTGACGTTGTAGCAGAAGAGCATTCAATCGATCCAGGCAGCGCGTCCAACGGTGGAGATTTAGGCGAGTTTCCAAAGGGCGTAATGGTCAAGGAGTTTGAGGAAGCGGCTTTTGCTTTGCAGAATCCCGGCGACGTATCTGAACCAGTTAAATCACAATTTGGTTGGCACATAATAAAGCTTGAGGAACGAATCCCGGAGTCAACGGTATCATTTGAACAAGTTAAGGCGAATATAATCGAGGAGTTACGAAACAGAAAAACGCAGGAAGTATTACAGGAGAAATCCAAAGAGCTTGAGGAGAAATACACTGTAGAGAGATTCTAATTCATGGTACAATCAGCGACTAGCCAAGAATTTTCCCACACTAGCCGCTAAATTTTTTCAACTACATTTTCAACTACAAATTGACCTCTTGAATCCGCTCCATGACTTGATCGAAACCAGTTCCCCCGAAAACATTTCTGCGTCTCACACTTTCACGAGGCGACAAGATTTTTAGCATAGCTTCATCAACTTCTGGAATATGTTCTTGCCATTGAGTCAACGTCAAATCTTCAAAGCTTAAATTATTCTCAATGCACCACCCCACAAGCTTACCAACTTTCATATGAGCATCGCGGAAAGGCACGCCCTTACTTACGAGATATTCGGCCACGTCCGTAGCAAGTGAATAACCCTTTTCGAGGCCCGACAACGCAACTTTTTCATTAACATCAACTTTTGCTAACAACGCCGTAAGAATCCTAACAACGCTCTCAACTGTATCGAGTGAAGCCCATAAACCGCGCTTATCTTCCTGTAAATCCCTGTTGTAAGTCATTGGCAAGCCCTTAAGCGTAAATAACAGGTCTATGAAATTCCCGATAACTTGGCCAGTTTTTCCACGCGCTAATTCGAGAACGTCAGGATTCTTTTTCTGTGGCATCATGCTTGAACCCGTGCAGAACTCGTCAGGCAAAACTATAAATGCAAATTCTTGTGTGTTCCAGTTGATTAAATCGTTACAGAGTCGCGACACATGAATCATTAACATACTCGCAAAATAATGGTAGTCGGTCATATAATCACGTTGTGCTACAGAGTCAAGACTGTTGCGAGTCGGTGAAGAGAAGCCCAAAATTTCAGAAGTCATTTCGCGATCTATAGGCAATGTTGACCCGGCCAAGGCTCCTGCGCCAAGCGGACATTCATTCAACGAGTCAAGAGCAAAATCTAAACGTGAAGAGTCTCGTTTGAAGGCCTCGTACCATGCCAGCCAGTAATGCCCCATTGAAATAGGTTGAGCCTGTTGCATATGAGTGTAACCTGGAATAATTACATTAACATGATGTTCAGCGTTGTTCACAAAAACTTTCAGCAATTCCCGTAAATCCAGCGTCAAACTTTTTAATCGCTCTCGTAAATATAATCTCGTAGTCGTTGCAACTTGATCATTTCTGCTGCGTGCTGTGTGTAATTTTGCGCCCAACGGTTCTATCTCGGTCAATCTCGCCTCAATGTTCATGTGAACGTCCTCAAGGTCTCGTGATGGTTTGAATGTTCCGTTCTGAATCTCGCGCAAAACTTTTTGGAGGCCAAGCTCGATTTTCTCCGCCTCATCAACTTTCAACAAGCCCGTTTTCCCAAGCATTCTCACGTGAGCTATACTGCCTTGTATATCGCATTCAGCCATTCGCCAATCTATATCAAGCGATTGTGTGAAGTCCTTGACCATTTCGGCCATACCCTGCTTAAATCTTCCGTGCCACATATTTCGTAAATCACTCCTTCAAATTTTAAGTAATTATATGATAACGAGAAACTTGACAACGTTGTATAATCCACTCGCTCAAAATTCAAACAACAAATATTTTAGGAGGTAAGAACATGAAAAAGTTTTTAGCTATGTTGCTTGTGGTGTGTGTATTTGCTTCCGTGGCTGGCGCAGAGACTTACACCGAAACAGTTAAGGGTATGTTTGATGGCCTTGTTGTCGAGACGACGTTGAACGATGGCAAAATCGAGAGCGTTGTTGTGAAGGCTTCCAAGGAAACAGACACAGGTATTCCCGCTATTGAGTTATTGCCCGGAAAAATCGTTGAGGCCCAATCAATCGCTATTGACGGAATTTCAGGAGCCACAATGACCTCAAACGGAATCAAAGCCGCAGTTGAAGCAGCCCTCAAGAAAGCCGGCTATGACGTGTCAAAATTCCAGGCTACCAGCGCTCCCAAAAAAGATATGTCATATTTCCCGGTTATGGGTTCATTCGTTGTTCCTGAGACTTGGGACGAGACTTATGACGTTGTTGTCGTAGGCGCAGGCTTTGCAGGAATGGCAGCAGCTTATTCAGCAGGTGAAGCAGGAGCTAAGACTCTTATCGTTGAGAAACTTGCAACAACCGGCGGAAACAGTGCAACCAATGGCGGACAGTACGCAGCTTACACTTCAAAGATCGCAAAAGCTTTCCAGCAGAAGTTCAACCTTGTACCGGACACAGCAGCCAAACACATTGAGGACACTATGAACGGTGGCGACCTCATGAGCAGAAAAGAACTCGTTGAAGAAATGGTTATGGGTTCACCTTACTACTTCAACCTGTTGCTTGATAATGGCCTCGTGATTCGTGAAACACTCGCTAGACCAGGCGGACATTATGGCTATCGTACATACGTCACGAAAGAACAGATCGGCGCAGACATCACCAACGTACAGCGCAAAATGCTTGACGGCCAGAAGAATGTAACGTTATCACTTAACACGAAAATGGTAGAAATCTATCGTACTCGCGACGAAGGAAATAAAGTCGTTGGTATTCGTGTTGCTAAAGACGACGGCTACAAGACAATTAGAGCTACAAAGGGCGTTATCCTTGCGACCGGCGGTTTCTCATCGAACATCAAAATGCGTGAGACTCAGGTACCTTATTTAACAAAGGATATTCCTACAACCAACATCAAAGCAGCTTCAACAGGTGAAGGAATTTACTTGGCCCAGGCAATCGGAGCTAACACAATGCAGATGAGCAACATTCAGCGCTATCCTTTCGCAGATCCTACAAACGGTGTACTCGATAAATACGCTGTGTGGCCATTCACTGGACCTTCATTCGGAATCGTTTATGTTGACTGGCAGGGCAAACGCTATGTAAACGAGGGCGAGCGTCGTGACGTTTGTGCAAATGCGGCGGCTAACTCCGGATTCATTTCAACGTATTCAATTTTCTCCGCGCCTGTAGTATTAGGTTTCACGACAGAGAAAGAAATTGCTGAAGGTGTTGCAACTGGACGTGTAATTAAGGCTGACACATTCGAAGAACTTGCTGAAAAAATGAACGCTTACCCGATTAAGGGACAGTATCCAAAAGTTACGGCTGAAAATCTCAAAGAGACCGTAGCAAAGCACAACAGCTATATCGACAGCGGCGTTGATCCTGATTTCGGAAAAGTAATGGCCAAGACAATGGTCAAGATCGAAAACGGCCCGTACTATGCAATTCCGCAATATCCTTCAGTACACCACACAATGGGCGGACTCGTAATCACGACGAAGACCGAAGTAGTAGACATTTTCGGAAACGTAATCCCTGGATTATATGCAGCAGGAGAAGTTACAGGCGGACTTCACGGAACTAACAGACTCGGTTCAAACGCTGACGCAGATTCTTGTACGCTTGGATTCATTTCCGGTTACGTAGCAGCGACTGGCGAGATCCCGACGTTCATGTTTGACGAGAAAGCAAACTCCGAGCCCAAAAAATAATTTACCAGAAGCTCATAGAGAACTGTTGCGGGAGAAATTCCTGCAGCAGTTTTTTTATTATGAACGTACGACTGTCTCTCTATGAACTATAATAGCCCCACAATAAACTTTAAGAAAAGGTATGGTGAAATTTACAGTGGCAATTATTCAGATCGTTCAGTGGGACGACAGTTTGAACTCCAACGACGTTTTAGCCTGGCGATATGTTGACCGTAAGAATCCAGCTAAGAGTGAAGAGTTAGGCAACTGGACTCAATTAATAGTCCGCGAAAATCAAGAGGCTATACTATTTCGTGATGGTCAAGCATTGGACTTATTCAGGGCTGGCCGTCATTCTTTATCTACAGACAATATCCCGTTACTTCGCAAAATTATGAACTTACCGACAGGAGGCGAAAGTGCCTTCAAGGCTGGCGTGTGGTTCGTGAACAAAGCCAACTTGCTTGATATAAAATGGGGCACTCAAAATCCAATCTTGCTTCGTGATCCAGAGTATCAAATCCCGATTTACGTCAGAGCTTACGGACAATTCGGCTTGCATGTAAACGAAAGCAGGCAGTTTGTGTTGAAGTTGGCCGGAAATAAATCAAGCCTCACTCGCGACGATATAGAAACGTATTTCAAAGGCTTAATACTTAGCAAAATGGGCGACATGATCTCGACGTACATAGCTCACAGGAAAATCAACATTTTCGAAATTAATGCCTACCTTGAGGATATGTCCAACGAGGCTGTAGAAAAAATTCGTCCGGAGTTCTCAAATTATGGAATAGAGCCGCTCAATTTTTATTTCGGATCTGTGAATGTCATTGACGACGACGAGGGCATAAAGAAACTCAAAACCGCAATGAGTGAACGCGCAACGATGAACGTAATGGGCTATAACTATCAGCAGAAACGCTCGTTTGACGTGTTAGAAACAGCCGCAGGAAATGAGGGCGGAAGCTCTTTATTGGGCGCTGGAGTCGGACTCGGTGCAGGAATGGGAATGGGCGGAACTATAGGACAAATGGCCAACCAGATGAATCAATATATCAATCCTCAAGCTAATACTTCAGCTACGTGTCCAGCTTGTGGTAAACCCGTAATGAATGGCGCGATGTTCTGCATGTATTGCGGAGCCAGACTAGCTTGTACGAAATGCGGCCAAGCTTTAATCCCCGGTGCTAAATTCTGTCCGAACTGTGGGCAGCAAGTTTAATAACGAAAGGTGAGAATTAACAATGGGAAAATTTTTCAACAAGATTCGTCAAGTGTTCAATATATTCCTGATAATGCTGCTTATAGGCTTGGGAACGGCCGTATTTGTTTATTTCCTGACAGACTCTTCACAACGCGGCGTAACATTTTGGATCTCGGCGGGCTTTTTAATCTTTGCTCTTGTGCTTGAGACCCTCATGTGTTCGGGGATAGCTATGCGCTCAGACGGCGGCAAAAACATTCCTTCAGGTTTCACACAGGTGATATTAGGCGGAATATATTTCTTATTTGTTATCGTTGTATCGGTCGGAAACGCTCTCGCAAATTTTTCGGTCGTGAAATACATGTTGATTCACATAGGCGGGCTTATAGTCTTCCTGGTCCCAATGATATTAATCAACATGGCTACGTTGAGATTGAGCGGCGCTGACAGAAGAGAGCGTGAGGAAGGCCGAATTAATCTCTCTTCACTCTCAAGCAAAGTCGGCTATATCGTTGATGATTTAGTTGCAGCAGGAATTTCGCGACAAGATTTAACGCAGCTTGTGAATCTCTCTGAAGCTATAAAGTTTTCTGATCCTACACCAGCATCACGAAAGCTTGAACATGAACTCGAAACCGCTGTGAATAATCTTGAGAAAGTGGCGTTAGACAAAGACATGAACGAAATAGCACGCGCTTGTACGTTGGCAGAAAGAGCTTTGAAGACTCGTAACGAGGCAGTTATAAACGCGAAGTGAGAAAAATTTTAGGGGCTGACGATTAATCGTTGACCCCTTAACTTTACGCTAGTTATTCAATATTCAAAAGTTCGTCGAAGCCTGTAACCTCAAAAATATCTTTGATTTCCTGATTCACATTCTTGACCGTCATTTTCCCCTGCTTGTTCATGACCTTTTGAGCCTTGAGCAAAACTCTAAGTCCAGCCGACGAAACATATACAAGCTTTTCCATATCCACGATCAAATCCGTAACGCCATTAAGCGCTTCAATTTCCTTCTCAAGCTGTGGTGCTGTTGTTGTATCGAGTCTTCCCTCAATAGCTATCACGAGTTCTGATCCGTTTGTTGTCTTGTTGATTAACATTTCTAAATTTTCCTCCGTGTTATGTTTTCGAGAAACTGATTCATTATATACCATCAGATTCTTTATTCACTACACTAACATAACGCCAGGGCCTTCAATTATGCTTAAGCCTTCATGCTTGGGAACAACGTTAATTTGTGTGGCTATACGATCTTTCAGGGCTTGTACGTGCGAGATTATCCCGATCATTCGTCCTTCACTCTTAATTTCTCCTAATGCCTCTAACGCCGTGTTCAACGCTTCCTCATCAAGAGAGCCGAACCCCTCATCAAGAAATAGCGAGTCAACTTTTGCTTTACTCCCCGAAATTTGCGATAGGCCAAGAGCTAATGCTAGGCTGATTATAAATTTTTCCCCGCCCGACAAATTTTCCGTGGGACGAATTTCCCCGCCTTGTTCCTTGTCTATAATGTTGAGCTTCAAGCCCTCGTTATCAAGTGGCGCCGTGAGAATATAGCGTTCGTTCATGCGTTCAAGTTGTTTGTTGGCTATATCGATCATTGCATTAAGCGTTATACGTTGGGCAAACATTCGGAATTTCCCGCCGTTCTTTTGCCCGATTAACTGATTAAGCCCCGCCCAATTCCCACAAACTATTTCTTGAGCTTCATACTCTTTCTTGAGTTCCTCGCGTTCAGCTTTGATTCGTTGTCTATAGTCGTAATCGTTCTGTAATGAAATTATCGTAGCGTTCAGTGATTTAATGTTGCGTTCCTGTTCACGATAAAGCGCGTCAAGATTCTCCAGAGTTTCAGGCGTTATGGCCTTGTCCCGTTCGTTCTCTAATCTTTGTGTATCGTTGGCTATCAGTGCTCGTAAGTTGCTCATGGCCTCGTCAAGTTTCTGTGCCTGGTTCTGTAATTTCTCAAGCGTGTGTGAATCCTTTCGTGAGAGCGTAAAATCTTCTTCGCTGTCAAAATTCTTCTCGCTCAACTTGGCCGCGAATTCCTTTTCCAAATTTTCTAGCTCGTGAGTTAAATTCTCAAGGTTAGTTTTTTCCTCGTTGAATGATTTCGTTCTGTTGTCGTTGTTGCTCTTGAGAATCTCTAAACGTTTTGTAAGTTTCGTAATCTGTTCGTTAAGCCTTCTACATGTTTCTATCCAAGCCTTAAGCCTGTTCATTGTCTCGTCGCTGTTGTTAAGATTCATTAAGCCCGTAAAAGCTATTGCCTCGTAGACGTTTGATTTTGCCTGTAAAAGTTTATTGAATGTATCGACGTATGCTTGTCTAAGGTTCTCATAATTCGTTTTTGCTATTCCAGATTGTTTTTCCTGTTCGGCCAAGTTTCTGTTAGCTTGATTGAGATTTTCGCGCGCCGTGTTATTGCGTTCTCGTAAGAGCCTTAATTGATCGTCTAATCGCGTGATGTTCTGCGTTGTGTTAGGCTTATGAATTATTCCAGGGTGTTCACGCGAGCCACATACCGGACAAATTTCCCCGGGCTTGAGATTATTTCGTGCCTGTTCAAATATCGCTGACTCTCTCATGGTCATAAGGTCATCAAGATTCTTCATGGCTTGCTCTGATTCGTATTGCGCTTTATCACGTTTTGAGTTGGCACCGTTTAGGACAAGTTCTGCCATATCCTTAACCTTGCGTGCCTTAAATCCTTCTTTCTCAATGTCATTCTTTTGTCGTTCGATCTCGTCGTAACGAGTTAGGGCGGTGCTGGCTCTTGCGAAAATGCTTTCGGGGTTATCGCCGTCGGGAATGTTGCGGGTGAGCTTGGCAAACTCTGTTTCGAGTTCGGGAAGTCTGCTATTAATGTCGCTGATTTCAGAATTACATGTTGCAATATCCTGTTCGTATCTCTCACAACGTGCTTTAACACTGGCGTAAGAGCTTCGTTTCTCCGTCAACGTTGAGTAAATCCCCTCAAGCTCTCTTGCTCGTAAACCTGCCTCAAGCTTTTTGCGCTCACATTCGAAATTATCAATCTCAAACTGTTTATGCTCAAGACGTAATTTATTGGCCGTCAATTCCTGCGTGATTCGTTCAATGCCTTTCAGCCACGTAATAGCCTCTTTAGCTTGTTCGTGTTCGGATTCGATTCGTGATAGTTGTTCCGAAAGTTCGGCCTTCTTCGTCAAAATCTCCTCTTCACTCTCAAAATTATCCCGCGGCTTAATGTTGTCTAGCTTGCAAGTTATTCCGTCAAGTTTTCTGTTCTCGTTAATGGCTTCATCGTATACACATGTTGAAATCTGCCCGTAAATCTCCGTGCCCGTAAGCTGTTCCAAAATCTCCGAGCGTTCCTTAGCGTTTGCACTCAAAAAAGCGTCAAAGCCTCCTTGTTCCAACATCACAGCCTGTGTAAAGCGTTTGAAGTCAAGCCCCGTAATTTCCTGAACAAGCCCCGGAGTCTGCCCAGTCTTCTCCTCGATTATCCCGCCACCTTCAGCGTATGAAAGTATGTGCTTTGCTGGTTGAAGATTGTTTGAGCGTCCTGCTCTATGTTGTTGCCATTCAGCCACGTAAACTTTTCCGCCCGCCTCAAATATAACTTTTGCCCAACATTCGTAAGTCTTGCGTGTCATGATCTCGTTCTGCCCAGCGATTTTCCCAAGGCGTGGTGTAGTCCCGTAAAGAGCCAAGCAAATTGCGTCAAAGATCGTAGTTTTTCCCGCACCAGTCGGCCCCGTTATGACAAATATCCCGTTTGAAGTATAGGCCTTGTCCGTTAAATCAATATGCCATTCTCCCTTGAGAGAGTTCAAATTTTTTAACTCTACTTTGTAAATCTTCATGCTAATCTATCTCCAGTTTGCGCAAAATTTTTTGGTACATTGGGATATATGCCTCGCGTTGCTTTTGTGAAATATCCTGATTATCAAGCAATAGTTCAAACATTTCCAGCGGCTTTATGTTCTCAAGTGTGTAACGTTGATCGTAAGTTGCGCTACTTTCATTAAAGCGTTTGCTATCGTCGTAGATGCTCAAAATTTCGATGAAGGGATAAGATTTCGTGAAGAAGCTCAATTTTTCCTGTAAGTCCCCGATAACTTCATCTCCATTGTAAATAATCTCAAGCCACACGGATTCGCCCTGTACGATAAATTCCTGAATGCCCGCGTAAATTTCCTCAATGTTGCCTTTGATTCGTGCAAGCCTCTGAAACACAGGGATTTCAATTTCGTGAACGCCCGCTAAATTTTTCCCGTCAAGGTCAAGAACGTACACAGATTTTGGGGCTTTACTTTCGCTGAAAGTCATAGGAAGAGGAGAGCCGCTGTAACGAATATTTTCGCGTCCAACGAATTGCGGGGAATGTAAATGGCCGAGTGCTGTATAAGTCAGGAAGTCCGGGAAAATCTCTGTGCTAACGTCAACGGCCGTCCCAACGTAAAGCGATCGAACTCCTTCATCACTGTTACACTTGCCACCGCGTGCGAATAAATGCCCCATAGCTATCACAGGAATATTTGAGTCTCGTTGCAACTCTTCAGCGCGTTCAAAAAGTTTTGTGTAATGGTTGGCGATACCCTGCTGTAATTCTTGGCCTGCGTCAATATTATCTTCAGGCTTGAGTGTTCTTACGTCGCGATCTCGTAAATAAGGCACTGCACAAACGATTAATTCACCGTTGAGGTTGATAATTTCGTCTTCAGGATTTTCGCAAGCAGTCCCAACAACATGAACATCACAATTCCTCAAAATTTCTTTGGGCGCGTCAAGCAATGCCGGCGAGTCATGGTTGCCCGAAATTATGATTACATGCCTGCAATTAGTGTTCATGATCTTGGCCAAGAACGAGTAATATAAATCCTGCGCCTTAGTTGAAGGTGTAGTGTTGTCAAAAATATCTCCTGCCACAAGCAGCGCGTCAATGTTTTCATACACGATTATATTTTCCAGCCAGTTGAAGAATTTTTGGTACTCCTCAAATCTTTCACGCGTTTTTAATCGTCGTCCTATGTGCCAGTCAGAAGTATGGAGGACGCGTTTAACCATGATAGAATTTCACCGCCTTGTTAAGAATTTAGTGTTAGGAGTAATAAATCATGGATTGGCAAATTTCGCAATTATTCATTATATGCCCGTTGATATTTATCGGAGGAGTTGTTGACGCAATAGGAGGAGGCGGAGGGCTGATTACACTTCCTGCTTACATGATAGCGGGGTTCCCTGTACATTTTGCAATAGGTACGAATAAGATCAGCTCTGTAATGGGTACGACAATAGCGAGCCTGAAATTTCTTCGTGATGGTTACATGCCATTGAAGTTGTCGTTATTCGGGATCGTGTTTGCCTTGTTAGGGTCATCACTAGGGGCCAAGACGGCGTTATTAATCAGCGATTACGTGTTCAAGATTTTGATGCTAGTGATTTTGCCGTTGACGGCTTATTACGTTTTCAGGAGCCAGAATTTATTGACCGACCAGAAAACTTCACAGGACGTTATCACGACTCGGACGTATATTATTTGCGTGTTGGTAGCGTTTTGTTTGGGATTTTACGATGGATTCTATGGGCCGGGCGCAGGGACTTTCATGTTACTGTTAATGGCGGGGGCGGCAAAGTTGAGCGTACAGAAGGCTAACGGAGTCGCGAAGGCTATAAACTGGGGAACGAATATTGCGGCGCTTGCTGTGTACTTTGTGAACGGGAAAGCGATTTTGCCGGTAGGATTTGCAGCAGGACTCTTCAGCATTGCGGGAAATTATATTGGCGCGAGATTTTTTGAGCGTGGAGGAGCTAAAGCAGTTAGGCCGGTAATATTGATTGTGCTATCATTGTTCTTTATTCGTGTGATCTATGACTTACTCTAGTGAATTAGTGAAGAGCGTAGTTGTTACTTACAACCCTGACATAAAACTTTTGACTCATAATCTTGACTCTTTAACGCAACAAGTTAGCAGCGTATTCTTATACGATAATGCCAGCAAGAATCGTGATGAAATTATTGAGCTTGTGAAAAACTTTCCGACGGTAAAATTATTCTTGAACGATGAAAATTTAGGACTTCCGATTAACTACAACAGAGCTACGACGGAAGCAAAATGCGGGGGAGGGTGCGAGTGGCTCCTCACTATGGATCAAGATTCACAACTCCCGAATGATTATATCGAATGCGCATCAAGATACTTTATTCAAGATGACATAGCTATAATTTGTCCACTAGAGCGCGACGACGATATAACACCAGCCAATGAATCTCACGAAGAAGCCTGCGAGTTTGTTGAGCGTTGTATTTCATCGGGGAGTCTGAACAGAATCAGCACGCTTGAATCATTAGGTGGCTTTGATGAAGAAATGTTTATCGACATGGTTGACTTTGACTATTGCAAGACAGTGCGAGAACTTGGCCACAAAATTTTGAGGCTCAATAACTGCATCATGAAGCACAAGATCGGACAATGCGAAATTATTTCTGTGTTCGGGAAACCTAAAATGATCTTCAATCATTCACCGTTAAGACGCTATTACTATTTCAGGAACTCAATCTATTACGCAAGAAAGCACGCTTTGACTTTCAAGAATAACAGACAATTTTACATGGCACTAGTGAAGGGCTTGATACTGATTCTTTACGAGAAGAACGGCGTAAGAAAATTCTTCATGGGGCTGAAAGGTTTGCTTGAGGGATTCAGAATGAAGTTGCCACGGTGCTATACTAGTAACTTACTTAACCAAGAAAGGAAATTGATTTCATGAAATGTAAATTTATAATCGCAACACTTTTAGTAATGGCGCTTGCCTCAATCGCAATTGCCCACCCCGGAAAACTTGACGCCAACGGCGGACATTATGACAAGGAAACAGGCGAGTATCATTATCACAAAGGCCCGAACGCATTACAGAGTCTTGAAATCTTACGCAACAAAGTTTACAAGGCCAAGGTTGAAAGAGTCGTTGATGGTGATACGGCGATAGTGTCATTCATTTTTGACGATGGCAGCAAATACCTGAAAGAGCGCGTGAGATTTTTGGGCGTTGATACTCCCGAGACAGTTCACCCGAATAAACCCGTTCAGTATTACGGCAAAGAGGCCAGCGACTTCACGAAAGCTCAATTAACTGACAAGATCGTATGGTTACAAACGGACGTTAGCGCGAAAGATCGTTACGATAGAATGCTTGCTTATGTGTGGCTCAAAGAACCAACGGAGAAGGATTTAGACGACGAGGCAGCAATTCGTGAATACATGTACAACGCAAAGTTATTGCTTGAAGGTTACGCGCAGTTAATGACCATTCAGCCAAACTCACGTTACGCGAATTTGTTCGTGCACTTCCAGCGTGAGGCAAGACAGGACAACAAGGGGCTATGGGGTAAACAATCGGAATAAGAGAGTTCATGGCACTAAGAAAAATTCTGCTGTGATATAATGAACGCACATGACGGAAATGTAAGGACGTAGTTTCGAGTTTTCGAGACACATTGCGTTTAGATGTTTCCTGATATATTTGTAAGCCTCACGAGGGGCCTCTTCTATAGAACAGCGGCATGAAAAATTCAGGTCGTTGTTTTATTGATTCCTATGATTGCTGTAACGGATTTTATCGGGGACATCATGAGCGAGCGTGTTACGGATAGGCCTATTCGTTTTTGGGCGTTGAGTATCGTTATAATATCCTCAATTGCGTTCATGCTTAAATCACCGTAGCCAGGGCTGAAGCGTTGAGTCAATTTTTCCCCCTCGTGTAAACTTAGCTTAACGTTTTCAATGATAAACTGGTCTATAAATGCATCAATCCTAACTGAAGCGCAAGCATCTAATGCCATTCCGTCAAGCATATTTTTTTGTTGAGCAATTGAAATTTGTCGGTCAACTTCTTGGCCAAGAGTCGCCGCGAGTAAATAGCACTCGTCTGAACGTTGTGTGAGCCTTGCTATGTTGTTGCTGTAAAGATATGCGCCCTCAATTTCGATCCCGCCGTCAAAATGTACAATGTGAAACCTTCCCCAAACACATCGCGGAGTTACGAAATTTTCAAGCCTGGTGAAAGCGTCCCTGACAGTCTGAATTAATTCGTCGTCATGAACGGTCGGGGGCACTCTCATATAGCGTAAAGCGTCAGTGATTAATTTATCGGTTGGCGTGAAATTCATTGCGCATTACATAAAGCACTGAACGTATACCCGCGTCAATTCGTCTAACCGTGTCGGCTTGATTCATAGTGTAAAGGTGAATCCCTTCAACGCCTCGTGCTAACAAGTCTACGATCTGTTCTGTAGCGTAGGCTATTCCAGCTTCCTTGACTGCTCCCTGATGATGGCCATAAGCATCGACAAAGCGTCTGACTCGATCTGGGACGGAGGCTCCGCACATTTCTACTACCTTTGAGATTTGAGCGGCTGAAGTTATTGGCATGATACCGGCTATTATCGGTTGAGTGATACCCATTGCGCGCGCACGCTCTTTCCAGTTCCAGAATATATCGTTGTCAAAGAATAATTGTGAGATTAAACCCTTAAGGCCTAATTCGCATTTCTCCTTCAAGTGAATTAAATCTTCTTCAACAGAATTTGCTTCGGGGTGTTTCTCTGGATAACATGCTGCAAAAACGTCAAAGTCGTCGCCGTATTCGTCCTTGATGAATTTTATAAGCTCGCTTGCGTGATGAAAGTCCCCTAGCTCTGCTCCGGCCGGCAGGTCACCGCGTAAAGCCAAAATGTTGCGTACGTTGTTAGCCTTGAGTTCGTTGAGTATGCCACGAATATTTTCACGGGTTGTTCCGACGCAAGTTAAGTGAGCCACTCCGCAGACGTTGTATTTATTCTGAATGCCTGATGCTATTTCGACGGTGTTATCTCTGCTTGAGCCTCCTGCACCATAAGTTACGCTGATTAAATCCGGGTTGAAGCTAACAAGGCTGTCAATTACTCCGTAAGTAGCTTCTGTGTTTTTGTTGCCCTTTGGTGGGAATATCTCGAACGTGTAGCTAGGTGCTGGCTTAGTGAAAAAACTTTCCATGTTGATAAAAATTTCCCCTCTCGTTAATATTCCGAAAAGTTTATCACATTCTCACGCTTTTAGACGTCCTGCGCCATCGTTGCAGCCTGTTGTGTAGAAAGTTGCTTTGCGTCCCGTCAATGCCTCGTACTTTTTCCCGATAACGTCAATAAATTCCTCAACGCGACTCTCCTCAACTATGCTCACAGTACAGCCTCCAAAGCCTCCGCCCGTCATTCGTGAACCAACAACGCCCGGAAATTCCCAAGCTAAACTTGCAAGCGTATCAAGTTCAGGCACAGTAACTTCATAGAAATCCCGCAATGAAACGTGTGAAGCATTCATCAATTTTCCGAACGTCAATAAATCCCCAGCCTTAAGTGCTTCAGCGGCTCTAATGGCACGGGCGTTCTCACTGACTGCATGACGCGCACGACGTAAATTCACGGGGTCTTTCACGCAATAAGAATACTCGTCAAGTTCATGCTCGCTCAAATCGCACAAGCACGAAATATTTTTGACTCGTTGTATATCGGCCAAGGCCGTCTCACATTGCACACGTCGCAAATTATATTCTGATCCTACGAGAGAGTGAGGCACGTTTGAGTTAGTTATGATCAGCTTGCATGTTCCTAAATCTAATGGCGCATAAGAATATTCAAGCGTTGAACAGTTGAGCAACACAGCGTGATTTTTCTTGCCCATGCTTGAGGCAAACTGATCCATGATTCCGCAATGCATTCCCACAAAATTATTCTCTGCTTCCTGTGAGAACTTGGCCGCGTTCACTCCGTCAATGTTGAGGCTTAATAATTCGCTGAATATCTTGACCGTTAAGACCTCTATAGCCGCCGATGATGACAAGCCCGCCCCGTCAGGTAAATTCCCCGCGTAAAGGATATCAACGCCAGAATCAAATTTATAGCCGTGTTTGCTTAACGTGTTGACGACTCCCAACGGATAATTAACCCATGTACGAGAGCCGCTTAACTTTTCGTGAATGTCAGAAAAATTTATCTCGAAGGGTGCTTCATATTCAGAGTCAAAATTTATCGAGTAAAGCCTGATTTTTCCCCCCGGCCTCCTACAAGCAAGCGCATAAATTCCAAAGTCTATTGCACACGGAAATACAAAGCCGCCTTCATGGTCAGTGTGTTCGCCGATCAGATTAACTCTTCCAGGAGCAAAGAATGCTTCAGGCTCTGAATCACTGGCAAAAATTTTTGGGAATGCCTTCTTAATTTCGTCAATCATGTAAAAATTTCCCCCTTTAACGTAAAACTTGACAAGTTTGAGATAATCAGAGTGTACCATAAATTCATTCAATAAGGAGGTAGAGATAGGTAGGAGATAAGTGAGAAAAGGTGTAAATAAATGTTCTGAATAGCATACTTGACAAAAATAAAAAGGGGGATTATTCTGCTACGTAATGTCAGTGTGCTGGACAGGCAACACCAAACCTGAGAAATCGGGCTACCTCCGGCTAGGGGGGAAGTCAAAGCCTCTGGACTGCCTCACAAACTCAAGTAGGTACGCCGAAAGAGGGCAGGGGATGCTGTAGAAATACAGAAAGAACGAGGAAAACTCGAAAGAGTGTACACAGCACAAAATTGCACTTTTTACGTAGCAGATTATCAATTATGCGCAAAGATTTAGGATCGTTGCCTGCTGTTTTTCCTATGCCTGTTTTAATGGTTGGGACTTATGGCGAGGACGGAAAAGTTGACGTCATGAACGTAGCTTGGGGCGGCATTGCCGGAATGGATAAGATAGCGTTATATCTCGCTCCCGATCGCAAGACCCTCAAGAACATTCGTGCGAAAAAAGCCTTCACTGTAGCATTAGCGGACGAAGCCCACATTAAAGAAGCCGATTTCTTGGGAACAGCTAGCGGTAATACAATGGCCGACAAATTTGAACGCACTGGACTTCATGCAGAAAAAAGCCCTCGTGTTGACGCGCCTATCATTCAGGAATTTCCGTTGACTATGGAATGTGAGCTCGCTGAAGAGGCCGAAATGTTTGGGGAGATTCGAGTCGTCGGTACGATCGTTAATGTGAACGTTGATGAAAAAGTTCTTGACGAGAAAGGCAAAGTTGACGCGGGTAAGCTTAACGCCGTTATGTTCGATCAATATCGCATGACTTATTACAAAGTTGGCGAGGAATTTGCAAAGGCTTGGAACGTTGGCAAAGAATTAATGAAGAAGTAAGAATCTTGAGGGGGATAAAATTTCGTGAAGGCACTATTTGTCAATGGCAGTCCGCGCAAAAACTGGAACACCCACAAAATGTTGGCAAGCGCAATGAAGGGAGCAACTGACGCAGGAGCAGACGCCGAATTAGTTCACCTGTACGACTATAGCTATACGGGCTGTAAAAGCTGCTTTGCTTGTAAACTCAAGAACGCTAAGACTAACGGGTTATGTGTAATAAAGGACGCCTTGAGGCCAGTACTCGAGAAGGCTTTAGAGTCTGACGTTATCGTAATGGGAAGCCCTGTATATTTCAGTTATCCTACGGGCATGTTTCGTTCATTCATTGAGAGATTCTTGTTCCCGATCATGAGTTACAGCTTTGACGAGAACGGAAAGAGATTGAGCGCGATTGACAGGAAAATTTACTCGGCAATAATTTACACTATGAACGCTCCGGAGGATTTAGCAGAAAAGATGCATTACCCGGAATATCTTGAACCTAATGCAAATGCCGCTAAGATAGTTTTGGGATATTGTGAAACGCTGTGTGCCTATAACACTTATCAATTTGCGGATTACTCGCGCTATGAGGCCAACATGTTTGACGAAAAAGTTAAGGCCAAGTATCGCGATGAACATTTTGAGATTGATTTACAGAACGCTTACGACTTAGGAAAGAGACTAGTTGAGAAAGCTAGAGCATAAAAAATACCCCTCCGCATTGTGTAATGTGAAGGGGCTTTGTTGTTATCGTTGACCGTAGATTAATTTCCCAAGCTCCGAATTTTTATCCAGCATGATTATTTTCTCGCCTTTTTGTTCTCCCGCAAAAGATTTCTTCAAGGCATCAAGCGACCTCAAAAAATTATAGAACTCGGCCTTCTCTGGTGTATCATAAGCACTTTGTAGAATCTTCATGTATTGGACTTCACCTTCAGCCACCAATACGTCAGCTTTTTGTCTGGCCTCCGCAAGTTTTATCGTTGCTTCTCTGTCGGTCCTGTTGCGAATTTTTTGTGCCTCCGAATTTCCTTCAGCCGTGAATGACGCCGCTATGTTCTGCCGCTCCGAAATCATTCGTTCATAGACTGCCGCTTTGTTATCGTTGGGAAGATCAAGAGCTTTAATTTCCGTCTGCACGATAGCTATTCCATACATGCCTATATCAGAATTTGAGTCTTCAGCAATTTTCGTTGAGAGTCTCCCGCCGCGAGCTTCGATAACTTCATCTTGAGTCATTGACGAGATTACATTCTTGATGGCGTTGTACACAGCCGCTTCGATACGTTCACGTGCACGAGCTTCAATGGCGTTCAAAGTCTGAATATATTTCACAGGGTCAATAACTTTCCATGTAACATAATTATCAGCGATCATAGATTTTTTGTCCTTCGTGATAACTCCAGAGCGTGGAATGTCATACAAATGCAGCTTCTTGGAAATATAGCTTACTGTGTGAACGCCGGGGACTTTGTATTTGATTCCTGGTGCGTCCGTTACAGAAACTATCTTGCCAAATTTGAACAATGCCGCGTACTCATTCGGGCCAACAACATAAAACGAAAACGGGAGCGACAGCAACACTATTGCCCCCACAAAAATTATTCCTGCCTTGATCGTAAAATTTCTCATTGTCCGTCAATCGTCTTTATCAAGTAAATCAACTATTACGCCTGCTGATACAGCAACTTTGTAGACTATATCAATCGTATCACGCAAATTTTCTACAGCCATACGATCAACATTCTTGACAGGCACAACGATTGTATCTCCTGGTTCGATCTTGACCGAGAAACCTGCTGGCGCTTTCCATGCTTTACTCGTCATTGCTGCGGTTGACCTCGTGAGCTTTAAGACTGTTCCGTCGTTCTTGATAACATACAACATTCTCTTATGTGCAGACTTAATCGCACCGCCCGAAGCATTGATATAGCCGTTGATGCTCATGTTGCTACGATAAGTATGTGCCGCTGAAGAGTACACCGCTCCCATTACGTTGACCGTTAAAGGTCTCTCTGGGATATAAATTCTGTCGCCGTTCTGTAACTCGTAATCCCATTCAGTGCCGATTATGTTTTTGGGCGTGTCAATCTTTGTTACAACTCTTCCAAGCAGGTCAACTTTTCGCAGGTTGTTAATTAACTGCCTCGTTCTCTGATAAGCCATATTAGCTCCAGAGCTTGTATCGTTCTGAAACGCCTGTAGCATATCAAGTTCCAACTGGTCAGCAACTCTTGACATTTCCGTACGCTGTTGAGCCGCTACACTCTGCCTTGAGAATATTGCACCACGCAAAAACGCCTTTGAAGTAAAACCTCCAGCACGATTGATCAAGTCCGATATTCTTTCGTTCGGGAACATGTAATAAACTCCGGGCATTCTGACTTCTCCGGCTATAGCGACTTCAATTTGAGCCTTCCACTCTGGGATTCTCATTACGTTGATTCTGTCGTTGGCTTCAAGCACGAGGTTATGCTCGGGATCTCCCTGTAAAGCCTTGCTTAAATCTACCGTGAAGCGTTCATGTATAGGTCCATCATACGAAGGAGTTATTCTCGTTATTATTGCCGTAGCTGATGCTGTAATATCAAGTCCGCCGCCTCTGTTGATGATCTCAGCAATTCTCGTTACACCTGGTACTATTGCGAAAGCTCCCGGACTGATTAATGGCCCGTTGATTTGTACAGTCGTTGAGAAGTTGAACACCGGGAAAAGCCTCACGATGTCGCCGTCCTGAAGTTCAATGTTCTGCATATCTTCCAATGTACCTTCAACTGCGCTTGCGTACGAGTGATCGACTATCCTGTAAAACTGAACTCTGCCTTGAAACGTTCGTGCGTTCATTCCCCCCGCTATGTATAACAAGTCCTGGACTCTTGATGTCCCGTTAAGCTCATAAACACCAGGCTGCTGAATCTCTCCTGCAATTCCGATTAAATCACCAACCGGCGGAATATAAATCACGTCTCCGGCCTGCAATCTAACGTCTTGAGTCTTGTCGCCCCTCATCAACATTGCGTACATATCGAACAAAGCAACAGTATTTCCTCCGCGCTTAAGTTCAATTCGTCGTAAGGACCCGTTTGCACTTGGCCCACCTGAAACTAACAGGGCATTCACAAGCGTTGAGAACGAAGAAATCGTGTAAGCTCCCGGGCGTCTTGCGTTGCCTGTAACGTAAATCATGATTGAGCTTAATTTGCCCATGGATAAGTGCATTTGATAGCCCGCGTATAACTGATTCAATCTCGCCTGCAAAATTCTTTCGGCTTCAGCAAAAGTGTAACCCGCAAGTCTGATTGTCCCTATACGTGGGAGTCTTGCCATGCCGTCGCGCCCGATAGTGAAGTTGTAGTTTCCCTCTTCAGGCATTCCCCAAATACTAAGCGTCATTTCGTCGCCAATGTTGATTCTGTAATCTTGAGCTACTGGCACAGATTCCATAGGGGCATAAGTTGAGGGTGGCCTAGAGAAGAACGACATTCCATAACGCGGCAATCTCCGGAATAACATACCTAACGCGCCACTACTAGCTACTCCATTCCTTAGAATGTCATCAAGATACCTGTTAATATCCTCCGGCGACAGATCCGCTTCTGCGTTTGTATCAGCGTTAATCATTGTGTCGGTCGCTGAAGCCTGGTCAACGGCTGTCCCTGTATCCTGATTTTGTTGATTGAAATTTTGTTCGGAGAAAAGAGTCTCGCCGAATTGTTGCTGCGTAGTGCCGATGTTGGAGTCAAAACCCACAGAGCCAACCTGCCAAGGCCCCGTAGCTGATGTCCCGCCAGTGTCACCTCCGGAAATTTCTGCGCCACCAAAAATTCCACCTTGAGCTCCGATAACATTACCGATTTGACCTCCAGCCGAGGGTGCTAATGCCGCTGCGTATAGCTCTGAATTAATAAACAATAATAGCGATATTGCGAGGATAAACTTTTTAACATTAGACTTCAAATTTACAGATAGTTGTAAGCTTATAGTTTTTGATTTCCACAATTTATGCAACCTTCTTTATTTAGAATTTTAAGTAAAACTAACGATACGTAATTATACCCTAAAATTGATCAACAGGCATCAGATTTTCTGTTTTACCGTCAGTGATTATAACTTTAGCATTCGGCAAAATCTCCTCCATGGCCTCGTAGAATAATCTTTGCTTCGTGATTAACGGGTAGGCTTTGTACTCGTCGTACATGTTGATGAATCTTGCGGCCTGTCCATTAGCTTCAGAGATACGCGAGGATTTCACGGCTTCGGCTTTCTGTATGATCTGGTCGGCTTCGGCTTCAGCGTTGGGGAGCTGTTCTGATTGATACTTCCTGGCACTGTTGATCATTGTCTCGCGGGCTTGGCGGGCTGTCTCAACTTCCTTGAATGCCTGAATGATTTTGTCGGTCGGTGGTTCAGCGTCCTGCACGGTCAAGTTCACGCATTGAAGGCCAATATTGCTAGCCTGTAACATTTCTGTGAGCTTCTCACGCACTGAAACTTGAATTTGATTTTTTCCGGTCGTTATGACTTCATCAACAGGATAATCCGCAACAGTTCCACGAATGCAAGAGAGCAGCATGTTCTTGAGAATGTTTTCGGGATTGTCGGAGTTGTAGAGATAAGCAACTGGATCAGAGACTTTGTATTCAAGATAGAAATCAATGTTCACGAAATTGAAGTCCGAGGTAATCATGACGCTTTCATCTTCCTTGACGACGTTGCGAAATGATTTATCGGTCTCGTAGCCAATGCCTGTTCCGTGCGTGGTCATGTCGACAATGTGAACTTGCTGCAAAAATGGTAGCTTGAAATATAATCCGGCCGTATCAGTGCGAACGATATTGCCGAACATTGTTATAACAGCCTGCTCTTGTTCACCGACTGTATAAAATCCATCGAACGATATAAGTAACGCGACCACTAACGCAATTATCACGCCTGCGAAAAATTTTTGTTGCCTCATAAAATTATCACCTGATATTGTAGAATTTACTAAGCGTATGAATTATAAAGGAGGTAGAGCAAGGTGTAAATAAATGTTCTGAATAGCATACTTGACAAAAATAAAAAGGGGGATTATTCTGCTACGTAATGTCAGTGTGCTGGACAGGCAACACCAAACCTGAGAAATCGGGCTACCTCCGGCTAGGGGGGAAGTTAAAGCCTCTGGACTGCCTCACAAACTCAAGTAGGTACGCCGAAAGAGGGCAGGGAATGCTGTAGAAATACAGAAAGAACGAGGAAAACTCGGAAGAGTGTACACAGCACAAAATTACACTTTTTACGTAGCAGCAAAGAAACTTTGAGCAAGATATTTAACATTTACGGCACTGACGCACATACAATGACAAAAAATTTATTGAGGGCCTCAAACGCTATTTCACTTGTACGACCTGGAAGCAACGTAGCTTTGAAACCGAACCTTGTTGTCGCTGGCACACCAGAGAACGGAGCGACCACACACCCCGGAGTCTTAAGCGGCTGCATAGAATATTTTAGGGATAATGGCGTGAAAGATATAAGCGTTATTGAAGGGAGCTGGGTAGCGGCTGACACGATGAAGGCCATGAAACGCGCGGGCTATGATGCAGTGTGTGAAAAATATAACGTGCCATTCTATGACCTCAAACGCGATAAGACTCGTGCAATTAGTACACAGATTGGCCCGATAGAAATTTGCTGTAAAGCTCTTGACGCTGGATTACTTGTTGACCTTCCTGTACTTAAAGGCCATTGTCAAACCGTAATGACTTGTGCGTTAAAGAATCTCAAAGGTTGCTTACCAGATAGAGAGAAGCGACGATTTCATTCACTTGGTCTCACAAAACCTATAGCGGCTCTTGGTTCAGTGCTAACACCTAGATTAATTATCGTTGATAGTATTTGCGGAGATCTTGACTTTGAAGAAGGAGGTAACCCAGTGCAGACTAATCGAATGTATTTGGGGACTGATCCTGTTATGATTGATGCATACGGCTGCGAATTAATGGGACTGGAATTAAATCAGGTAGCTTATATAAGGCTTGCGGAGAAATGGGGAGCAGGCAGCACGAATTACAAACACGAAGATATTATCAACCTCAACGAACCCAAGAACGCAGGAAATTATTCGAAGCCTTCAGGCACGGTAGCAAATTTGATTCACAACGTTCACGAGGACTCGGCGTGTTCGGCTTGCTATGCTTCACTTGTGAGAGCTTTGTACGTGAACAATAAAGGTTTGAGCAAAAATATTTTCATCGGCCAAGGTTGGAGGGACAAAAAAATTCCCGGTGTCTCATTAGGGATCGGGAACTGTTGTATGAATGCTACTATCTGCGTAAGAGGTTGTCCACCTAGCGCGAAAGATATTGCTGAAAAGTTTTAGGAGTGTTCGATTATCAACGTCATTCCGTCAATAGCTTTTACAATTCCTGTAGAGCCTCGTAAGATATTGCCCGCGTCAGGTTCTGTCTTTGCTTTCCAGATTTCACCGTGACACATAACTTGGCCGGGTTCTCCTTCGATTAAGCTCGTGATGACTTCAACTTCAAGCCCGATCATGCCTTGCTGACCTGTTGAGACTTTGCGACGAAATCCCTTTAGCACCAGATACGCCACGAACACAAAGCACAATCCTAAGGCTATAGCTATTCCTATTATGAACGACAACGAAATTTGCAGCATTTCCCCGCCCGGGACTCTGAACAAGAATATCCCGCCTAGACAAAACACGGGCAACCCCACGAGAGTTAATACTCCCATAGTTCCGGCGATTAAATCTATGGCCATGACGATTAAGCCCGCGACGATTAACACTATACCGGCCCAATTAAACGGCAGCATCTTCAAGCCTATTGACCCAAGCACGAGCATTACGCCTCCGACAGTACCCAAGATAAAGCCGCCCGGGGTTATGACCTCAAAAAATATTGCCATTATGCCAGCAGAGATTAACAGGTAAGCTATTTGAGGATCCGAGACAAATTGAATTATCTGTTCACTGAATGACATTGAAGCTTTCGTAACTTTCACTTCATTGTCAAGCTTTATGTTCACGAATCCTGAAGCAAGTCTTACTCGTCGTCCTGAAGTTGCTTTTATCAATGCGCTTACATCACTCACAACTACATCAATCGCATGAGCCTTCAAAGCTTCTGTAGCAGTCAGTGAGATACTCTTCTCGATCATTTTCTCGGCTATATCTTGATTACGGCCCCTTAACTGTACAACAGAACGCATTTGTGCTTTCAAGTCATTCATGATTTTCGCGTTCATGTCGCTTTCTTTGCTGATGTCCTCGCCCGACGCAACAACAGGGTGAGCCGCGCCGATATTCGTACCTGGAGCCATTGCTGCAACGTGTGAAGCCTGAACGATAAACGCCCCCGCGCTAGCTGCCCTTCCTCCTGGTGGTACCCACATAGCAACAGGGACTTTTGACGACAATATCGCCTGAACTATTCCCCGCATTGCCTCAACGAGTCCGCCAGGTGTATCAAGCTGAAAGATTATCAACGAGTCATTCTTGCTCTCTGAATCGTGAATAACTTGTTTAACAAATTCCTCCATCTGTACCCCGACAGTACCGTTTAATTCTGCAAGCGTTATTGTGCTTTGAGCATACGAGGCTGAAACACTCACTAACAGAAGTAAAATCGTAATTGCTAATTTCTTCATCGTTCGTTATCTTTCTCCTTCCCTCTCCAAAAAGTTCTTATGGGTGTGCCGGTAAAATCTTCAAGTTCGCGTAATTTATTCTTCACGTGATTCTCAAACGACGTATTAACCAGTTCTGGCTTGTTCACGAAAAATATAAACGTTGGTGGGAGTGCATCAGCTTGTGAGCAGTAATAAACTTTCAAGGCTCGCCCTTTTCTGTCTGATGGCAAACGGTCAAAAGCTAACACGTCACGCATAAGCCTGTTTAATAAATTCGTCGGGATTCGTTTTTTGCGGTTCTCGTTCACGGTCAATACTGCCTGAATGATTTTCTCAAGGCCACGACCACTTAACGCGCTTGCAAATATCACCGGAGCATAACTCAAGAACGGCATATCATCGCGAATCTTTTGTCGCAACTTATCAGCTTTATTCCCGTCGCCTCCAACCAAGTCCCACTTGTTCAACACGATTATCAAGCCTTTACCCTTTTGAGCAACATGTGCAGCGATTCTCTTGTCCTGATCCGTACAGGGTTCCCTAGCGTCCATGAGCAACAATGCCACGTCAGATCTATCAACAGCCGCTAAAGTCCTCACGAACGAATAATATTCTAAATCGCCGTCAAATTTTGCGCGTCGTCGTAATCCTGCTGTGTCTATGATCTTGAAGTCTTGGCCGTCAATGTTTATGTTCATGTCTACGGGGTCGCGGGTCGTTCCAGCTATGGGACTAACAAGTGAACGTTGCGAGTTAGTGATTTTATTCAGGAGTGAAGATTTTCCCACGTTAGGTTTACCAGCAATTACGAGTCTGATTTCGTCTTCATGTTCTTCATCGTCAAATTCATCAGGCGGCAAATATTTCACAACAACGTCAAGCAAATCATCAAGCCCGCGTTTATGTAAAGCACTGACCGGTATAACCTCCTCAAAGCCCAAAACGTAAGCATCATTCGCGAAATCGTCATGTTTGGGATCGTCGAGCTTGTTCACTGCAACTATAACCGGCTTAACATTTCCCGAGGCCTTGCGTATAAAGTCGGCTATCTCTTCATCAGAGCTTGTAACACCGTCATGACCATCAACCAAGAATATAATCACGTCGCTTTCCTTGACTGCTTCATCAACGTGAGCTTTTATGCCTGTGCTGAAGGCTGTGTCTTCTCCGAAAATTCCTCCGGTGTCAATAACGTAAAAATTTCTGCCCCTGTATTCAACTTCACCATAAAGTCTATCGCGAGTCACTCCTGGCATATCGTCAACTATTGCATCTTTTGAGTCGGTTAAGCGATTGAAGAGTGAAGATTTCCCGGCGTTCGGGCGTCCTATTATTGCAACTATTCCAGCCATTTTATTTCGCTATAAACTCGGCCAAGGCTTGTCCCTTGAGATTAGCAGCTAACCCCACAGCAAGTTTTATTCTAGCCTGATAAGCCGTGAGCATTCCTCCGCCGATTAATCCCATTTCCAACAACTGCGACGCGCTACCCTCGTAGTTCTCCGTGGCCTGAACAATTCCTCCAGGATAACGAGCCGTCAACACCACCGGAATATCTGACCTTACAATTTTTCGCAGCAATGGCACCCACAACGAAGGCACATCACCATCACCAAGCCCGGAAATTATGAGGCCGTCAAGTTCTTCATAGCGTTTATCGAGCAATGCCCGGAGCAATAAATCATTGTCGCCTAACGCAGCATTCAACACCGGTATATTACGAGGCAAAGGCATCAAAATTTTCTGTGTGTATCTGTGTCTAGGAAAACGCAACGAAATATAGCTCCCCGAAGGCTGTGAGAAGACTCCCAACGGAGATTGAGGGAACGCAAGCAAGCCTGAACGATTGAAATTTGAGATTCTCAAAACGTCTGCCGGCGCATAAATTGAATCCTGAATACAAATTAACGCCCCTTTACCCGTACAAGCGCCTGATAATGCAGCTCTGATTGATTGAGTTAAGCGTAAACTTGTCTCACTGTTCGTAGCTCCTGCGTTGAAGATTGAGCCCGTGAAAATCAATGGCGGATTCAAATCCCAAACTAGGTCAGCAAAATAAGCAAGCTCTGCCAACGCCTGAACGCCGCATGTTACTACAACGCCTCTTGCTCCGTTATCATGAACAAAACTTGTCACCATGCTGATGAGGTCGCCGCACATTCCCAGAGTGTAATTCGATACAGGCTGACTGCTCCATTTCTGAAACACTACGTGGGATTTTAAGTCTTCTGGTAAAAGCGCGTATAGTTCTTCTTCGGTAAGTTCTGGAGTGTCGTGGGATTCATGACGCTGAACTATTCGTCCACCTGCTAGCAACACTACTATTTTGTCTCTGTTTTCCATAAAAAATTTTTACACCTCGAATTAATTGTTAATAACCTAAATTTTCTCCTACTATGATTACGTGATACTTTCGACCTTTGATCGCTTGAGCAAGAATCAAAATCGCCCTGCACATGCTTGCTTCGTCGTGGCAATTTACACAATGACCGGCCTTCACACAAGCTGTTTGCTCGTTCTGCCTGATAGCGTTGGGAATAGTTGCAGATTTAGCGCGCTTGATCCCGTCGGTTAAGTCAAAGGCAAGTTTATTTATCCCGACCACAAACAACACTAGACCATTTCCCCAAGCCATACCCGCGACTCTGTTGCCAGTTCCATCAATGTTGATTATTTCGCCGTCACGTGTGATTGCGTTTGCGCTAGTCAAGAAAACGTCTGCTTCATTCTCCTTGAATCTTGCCTCGCGTCTTTCTTCTGAAGTCATTGGCCCCCAATGTTGATAGATAATATTTCCGCGTTCCTTCAGTGCGTCAAGTGCTCCTATGTCACGTACAGTAACAGTCCCTGGAATACCCACGCTTGCATTTTCCGGAATGATCTCAAGAATGCGTTTCAATGCTTCTGAACTTGTAGCTACGTATTCAGCCTCAAAGCCTCTGCGCGTCAATGCCTTCACTACGTCGTTTCCGATAATCTCGTTTGCAGTTGATACAATACTCACTTAATTTTCCCCCTCAAGAAATTTTGCGATTGTCTCAATTGTTGTATTGCGCCTAAATTTTTTCCTTGCCTCGTTAATTATGCGACCTGAATCAAATTTCATTCCCTTAAGCCTAAAAGATTCTGCAAGACCTATGTAAGCTCTTATATCGCTGCCGTTGAGTTCCATAGCCCGGAAAAAATATATTATAGCCACGTTGTACATACCCAGGTTAAAAGCTTTGTTGGCTTCCGTCAAAAATTCATCAAACGTTACAGGCACAACTGGAGGTTTACTTGGCAATTGAAGTTCAATATCGTGAGATTCATTCTTGGTTTCAGGCTCTGGAGTTTTTGGCTCTGGTTCTGGTTCAATATCAGGCGATAAGCGTTTTAGTTCGTCCTGAGCGTGTCGCTTGTTTTCAGTGTCTTTTTCCGGCAAAAAGTGTATGTATTCATTCCAAGCTGCCTTAGCTGTCTGAACATGCCCGGCCTTCTCCGCACTTTGAGCCAATCCCGTTAAGAACGTCAACACATTCGGGTAACGTTTATAGCCTTCCTGAAATAAATTCATGGCCTCGTCATAATTTCTTTGCTCGTATAAATTTTGCGCACGTTCATTAATTTTGTCGGGTGTCCAACGCTGAATAAACCATAAGGCCAAGCACGCAAGTCCCAACGTAATAAGCAATGCCGTACACATTTTTGCCCCTTTGAGTATGTATGGGTGATGAGGTTTTCTGCTCTCCTCCTCTTCACGTGCCTGTTCAGCTTTTTTCTTGCGTCCCTTAAGGGTATGTTGTAGACGTTCAGTGAAATTTTTCCCGTGCTCACGTTTTTGTTCGTAGGCTGCACCTATGAGACTCTCGCCCTGTTCGTATTCTACTTCTTCGTCCTCGTCGTCATATTCTGAATTAGCTTCGTTTATGCGTGTCCAAATCTCGTGTGGAGGTTCGTCTAGGCTTAATTCGAATCCCGTAGCATGTTCCTGCCAAGCTTTGTTAATATCAACGTCTGGATCATCAAATTCTGGGGGGAAAGTATTTTCTGGCTCTTGTGGTTCTTCATCAACGCCTTCAACTTCTTCTTCATCAGGATTAAATGACTCGATAAACTTGGCGTCCTCGTCTGATAATTCAATGCTAATGGGCGCAAGTTCTTCTTCAAAGTCGCGAGAGTCTTGCGTGTCAGTTTCGTGTGTGTTTTCTTCTGCTGGTAAAATTTCGTTAACGTTTGAGGCTTCGTCTTGTTGGTCAAGATTAATCGGGGCAAGAAGTAATCCTGTCCCTCGGGCTTTATCGTCGGCTTTTAGCCAATCCATGAAATCCTGATCAAAATTCAAAACATGTTCACCTCTTGCAAGATTGACTGGTTAGTTTAACAAGAATTCAAAAAGTTGGCAATAAAAATTACGTAGAAACTTTACCGTATTAAACACATTACGAGATTATTGCTTATGCCGAACTCCCTATAACAACGAATCGCTGGATCAAAGTTAACGGTGAAGAAGCTGTGCTCACATCGTATATGAGATTGCTTTATAGTGTTGAATGTCGTGAAGGCGTATGGAAGATTACAGACCTAACTACAATTAACGAGGACGACACTTTAGCTCCTGCAGTACCGGGAACGGATTTACATATTAATCCTGAAGATTTGAAGGGGCTTCGTCATTCGTACAGATTTCTTTCTTACGCAAGAATCAAAGCTGGCGGAAAAGTTCGTGATGATGAGCTGGGGATCGACCGGCCTGAAGCTGTTGAGAAACTGTATCAGGAACTTGAAGAATGGATCAAAGAAGGAGAAAAATAATTATGCAGCAAATTTTACGTCTGGGTCTTGGCTGTATGGGAATGTCACGAAAGAATGAAGAGAACTCAATTCGCACAATTCATACTGCAATAGACAAAGGAATTACGTTACTAAATACTGGCAATTTTTACAACAGCGGCGAAAGTGAAATTGTTGTTGGTCAGGCGTTGAAAAGTGTTCCTCGCAATAAATATTTTCTGTCTGTGAAGTTCGGCGTTCTGTTCGGACCGGGAGGAGGAATTTACGGGCTTGATGTCAATCCGTTTCACATTGGGGCACAGTTAAATTATTCGCTTCATCGTCTAGGGCTTGAATATGTTGACCTCTATCAGCCAGCAAGAATAGACACTTCAATACCTATTGAACGTATTATGGAAGTTCTCGTCGGACTGAAAGAGAAAGGTTTTATCCGTAATATAGGCTTGACTGAAATTGACGCTGAAACTTTAAGACGAGCGCACAAAATTCATCCTATTT
>FLNX01004307.1_pt1 | contig 89743 bp, 75 predicted proteins | sample 1140341 | NCBI WGS metagenome assembly FLNX01 (sample SAMEA3878208, study PRJEB12797) | bioreactor metagenome | biome: Moose rumen | place: Sweden | collected 2011-10
GCTTAACGAGCCTTGATTTGAGCAGTTTCAACACGTCCAAGGTGACCAATATGAGTTACATGTTCTTGGCCTGCAGCAATCTTCGGACCATCTATGTAGGCAATGGCTGGAGCACAGCGGCTGTGACGGCCTCAACTAGAATGTTCAGGAACTGCACCAGCCTGGTGGGCGGCCAGGGGACGACCTACGATGACAGCCACATTGACAAGACCTACGCCCACATCGACGGCGGCCCGAGCAACCCGGGCTACTTCACCGACAAGAACGCCGCCCTGCGCGGCGACGTGAACGGTGACGGCAGCGTGAATGTAGCCGATGTGACGGCGTTGATCCAGATCGTCCTCAACAGCACGCCCGTGGACCTCTCGATTGCCGACCTGAGTGGCGACGGCGCCGTCAACGTGGCCGACGTGACGGCGTTGGTCCAGATCATCCTGAATAGTTAACAGATCAAGCCGTTAATAGTGAACAGTTAGGACGTCCGCCCACTGCCCTGCGGGGCTAATGCGTATTTCGCTGTTTTTTCAAATGTCATCCGCATTCCCATCGTTACGGGGATGCGGATGACAAATTGTTTCGGTTGTTTTAAATTTATAGAGTCGCGCGTTAGCCATCAGAGTGATTAGTTGTTTTGATTAGGGTGCGCAGACTATCATATTGATGCGTGAAATCATTTTTTTGTTGAAAATGTTTGTGCATATTGAAAAGAATGAGTAATTTTATTGCCTCAAAAAAGCATTTGTCGTGTGATGTGGCATGATAATTGCTTGTACAGGCATTACTAAGACATTATTAATTATTTAATTAGCTGTAAAAAGATATGAAACCGATCAACATTGTTATGGCAGTCGTGGGTGGCGCAATCGCCGGCGCGGCAGTGGGTCTGCTCTTTGCACCCGAGAAAGGTGACGACGTCCGTAAGCGCATTGCGGATGCCCTGCGTGAACAAGGCGTGAAGCTCAAGGGCTCCAAGCTCGACAACCTCGTCGATGATATCGCCGAGGAAATTAAGGACAAGTTGGACTAATCATTCATCTCATTAGAAAAAAGATATAATTATGAAAGGTTTAAGCTTATTATACGCATTCCTGGGCGGTGCTCTGGTGGGCGCATCGGCAGCCATCCTGTTTGCCCCCGAGAAAGGTTCCGACCTGCGCAGCCGCATCAAGGAGATGCTCAAGAAAAACGGCATCGACTTCAGCGACGACGAGGTGGAGCAGCTGGTGAAGCAGATCAGTGCCCAGATCGAGGACTGACAAAATAGCACGCCACATGACAGGCGGTGTCACCACTCTGCATGACGCCGCCTGCCACTGGGCGTATTGTCACTCGCAGTACGATACAAGACATGAACGAGTTAGACTATAAGAAACTATTCAGCGAGGCCCGCAAGTATTTCTCGCTTGAGTGGGACTACACCAAGCTCACGGCTGTCGAGAAGTTGGCCATCCTGCTCTCGGCAATCGCTTTTCTCGCCGTGGTCATTATTATTGCTGCCTATGCGTTACACTACTTGTTCTCGGCGCTGATTTCGGTATTGGCGTCGGCCATGGGATGCGTGTGGGGGGCACAGTTGATTGCGGCTGGCATCCTGCTCTTGCTGCTGTTGGTGGTGTTTGCCTTCAAGAAGCGGTTGATTGTTGATCCCGTTGCACGATTTGTGAGCAAATTGTTCTTAACACCTGATGACAAATGAGTACTGATATCAATAACGGAACGCCTGTGGATGCGGGCTTGCAGCAACTGCCTGTTGCCACCGACCAGGCTCCCGACGACTGGAAGGGGATGACGCTTGAGGAATTGCGCAATGCTCGCGGCAGGGCTCTCGTGCGCCGTGAGGTGGGGCGCGCCACGATGCAATACAACATCGATGGCTTGAAGAGCAATGTGTCAAGCAACGGAATTCGTGCACTCATGTTCAGCCCCGGCACCGTGTCGGGCCTCAAGAAGGCCGATTATGTTTTGCTGGGCATACGCCTCACCCGCTGGCTGCTGGGGTTGCGCAGCAACCGGCGCCGGCGCCGCTATTGACCGGTTCCAGCGGCTGCAATGCGACTGAAATGCACTGTTTTTTTTGCTAAAAATCACACTTTTTTCTTGAAATTGTTGTTGTTTTTGGGATTTTAGCTATATTTGCAGTCCGAAATCTTTGGATTTTCAACTTTGAGTTTAATCACTTTAATGACCAAAATATAAAACATACTGCCTATCGACAAACATTACTCTTTATTGACCAAATATAGATAAGTAATGAGGATTTATAATGACAAGAGCGATGAGCAACTGATATCGCTGTATGTCGATGGCAACAATGAGGCCTTTGATGAGCTCCTGGAGAGACACAAAGACCGTGTTTACATGTATATATACCATGCGGTGAAGAATGAGGACCTGGCTGATGATATCTTCCAGGACACCTTTGTCAAAGCCATCACGACCATCAAGCAGGGGCGCTATGTCGATAACGGCCATTTTCCCGCTTGGGTGACACGCATTGCCCACAACCTGATTATCGATTATTACCGTCAGCTCAGGAACGAGAACCTGCGGTCGACCGATGATGCTGACGTCAATATCTTGAACCGCAAGGAATTCTCGGATGTTACCATCGAGGACACACTGATTACTGCCCAGATACACGACGACGTGCGCCGCCTGATACGCGCGCTGCCCGACAACCAGCGCGAGGTGCTCGTGATGCGCTATTACCGCAACATGAGCTTCAAGGAGATTGCCGACACCACTGGCGTGAGCATCAACACGGCATTGGGCCGCATGCGTTATGCCATCCTGAACATGCGCCGCATGGCCGAGGAACACAACATCGCCCTTGCAATCTGATTCCGGCATAGAGAATAAACCCGCCTGAACAACGACATGAACAACTCCAGCCAACAAGTTGTTCATGTCGTCGTTGACATCGGCCTGACATCAGTGGCTGATTTCCTGTGAAAGAACAAGTTATCATCATGATTTTTAATTTTTTGACTCTAAATTTTGTGTAATGTGGTAAAAGTAGTACCTTTGCAGCCGTTTTTGACAGAAATAAAAGATTAACATACAATACAAAACAGTAATGAACGTAAGTTTTGAACAAATTGATGCGGTGAATGGAATGCTCACCGTTGAGCTCAAGAGAGAAGATTTCACAAGCGATGTGAACAAGGGAGTTGCCGCTATGGGCGTGCGTCACCCGTTGAAGGGTTTCCGTCCCGGTAAGGCCCCCAAGAATTTGTTGATGAAGTTTTACGGCCCCAGCGTGACCGCCGACGTTATCGACCGCATGGTGGGTAAAGCCGTGTATGACTACATCCGTGACAACAAGCTCCAGGTACTGGGCGAGCCCCTTCCCAATGAGGACAACAAGGTTGACATCATGAAGGACGAGGAGATGACCTTCAAGTACGACCTGGGTCTGGCTCCCGCTGTAGAGCTCAAGCTCAACAAGCGCATCAACGTGCCTTATTATAATATAGAGGTTACCGATCAGATGGTCGATGACGCTATTGCCCATGACCGCAAGCGTCTGGGCACCCTCGTCGATGGCGAGGTGAGCGACAAGGAGTCGATGCTGCGTGGCTCGATGATCGAGCTCGACGAGCAGGGTAATGACAAGGCCGATGGCATCAAGGTGGAACGCACCTTGATCTCGCCGCGATACATGGCCGACGATGACGAGGCAGCCAAGTTTGTGGGCGTGAAGGTGGGCGACACCTTTGTGTTCAACCCCCACAAGGCCAACAACGGCAATATTGCCGAGCTGGCTTCGATGCTCAACGTGGACCGTGCTCAGGCCGACGTGAAGAGCGACTTCCGCGTGACCATCGAGGAAATCAAGGTCAACAAGGAGGCCGAGATGAACGAGGAGTTCTTCAAGGGCGTCCTGGGTGTAGAGACCGAGGTCAAGGACGAGGCCGCTTTCCGTGAGGCCGTGCGCGACATGATTGCCAGGGCCAACATCCCCGAGAGCAACTACCGCTTCACTGTCGACGCCCAGCGCATCCTCACCGACAAGGCCGGCGACCTGCAGTTGCCCGAGGAGTTCCTGAAGCGCTTCTTGAAGCTGCGCCGCGAGCAGGACAACAAGGAGAATACCGAGGTTACCGATGAGGAGGCCCAGAGCATGTTCAAGCAGTTGCGTTGGCAGCTCGTCAAGGACCACTTGGCACAGGAGCTGGGCATCAAGGTCGAGCAAGAGGACATCGATACCGCAGCCTTCATCTTTGCTCAGCAGCAGTTGTCGCAGTATGGCATCTACAATGCCCCCGAGGATCTCGTGCGCCAGCAGGCCGAGCGATTCATGCAGGATGAGCGCGCCCGCGAGGCCATCCATGAGCATGCCATCGACAACAAGTTCTATTCGGCTGTCCGTGAGTCTGTCAAGGTCAACGAGAAGAGCATCAGCGTCGAGGACTTCCGCAAGCTCTACGAGAAGGACGAGCAATAAATCAATCAGCAGTTTACAGGATATTGCGGGGCAGGGTAGAGCACTCTGCCCCGCAGTCTTTTTGTCATGCCGGCGGCCCTTGGCGCGGTTTTTGCCCTGTCATGTATTAAAATATTGAAATGTGAATAAAAAAGTGCCTCAATCTGTCGTGGGGTTGAGAAAAAATGAGTATCTTTGAACAAAAATTATTTTATACATTTTTTATATGGATAACGACTTCAGAAAATTTGCCGTGCATCATTTGGGCATGAACGGGCTGGCTCTCGACCAGTTCGCCGCTGGTGTTTCTAACAACTATATCTCGCCTACCATCATGGAGGAGCGCAAGCTCAACGTCACCCAGCTCGACGTGTTCTCGCGCCTGATGATGGACCGAATCATCTTCCTGGGCACCCAGGTCGACGACTATAGCGCCAATGTCGTTCAGGCCCAGCTGCTCTATCTCGACAGCGCCGACCCCGGCAAGGACATCTCCTTGTACATCAACTCCCCGGGCGGATCGGTCTATGCAGGCTTAGGCATCTATGACACGATGCAGTATATCCAGAGCGACGTGTCGACCATCTGCACCGGCATGGCAGCATCGATGGCAGCCGTGCTCCTGGTAGCCGGGCACAAGGACAAGCGCTTTGCCCTCAAGCACAGCCGTGTGATGATTCACCAGCCCATGGGCGGTATCAGCGGCCAGGCTTCGGATATCGAAATCACCTCGCGCGAGATTCTCAAGCTCAAGCAGGAGCTGTACACCATCATCAGCGACCACTCTGGCCAGCCCTATGACAAGGTGTATGCCGACAGTGACCGTGACTACTGGATGACTGCTGCCGAGGCCAAGGACTATGGCATGATTGACAAGGTGCTCATCCGCGTGAAGGCTGACGAGGCTACCGAGCCTACCGAGAAAACCACCGAGTAACGCTTAGACATGGCCAAAAAGAGAAGTAACGACACTACTGCACTGTATTGTAGTTTTTGCGGGCGCAGCGACCGTGAAGTGGAGCTGATGCTGCCGGGCATGAACGGCTGCATCTGCAATGACTGCGCCGAGCGCGCCGTGGAGCTTTCTCATGAGTACCTCCAGAAAATGGCTGCCTCCAGCCTGACCGACCTCGATATGGACAACCTGCCCAAGCCGCAGGAAATCAAGGAATACCTTGACCAGTATGTCATTGGTCAAGAAACCGCCAAGCGATACCTCTCGGTTGCCGTCTATAACCACTACAAGCGCCTGAACCAGAAGCGTGGCGACGATATCGACATCGAGAAAAGCAACATCATCATCGTGGGCCCGACAGGAACCGGCAAGACTTTGCTGGCCAAGACTATCGCGCGCATGTTGAAGGTGCCCTTTGCCATCGTCGATGCAACCGTATTGACCGAGGCCGGTTATGTGGGTGAGGATATCGAGAGCCTGTTGACGCGCCTGCTGGCGGCTTGCGACTACAACGTCGCCGAGGCTGAGCGAGGCATAGTCTTCATCGATGAGATTGATAAGATTGCCCGCAAGGGCGACAACCCGAGTATCACGCGCGACGTGAGCGGCGAGGGTGTCCAGCAGGGCTTGCTCAAGCTGCTTGAGGGGTCGGTAGTGAATGTGCCGCCTCAAGGAGGGCGCAAACATCCCGAGCAAAAAATGATTGCAGTGGATACCAAGAATATCCTGTTCATCTGCGGCGGTGCCTTCGAGGGCATCGAGCGCAAAATCGCACAGCGACTGAACACACATGTCGTGGGATTTGGCGCGGGCAATCATGTGAGCAAGGCCGACCGTGACAAGCTGTTGCACTTCGTTGCACCGCAGGATTTGCGCAGCTATGGACTGATCCCCGAGATCATTGGCCGCCTGCCCATTCTCACCAATCTGGAACCGTTAGACCGCGATGCACTGCTACGCATTCTCACCGAGCCCAAGAACGCCATCGTGCGCCAGTACAAGAAGCTGCTCGAGATGGACGGCGTGGAACTGGTCATCGAGGACGACGTGCTGGGCTTTGTCGTTGACAAGTCTATAGAATACAAGCTTGGAGCGCGCGGCTTGCGCAGCCTCTTCGAGACCATCATGATCGATGTCATGTATCAGGCCCCGTCTCTCAAGCAGAAGCGGTTTGTGCTCACCCGCCAGTTCGCTGAGCGCCAGCTGTCCAAATCCAACTATGACTTGCTGGCTGCCCACTGACCAGGACTGACATGTCAAAAAAAATATTTTCACATAATAATTGCCCAGTTGACAAAATAGCCGTAAATTTGTGAAATCATTGAAACCCTAAACCTGATAATTATGGCGAAATACAATAAGTTGACATTGGCGTTGAAGGAATACTTCGGGTTTGAGACGTTCAAGGGCAATCAGGAGGCCATTATCGAGAACCTCCTGGCTGAACATGACACCTTTGTGCTCATGCCTACAGGCGGCGGCAAGTCGTTGTGCTACCAGTTGCCGGCCCGCCTCATGGAGGGCACCGCCATTGTCATCTCTCCCCTCATCGCATTGATGAAAAACCAGGTCGATGCCATGCGCAGCTACAGTGAGGAAGATGGCATCGCCCACTTCATGAACTCGTCGCTGACCAAGCAAGCCATCGAGGAAGTGAAAAAAGACGTGCGCAGTGGCCGAACCAAATTGCTGTATGTGGCACCCGAGTCGCTGACCAAAGAGGAGAACGTGAACTTTCTCAAGGATGTGCCCATTTCGTTCTATGCCGTAGACGAGGCTCACTGTATCTCGGAATGGGGACACGATTTCCGTCCCGAGTACCGCAACATCCGCCCGATCATCAACCGCATTGGCGAGCGCCCCATCATCGCCCTGACGGCAACGGCGACTCCCAAGGTGCAGCATGATATCCAGAAGAACCTGGGCATGACCCAGGCAGCCGTGTTCAAGTCGTCTTTCAACCGCCCCAATCTCTATTACGAGGTGAGGCCTAAAACCAAGGACGTGGACCGTGAAATCATCAAGTTCATTAAGGCCAATGAGGGCAAGTCGGGCATCATCTATTGCTTGAGCCGCAAGAAGGTGGAAGAACTTGCCGAGGTGCTGAACCTTAACGATATCAAAGCCTTGCCCTATCATGCCGGAATGGAGAGTGCGGTGCGCAGTGCCAATCAGGATGCTTTCTTGAGCGAGGACGTTGACGTGATTGTGGCGACTATCGCCTTTGGTATGGGCATCGACAAGCCTGATGTGAGGTTTGTCATACATTACGATATCCCCAAGAGCCTTGAAGGCTACTACCAGGAGACCGGACGTGCCGGCCGCGACGGAGGAGAGGGCAAGTGCATCACGTTCTATTCCCGTAAAGACCTGGATAAACTCGAGAAGTTCATGCAGGGCAAACCCATTGCCGAGCAGGAAATCGGCAAGCAGCTATTGCTCGAGACGCGCGACTATGCCGAGTCGTCGGTGTGCCGTCGCCGCTCGTTGCTGCACTATTTCGGTGAGTCCTATGAGCAGGAAAATTGTGGTAACTGCGACAACTGCCTCAAACCCAAGAAGCGTGTTGAAGCCAGCGAGGAACTGCGTGCTGCCATCGAGACAATCCTGGCGCTCAGAGAACGCTTCAAGCCCGAGTACATAGCACATGTGATGATGGGTGATGCCAATAACGAGATTCTTGGCTATAAGCACAACGAACTTGATGTGTTTGGCTGTGCCAGCGACTGTGACGAGAAATATCTGATGGCTGTCATCCGCCAGGGCGTGTTTGCCGATTATCTGGCCAAGGATATCGAGAACTACGGCGTCATCAAGGTCACCAAGGAAGGCAAGGCATTCCTTAACAGCCGTGAGAAATTCTGGATCGTCGAGGATAACGAGTATACCGAGATGCTCGACGAGGAGATGCGGGGCGGTGGCAGTGGAGCCGTCGACTCACAGCTGTTCAGCATCTTGAAGGACCTGCGACGCAAGATTGCCAAGCAGCACGGGCTACCCACCTATGTCATCTTTCAGGAGCCATCGCTCGATGCGATGGCCACAACCTATCCCATCACGATCGAGGAGTTGCAGAACATCCCAGGCGTGGGGCCTGGAAAGGCCAAACGTTATGGCAAGGAGTTTGTTGAGCTCATCAAGAAATATGTCGACGAGAACGAGATAGAGCGCCCCGAGGACATGAGGGTTCGCACTGTCGCCAACAAGAGCAAACTCAAGGTCGAAATAATCACTGCCATCGACCGCAAGGTACCACTTGACACCCTTGCCGAGAGCAAAGACCTTGAATTTGAGGAATTGCTCGACGAACTCGAAGCCATCGTCTATAGCGGTACCAAGATCAACGTTTCCTATTATATCGATGAGGCGATAGATATCGACATCGAGGAGGACATCTTTGATTACTTCAGGGAGAGCGATACCGATGACATCGAGACAGCCATGAAGGAACTGGGCGACGACTACACCGAGGAGGAGATACGCCTCGTGCGCATCAAGTTCCTGAGCGAGATGGGCAACTAAAGCTGTGATTGAGGATGTCGTGAAAAGTTCTAAGCCTCCTTGTCCGCTTCATTGCAACGATAACAAGGAGGTTTATTATTTGTAATGAGAAAAAAATGCCGCGATGTATAATTTTTCTTGCCTGCATGCGTTATAGAATAGTAAGTTAGAAATGAAAAAACTTAAAATATAGATTTCAAACCAACCTAAGATGAAAGCGAAACTTTTGATTTCCTCATTGCTGTTGGGAACTGCGATCCTCGCTATTGCCAAGGGGGATCCTGTTCTCATGACCATCAACGGCAAAGACATTAAACTCTCGGAGTTTGAGTACCTGTATCACAAGAACAATCAGCAACAAGTCGAGAAAGAAACCCTGGAACAGTATGTGGACCGCTTTGTGCTCTACAAGCAGAAGGTGGCCGACGCCGAGGCTGCTGGCATTGACACGACTGCAGCGTTCATTCGTGAGTTTGAAGGTTACCAGAAGGATCTCGCCGCACCGTTCATGGCCGAGGATACGACCTACATGTGGCAGATGATCAGCGAAGCCTATGATCGCTATAAGAAAGAGGTCGACATTGACCACTTCATGATGCCGCTGAGTGCAACCGAAACTGAAAACCAGACCACCATGGCGCGCATGGACAGCATCCGCAGCTGTGTCCTCGCCGGTGAGGAATGGTCAACCCTGGTGGATAAGTTCTCAAGCGACCCTTCCAAGCAGCGCAACCATGGCCATTATGGCTACATCAGCTCGGGTATGTTCCCCTATGAGTTTGAGAACGTCGTTTACAATACCGACATCGGTGACGTGTCTAAACCGTTCAAGACTCAATTTGGTATTCACATGGTACGCGTTAACAAGATGCGTGACCGTGACGACGTGCACGCCGCTCACATCTTGAAGCTCTTCCCCAACAGGGGAAATGCAACCGATGAGCAAAAGGCTGCCTGCAAGCAGCAGATTGACTCGGTGTATGCCTTGCTGCTCGCTGGCGCTGATTTTGAAGAGCTGGCCAAGAAGGAATCGCAGGACGGCAGTGCCAAGCGTGGGGGTGACCTGGGATGGTTTGGTCGTGGCCGCATGGTAAAACCCTTTGAGGACGTGGCTTTTGGCCTCAAGGACGGAGAAATCAGCGAGCCCTTCGCTTCACAGTTTGGTTACCACATCGTCAAGAAGTATGGCCAGGGCATGCCCCCCTTGAGCGAAATGAGAGAGGGCATTGAAGCCGCCATCAGTCGTGATGGCCGTGCAGCACTCATTCAGGAACGCCGCGTCAACGATCTCAAGGCCAAGTATGCCTATAAGCTTAATCCCGACCTGGATTCCTATTTGACCAAAGCCCTGACTGCCAATGGTAAATTCGACTCAACATTTGTGGCCAATGCCATCAAGGGCTGCACGATGCCGTTGTTCACCTATGAGGGCAAGAAGTCGGTGCCCGTGAGCGCCCTGCTGGAACAGTTGAATACCAAAACCAACATCCCCGACCTGCAGAACGCCAAGGAGTATATCCTCTCTAAGGTTGAGCCGATCGCCGTGCGCACCCTCACCGATTATAATGCCGAACAGCTGGTGAAGGTTAATCCCGAGTACCGTAACCTGCTCAACGAGTATCGTGACGGCATGCTGCTGTTCGAGATAAGCAACCGCCGCGTGTGGAAGGCTGCCAGCAAGGATACCGTGGGCCTCCAGCAATACTATGATGCCAATCGCGGCAAGTATGTTTGGGATGAGCCTCATTTCAAAGGCATCATCCTCAGTGCCAGGAACGATAGCATCTTGGATCTGGTCAAGGCCGACCTGCCCAGGTTGGGCACCGACACGCTTACCGATGCCCTGCACAACAAGTATGGCAACGACATCCGCATGGAGCGCATGGTAGTGAAGAAAGGTGAGAACAACCTGGCCGATTATCTGGCATTCCACGTGGGTGAGAAGCCCGATCGTAAGGGTTATCCCGTGTTCATGATTCTGGAGGGTGGCGTAATCGCCCAGCCCCAGGAGTTGGCCGACGTGCGAGGTGCTGTTACCAGCGATTACCAGGATGTGCTGGAGCAGCGCTGGAAAGAGGATCTGGCCAAGAAATATCCCGCCAAGATTAAAAAGAAAGTCCTCAAACAGGTGAAGTAACCGATACAGACTTCTTGGTGAGAACATATAGTGCCCCGCGTGAGTCCCACGACTTGCGCGGGGCATCATTTTGTCCATGCTCTTGATGCCTGCCGTGCGTTTTGTGACTGGCGCGTGGCAGCAGTCTGCATCACCCGTTGATTGATAGGGGCGGATTTAACAAAGATTTTGGGATTTGATTTTGCCACGTCAGGAAAAATAGGGAAATTTGCAGTTTGAAATCAATAAAAAGACGATACAAGTGAAATCGAGATTTTTAACAGCATTGATGCTCGCCATGACAGCAATTGCTGCGTTGGCACAAAATAATGTGGCTGAGGAAGTTGCTTGGGTGATAGGCGACGAGCCCATCTTCAAGAGTGATATTGAGGAACAATACCAGCAGGCACTATATGAGCGTGTGCCTATCGATGGCAACCCCTATTGTGTAATCCCCGAGAAGATGGCCATTGACAAGTTGTTCCTGGATCAGGCTCGCATCGACACTGTCGAGGTGCAGCAGTCGGCCATCTCGTCCGAGGTCGAGAACCGCATCAACTTCTTTATTGCCAACCTGGGCTCCAAGGAGAAGGTGGAGGAGTACTTCCGTATGCCACTGCCGCGCCTGCGGGAGAAACTCAATGAAATGTACAGCGACCAGTACTGTATACAGCAGGTGCAAAACGACTTGACCAAGAATGTGAAGGCAACGCCGGCCGACGTGCGCCGTTATTATAACAAGCTGCCCAAGGACTCGCTGCCCTATATCCCCATGCAGGTCGAGACCCAGATTATCACGATCAATCCGGTCATTCCTCAGCAGGAAATCGACGAAGTCAAGGCCCGCCTGCGTGATTATGCCCAGCAGGTGAATAGTGGGGAACGTGAATTCTCAACCCTGGCCATCCTCTATAGTGATGACCAGGCAACTGCGGTGTATGGTGGTGAGACGGGCTTCCAGAGCCGCTCGGTGCTCTTGCCGGAGTATGCCAATGCGGCATTTAATCTCAATGACACTAAACGTGTCTCTAACATCGTTGAAACCGACGACGGATACCACATCATCCAGTTGATTGAGAAACGTGGAGACCGCATTAATACACGTCACATCCTGTTGCGGCCCAAGGTGAGCGACAAGGACCTGACCGATGCGCTGGCTCGTTTGGATTCGATACGGACCGACATTATTGAAGGCAAGCATACGTTCGAAGAGATGGCACTGTTCATCTCACAGGATAAAGACTCACGCAACAACAATGGCAACATGCTCAACGAGAAGAACCATAGCAGCCGCTTTGAGATGGCCGATCTCCCTGCCGAGGTGGGTAAGAAGGTGAGCACCATGCAGCCTGGTGATGTGAGCGAACCGTTTGTCATGATCAATCCCAAAACCCGCCGCGAGCAGGTCGCTATGGTCAAGCTGGTCAAGCGCATTGATGGCCACAAGGCCGACCTTGCCGAGGATTATATGATCATCAGAGACATGTGTGAAACCAGCGAGAAGGAGAGAATCCTCCATGACTGGGTTGCCAAAAAGCAGAGGAGCGTCTATGTCTACATTGAGGAGGGATGGCGCAACTGCGAGTTCCAGTATGATTGGCTTAAAAAGGGCGCAAAGGATTGATCCCTTAGGTATTAACTGCCTTGAAATAGTTAGCAGATGCGGCATTCACACGACAAGTGGTGGCACATGATCATTGGCGACAGGCAGCGGCACGTCATCATGGCGTGTTGCATGATGGCATTGATCATGTCTCCCGTCATGTGGTCACAAAATCACGTTAAGGCGGTCAAGCCACGCGCTGCAGCGACTTTGAAAAAGCGCCCTGCCCCCACCAACCCTCAACCGGCTCAAGCCGCCCGTAAAGGCGCCAAGGGACCTAAAGTGAACCGCATCACGCCGCAAATTCCAAAAGCCAACCGCAACCAGACGAACAAGGTGTTCCTCGAGAATGCTGATATCCTGTCGGCCAACGAAGCCATCAGCACCGATTACCAGGTACTCAAGGGTAATGTGCGATTCCGGCGTGGAGACATGTATATGTTCTGTGACAGTGCCTACTTCTATGCCGAGACCAGTTCGCTTGATGCGTTTGGCCATGTGCGCATGACTCAGGGCGACACCCTGTGGGTCTATAGCGATGTGCTGCATTACTATGGGGACCAGGGTGTGGCAGAGCTGCGCAACAACGTGCGCCTTGAAAACCGTAGCACGACTCTGTTGACCGATGCACTCGACTATGAGATCAATTCCAACGTAGGCTACTACTTTGATGGCGGCACGATTGTGGATAACCGCAACAACACTGAGCTCAGTTCGCAGTATGGCCGTTATGAACTCGACACCAAGCAAGCCGAGTTCTCGCGCAACGTTCACCTCGTCAATGACCGATACGAGATGTTTACCGACCTGCTCGATTACAACACCCAAAGCCATATCGCCCATATCACGAGCGAGACCCTCATCGTGAGCGACAGCAACACCATCAACACCACCAATGGCTGGTACAACACCAGTGCCGATGATGCGACCCTCTACCAGCGCTCGCTCATCACGGCCAAGGATGGTAAGACTTTGCTTGGCGACACGGTGTACTATAACCGCAAACGCAATTATGGCGAAGGCCGAGGAAACGTGGTGATAACCGATCCCACCAACAAGGTCATCCTTGACGGCGATTACGGCTATCACGATGATAACGCCCACTACAGCTATGTGACGCGTCGGGCTCGTGCGCGCGAGTTTTCACAGAAGGACACCCTGTACCTGCATGCCGACACCCTGTGCACCCTCATCAATGCCGTGGTCAACGATACGGTCAATGACTCGGTGCGCGTCCTGCGAGCGTTCAACCAGGTACGATTCTACCGCAGCGATGTTCAAGGCATCTGCGACTCGCTGCAATTGAGCGAGGCCGACACCATCATCAACATGTACCGCCATGCTGTCGTGTGGAATCAGGCACGGCAAATCTTTGGAGACGAAATCAATATCCATCTCAACGATAGTACTGCCGACTGGGCAACATTGCCCACGGGCGGATTTATGGCCGAGCATCTGGGCGAAGTTTATTATGACCAGTTGAGCGGGAAGAAGATGAAAGCCTGGTTCGAGAACAAGGAACTGCGACAACTGGATGTGGATGGCAATGTCCAGGTCATCATGTATCCGCAAGAGAAGGATTCCACTTACAACAAGCTGGTTACAGCCGAGTCGAGTTACATGCAGCTTAACCTCAAGGCTAAGCAGGAGGTGGACCGCATCACCATGTGGCCCGAGGTGTCGGGAAAAGTGATACCGTTGTACCTTGCCAAGAGGTCAGACTTTTACCTGCCTCAATTCCAGTGGTATGAAACCCTGCGGCCCAAATCGCCCGATGATATCTTTGACGTGAGTGAGGAACTCAAACAGGTCTTCAACGGGATTCAAGGAGGCTCCCGTCGCCGTTCTGGCAATAATGGCTCGGCTGTTCCTGCCACCAACTTGCAACAAACAACTTCCACAAACCTTCAAATCAACGATACGCCATGAGTGATGTGATTAAGTTGCTGCCCGATTCTGTCGCCAATCAGATCGCCGCCGGCGAGGTGATACAGCGTCCTGCCAGTGTTATCAAAGAGCTGGTAGAGAATGCCATTGATGCACAAGCGACTCATGTCCAGATCATTCTCAAAGATGCAGGACGTACGCTCATACAGATCATCGATGACGGGCAGGGCATGAGCGAGACCGACGCCCGGTTAGCGTTTGAGCGACACAGCACAAGCAAGATTCGCAGCGCCGATGATTTGTTCTCGCTGCATACAATGGGATTCCGTGGCGAAGCCTTGGCGTCCATCGCTGCCATTTCCCAAGTGGAGCTGCGCACCCGACGTCACGATGCACAGCTGGGAACACGCCTGGTCATCAACGCATCACAGTGCGAGATGCAGGAGCCCGACATGTGCCCGGTAGGTAGCAATTTCATGATCAAGAACATCTTCTTTAATGTGCCGGCACGTCGCAAGTTCCTCAAGACCAATCAAGTGGAACTGAGTAACATCGTCAAGGAGTTTGAGAAACTGGCGATGGTCAACCATGAGGTGGAATTTACCCTGATGCACAACGGCAACATGATGTACAAGCTGATGAAGGGAACCTTCCGTCAGCGCATCGCAGCCTTGATGGGTAACAGCTTGGACCAGCAGTTGCTACCCTTGAGCATCGACACATCGTTGGTCAAGGTGCAGGGATATATCGGCAAGCCCGAGAATGCCCGCAAGCGCAACGCCTTGCAATTCATGTTTGTCAATGGCCGTTACATGCGTCACCCCTATTTCCACAAGGCGGTGATGTCGGCCTATGAACAACTCATTCCCGAGGGTGAACAACCCAACTATTTCCTGCAATTCACGGTTGAGCCACAAGCGATTGACGTGAATATTCATCCCACCAAGACCGAGATTAAGTTTGAGGACGAACTGCCCATTTGGCAGATTCTCGCCGCAGGTGTGAAAGAGTCGTTGGGGCGCTTCAGTGAATCGCCGGCTATTGATTTTAACATGCAGGATGCTCCCTCCATTCCGCCTTTTAATACCCACGTCGAGGTGCACCGACCCGAAATTGAGGTTGACACGACCTATAATCCTTTTAAGCAGCAGACCCGTGAACAATCTTCACCACAACAGCATCGCACAACTGTCGACCGCCCGAAACCGATGAGTAACTGGGATGAGCTATTTGCCAATTTTGAGCGCAAGAAGCGTGAGGGACTGGAACAGGGCCAGCAGTCCCACCCTGTTCCGCAGTCAGTCCAACCTGCAGCTCCAAACAGTCAAAGTGACGTGTTACCCTTGGGTGACCTGCAATCGGTATACTTGCAGCTCAAGGGGCGTTATATCCTTTCGCCAGCCAAGTCGGGGCTGATGGTTATCGACCAGCACCGTGCCCACGTGCGCATCCTCTTTGACCGTTACATTGGCCGTGTACACACGGGTAACATGTCGTCACAGACCATCATGTTTCCCGATGTGCTCCACCTGAGTGCGGCTCAATGTGTTGCCTTGCAGGAGTTGCTGCCCGAGATGGAGAAGATGGGATTTTCGCTTTCTCCCCTGAGCGGTAATGACTGGGCAGTTAACGCTATACCCGCTGGCCTTGATGGCGTTGACGCATCGGCGATGGTTCATCAGATCATCGACTCGGTGGATAACGGCGGCATGCCTGTCAAGAAGCGCATTGTCGAGCATCTGGCCCTGACCGTGGCTCAATCGGCCGCTATACCCGTGGGACGGACGTTGCTGCAGGACGAAATGGAAATCCTCGTGGCTGATCTGTTGCGTTTACCTGAGCCCAATTATACTCCCGACGGGAAAACCGTTATCACGGTGGTTCCCATCGAACAAATCAATAAATTGTTTTGACCAGCATGATTGACATCAAGCAGATAACCCAAGAAACCGACCTGTATAACCTGCATACCCACACCCAATTCTGTGATGGGCATGCACCGATGGAGGAGTTCGTTACCGAGGCCATTGAGATGGGCTTCACACATCTGGGTTTTACACCCCACTCACCAATCTCGGTCGATAGCCCCGTGAACATGCCGCGCGAGAAGGTGCAGGATTATTTTGATGAGGTAGAACGGTTGCGCCAGGCCTATGGCAACCGCATTCATTTGTACACCTCGATGGAAGTTGATTATGTGGCGGCGGGCGATGGGCCTGCCAGCGATTATTTCCAGCATTTGCCCCTGGATTACAGCATCGGTTCGGTCCACTTTATTCCTGCAATCGACAATCCTGATGTGATGGTGGACATCGACGGCAAGTTCCAGGATTTCAAGGTGAGAATGGGCAAATACTTTGCCGGTGACATCGAGTATGTGGTCAAGACCTTCTTTTCACAGATGATGGCGATGGTCAACGAGGGCGGATTTGATATTGTGGGCCACATGGACAAGATTGGCTACAATGCGAGCCAGTATCGTGAGGGAATCGACGAAGAGCCTTGGTTCGACAAGCTGGTAATAGACCTGTTCGAGAATATCATGGATCATCAGCTCATTATCGAGATCAACACCAAGGCTTGGCTGCAACGCAACCGTTTCTATCCCAACTTGAAGTACTTTGGGATGCTCAAGCGTTTTAATGCACCTGTAGTGGTCAACAGCGATGCCCATTACCCCACGCTGCTCAACAACGGCCGTCTCGAGGCCCTTAAACTGTTGAAGGTATTATAACCAGTAACCAAATTTCAAGATATAATAGTAATGAGAATCAATCCAAGAATAATATGGCTGACGATGATGCTGGCTGTTGCCTTGATTCCTGGCATACTGATGGCTCAGGATTTCACCAATAAGGACACGCTGCGCTATGTGGATGCGATGCAGTACCGCATGATCAACTGGGCATTTGACCGTACTTTGGCCTCCCGCATCCCGCTGAATTTCAAGGATAGTGTGCGCCCCACCTTGTGGGACCGGGCATATTGCACCAGCGGCAAGGGGTTCCGTTTCGCGACCAACTCCACGGCCATCGCAGTGCGTTACAACTTGTTGACCAATATGCACATGATGCACATGGCCGACACTGGCATCAAGGGCACCGACCTGTATATCTGGGACGAGGACACTCAAAGCTGGCAGTTTGTGAACTGTAACCGCCCTGTGCGCATCGACAATGACATACGTCCCCGCCAGGATTCCGTCCAGAGCAAGGTGTATGTGGACCGTCTCGACGGCAAGATGCACGAGTACATGATCTACTTGCCCTTGTATGACGGCGTGAGGTGGATCGAGATTGGTGTTGACAGTACTGCCATCCTTACCCAGCCGGTGCTCAACTCGCCGCGGCAGGGAAAAAAGTTTGTTTTCTACGGCACCAGCATTCTGCAGGGTGGCTGTGCTTGCCGTCCAGGAATGGTAGCCACCAGCATCATTCAGCGGGATCTGGATGTGGAGTGTGTGAATCTGGGCTTCAGCGGCGAGGGCAAGATGGACTCCTGCATGGCGCGGGCCATGGCCTCGATACCTGATGTGGCTGCCTATATTTTGGATCCTATCCCCAATTGCACCAAGGACATGTGCGACACGTTGACCTATGGTTTCGTTAACATCCTGCTCAAGCTGCGCCCCGAGGTGCCCATCTTCATGGTCGAGGGTCAGATGTACAGCTATGCTAAGTATAGTGCGTTCTACAGCGAGTATCTGCCAGCCAAGAACAATGAATACCACAAGAACTACCTGAAACTCAAAGCCGATAATCCTAATAACCTTTACTATATCACCTGTAAGGACCTCTATGGGCCTAACAACGAGGGCACAGTAGATGGCATCCACTTGACCGACATCGGTTTCTGGTGGTATGCCCAAAAGCTGGAGCCCTACCTGCGCGCAGTGCTCAATGGCACTCCAATCCCGCAGGAGCCTGGTGTGGATGCCCCCAGGTGATGAACACTACAATGATACACAAGAAGAACCATTACATACAAGACCTGATCCTTGAAGGGGAGCATGAGCACCAGGATTTTAAGTACCAGATTACTGATGCTCGCAAGATAGCCCGCTCGATTGCCGCCTTTGCCAACAACAGCGGTGGTCATCTGCTCATCGGCGTGAAGGACAATGGCAACATTGCCGGTGTGCGCAGCGAGGAGGAAATCTACATGATCGAGACGGCAGCGCAAATGTACTGCCGCCCCGAACAGCATGTGACTTTCAAGGTCTTTAACATCAATGGCAAGTCGGTTGTAAAGGCCGATATCACCGAGGCTCTCGAGAAGCCTGTCGAGGCCCCCGACGACAACGGGCGGTGGCACGTCTATTACCGCGTTGCCGACGAGAATGTCCTTGCCAGTCGCTTGCACGAGCGCATCATGAGTGCTGAGGAATCCAGTGGCAATCCGCAGGATGATACCTCGACCATCAAGTACGGAGAACGTGAGAAGCTTCTGCTCGACTATCTGCAAGGTCATGGCGGCATCACCCTGGACGGTTACATGCGTCTTGCCCACATCAGCGAGGAGACGGCTACCCAGGTTGTGGTTGCCCTTCATGGCATGGGCGTCCTCTCTCTCCAGTATCACGACGGCAACTGCCTCATCGTCGCACCTTGATCAAACAACACGCTTCAGGGTCAAACAACGGTAACAACGTTGAACAACAATGGCAACTTATTAAGATGCCTTGATTTTAGTCGGGGTAAAAAACACCGCTCGGGGATTGATGGTTCCGAGCGGTCGTTATTATGAGTTGTCCTTGCCTTGGTTAGAAGGGGAGGTCGTCGCCGGCTCCAGCCTGGTCAAACGTATTGTCCATGGGAGGCGTGGGCATACCGTCTGGCGCGGGAGCGGGTGCGCCTGCTGCGGGAGGATAGGGAGCGGTAGCGGCTCCAGCCATGGCAGGGTCTTCCTTCATGGCCTTGAAGCCACGGATGTCGGTGTACCAGCGGCCATTAAACTCACGGCTCTCGATGTCGTAGCTCAGTGTGATGACGTCGCCCACCTCAAGCGGGTACTGGTCAGCACGGTCGCCAAAAAAGTCAAACTTCACCTTCTTGGGGTAGCTGTCGAGTGTCTCGAGCACATATTCCTGCTTCTTCCACTGGTTGCCAGCTTTGGAAACGCCGCTCTGCAATTCCAGCTTCTGAATAATCTTACCTTTTATGTCCATTGTTGTATGATTGAGTTTAGGATTTAGAGTTTAGGATATAGAGTTCATATCACAAGCATGGTGTAAGTCTCTTTAACCTCTAAACTCTGAACTGCGAACTATGTTCGCTAAAATTACTTGCTCTCCTCGGCAATGACCTTGAGGATGTTCTGGACCTGCTTCCAAGCCTTGTCCACTGCGGGGATGTGGCAGCGCTCGGCGGGCGAGTGCACGTCACGCAGCGTGGGACCGAAGCTGATCATCTCCATGTCGGGACGGGCCTTGAGGAACAGACCGCACTCCAGGCCGGCGTGGATGGCGCGAACCTCGGGACGAACGCCGAAGAGCTTCTCCCACGAGTCCTTGGCTACCGAGAGGAGGTGGCTGTCGGCAATGGGCTCCCAGCCCTGATAACCGCCCTCGCTGATGATCTCGTCGGCACCAGCCATGCGGAAGATCGTCTCGCACCTGTGGGTCAGGTCATACTTGCCACTCTCGATCGACGAGCGGTGGAACATCTCGACTACAATCTGGTTGCCCTCGCGCATCTTCACGCTGGCCAGGTTGGTCGAGGTCTCAACGAGACCCTCAATCTCCATGCTCATGGCATCGATGCCGTGAGGAGCGGCATAGACGGCATTGACAACACGGCGCGCGGTGTCGGTGTCGATGATGGTCTCGGGAGCGTCAACGCTCTTGCAGGTGATTTCCATTTTGGGCTCGGTGCGCTTGTATTCGTTCTTCACTTCGGCGATGAAGGTGTTGAGCACCACGCTCAGCTTCTCCTTGTCCTCGGGCTTGACACCGACAACAACGGTAGCGGCATGAGCAATGGCGTTGTGCAGGTTTCCGGCATCGATCTTGGCCAGGACATAGTCCATCTCGGCACCGATGTTCCACAGCAGACGGCTGCTCAGCTTGGTTGTGGTGGCAAATCCCATGTGGATGTCGGCACCGCTGTGGCCGCCATGGAAGTGCTCAAACTTGATCTCAAAGTAGCAGCGATCCTTGGGGGCAGCCTCGGGCTTGTAGTTGAACTTGAAGATGCTCACCAGGCCACCTGCGCAGCCCATGGTGATCACGCCGTCCTCTTCCTCGTCGAGGTTGAGCAGGTAGTCTCCCACGAGCATGTCGGCCTCGATGTTGCTGGCACCGGTCAGGCCGGTCTCCTCGTCAACGGTGGCAAGGGCCTCTAAGGGACCGCACTGCAGCGTCGGCTCGATGACAGCGGCCAGGGCGATGGCAAGGCCCATACCGTCGTCGGCTCCCAGGGTAGTGTTGTTGGCACGCACCCATTCGCCGTCAATGATGGTCTCGATGGGATCGGTATCAAAGTTGTGGGTCGAGCCGGGACCTTTCTCGGCGACCATATCCATGTGACCTTGCAGCACGATGCCCTTACAGTTCTCGTAGCCAGGAGCGGCAGGCCTGAAGATAGCCACGTTTCCGGTCTTATCAATCTTGTATTCCAGATTGTGCTTCTTGGCGAAGTCCACGAGCCATGCGCGGATCTTGTCTAACTTGCCTTCCTCGTTGCCACTGGGGCGGGGCACCTTGGTGATCTCATCAAAGATCGACCATACTGCATGCGGATTCAAATCTTTTACTTGCATTGTAAAATTAATTGGTTAAATTGTTAGTTATTAAGTAGTTAATAGAATTCTTGTTAAAGCAAATCCAATTTCACCGCTAATTTACAACTTTTTCGTGAAACCTCATGCTAATGTTAATAAAAAAACCAAGTTTTCAACATCAGCATGATGCCTGTGAAGATCAAACAATCGGAACAACAAGGAAGCACAATGTTCATAACATTACGCAATTTCAACGGTTAAGCACATTGTGTCGCCCAGTCAGTGATATTTAAGACTTAATAAGTTTTATTGAACGTGGTTAACGCACTGCAGTACCGTTGTTATGGACGATCCACCAGGTAGCGCATCCACACGATGCCGTCCTGCTCGGTGACCGACTTGAAGGTCAAGCGCACGGGGCCGCGGCTCATGGGCCGGCCGTCAAAGGCGGCTGCCATGCCCTCACGACCGTCGATGCCATAACCGTACATCATGCTCACCTCATCAATCAGCCCCAAGTCAAGCATCGAGCCGTTGATGTGTCCGCCGCCAACAACCGCCAGCCGTTCAACGCCAAACTCACTGCGCAGGATTTCCATTGCAGCCTTCAGGTCGATGGCGTCTTGCCCGATGGTGAGGTAAGAAATCTGCTTGCTTTTCAGGTAGGCGAGGTATTCTTCGCTGGCTTTTTCCGAGAGGATCATCAGCAATGGTTTGCCAAAGTGCTCGGTTGTGTCGTCGCCCCACAGCAAGGTGCCTCTGGTGTCCACGCCGATGGCGTAACCGTCGGCCTCGACTGCTTTATAGACCTGCCGTCCGGCATCCTTGTCGGGCTGGGTTCCCTGGAAGAATCCCGGCAGGGCCGAGTGCTTCTCCAGCGTGATCTTGCCCTCCATGACCGAGGGGCACTCCAACTGGTCCAGTGCCTCATAGTAGTGGTTGGTGTCGTCGATTTGCTCCGTCATGTCGCAGTCAATCCTGCCGTCGAGCGATGCCATCATGTGGCAGATGATGTAAGGTCTTGTATCCATTTTAATCGTTATAGTTTTGATGATTGATTTTGCATTGCAAAGTAACAAACAAAACTTCATCCGTTACCTATCAAAATGGCGGTTTCTCTTACCCAAATTGCCGATACGTCCCCCAGTCAATCAGATTGGACTTACCTAAAAGCATGGGTGTTATCATATGGGACGTGTCTTTTGACTGGCCAAAGCGAAGCGACGCCATCAACAAGACCCGTCCCAATGATGCACCATCCTTGCAGCCTTCACCTCTCTAAAAAATGACATCAAAAGAACCGTCCCTTTTTTACCCAAACATCAAATGTTTTCAATCAGTTTTAGTGTTGTCGCGATGGATTGGAGGTCGGTGAGGAGGTTTGCTTTTTTGCCCTCGACGGCGTTGATAAAGGTGGTGATCTCCTGGAAGAATCCTTGGGTGTAAATGGAGTTGCCTGCAAGGGTGGGGGAGAAGCCGTCGTGACGGTACAGGTACTCGACCGACTGACGGCGAGGACGGGTTTTTTCTACTGGGATGCCTGAAATGACGGGTTGTTTGGGGACAAAGCTCAACTCCTCGCATTGTTTCAGACGATAGGTGCCCGAGCGGGTGTGGACGGTGAGTGATTGCTGTGCGGCTTGCCAGGAGTGGCAGGTAGATAGCTCAATGGTGCCGACAATGTGCTGGTGGCGCAGCGTCAGGATATAGGAATGCTCATCAATCTCAAGATAGGAGATGATTTCGGCTTTGCCAAACAGCCATGTGGCCAAGTCTATCGGGTGGATGTACAGGTCGAGCAGTGCATCGCCCTCGGGATAAGCGCCCGTGAGGTAATGCAGGTCGTAGTTGAGCAGGTGCCGCTCGCGCTTCAATCGACGCCGGAGCATCTGGACGGCTGGAGCAGAACGTTGCTGCAGCCCCACCATCACCACTCGTGACCCGCTGGCCTGCTGCAAGGCGATGAGCTCTCTCAGTTGGACTACAGATTGGCAAGGCGGTTTCTCGATAAACAGCGACTTGCCACTCCGCAGCACGTGCGAGGCAAGGGAAAAATGGGCTTTGGGCGAAGCTGCAACCAGCACACCTTTCACGTCTTCATCATTGAGGATATCATCGAGGCGGGTCGTTGCTCTTGTTCCCTTGAATTTGCCCTCGATGAGCCTTGCCTTGCGCTCGCTGGTGACGCAGATGTATTTCAGCGGCACTTGCAGGTAGTGTAGCACGGGATAGAGGTTGGTCAGGCTGTGTTGCCCCATGCCGACGAAGGCGTATTGGCAACGGCAGGTCTCGTTGAGGTAGCGCTCGGTGCGCATCCCATCCGCTTGTAGCGGTTGATGAGTTGTTGTATCATGATTGCAGGAGTTTACGGTAAGTGATGGTTGGATTGTCTGTCCATTGATAGGGGCCATAGAACCGCTCAATGAGCCATTTAGGCAGCAGTCGCTCAAAATTGCGCATGAGGATGATGTCGTACTTGCGGTGGAAGTTGATCCAACAGTCGTTGCACTGTCTGGAATACCGGCATTGGGTCGCACAAGCCAGCGAGCCATTGAAAATGTCATCCAGCGAAGCCCTGTGGATGTTGCCCAACATGACATCAAGGTTTTGGCACAACGGCACGTCACCGTTGCTGTGTATGACCAGGCTACTCTTGATGCTCTGGCAACGCAGTTTTAAGTTCCCATGCCTCCACTGGTCATAGAGGGCGACGAAATCGAAGTTTTCTTGGGTCTTGTGGATGTTGTCCGGTATTTGGGCCGTGTAGTCGCTTATTGTGAGTAAGTCACTTGTCGTGTCAAAGAATGCCATGGTGCCATAGATGCCGATGCGCACATCGATACCGTAATGCAAAGCCACATTGATGACGTGCTCCATGTCCTTGAATGAGTTCCACGGCGACAGGCAGAACATGAGCGACAACGGAACCTCGTCTTTCAATGCCTCCACGACCTCAATCACCTTGTGATAACCGTTGCAGCCGCGCATCCTCTTGTAGGTCTCCTTGTCTCCATCGAGTGAGACATACAGGTGGCGGGGACGGTAGCGCTTTACTGCCTGGATGACACGTTGAGGGGCGAGGCCATTGGTCAACAGCGTGTAATTGGGGTGGTGCTCATGGAACCATGCCATGATTTCGTCGGCTTGAGGATGCAGGATGAATTCACCTCCTTCGAGCCCGATGGTTGTTCGATGTGTGATGCAACGGCTGCGCATGACTCGCTTGATGTCATCAAGAGACAAGTGTTCACGTTTTTTCTGCCAGATGTTGCAGTGCTTGCACCTTGATTGGCAAGCTGTGGTGGCATAGAGCATCAGCTGGCTCAACCGCTTGTGCCGTGGTCGGGATATGTTGTTGAGATACAACAGCCCATTATAGAGATAGTCAGTCAGTTTGTACATAAAAAATCCATGATGGTTTGGTTTTCTACAAGTGTAGATACCGCCAGACCATCATGGACTGCACGGCGCCCTCGAAATGTTGGTGTCTGTTTCGACGTGAAATGCGGAGATCAACGAAGTCAGGAAAAGGCACCGTTTGGAGCATGAAAAAGCCCACCGAGGTCATCGGTGAGCCAATAGGTCTATGCTCTCATAGTGTTTACTTCTCTAATTCTTGGGCAATCCATATTGTCCATTCATCTACATTGTCCGTCAATTTGGTGGGCAGGGGCAAGGTGATGCACACATCTGGAGCAATACCTGTATCATCTATGCCCGTTCCTTTAGCCACTCGCAGTGAACGCGTGGTGGGAATGGCAAGCATAGCTTTGCAGTTTGGTAGTTCAGCTGCTGGTCTGACATTTGAGAAATCAATACATCCCCGAGTGTTGTCTTGACCATAGAATGATGTGCGTTGAGATGTCGCTTTTAACTCGATAAGCATTTGCTCGGCTGAGCTCCCAACAAGTCCATCAAAGATGATTGCCGCCTTAATGGGCTTGGAACTAATAGAGTCATATTCAATAGATATCGTCTCTTCATCAAAAATCACAAACGCATTATCCTCGCTTTCTTTCAAACACGCTATTCTCGACGCCATCCAATCGGGATTACCCATGCCTTCTGCCAATTGGATGAATGCTTCGCGATTGGCTATGGTATTGTAAAATTCGACCCCATCTGTCGTTCCTGGATGATCATACAGCAACTTGAGATAGGGCTTATAATAACCATCCTGTCCTCCTGAGTTGCCCCTAATGTCAATGATCAGATTGTCGCAACCTGATTGCTGATAGGATTCTATGCTTTCTATTATCCAATTGTAATCAGGATCTTGGCCAGAAAAAGATGGAACCCGTATTAAGAACGTTCGGTCGGTAACTTTACATGCAGCCTTTGTCGGTTCATATTCTATAGAGTCCCAATAATGAGGTATTTGTCTGCCTTCAGGCATATACTCTTGAGTGCAATTGTATCCGTTGTCATTAAGAAACAGATGATAGTCAGCAAAAAAAGCAGTATATTCTCCAGCTGCATCTCTTCCTTTTTTGACTCCGGTTTCAACTTGGTTTCGGAGTTTTTTCTTGAAATCAACATACGTTGATAGATTCTCAGCATTTACCTTTGTTGAGAAACCACAATAATTGTCTTCGACTTGTTTAACTACTAAGTCAAAGTCCTCTAAATGTTGCTCAACAGTCATTTTTTGCGCATTCAGCGCAATTGCCGCTAAAAGCGAGAAGAATAAAACGATGTGCCTCATTGCTTTTTGATTTAGAATTCCATTTTAATATAAGACGTATAAGTTGAGCAAAATGTAACAAGAACAGGCTATTTTTTGTTGTGTTGCAGATAAAAAATTTCTTTTTGCTGCTCAATCTCGCGCCTGAGCACTTCTTCGGTGGGCAACATGGGCAGATATTTTGCTGCAAATAGCTGCTCATTCCCTTTGAGAATTGAGTATCGGGCTATATCTTTGCTTGTTTCAGAGCAGAGCACGATGCCGATGGTGGGATTGTCGCCCTCTGTGCGCTTGAGTTCATCATACATGCGTACATACATATCCATCTGTCCAACATCCTGATGAGTGATTACGCCCACTTTTAGGTCAATAAGAACGTAACACTTTAGAACAACATTGTAGAAAACGAGGTCTATATAATAGTCCTGTGTATCGGTGCGAATCAGTTGCTGACGTCCCATGTAAGCAAAACCGCGTCCCATCTCCATGATGAATTTTTGGAGATGGTTAATAATCGCTTGTTCAAGATTACTTTCACTATAATCAGTGTTTTCCAATCCAAGAAACTCGGCAACGACTGGATTCTTGACAATTTCATCTTTGCCTTGTTGCAATGGCTTGGTCAGTTCCTGCATTTCGGCAATCACCTTTTCTTTTTGGGGAGATTGCAATAGACGATAGTAGTATTGTGAACCGATGTTGCGGCTAAGGGTGCGCACGCTCCACATCTCCTCGGAGGCTTCACGTAAATACCAATAGCGTGCATTCTCATCCGGGACGCGAAGCAACATGCGATAATGAGTCCATGAAAGATTTTGAACTCGCGAGTTCAAAATCTCCAGATCATTGAAATACAAGAAGAATTGACGCATACTATACAGGTTTCGCTCGATATATGATGAACCGTACATATTTTACTGTTTTTCGCCTTTCCCGGTAGCATCGAAGCGGCGTTGAAGTGTTAGTTTACCTTTAGCGCTTTGAATTTTTGTTAAAACCTGGGGCTGAAGCATTATTTTGAATAAAAAATGACAAAATATCGTGCCGTTAATCGCAAAGTATCACTAAATTTGCAGGTCTTTTTGCATTCAAAACGCAGATGATGGCTACGCTGTTATTGACATTGGCTATTGTGGGACTGGCAGTGCTGCTGCTGGGGGTGAAGATTTTCTTTGTTAAGGGAGGGCGTTTCCCCAACACCCACATCCATGACAATGCCGAGATGCGCAAGCGTGGCATCAGCTGTGCACGTGACAAGGAATTTTACAACTAATAACGATACAATAGAAAAAGTCAAAGAAAAAAACGAAATGAACTTCATTAAACATTACACCAAGCTTGCTATGCTGGCCGCTGTCCTGGTGCTGGCCGCTACGTCATGTAATGAGAAGCAAGCTGCCGAGGCCCCCAAGGCTGCCGGTGGTGCCGCTCTCGAGAATCTAAAGATCCGTTACATTGACGAGGATTCCATCATGGCCAACTACAATCTGGCCAAGGACATCAACGAGGCTATGTTGCGGCGTCAGAACCAGTATGATGCAGCACAGAAGCAGCGTGCCAACGAGATTAACAAGTTTGGCAACGCCATGCAGCAGAAGTACCAGAATAATCAATACCTGACCGAGGAGGCCTTCAATGCCGACCAGGCCAAGTTGCAGAAGATGCAGGCCGATGCCGAGAACTATCTGGGCAACTTGCAGCAGAGCATCCAGAATGAGTTGAATCAGAGCCAGATCCAGTTGCTTGACTCGATTGACAACTTCATGAAGGATTATGCCAAGAAAAAGGGCTTTGACATGGTATTGCGCAAGAGCGCAACACTGTTCATTGATGAGAAGTATGACGTGACCAAGGAAGTTATCGGGGGCCTGAACAAACGTTACAACAAGGTGGGCGGCAGCACTGCTCCTGCTCCCGTCAAGGCTACCGAGGCCGCTCCTGCCAAGTCGGACGCTCCCAAGTTGAGTACCGAGAAGCCCGCCACACCTGGCAAGGTTGACCTGAAGAAGAATTAAATATAGTGTATTTAATCACGAAACATTTGACTGTCCGCTATCATTGTTGTTGATGTTGCGGACAGCTTTTTTGGAACAATCATCTTTTTTTAATAAACAGTATAATCATCATTGAATCATGAAAAAATTAGCTACATTACTTGCCATCGCCTTCATGCTGGGCGCATGCCAGAGCAACCAGGGCCGCAACGACAACAATGCCGAGGCTACCGACAGCACTGCCAAGACCACACTCGTGGCCTATTTCTCGGCCAGCGAGGCCCACATCACAGCTCAGGTTGCCAAGACGCTTGCCGAGGCAGCCGATGCTGACCTGTTTGAGATTGTTCCGGAGCAGGTTTATACCGCCCAGGATCTCGACTGGCAAAACGACAAGAGCCGTTCCACCATCGAGATGAAGGACAGCACCGCGCGTCCCGCTGTGGCCAGCAAGGTCGAGAACATGGACCAGTACACAACCATCTATGTGGGCTTTCCCATCTGGTGGTACACAGCTCCCCGCATTGTCAACACCTTCCTGGAGCAATATGACTTGACGGGCAAGACCATTATCCCGTTTGCCACCAGTGGCGGCAGCGACATGGGCAAGAGTGGCGAGGACCTGAAGAAGGCCAGTGCCCCCAATGCCAACTGGATCCTCCCTGGCAAGGTGCTCAACGGCAATCCTCCCGTCGACAGCCTCAAGACCTGGATTTCCACCCTCAAGTAAATCCATCACTTGCCACCACGGCATGAAAACAATCAAGGGCCGCTCCCGCTATGGGGACGGCCCTTGTCATTCTCAATAGCCAACGGCGGCATAGATGCTGGCGATTGCCAGGTTACTTGCCGGTCATGATGTCGAGGACCATGTGGTCGGTGGCGCACATGGCGTCGGCACCGATGACGGTCAGGTTGCGTATCGAGCGGTCCACATCGTCGTCGATGATGCCCTCGGCACTGGTGACGTGGCGGCCCTCCATGGCGAGCACTGCACTCAGCAGAGCGGTCGAGACGCCCGAGGCGATCTTGAGTGCACAGCTGGGCTTGGCTCCGTCACAGATCATGCCTGTGAGGTTAGCGATCATATTTTTCACGGCGTAGCAGATTCGGTCATAGTCGCCGCCCATCAGGTAGGTGATGCCGCACGAGCTGCCGATCGATGCTACCACACAGCCGCACAGGGCACTCAACTTGCCCAGACTCTGCTTGATGTAGATGGCGGTCAGATGGCTTAATGTGAGGGCACGGATGAGTTCCTCCTCGGTATTCTCGTTCTCGATGGCATAGACGGCCACGGGATTGGTGGCGCAGATGCCCTGGTTCCCCGAGCCGCTGTTGCTCATCACGGGAATGAGCGCACCGCCCATGCGGGCATCGGTGGCAAGGGCTGTCTTGGAAAGGATGCGTGAGAAGATGGTGTTGCCAAAGATGCCGTGGCTCAGCGGCCGGTCCATCGTCTTGCCCAGACAGTGGCCATAATTGCCCTTGAGCGACTCCTGGGCTGCTTTGAGGTTATAGTCGCGGGTCTCGAGGATAAAGCGGATCTCGTCGAGTGGAGCCTGCATGGCAAAGTCATAGACCAAGCGCAGGTTCAAAGCGATGTCGCTGCTGTCGTCGCCCTCGTTGCTGCCGGCATGCTCGTCGAGCAGCACCTCGTTGTCGCGGGTGACGCGTACAAAGTGGGTGTGCGAACCCTGGATGATGGCACTGGAGCGGTGCCCGTCGCCCTCGCACAGCACCTCGACATAGAGTTTGTCGCAGCAGTCCTGCTTGAGCCTGATGTCGATTCGTCCCTTGTCGATGAACAGTTTGCCCTGCTCGATGGCCTCGGGGCACACGTCCTTGATGACCTCGAGCTGGTATTCGCTCTTGCCGATGAGGGCTCCCAGGGCGATGGCAATGGGCAAACCGATCATGCCGGTGCCGGGGATACCCACGCCCATAGCGTTTTTGAGGATGTTGGCACTGAGCAGTGCTGTGATTTTGTCAGGTTTAGTGCCCAGAGCCTCGGTGGCGCGGGCCACACACAGTGCCACCGCCATGGGCTCGGTGCAGCCCACGGCAGGAACCACCTCGCGCTTCATCAACGCGATAATCTGCTCTCTAATCTTCTCTTCAATCATTATTATCTGGTTTTTCTAAAGGAAAACAATAAATACAATAATGACAAATAAAAGATTGTGGTGATGAAAATTGTTCTTATTGTATTTATTGTTTTCTTCTTTGGGTTTATTGGCGGAATTTGTCAAGGCCGCCGTCCAGGAAGTCGAGGAAGGCTGGCACGTCCTCCTTGTAGCTGAAGGAGCCGCTCAGGGCATTGCCCTGCGGATCGACGCACACATAGAACGGCTGCGTGTTGCTGCCGAACTTGTAGCGCTGCAGGTAGCTCCACTTGTCGCCGATGGTGCGCAGCGTGCGCTTCTCGCCAGTGGCCTCGGTCACCTCGATGGGCTCGGACAACGGACGCTTGTCATCGACAAACAGCGAGATGAGCACATAGTCCTTGTTCAACTTGTCGGCCACGGTGGGATCGGTCCACACGGCGGCCTCCATCTTGCGGCAGTTCACGCAGCCAAAGCCCGTGAAGTCCAGGAAGACGGGTTTGCCGCTGGCTGCAGCAGCGGCCATGCCCTGCTCATAGTCGGTATAGGCGGCACGCACCTCCTTGGTGTTGAGGTTGAAGTCCTGGGTGTTCATGGGAGGCGAGAAGGCGCTCACTGCCTTGCACGGGGCACCCCACAGGCCCGGAATCATATAGATGGCGAAGGCCAGCGAGATCAATCCGCCCATGATGCAGATCACGGGCATGGGCTTGGTCTCGTCGCCAGGCTCGACGATGTCACTCTTGAATTTGAGTTTGCCGATGAGGTACAGGCCCAGCAGGCCAAAGATGGCAATCCACAGGCACAGGAACACCTCGCGGTCCATCAGGTGCCAGCCGTAGGCCAGATCGGCCACCGAGAAGAACTTGCAGGCAAATGCCAGCTCGATGAAGCCCAGCGTCACCTTGAGGATATTCATCCAGCTGCCTGACTTGGGAGCCGACTTGAGCCACGAGGGGAACAGGGCAAACAGCGTGAACGGCAGAGCCAATGCAAGCGCAAAGCCCAGCATGCCGATGGCGGGACCCCAGAAGTTGCCGCTGGTGGCAAAGTCAACGAGCAGGAAGCCGATGATGGGGCCCGTGCACGAGAAGGACACCAGCACCAGCGTGAATGCCATCAGGAAGATCGACAGCAGGCCACTGGTCGTGCTGGCCTTGTTGTCAACGGCGTTGGACCACTTGCTGGGCAGCTTGATCTCGAACATGCCGAAGAACGACAACGCAAACACCACCAGCAGCAGGCACAGGAAGATGTTGAACACCGCGTTGGTCGACAGGGCGTTCAGCGCACTCGGGCCAAAGATGGCGGTCACGATGAGACCTAGGGCTAAGTAGATGACGACAATCGAGATGCCATAGGTGATGGCGTCCTTGATGCCCTTCTTCTTGTCATCCTTGGCGCGCTTGAGGAAGAAGCTCACCGTCATCGGGATGATGGGCCACACACACGGCGTGAACAATGCCACCAGGCCACCCAGTAGACCCATCAGGAAGATCCACCACAGCGAGCGGCTGCTGCTGCCACCCGCGGTGCCGTCAATGGCCTGGATGTCGCCAACAACGGGTTTCCACAGCGCATCGTGGTTCAGAGCAGCAAGGGCAGCACTATCGACGGTAGGCGCCATTGCAGCACTATCGGCTGCAGCGGCAAGGGCTGCCAGCGAGTCGGCTTTGGCCTTGGCAGCGGCTTCGGCGGCTGCCTTGTCTTCTTCGTCCTTGTTCTTATCGGCCTCGCCATCCACAGCGGGCGACTTGCCGGCCTTCTTGAAGCTTGCACTGCTGGGCGGCAGGCACGACTGGTCGTTGCAGGCGCCATACTCCAGGTCGGCATCGATATCGTAATTGGGCTTGGTGAACTTCACCCGCTGCACAAACTGCACATTATTCTCAAAGTAACGCAGCTTGGCGCCGAACATCTCGTCGAACTGCGAGATTTCCTTGCCCACGGCCTTGAGCTTGCCCACGGGTTCCACTCCATCCCGCTTGTGGAAGGTGATGCTGGCCTCGGTGGGGCCCGCATCGCCCAGGTTGGTGGAATACACATGCCATCCCTTGTCAATCTTACCCGTAAACACGATTTCGCCCTCGCTGGAACCGTTGGTGGTCTTCAGTTGAGAAGTGAAGGTCACAGGATTTGCCATTTGGGCGGCGGCAAGCATCGCTACCGTCACCATCGTCAGCAATGTCGCAATCTTTTTCATCATAATCTTTTTGTTATATTGGTTTGCAAAGTTAATTAAAAATCTCATTCGTCAATGTTTAATACGGCAGTTTCCTTATCAGGGGTACATTTTTTACAGATTCGGGATTGCTGGATTTCCATAATTTAAAGAGTCGGATAATAAAATGGTGAGGTAGAGTAATGGTGTCGCGGGATTATAAATTTTCGTTTTTTTATTAATATTTTACTCAAATTATTATATCTTTGTCATCCCAAATTCAAAAAGAGGATGAGTCAAAGCGTGATAATGTCGGTTCTTGACTACGAGAATCTGTTCAAGCAAAACTATGAACGGCTGTATTATCATGCACATGCCATTACTCACGATGAGGATATTGCCAAAGATGTTGTCAGTGAAGTCTTTGTTAACGTGTGGCGTTTAAGAGAAACCATTGACCAGAACACAGTTTTATCCTATCTATATACAAGTGTACGCAACCGTTGCCTTGATCAATTGAAACAGAGCAACCGTCAAGTCCCATTGATGGAAGAAGTGCTGAATGATTTAGAGCATTATACCGAAACAGACTGGAATGAATATGAGGCACGTATAACACACTTGAAGGCAGTGCTCAATCGCCAGCCCGAGCGAGTGAGACGTGTCTTGTATTTACGCTTCTACGAGCAGAAGAGCAATCAGGATGTTGCTGACATGCTTGGAATCAGTGTTGATGGTGTGAAGAAGATTATTCAACGCTCATTTGCCCAGATGAGGATTTCATTGGGTAAAAAAATGTTAAAGTTTGTACCGCTGTTGTTATTATCATGTATCAACTAGTGAAATGAAACAGGATAACAAGAACATAGAAGAACCTCAACCGCTCAATCCTCATGAGCAATGGGAATTGCGCGAGGCATTATCTCGTGAACACGTCTCATGTCCCGATATTGATGGGCAGTGGCAGGAAGTCAGAGAGAAATTAGAACTCACCGATGAGAATGATACCGACGCAGATGGGGTTGTGCCGATGTATGCGCGGTCATGGGTTCGCTGGGTTGCTGGCATTGCGGCGACTCTGGCGCTTATTATTGGATATAGGTTCTGGACAAGTCCAACGACAAGTGTCGCTCATGTAGATGCAACATCATTTGCCATCAATGTTCCAGACGAGATTGATGATGTCACCATATCAACTGCTGATGGCAAACAAAAGCAAGCCAGCGGCAAGCAGATGAAGTTTGATCAGTCTTCCAGTGTTCCCGCACAATTGATGGCAATTTCCACACCACGAGGCAAGGATTATCATTTAACGCTTGCCGATGGCACCCATGTGTGGCTCAACGCCGAGAGCCATCTGGAATTTCCTGACCGCTTCACCGGTGACAAGCGAGAGGTGCGCCTCCAGGGCGAAGCCTATTTTGAGGTGAAGAAAGACGCCAAGCACCCATTTATCGTCTATAGCGATTATCTCACGACGAGGGTATTGGGCACAGCTTTCGATGTGCGGGCGCGCTCGGCTCGTGATGCCTCGGTTACGCTGGTTACGGGTCGCGTGCTTGTCAAGACCCAAGATGCCGATCAAGTGCTCACCCCAGGCCAGCAGGCTTCACTCGCTGGCTCGCAGCTGGCGGTCAAGGCAGTGGATACCTACCCCTACACACAGTGGAAAGAGGGCTTCTTTTATTTTGACAACCAGACGCTTTTCAGTATCATGCAGGAACTGGCACGGTGGTATAGTGTGAATGTTTCATTTGACAACACCAGTAAAATGAACGTGCAGCTACACTTCGTCGTCGAGCGTAACAAGAGCCTGAATGAAGCGCTAGCCAACCTTAATGCGCTCGGGGTTGTGCATGCCGATATCGAGGATAATGTGGTTGTCATTAAATAAAAAATGTTAAAGAATTAAAAAACGAGCGGAGTCATGTACCCCGCTTATTTTTTTAAAGTATTAAGTGAAGAACAAGTTAAATCTTAAACTAAATCTGTATTTGTATGAACAAGAAACAAATCATGGCTTTATTATGCCTATTGATGATGCCACTGGCGCTGATAGCTCAGGGTCAACGGGTGACCATCAAGGTAAATCAAACGCCGCTGCCTACTGCCTTGCGGCAAGTGGAGCAGCAATCCAGTTACTACAAGGTCAATTACCCTTATGAGACCATTAAGGACTACAAAGTCACTGCCGATGTAAAGAACGCCACTGCTCCTGATGCAGTAAAAACGCTCATCAAGGGTTTGCCGTTAACCAGTTCGGTAGATGGGCGGTTCATTAATGTGACCAAGAGCGAGAAGCGAGCTGACTTCACGACACCTAAACGCACTGTACGCGGTCAAGTGGTCGATGCCGACGGGGAACCACTTATAGGTGTTACAGTGCGTGTCTCTGGCACCGATATAGGCGTGGTGACTGACCTGGACGGGAATTATGTCATTGAGGACGTAGACCCAAACAGCACCCTGGTCTTTTCCTATATCGGTAAAAAGACCGTAGAGCGCAAGGCTGCTTCCAGTAACAGCGTCCTCATTCTTGAGGATAATGCCAATGTCATGGACGACGTGGTGGTGACTGGTTATCAGCAGATTTCCAAGGAGCGTGCCACAGGTTCGTTTGCCAAGGTGACTGCCGACAATCTCATGACCAAGCGATATGACAACCTGTCGCAACTGCTCGAAGGTGAAATCGCAGGTTTCAACACTCAGAGTGGGCTCATTCGCGGCACCACGACCATGAACGGTGTCACCAATCCGCTCTATGTGATCGACGGGTTCCCCGTCGAGTCGACCCGTTACGACGAGTGGGGTAGCCTCAACGAGAGTGTGCCCAATGTCGACATCAACGAGATCGAGAGCATCACGGTGCTCAAGGATGCCGCCGCTGCCAGCATCTATGGTGCCCGTGCCGCCAATGGTGTCGTTGTCATTGTCACCAAGAAGGCCAAGGGCAAGCGCACCAATGTGTCGTTCAGCACATCATTGACTTGGCATCCTTATTCCTTCAATAAGAACAGGCTCACCGATGCCGCCGACATCATCGACCTGGAGCGCGAGTGGGCCGCAACTAACCCCAACCTGCAGGGCGATGGCGCTGCCGACTATGCCCGCTCTATCATCGACGACAAGGTCTATACCTCACAAGGTATTCAGACCATTGCCAACTACTATGCAGGTAACATCTCGCAAAGCGAAATGGAGAGCCGTTTGAATCAGCTCGCATCGATGGGCTACCGCTACTTCGATGATGTGGCCAAGTATGCCAAGCGTGACGCCTTCTACCAGCAGTATCACCTGAGCGTGGGCCGTGCAAGTGACAACAATAACTTCCGTGCTGCTGTCACCTACCGCAACAACAAGATGAACGACAAGTTCACCAACGACAATTCGTGGGATATCGACCTGCGTGACCAGCTGGATATTACCGACTGGTTGACGCTGAACGTCGGAACTTATACCTATTACAAGAAGAGTAACCTGCAAACCTATGATCCCATGAACCCCGGTTACTCCTATATGCCTTATGACCGCCTGCGCAACGACGACGGCACCAATTTTACCTCCACCCAGGAATCTCGACTTGGAGCGTCAGACCTTGCAATTCTCATGGGTTATGGTCTTCCCGATTACAACATCACCCCGCTTGATGAAATTGGCCGCAATATCCGCACCACTAATGAGTTCATCAGCCGCACCTACGGCAAACTCGACTTTGACCTGCCCTGGAACTTCAAGTACAATGTGATGTTCCAGTATGAGTATGCCTACGACAGGACGCGCCAACTCTATGAGAAGGATAGTTACCATGTGCGCAACTTGGTCGGACAGTATGCCACCGACGACTATGGCACGGGCGAGGCAACGCTCAATGTGCCTTATGGTAACATCTTCTACCGTGCTAACCAGACGTCCAAGGCCTACACTTTCCGTCAGCAGTTGAATTACGAGAATACTTTTGCCGACAAGCACAATTTGGTTGCCTTGCTGGGTCATGAGGTGCGCAAGACGGTCATCGACTATGACAACAACACGCTCTATAATTATGACCCCGACATGCTCACCTTCTCGCTGGTTGACCAGAATGTGCTGTATAATACCTATGGCCTGATGGGTGGCTACGGCTTGAACCCCAGAGACTTCGCATCGCTGCGTAATATCGACAACCGCTTCGTGTCCTTCTTTGCCAATGCAGCCTATACCTATGACAACAAGTACATGCTCTCGGCAAGCATCCGTTGGGACCGCTCCAACTTGTGGGGAACGGGCTCCAAGTACCAGAACAAGCCCATTTGGAGCATTGGCGCCGGATGGAACATCGACCGTGAACCGTGGTTCCATGTCAGCTGGGTGGACCGTCTTAAGCTTCGTGCATCTTATGGTATTGCCGGTAATATCGCCAAGGATGCAGCCCCCTATATGACAGCAAGCTATTACAATAACGCCAACGTGGGCGGTGTTTATGGCTCGGTGAACACCCGTCCCAATCCCACCCTGCGTTGGGAGAAAACCACCACGACCAACATCGGTCTGGACTTCGCAGTGCTGAACAATCGCCTGAACGGTAGCATTGAGTTCTACAACAAGATGGGTACTGACCTGCTGGCCAACACGATGGGCGTGCCTACCGAGGGTTTCGGTTACACGACCTATAGCATTAACAATGGCAAGATGCGTAACCGTGGTGTGGAACTCACCTTGAACGGTCAGATTGTCCGAACTGCCGACTTCCGTTTTGATGCTACGGCAACCTACAGCTATAACAATAATAAGGTGGTTTATGTCAATGTGGAGGCTCCGGTTTATTTCCTCCAGCTTGACTATCCCGATGCTTATCCCATCGTGGGCAATCCTTACAATGCCATCTATGCCTATAAGTGGGCTGGCTTGAGCGCCGACGGTCTGCCTCAGGTGCTGGATGCTTCGGGTAATGCAACGGCTTCTAATCCTTCGGACTTGGCCGCTATTATCTATGCAGGCAGCACCGAGCCAATGCACATGGCATCGCTCCACCTCAATCTGGGCTACAAGCAGTTTGACTTGTCTTGTATGTGGCTGTTCCAGGGTGGACACAAGATGCGCAATACCGACCTGCCCATGCTTAACTCGGCTTATAACTACACGCTGTGGAGTTATGTGACCTCTTTGGGTGCAGTCAACAAGGATATAACCAACCGATGGCGTCATCCTGGTGATGAGGTCAAGACCGACATACCCGCAGCCATCTTTGGCGAGAACCCCTTGTTCAGCGATGCGTCGCGCACGATTTACGGCTATGCCGACAATAATGTCATCAGCGCGACCAATCTGCGCCTTGCTAATATCTCGCTGGCCTACAACCTCCCCAACGCTTGGCTGCGTAACATCAGCCTGAGCCGTGCGCGCCTCCAGTTCAATGTGGAGAATGCCGTGACGTTTGCCAAGAGCACCTCGGCCAAGTACCTGTTGGGTGGCTACAATGCACCCAACTATGTCTTCGGCCTCTATCTGGATTTCTAAAAAACCGGAAAATAACAACTAACAACTATAATATTGAGAGATATGAAAACTAAGATAAATAGACTGCTTTTAGGCTCCTGCCTGGTGCTGCTTGCATGCTTGTGCAGTTGTGATGATTATCTGAGCAATGTGCCTAAGGGACAGAAGATTCCCACCACGCTCAACGACTTCTCGGTCATGCTTGCCGATGAGTACACTAACTGCCGTGAAGATGTGACACAGGCGATCCTCCTGCTCAACGATCGCTATGTCTCGGATGGCAACCTGTCCTATTATGAGTTGTGGAATGCCAACTACTTCTGGAATGAGGATGCTGACCGCGTTGCCATGAACAAGAGTGATGAGACAACCTATTACAATGGATATGCCGGTATCTCTACCGCCAACCTGCTTATCGAGAATGCGCCCACAGCGACCGAAGCCACCGATGCCGAGCGGGGGCAAGTTGTAGCACAGGCCAAGATCTTGAGGGCCATGAAGTATTTCACCCTCGTGAACTATTATTCCAAGACCTATGACGCAGCGACAGCGGCTACCGATGGCGGTGTGCCCCTGATTACCAGTGCCGAGGTGGGTGCTTCCTATACGCAGCCTTCGGTCCAGGGAATCTATGATTTCATTCTTCAGGATATTAACGAGGCTTTGCCTGCACTGCCCGAAAAGGCATTGAACGTGCTCTATGCCGATAAGGCGACCGCCTATGCGCTGGCCGCACGCGTCCACCTGCAGATGGGCCACTACCAGGAAGCCCTGACCAATGCCGATGAGGCGCTGAAACGCAATAATCAACTGTTTGACTGGGTACAGTTCTACAATAACAATGCTGACATACTGAGTGCCCCTGACGTCTATCAGACGATCACTTCGCCCGTGGGCTTTGACTATGTGGAGAACTACATCTTTTGTCATGGTAATAATTCCTACTCGGGCAATGACCTGCAGATGCGTGAAGACCGCGGTAGCCGCTTTGAACAGGGCGATGCCCACTTCATGAGCCGGTGGAAAATCCGCACTATGGCTGGCGCTACTTATTATAACCCCAACATGAGAGGCTTCTTCAACCGGGGTGGCTTGACGACGACCGAGGTTTATCTCATCCAGGCCGAATGCCTCGCTCGCACGGGCAACGTCGCTGGCGCTATGGATGTCCTCAACACGGTGCGCCACAAGCGTATTCTCCCCGAGTACTACCAGCCATTGGCTGCCTCGAGTGCTGATGTGGCTATCGACATGATCATCAAGGTCAAGGGGGACGCCTTGGTACAGACGATTATCCCCTTCTGTGACGCACGCCGCTTGAACCTGGAGCCTGCGCATGCCCGTACTCTGACCAAGGTCGAGAATGGCCAGCAATACACACTCTCGCCCAGTAGTCACATGTGGGTGATGCCTTTCCCCATGGGCGCCGTGAATAACTCCGGTAACGGAACCGTAACTCAGAATGTTGAACGTTAAATGATTATAGAGTAATGAAGAACGTATTATTCGCATGCCTGTTGTGCATGCTCGTGTGCAGTTGTAATTCCCGTCAGTATAAGGTCGAGGGTAATGTTGCCGGACTTGACGATGGCACCATTGTGCAACTCGTGCCTATGAGTCACGACAATGAATCGCCTATTGCCGAGGCTACAGTCAATGGCGGTAAATTTACCTTCAAGGGCGAGATTGGCGACAGCCTGCCATTGCCCATCTGCGTCAACCTCAAGGTCAAAGACTCGTATGGTGTCGAGACCTTTATGCTCGAGAAGGGAGATATCACTATTGAGGGCAAGGCCACCAAGGGTGAGCCCGACCAGAACGGAGTAATCAATTACACTTGGGACGTCACTGTCAAGGGATCACCGCTGACCGACAAGTTCAATGTTTACAAGCAGCGTCGCGCCGATCTCGACAAGCTCTTCAATGACTATCACGAGCAGCACGCCCAGATTATCCAACAGGTTAACGAAGCCCGAATGGCTAAGGACAGTGCCCGAGAGAAACAGATTATGGAGACCGAGGAATACAAGGCCTTCGATAAAGCTGAGAAGGATTTCTTTGCCAAGGTAGAGGAGACCTACAAGGGCATCGTAGACGAGAACAAGGATACCTATTGGGGCCCCATGATGGCCATCTATCTGTGGACCTATTTTTCAGCCAATGATAAGCCTCTCTATGAATCTCTATCGCCCGAGGCACAGCAGAGCTGGTACGGCAAGAAGATGATTGACGAGATCATGCCAGCCGGTGATACTGGCCAGAAAGCCAAACAATTGACCGTAAAAGGCGATGATGGCAAGGAACTGACACTTGAAGACCTGGCCAAGGGCAAGAAGGTGCTGCTCATCGACTTCTGGGCATCGTGGTGTGGACCCTGCCGCAAGGAGATTCCCAATGTCAAAAAACTCTACGATCTCTACAAGGACAAGGGATTTGAGGTCGTGAGCATCAGCATCGACAAGAACGAGGCTGCATGGCGCAAAGCCCTCCAGCAGGAACAGTTGCAATGGCCCAATTTCCTGGACACTATGGGCGCTGCCGATGCCTACAAGGTGCGTTCTATTCCGGCCATGTTCCTTATTGATGCCGAAACCCTCACCGTTATCGAGTCGGGAGAATATGCCCGTGGGGAGTTCCTTGCTCAAAAACTCGCCGAACTGCTCGGCGACAAGTGATGGACGATTCTCTCTTTATCTGGGTGAAGCTATGTGTTAAGGGGCTGTGCCATAAATGGAAACTGGAAGTATTAATTGCGCTATGCACGAGTAATTAAGCAAAATTATATATAAAATTAAAATAAAAATTCATTTTGTTTAATTTTTGTACAAATTTTATTTGATTTGGCTTCGCCGAGCTAAAGGTTCTCGGCCGTAAGGCCGATTTAAGACAAGCGAGTGGATTATGACACAGCCTCTTGAAAATGGGAATGCAATGAGTTTGCTTCAAAGATTTGGTTTTTGATGTGATTCTTATTACCTTTGCCACAACAAAACATTACAATCATCAAAATATCGACAACATGAAGAAAATGTTTTTATCCATGCTTGCGGGCATGATGGCGATGGGCGCGATGGCCCAAGGCGGAAAATTCACTGTAAAAAGCACCTTTGAGGGCCGTGGTGACTCGGTGGGATTGGTACTTGTTGATATCAAGAGTTCTCAGACCGTCGAGAGGCAGGTTCTTCAGGTCAATGGTCAGATGCATGAAATGTCCTATGAATTGACGGATGCGGCGATGCTCTTCGTGCTGGACAATAACAATACGAGAGGCTATATCTCAATGCCTGCCATTCCGGGTGAAACCGTTGAGATCTATCGTGATGGCAGCAACATCACGCATTGCAGGGGTTCACAGTTCTATGTGGACTATGATATCGCCGAGCAGAGCATTGAGCAACCGATGATGGCGTTGAAGAACTTTGCGGGCGAATGCCAGTATCGCATCAATCAAGGCGTTCCGCAGGAGCAGGTGATGAAGGATTATGAGGAGCAAGTGCCTGTGCTCACCCAGGCTCTCGCCGATGCTGTGATGACTTATGTCAAGGCCCATCCCGACCAGGACGCCTCTGCAGCGCTGATCGCTTTGCTCGAGGACGACACCGAGTCGATCGAGGCTGCAGCAGCTTTGTTGACCGACCGTGCCCGTGGCAGCGTGGCCGCTAACTTGTACAAGTCCAACCTGGAGGCCGCCCAGAAGGAGGCCGAGGAAGAAGCCCGCCAAGAGGCCATGGCCGGTAACCCGGCTCCCGACTTCACGCTCAACGACATCAATGGCAAGCCGTTGGCACTGAGTAGCCTGCGTGGCAAGTGGGTCATTATTGACTTCTGGGGCTCATGGTGCAAGTGGTGCATCAAGGGTATCCCCGACATGAAGGAATATTACACCAAATATGCGGGCAAGTTAGAAATCCTGGGCGTTGACTGCAACGACACGGTCGAGAAGTGGAAAAACGCCGTCAAGGAGCACGAGCTGCCCTGGCTGCACGTCTATTGGGACAAGGATGACGAGAACGGCGATAACCCGCTGGCACTGTACGGCGTGCGAGGCTTCCCCACCAAGGTCGTCGTTGACCCCCAGGGCAATGTAGCCAAGGTCATCGTGGGCGAGGATCCCGCCTTCTACGACTACCTCGACGAGGTGATGAAAAACTGAAAATCGACAACTGAAAACTGAAATAATGACACATACACAATCATTGATTATCGGCTCCGGCCCTGCCGGATACACTGCCGCCATTTATCTGGTGCGCTCGGCCATTGACTGTCTGCTCATCGAGGGCCTGCAGGTGGGCGGCCAGCTCACTCAGACGACGACCATCGAGAATTTCCCGGGTTTTCCCGAGGGAATCGACGGATTCCAGCTTATGGACAACATGCGCCAGCAGGCCGTGAATCTGGGTGCCAAGATGAAATCGGGCCTTGTGACGGCTATCGACATGAGCCAGCGCCCGTTCTTGGTGACCCTTGACGGCGGCGAGCAGCTCACAGCAGACACCATTATCGTGGCAACAGGTGCCACGGCCAAGTATTTAGGTCTGCCCGACGAGACCAAGTATGCAGGCCAGGGCGTTTCGGCCTGTGCAACCTGCGACGGCTTCTTCTACCGCAAGAAGGTGGTTGCCGTGGTGGGCGGCGGCGACACCGCATGTGAAGAGGCCGACTACCTGAGCCACCTTGCCAACAAGGTTTACCTGATCGTGCGCAAGGACTACCTGCGCGCCAGCGAGGCCATGCAGCAGCGCGTCAAGGAAAACGAGAAAATCGAGATTCTGTTCAACACCAACACCGTGGGCCTCTTTGGCGATAATGGTGTAGAGGGAGCTCACCTGGTGCGCTACAAGGGTACCGATAGGGAGGAACTGTTTGATATCGCTATCGACGGCTTCTTCCTCGCCATCGGCCATCGTCCCAACACCGAGTTCCTTGGGCGGCAGATTGACCTTGACGAGCAGGGCTATATCAAGCTTTCAGGCCCCAACACGATGACCAATGTCGAGGGAGTGTTTGCCGCTGGCGACGTTGCCGACCCGCACTACCGCCAGGCGATTGCTGCGGCTGCTGCCGGCTGCCGTGCCGCTATTGATGTCAAGCAGTACCTCTCATAGTCGCTGCGAAGGCAAAAAGGATAAGAAAGAAGGGCAATCCGGTCGTGGACTGTCCTTCTTTAGATTATAATGAGTGGCTATTACTGTTCGTTGGGGACATCCTTGTTATGGGACATCACCAGGTCGTGGGTGCGATGCATGAAGCGGGTGAATTCTGGTTTTGAATCAGCGCGCAACAGGTCGGGACGGGCCTCGGGGATGAGAACGTAATTCTGTCCGCGGGCCGCGGGCTTCTGGACAAAGAAGAGCTTGTAGCGGGGATTGTCGATCAAGGCACGGCCGTTTTCCATCCTCAGCGACACCTTGACCATGGCACCACCGCGGGTGTCGATGTCACTCTGATTGCTGATGAAGTTGCCCGTGCTATAGACGAGCAACACATTTTTGTCATACTCCTGGCTGTAGCGCACCTCCATGGGCTCCACAACGTGGGGATGTCCCCCGATGATGAGGTCAACACCTTGCGAGACAAGCCAGTCGGCCAGCGTGCGCTGCGAGGCTACGGGTTTGAGCTGATACTCGATGCCCCAGTGCAGGTTGACGCAGATGGCGTGCGCTCCACGGTTGCGTGCCACGGCAATATCCTTGGCAATCTGCTGCTGGTCGATGAAGTCAACGACCACGTTGCCCTGGATGGGAATGCCGTTGGTGCCATAGGTGTAGTCCAAGAAAGCAATTCTCATGCCCTTGACGTTGACGATGTGAGGTATGCGGCGGTCTCGCTCTTGCTGATCGAGGTAAGTGCCGATGTGAGAGATACCCAACGAGTCAAGAGTGTTGCATGTGCGTATCAGCCCTTTGTCGCGACGGTCCAGGCAATGGTTGTTGGCTGTGAGGAAAAGGTCGAAGCCCACATCACGCAACTGCAGGGCATAGCTGTCGGGGGCACTGAAGCAAGGGTAACCCGTATAGGGCTTGCCGCCCAATGGGCACTCCAGGTTGACCACAGCCAGATCGGCCCAAGTGATATCATCCTTGACATACTCAAAGCATTGACTGTAGTCATAGGTGCCGTCGGTCTGCTGAGCAGCAGTAATTTGCGGGGCATGCTGCATAGCATCACCCACAAATGTGAGGTTCACCGTGTGGTTGCTCTGCAGCAGCGACACGACCGACAGCATCAGTATGGAGAGCAGTTTCATTTTTAGTCCTTAGGTTAGGAGAGTCTCTAAACACTAAACTTCAATTGAGCAAGCAAAAAACGCTTGCTCAATTGAATAATTTACCGTCCGCGCTTGGCAGCCTTGGCGTTGGCCTTGGCGGCGCGCATCATCTGCATGGGATTGGTCGATACCTGGTGCATCACCTTGCGCATCTGCAGGAATTGCTTGAGCAGGCGGTTCACCTCCTCGACGCTTGTGCCGCTACCCTTGGCAATGCGTTTGCGGCGGCTGGCGTCGATGATGTCGGGGTTGGAACGCTCTTGGGGTGTCATCGAGCCGATGATGGCTTCCACGCCCTTGAAAGCGTCGTCGGGAATATCAATGTCCTTGATGGCCTTGCCCACGCCAGGAATCATCGATGCCAGGCTCTTGAGGTTACCCATCTTCTTGATCTGCTTGATCTGCTTCATGAAGTCGTCGAAGTCAAACTTGTTCTGCTTGATCTTCTTCTCGAGCTTCTCTGCCTCCTCCTCGTCATATTGCTGCTGCATGCGGTCCACAAACGACACGATATCGCCCATGCCCAGGATGCGGTCGGCCATACCTGCGGGGCGGAAGGGGTCGAGGTCGGTCATCTTCTCGCCGATACCCACAAACTTGATGGGTTTGTCAACGACGGCGCGGATTGACAGGGCGGCACCACCGCGGGTATCACCATCGAGCTTGGTGAGCACGACGCCGTCAAAGTCCAGACGCTCATTAAAGGCCTTTGCCGTGTTCACGGCATCCTGACCAGTCATCGAGTCGACTACAAACAGGGTCTCGTTGGGATGGATGGCATCCTTGATGGCTTTAATCTCGGTCATCATGGCCTCGTCAACGGCAAGGCGGCCGGCGGTATCGACAATCACCAGGTCATAGCCCTGCTGCTTGGCGTGCTCAATGGCGTTGAGAGCGATGCGCACGGGATCCTTGCTGTCAGGCTCGCTATAGACGGGCACTTCAATCTGCTCGGCGATGGTCTTCAACTGCTCGATAGCGGCAGGACGATAAACGTCACATGCAACCAGCAGCGGCTTGCGTTTTTCCTTACCTGTCTTGAGACGGTTGGCGAGCTTACCGGTAAAAGTGGTTTTACCTGAACCTTGCAGACCCGACATCAGAATAACGGCAGGGTTGCCCTCGATGCTGAAGGTGGACTCCTCGCCACCCATCAGGGCTGCTAATTCGTCGTGTACAATCTTGACCATCAACTGGCTGGGATTGACAGCATTGATAACGTTCTGGCCCATAGCCTTGGCCTTGACGTCATCGACAAACTTCTTGGCAACGGGATAGCTGACATCGGCGTCAACCAGTGCTCGGCGCACCTCCTTGAGGGTTGAAGCAACATTGATTTCGGTAATGCGGCCTTGTCCTTTCAGGACCTTAAAAGACCGTTCAAGTTTCTCTGATAAATTTTCAAACATATTGTATGTGAGGTTTTTATGATTTCTGCTTGAACTTCCCGGGGTGGTGCGGGAATGTTAAAATATGTTATCCTTTTTGGGGATTAGGCGATTGGTCTCGGTGTCGGGGAAGACGATTTTCGGTTTGAACTCACGGCCTTCCTCGGGCGTGACAATAGCATAAGCCATGATGATTACAATATCACCCACCTCGACCTTGCGTGCCGCGGCGCCGTTCAGGCAGATGGTGCCACTGCCGCGCTCACCAGCGATGGTGTAAGTGTCCAGCCTCTCGCCGTTGTTCACATCAACGATATACACGCGCTCGCCCTCGATGATGCCGGCGGCATCCATGAGGTCCTGGTCGATGGTAATGCTGCCAATGTAATTGAGATTGGCATCGGTGACCGTCACGCGGTGGATTTTGGATTTCATGACCTGGATGTACATAGTCAAGTTAGATAAAAGTTAAGAGTTAATAGTGAATAGTTGATATACTCTTGGTCTTGACCTAATTAATTCTTCTTGTAGGTGATATTGTCAATCTCGCGCACATCGCCGCAATAGACGGTGATGCATCCCACGATGTAGTCGCTATCGTCCCAGCTATTGACAGGTTGCAGCGTGATACCGTCACAAATCGAGAAGTACTCCACTTCCATTTCAGGCCATGCGTTCAAGGTTGCCACTACCCAGTCGTGGGTCTGTTCCACGGTGTGGTCCTTGGCAAACTCAAGGCTCCGCTTGAGTGTGGCGTAAATCTGCGGGGCGACCTTGCGGACCTCGGGGGTGAGGCGCACGTTGCGGCTGCTCTTGGCCAGGCCGTCTTCCTCACGGATGCAGGGACACTGCACGATATCGATATCAAATGCCAGTTGCTTGATCATCGCGCGGATGACGGCAATCTGCTGGAAGTCCTTTTCACCAAAGTAAGCACGGTCGGGCATTACCCATGAGAACAGCTTGCTCACAATCTGGCACACACCATTGAAATGGCCTGGGCGCATGGCACCCTCCATGACCTGCTGGACAGGACCGAGGTCAAACACGCGGGTGTCGGGCTCGGGATAGATTTCCTCGACGGTGGGCATGAAAGCCACGTCAACACCACAGGCCTCGAGCATAGCCGCATCGCGCTCTGCGGTGCGGGGATAGGTGCGCAGGTCTTCCTTATTGTTGAATTGTGTGGGGTTCAGGAAGCAACTAACGACAACTGCGTCGTTCTCACGGCGTGCTCGCTCAACGAGCGACTGGTGACCCTCATGCAGGGCACCCATGGTGGGCACTAAACCTACTGACTTACCTGCCTGGCGAAAAGCCTCGACAGCCTCACGCAATTCACTGACCTTGCTGATAATCTTCATTGTCAATTCCAAATTTTGATGTTTTAACGTGCAAAATTAATACGCAAAACCCACATGGGCAAATCGCGTGCCAACTTTTTCCCGAAAAGGCTTCAAGGCCCGACTTTTTTCAAGAATTCTGATTTTTTTTCAGAAAAAAATTTCATCTTTGTGAAACTTTTTTGATGCCCTGGAGCATCTAATGCATGAACGCGGTTCCAAACGGGACTGCAAGACAGACAAAAACAATTTCAAACGACTAAAGAGGATAAAACAATGAGAAAGACGATTTTGACATTAGTGATGATGCTGGCGGTGGCATTGGCAGCCACATCTGGCCCTGTCATCAAAGCCACGTCCGCCAAGAGCAAAGCCAACATTGAGTTTAAAGGTGACTCTGTGATTGTTGCCGACGGTGATAAATCGGTGACCGTGAGCGGGCTGCAGATGCAAAAGGTGCGTGACAAAATCAATGAGGCCCTCGACGACACCCTTACCGGAGGCTATGGCACCACGGTAGAAATCGGTGACCACCGAGGCGAACTTGCTCCTGATGATATAAAGGAGATAAGTAATCAATGGGCCAGCGTGGTCAAGCAAATAACCATCAGCGGCTCGTTCTGTTTGCTGGGAATTGTAGCCCTGGTACTGTTCTTCCGCTTCCTCAATCGCCGCAACAAGTACCGTGTCATCGAGAAGGCCATCGATAACAACTACCCGCTCAATGAGCTCTCGCTGAATGACACGAGACGCAGTGCAATCTATGTTCAGCAGCCTGTTGTCACTGCTCCCCCCATGGTCAATAGTGCTCCTGCCCAGCAGCCTGGTCAGGTGCCTGTGGGAACACCTTTGCAGGGCCAGACAGCCGACAATCCCATCGTGATGACCGACATGGTCAACTGGCGCGCCTTGATGCCTGCTGTCAAGTGGATTGGTTGGGGAACTCTGCTGGTGCTCTTCAGCGTAGCGATAGGTGATTTCGAAAATCCGTTCTGGCCCATTGGTTTGGCTCTGATCGTGGTGGGCGTATGCAAGGGTTTTATCCTTTACAAGGAACAGAAGTCGCTGCAAGAGGCCTGGAAGCGAGCTCAGCAGCAACGTCCCGTTAATCGGCAGGAAGCAGTTTATGAAGGCACTCCCATGCCACCAGCCTTTGACAACGATTACAAGGAAGATGACAATACTCCCTATCAGCCTTATTGATTGAGTTGACTATATGTGAATGTGATGCTGTCCAAGCTTGATGAAATAAGACTGCTGTCGCAATGCGTCCTGGCCGACAACCGGGACGCATTCGGCAGGCTCGTCGAGGCCTATCAGCCACGCGTGCGTCGGTTCCTGCTGAACCTGACAATGGGTGACGAGATGCTGACCGACGACCTGGCGCAGGAGACCTTCATCAAGGCTTATGTGGGCATTCGCGGGTTCAAGGGGCTTTCGTCTTTCGGCACCTGGCTATACCGCATTGCCTACAACGAGTTCTACAATCATGTGCGACGCCATCAAGAGGAGCATGTCGAGGACATCACCCGATTGGGTGACGTGAGCACGGCGGGCACCGATGCCATCGACGCTTCGATGACGGTGAAGGAGGCTTTGTCGCGACTCAACGATAACGAGCGAGTCGCTGTCACGCTCTACTACATCGAGGATCAGCCCATCAAGCAGGTGGCCAAGATTATGAATATGCCTGAAGGCTCTGCCAAGTCCCTCATCTATCGAGGAAAGGACAAGATGAAACAATTTATCGGCAATTAAAACGTTAAAAAGATATGAATACCAACGAAGAAGACAAGAAACTGGCGCAAATGCTCAAGCAGGGAGCGCATGACCCGGGGGAGAATCCCTGGTTTACCCGTCGTGTGCTCAACAAGCTGCCCGAGAAGCAACCGCGCGGCTCATGGGCCACCACAGTGCTCTATGCTGTCGCTCTTGTGGCATGCATCGTGTGCTGGCTGATGATGTGGCGAGGTCAGGGCTGGGGCGCCGTCACCGTGCGCGATCTGCTCTACAATGCCATGATGGGTGTGGTCACGCTCATTGTCTTGTGGCAGACCATTGCCTCGCTACTCCATGTTGCCGACGTGTGATTTTTTTTTTGATAAGAAGACAAGAAAGACAAGAAGGACAATCATTTCCTGATGTAAGTGATTGTCCTTCTTCTGCTTTTTTGTCGGTGGGTTTACTTCAGGCCAACGAGTCGCTTGCTGCGGTTGAGGATGTCGGGGTCCTTGATTTTATGTAACTCGTTCAAGGTCCACTCGGGGCTGATATCCTTGAAGATTTTTATCAGGCCATGAGTGAGTTGTGCATCGGGATGGTCAAGGCACCACTTCATCATGCCCTGGGTGTCACAGTACAGGCGTCCCATCACCAGCGTGTGGAAGTCGCCCAGCAACTGGGCGGGCTCGGTGATGTGGCCCTCGGCCTCATCGAGCAGGGCCTCGACTTGGTCGCAGAATGTGGTATCGCTAAGCGGCGTCCATGCCATGACCTCGAGTTGGCGTTTATATCGCCAGTAAGGGGTGAGGGTAGTGGTGTCGGCGCTATAGACGGTGCCGATTTTGCCGATGGTGAAACGGCCGTCACTGCCAATGGTTACAGGCACTTCATTGTCGATGAACCATATGGTGGAGTCGACGTCCAGGCCATCACGTTGCTCATTATATGATATCCAGCGGCTCACGTTGATGGGCTTTCCCCATCCCTCAGGCATGACCATGCGCATCGAGTCGATTCCCACATGGCGCGTGTGCTCGTCGATGTCGTCCCAGTAGGACAGGTTCATGCCGCCGCATTCGCCCAGACGCATGAAGTCGATCATGCCGTCTTTGCCATAAGTGGCCAGCCAGCAGGTGCGAGTGTCGCTGTAGGAGGTCTGGCCCATGAGCAGGGCGATGCCCTTGTCAGGGTAGTCGCGCACGTTCCACACGCGCACGATGGTCGTGTTGGTGTCGATGTGCATCACCTTGTCGAGCTGCAGGGCTTGGCAAGTGGCTAAATCCAGGATGCAGCGCGGTAATTTCTCGCCGTCGTTGTCATATCGGAATTCGCTGCCACCCAGTGTGATGGAGTCATCGCAGATGCCAGCACTGCACAGGAAGTCGTGACCATTGGTGATGGCGTCACCATGTTGCCACTTGCTCGTGCATGACACGACTGCAAGCGTCATCAATATTACTGTCAATAAATGCCTCATAACTAATAACTTGAGATTACTAACTATCTAATTTTCGATAACGAACGCGAGTGGGCTCTTCCTTGCCCAACCGCTTGAGTTTGTGCTCCTCATACTCGCTGTAGCTGCCCTCATAGAAGTAAACGTTGCTGTTGCCTTCAAAGGCGAGGATGTGGGTGCAGATGCGGTCCAGGAACCAGCGGTCGTGGCTGATGACCACGGCGCAGCCGGCAAAGTCCTCAAGGCCTTCCTCAAGAGCTCGCAGGGTGTTGACGTCGATATCGTTGGTGGGCTCATCGAGCAGCAGCACGTTGCCTTCCTCCTTGAGTGCCAGAGCCAGTTGCAGACGGTTGCGCTCACCACCCGAGAGGACTCCGCACTTCTTCTGCTGGTCCACACCGCTGAAGTTGAAGCGCGACAGGTAGGCGCGGGCATTGACATCACGACCTCCCATGCGCAACAGCTCCACACCGCCCGAGATGACCTCATAGACCGTCTTGTCGGGGTCGATGCTCGTGTGCTGCTGGTCAACATAAACGGCCTTGACCGTCTCGCCCACCTCAAAGGTGCCGCTGTCGGGCTTCTCGAGGCCCATGATCAGTCGGAACAAGGTCGTCTTGCCGGCGCCATTGGGACCGATGACACCCACGATGCCGTTGGGCGGCAGCATGAAGTTCAAGTCGTCAAAGAGCAGCTTGTCGCCAAAAGCCTTGGCCACATGCTGGGCCTCGATGACCTTGTTGCCCAAGCGGGGGCCGTTGGGGATAAAGATCTCGAGCTTTTCCTCCTTCTCCTTGACGGTCTCATTCAACAGCTTGTCATAGCTGTTCAAGCGCGCCTTGCCCTTGGCCTGGCGTGCCTTGGGTGCCATGCGCACCCACTCGAGCTCGCGCTGCAGGGTCTTCTGCCGCTTGCTCTCGGTCTTTTCCTCCTGGGCCAGGCGCTGGGTCTTCTGTTCCAGCCAGCTGCTGTAGTTGCCCTTCCAGGGAATGCCCTCGCCGCGGTCCAGCTCCAGAATCCAGCCTGCCACATTGTCCAGGAAGTAACGGTCGTGGGTCACGGCGATGACCGTGCCCTCATATTGTTGCAAGTGCTGTTCCAGCCAATCGATGGACTCGGCATCCAGGTGGTTGGTGGGCTCATCGAGCAAGAGGACGTCGGGTTTCTGCAACAGCAGGCGGCACAGGGCCACACGGCGGCGTTCACCACCGCTCAGGTGCTCGGTCAGCTGGTCGCCCTCGGGACAGCGCAGCGCATCCATCGCGCGCTCCAGACGGTTGTCGAGGTTCCAGGCGTCGGTCGCATCGATGATGTCCTGCAGCTCGGCCTGGCGGGCAAACAGCTTGTCCATCTTCTCGGGATCCTCATAGTACTCGGGCAGGCCAAACTTGAGGTTGATGTCCTCAAACTCCTTGAGGGCATCCACCACGTGCTGCACGCCTTCCTGCACGACCTCCTTGACCGTCTTGGCGGGGTCAAGTTGCGGGTCCTGGGGCAGATAGCCCACCGTGTAGCCCGGTGCAAATACCACCTGGCCCTGGTACTGAGTCTCAATGCCGGCGATGATTTTCATTAGCGTCGATTTACCCGCACCGTTCAGGCCGATGATGCCGATTTTGGCACCATAGTAGAAGGATAGATAGATATTCTTGAGGATTTGTTTTTGGTTCTGCTGGATGGTCTTGCTCACGCCCACCATCGAGAAGATGATTTTCTTGTCGTCAACTGTTGCCATAATTATTTTAGTTACTTTATTATCGTTATTTTGAGTTTTTGGGAGTTTTCGGAGTTCTCAGAGTTCTCAGAGGACTCCGAGTTCTCGGTTAGTAGTTGCGATATTTCTTGCGCGCATTGAACATTTGTTCCTTGATGCCGCCTTGTTCCAGAAATCGTCGCTTGATGCTTTCAATGAGTCTAACCATCAGGTAATCAAATTGGTGTATCATCGTTAGAACGATGTTGGCGACAGCCTCTGGTGACCTCTCCTTGGCTTTGGCGATAAACAAGCTTGGATCGCTATTGTTTTTGCAGAACCTTCGTGTCGCGATTGTCCTGGGGTCATCGCTGCTCCAGCGCTCCAGTCCGTGATGTGTCAAGTAGTCCTCGTAGTCGGCTTTTAACTCGTGCATGCTGCCACGGGCCACATTCATGAGTTTGATTTCCATCTCGGTCGAGGAGTTGCCGTCAATGCTACCCTCGGCAATATTCTGCTTGCCGCTTCGGGCCGCCTGCACCATTTGGTCGATTGTCCGGTCGCCCTTGGAGAAATAGGTGTTGGCGAAGTGGTATGTGACGGCATAGATGCATGTCGCCAACCTATAAACCGCCAGGTTCTCGTAACTGCCGCGCTGAGGCAGGAAGTCCTTATTATCCTCCATGATGAATTATCATTGATAGGTTATTTACTGCAAAATTACGCAAAAACTATGGTTTTACTGCAAGATTTTAAAGAAATCTGCTTTTCGATGGAGAAAAAGGGGAGTTCTCTGAGAACTCCGAGATCTCCGAGAGAAAAAACAGGGCGCGGCAAGTCCTCTTGCCGCGCCCGCCGTTCTATTTTCATTTCAAGTATTGTGTCAATACCAAATCAGTCTCTAATATTTTAGTTTAAAAGGAACTGACAGCATGTACCATGAATTGACTGCGGTGCCGTCTTCGAGTTTGCCTGGTGTGAAGCGCGGAAGGGATTTTGCGATACGTTTTGCCTCTTTGTCAAGGTCCTTATCCACACTGCGGACAACTTTTATATTGCCAATCTTGCCATTTTTCTTAACAACTATTTGAAGGATGACTCTGCCCTCTATTCCGTTAACAGCAGCATCCATTGGATACCTGATATGGTTGTGGACATATCGTGCCAGTGCAGCATCTCCTCCAGAAAATTCCGGCTTGATGGCTATTTCATTATCCCTGAAGATAGAACCTTCTCTTGTGAATGTTGTCTCTTTAATTTTCAATATGTTTTGCGATAGATTGATTGTGCTGCTGGATAGTGGTCCCATATATTGAGGTAGAAACTTTTTCATATCACTCAAGAAACTCTTTGCGATAGGATCCGCTTTGCGTTTGAATTGGGCTTGCTCCTCTTCTGTGCCTTCCTTTAATTTGGGTCCAATTTGATTTTCTACTGTTTTCTCTGTGTCGAATTCACATTTCAGATAATTGGTGGAAGGGTCAAGAGAAAATGTGCCTGGAACAGAAATTGACATATTCAAGTCATATAGCTCATCATCGGCATCTATTTCAAGTTTACATGTGACGTGATGGTCATCTTCAAAGATGAGGTGACAGACAACCTCATGATCGGGCTTCAACTCATTGCAGGTCCAGTGTCCAATAAGCAAATCTTCACTGGATTGAGCTTGAGTTGAAAACGGATAACTTGCTATCACGATAATTAGCCATATCCATTTTATATGATGAATCATAGTTGTTTAAATGAAATGATTAATATGTAATTAGACCATTACCCGTATTCCTGTTCTGGATTTTTGGGGCTTTTTGTCTTTTTGCTGTAATGTATGTGATGCTGAGTTGGGGGCGGAATACTTTTTCATTCTGACGATTGAAAAAGATTCCGTATTCAGAATCACCTTGTGCGTTTTTATGCGGAATAAATCCATCAACGAGAAAATGATTTGCATACCGCCACCTCAAGACTAGACGAGGATCAGACTCCACACCGCTAAAAAACAGATCTGATACCGATTCAAACAAATCACAATTTCTAATGTCAATGATGATGTTATTGCCTTCATAAACGAAGGGCTTTTCAAGATTGAGGGTAATTTGGTCTCCTGCTTCGTATGCTTCTATTGCGAGAACATTAAAAACATCGGCTCCTTTAGGGGTGGTTTTAAGAACAGTGGGATCTGTAAAATCCTCAGATCCTTCCCACAAATGATTCAGAGTAGTGTTTTTAATACTCACAACAAACACGCCACCTGAGAATCTTGGCTTTCCGTCAATCCAAAAACTTGCCGGCTGGGTTTTAAACGAGAGAGCTTTGATTACATCTCCTTTATCCAAGCCGAGTTCATTCTTTAGATAAAGGATTTCAGACCCTTGATAAGTGTTGATGAAATAGTTCATAATGGGCGCATCGGTATAGCCTTTATTCCCATAGAGTACATCTCTCTTTTCCATTTGAGCAGAACAATTGAAAATCCCCAAGAGATAAAAAAAGCAAAAAGCAAAAAATGACAAATTCTTCATAATTATTAAGTGATTAGAAATTATTAATGATATTGTATAATTCTGAGGACCCGTTGGCGGAATTAAGCGAGCGCATACTTGATCTGGCCGATGGGTCTTCCGTTAATCTTGTTGATGTATTGTGAAACAGTAAGAGCGCTCATCTTACTGATGATTCTTGTAAAGAACACGATATAGTCTTTGGCGTAATTGCGCATGATGTTGAACTGGTCGGTGCATTGTGAGAACAGCGTCTCAATCCGTTTGCGCACCTTTCCGAAAGGCTTGTATAGCGGCTTCCACTCTTTCTGGTTGCATCGGCATGGCACCTCGAGCTGTATGTTGGCCGTCTCAAAGAGGTTGAGCTGGATTTCCGCACTGATGTATCCCCGGTCACCGATAATGGTGCAGTCACAATAGTCCCGCCCAACGTCTGCCAGATACCGGACATCGTGGATGCTCGCTGGAGTCAGGTCGTAGGAGTGGATCACGCCCGAAACGCCGCACACCGCATGGAGTTTGTAACCATAGTAATACGTTGCTTGAGAGGCGCAGTAGCCGAAGTTCGGAGCCTTCTCGATGCAGGTCTTGCCCATCTGATTGCGCTTGCCCCGGACCAGCTGACAGACCTTGACAGGCTTGGAGTCGATCACGAAGATGTCCTCACCCCCGTCAAGGCATTCGGCCATGCGTTTGCGTATCTTCTCGCACAGCCCAGCCGTGTACTTGCGGCGGTCATTGTACTGCCGGCGGGAAATCAGGTTCGGCATCCGGTCGCGGTACTCTTCCAGCTTGCCGGACAGATAGCATTCGCTGTCGATGCCCATGTTCTCTTGTGTCATGCTCAAGGCGATGACCTCAAGGTCACTGAAACCAGGGACGACTCCACATCTGGGGATATTGCCCTTTTCATTCACTAAATCTTTGGAGAAATGCTTGTATACTCCAAGAATTTTGACGAAATTTGCATACAAGTTGTGCATAACGGTGATATTAGTTGTTTCTAATTTCGCCACTAAATTACTAATAATCAGCGATATGCACAACTTCTTCAACAACTTTTTATTAACTTTTTAATCCCGCCAACGGGTTTGATATAATTGTGTTTTTCTCGTGATTCGAAATGCCGTGCAAATGTTAGTTTGTGATTTTTAATTTAAATTTCTTGACTTTTTCCAAGTCAGAATCCACATCATCACTTGATTCCTTGCTACCAGTGAACTCAAGAGTGATCGTTTCCCCTGGTTCACTCTCCAAGAATTCTTTGAATTCATTTCCATCAGAGTCACCAGACCTCCATTCACGATAGCTGGGCAATAATTCTTTCACATCCACTCCATTTTCGGTCTGGCCGATGCCAACAATCCACATCTGCCCATACTCACTGCATAATGAAGAAGTTGAAACTTTGCTCAAGAGTTTGAACGTTATCTCCATTGTTGGATATCCGTAACTATCTACACTTTTTTCAGTACTTATAACTTCCACCTTGCCCTTAAGTTGAGAAGGTAGTATCACGTTATTTACATCAAATGAAGAGTCATCTTCTATCTGAGATATGTCTTGAGTGGTATTGCTTTCAACCATGATGTCACAAGCAAGATAAGGAGTAAACTGAGTCGCTTCTTTATACCAATTGGGCGCCTTGTCATGGTTATGGAACTCGCCCTCAAAGCTTATCTCAGCAGTATCACCTTTATTACCAGTAAGAAGCTTCTTTAATTTGAGCATGTCTTCGCTTTTCACGCTAAGATCCTGTATCGTTGTCCCACTTTCATCTACAAGGTTAATTATGGCAACCGAAAGCAGACTGGTAAAGTCAATGTCATGTGCATCGACGTCCTTAAAACCGTCCTTAATCATTCTCAATGTCACCTTTAAACGAAGGTATTGAGTCGGAATTGTCCCCTCCTTCTCCACATAGGTTAATTCGGAAGGCTGCTCTACGACTTCCACATACTTTGCCAATTCTCCTGAAGTGAATTCTGTTGAAGTCGGGGTGATTGTCTTAGGTTCATTACTGCCGCCACAAGAAGCGAAAAATAAACCTACTACCATCAATGTAAAGATAATCGTTTTGTTCATAGATAATAATTATATTAACCGGCTACTCTTTTAAGGATTTTCGCAATCTCCTTTGTTTCGGGGGCAAAGTTACGGAGAGTTTTGGGGTTCATTTTCGCTCATTTTGGTGCAAATTGGGGTGCCTTGTGAACAAAATGACGGAGGAGTGAAAAATCGGGGCGTTACGTTTGGATTTGATGGGGTTTTTGAGTTAACTTTGCCGAAAAATCAAATGGAATGGGAACAACCGACGATGACATCCGGCTGCAAGCAGCCTTGCTGGCAAGGGTGGAGCAAGCCAGCCAGCGGGAGATGAAGACACCGCGCGACTTCGAGTGGCTGAGCGCCGAATTGAGCACTTCACCCGGCCTGAAGGTGAGCATGATGACGCTCAAGCGCCTGTGGGGGTATCTGCCGGGGACAACTCGCCCGCGGCAATACACGCTGGACTGCCTGGCGCGTTATTTGGGTTATCGTGACTATCAGCATTTTGTTAACCATGAGCAAGACCAGGATGGCGAGGTGCCCAGCAATGTGGTTGTGAGTAAGCGGCTGGACGTGGTGCGCGAGCTCGCCGTGCGCGACCGCGTGATGCTGTCGTGGACACCGGGGCGGCAATGCACGGTGAGGTACCTGAGCGGCGGCCAGTTTGTCGTCGAGGCATCGGAGCGCACGCGCCTGCAGGCGGGCGACACGTTCACGTGCGGCCTGATGATGGAAAATGAGCCGCTGTACCTTGACAACCTCATCCAACAGGGGCGTCCGCCCGTGGGCTACGTGTGCGGCATGGGTGGCGGCATCCATTTCGACGTAGTCAAGGCCGATAAAGGAACTTACTTGACCGATGAAGACTGACCCGCAGCAAGACACATCGTCGGCATCGGGCTACCTGACCGATGGCTTTGAGGGCGTGAGTGAGCGGTTCACCCAACTGACGACCGTCTCGACACGCGAGCACAACACGCTCACACGCGGCAAGCGCTACGGCCGGTGGTACCTGCTGAAGTCACTCAATGCCGATGTCGCCAACCAGTCGGTTTATCAAGAGATGCTCACCAAGGAGTTTGAGCTAACCATGCGTGCCCAGCACCCTGGCGTGGTGCAGGCCATCGGTATGGAGGAGGTGCCCAATCTGGGTCGCTGCATTGTCATGGAATGGGTTGAGGGTCAGAATATGAGCCAATGGCTCGACAGCGACACCACACGCGAGGAACGCCGTGCCGTTATGGGCCAACTGCTGGAGACAGTCGCCTATCTCCACTCGTTAGGCATCGTCCACCGTGACCTCAAACCGAGTAACATCATGATTACCCGCAACGGCAAGCAGGTCAAGCTGATTGACTTCGGGCTTGCCGACACCGATGCCCATGCCGTGCTCAAGCAACCCGCCGGCACCGAGCGCTATATGGCGCCGGAGCAGGCCTCGAGTGCTGTGGCCGACGTGCGCAACGACATCTACTCTCTGGGCGTAATCATGCGGCAGATGGACTTGGGACGAGTCTATAACCGCGCCGCGGCGCGCTGCCTGCGCCCCATTGTTGAGCGTTACCAGAGCATCGCCAGCCTGCAAAATGACCTGCAACGGTGGCGCACTGCCCAGCACTGGCTGCGGAATGGGACCATCGCCCTCCCTGTCATCGCGGGTCTGGTCGCGTTGTGGATGATGTCAAGGCCTGCTCCAGTTGCCGACAACAGTCACCTCGTGGATTCGTTGCGCCATGAACTGGCAGCGAGCAACGCACGCCTCAAGGCCAGCGATGCGGCCCAGCAGCAGATGGAGGCCATGATGCGTGAGCGTCTGACAGACCTCAACGACAGTTTGTCGATACTCGCTACAAGCAACCAGCAGTTCCAGCAGGACAAGGATAGCCGCGTTGCCCGTCAGCGCAAGGTGGATGCCGCCATTGCCGAGGGAATACGCCGTGTGGACGCCGCGAATGCCAAGACACACCTCAAGGAGCATCTTGACACGGCTGTGCGCTCAGGGTTTAATTCGATGTGGGTGGACTGGCATTCACTGAGTTTGAGAGGCCGTAATGAGGCCAACAGATACTTGCAAAGCATTCGCGGGCAGTTTGATATCAAGGAAATGGCCGAGATCGAATTTGCCGTCAAAGAGCATTGCAGCCGCTATGAAGCAATGATTAACGGTATTGTTGACCAGCCCGCTAATCCCTAATCCTTTTTTTCGATTCACGGGATTGGCGCAGGCCGTCAAGTTCGTGTTGCAGTCGTTCGACGGTACCTTGGGCGCGTTTGAGCTCACTCTCCAGTTCATTGATGCGGACGTCCAGGGCGTCAATGTGGTATTCATCAGGTGAGGGCCATGTGGACTGGATATATTTGAATTCCCGCCAGCCCTCGGCATTGCGGTACCTGTCTTCAAAGCCAGGCGGCACAACAATGATGGTGCCCTCAAGATGGTAAGGCTCAAACACATCGGTCAATTCGCCGCCATAGAAAGGATGCTTGCCTATGCCGGGCGGTATCGTGTCATTGACCTGGATAACGCTCAAGCTGGGGCAATCCTTAAATGCTCCCCGATTGAACCCGATTCCTGTAGCTCTCGTTTCTGTTTTATCACCAACCATCTCGTACATCTCAATGGTCACGTCCACAAGATTGTGCATGCCCCGAAAGGCATCATGGCCAATCTCGGCGACAGGATAGTAGCGTCCATTGTGGGTGATCCCGCCAGGGATGACGATGTGTTCAGCGCAACTATCGACACAGCGGTCCATGGTCATCCAGGGCACGTCCCAGTTGCTATATTGGAATTGCCCCTGAACGAATTGGGCAGTGCGCTCGTCGCCGAAGAAACCGATGACGGCGAGAATCATCAAGGATATATAGTTGAGGACCATCGCTAGCATTTTGGTTTATTTCCTGCTTGCAAAGGTAATGGTTTCTCTTTATAATTGCAACAAAGGGGAAGGGAAAACTTACAAGGCAGAGCCTTGCATTACCTCAACCGCCTGGCCGCCAACAGGCTGGCCCTCAAGTGCCAGGCGGTTGAGGTGATGCGAGCCTGTGGCTCGTAGTAAGGGGGGCTACAGGTCGCGGGCCTGGTAGTCGTTGATGACGGGGTCGTCGAGGTCGGCGGGTGTGCGCAGGGTCTCGTGTTGGCCCTTGAAGAGGATGTGGCCGTCGCTGGCAATCTCGTAGTGGTTGTCCCACTCGACGCGCCAGGCCTCGGTGAGGCGGTGGTCCTTGAGGTAGAGGCTGGTGAGCGTCATCACGCGGTGCAAGGTGAAGCGGTTGCCGTCGTGGAAATGCAGGGTGGCGTCGGTCGTGTAGAAGCGGTTACCGCCCAATCGCATCGGTTTCTGGTGCTCGCTGGTGTGGAATTCCCGCAGGTCGATGGCATCGGTAACAGTGTTGTTGCGGTCGCGAGTCACGAGAAAGACCTTGAACATGTTGGGATTTTCCCCGGTTGGTGCCTTGTAGGCTTCGAGCGAGAAACCATTGGGAAGCGGGCGAGTGCCAATCAGCTGGGTGCTGTCTGGAACATCAAGCGAGGTCAACCGGGCGAGTTCGTCGCGTTGTTCATCGTTGACGGCAGGATAAACAACGTGCATGACGGTGTCGGCGCTCAGGATGCTTTGCCCCACTTGCAGTATATCGGGCAATGCGTTGAACGCCTTTGGGTTATTGTTGCTGCTGCTACAGCCTGCAATCATGAGGCTGACGAGCATAGAAAATGTCATCTTCATCATTGCTATGACTTATAAATGTTTGGTGAGAGGTTGATTGTCCCATGAATCGACAAGGTTGTTAAGCCATTGGCGTGATCCGGCATCTTCCATTCGGGAGATTTGTTGCTGCAGTGCTGGGCGGTCATCGGGGCGTAGCTTGAAATATGATATCAGACGGTTACCCCGGTTCTGCGGTGCCGCAATCCAGTTGAGGAAACGTTGAGGATTCATGCGGTAAAGCTGAACGACATCCCACGGGAACGGATTGTACTTGTAATCGGGATCGTAAGTGGAATTGACCAGCTCGCTATACTGGTTCCAAGTGTTCATGATGTCGGTGTCATGCAAGGAGCACACCAGCATATCCCAAGACTTGAAGTCAAGTGCTGCATAGTGGTCCACTGGACCATGCTCCTCGACAACATGCTGACCTTGAAGCACAAAATGCCCCTTGGCATTGATGACATATTCCTGCTCCCATGATTGTTGCCACTGGGGGTCACTTTTCAGGTCGCCTTTAAAGTCCATGACGCATCGTCCCATCGTGCGGTGCAGGGTTACCCGATCACCGCCAAAGGTGAAATATCCGTCGAGGGTGAACACGCTGTCGTTACTTGCATCAGCGAGATTGACCCTCCACAACAGGTGCAGTTCGCGGGCATTGATGGCATCGAGTAATTGCCCCTTGTTGTCGTAGGTCATCAAGTCCACGCAATAGCCGGCCCCATTGCCGCCATAAAAGGCCGCCAGAGTGATGCCGCCGCCCATGTCGCGCACTCCCAGCAGCAGCCAGCTGCTCATCTCGTCGGCAAAGCCCTCACCGGCGGGCAAGACAAGTGAGGCATATTGATCATGGCTGAGCCCAAGACCCTTGAGAGCATCGATGGTTTGCTTTTTGTCTCCACAATAGATATCGGGCAAAGTTAATGAGTCGGGCAGTACCAACTCATCGGTAACAGTGATGCCTAACTGGTCGAGAAAGTCAAACTGCGGATTATCCACCTTGGTGCCGCTGGTTGAGCAGGCAACCAGCAGGATTAACGAGGACAAAATACTCCAGAAGCGTAATGTTTTCATATCAAGCGGAAATGATTACTCAAGTTGCAAAAGTAGTCAAAATTCGGGATTTTTTATCATACTTGGGGTTCAATCGTCATTTTTTGTGTAATTTTGCACTATAATGAAAGGGAAAAACATCCATATCGAACACCCCGAAGTATGGGAATTGCTTGTCTCGATTGACGGCAAGCAAGTGAACTACATCCTGCACTCGCCCTCGGTTCCCAGATCACTCATCATCGACGGTGCAGAGTTGACCGCCGACACGCTGCAAGCCCTTGAGGATGCCATCTATGATAATGAAGTCCTGCTTAACGAATACAAGCGGGTGAGGGTAGTGGTGCATTCGCAGCATTTTGTCCTGTTGCCGATAGACACCCCCGACGATGACTGTGTTGCCCTTGTGCATCAAGCCTTCCCGACCGACCAGGGAGACGTCGTCTTGAATGTTATGTCGGCAAGCAATGTGAAGCTTGTTTTTCTGGTGCCCCACGGCATGCAGGCGTTTTTGGGCCGCACGTTCAATTATCCCATAGTGTACCATCACATGTGGCCACTGTGCGAACACTTCAAGGGCATTGAGGCGGCTGGCGGCTTGTCTCGCATGTTCTTGAATGTGAATGAGGGGCGTATGGATATGGCTATATATCGCAGGGGTGAATTGATGTGTGCCAATAGCTACACTTTTACCAGCAACGAAGACGCAACCTACTATGCGTTGAACGCTTGGCGCAGTTATGGTTTGGACCAATTGGCCGATGAGATACAACTCCTGGGCGATAATACTGTCAGAAATGAGATGACGCCGCATCTGAGGCAATATGTGAAACATGTGATGCCTGCCGTCTATCCGGCAGCCGCGATGCAGTTGGGACACAACGCGATGCAGGCCCCGTTGGAATTAATCTTGCTTGCCCTATGCGAATAATCAGCGGAAAATATGGTCGTCGTCGTTTTGATGTGCCCACCAATATCACCGCACGTCCCACGACCGACATGGCACGTGAGAACCTTTTCAACGTTCTTGGAAACATCATTGATCTTGAGGAAAAGAGCGTCCTTGACCTGTTTGCCGGGACGGGAGCGATGAGTTTTGAGTTCTTATCGCGCGGCTGCACCCATGTCACGTCGGTTGAGAAGGCCCGCGTTCAGGCCGATTTCATTAAGCGGGTGCAGCAGCAGTTGGGTGATCCCAACCTGACGTTGGTTCGAGGAGATGTATTCAAGTTTATCGCATCCTGCTGCCAGTCGTTTGACATCATCTTTGCCGACCCGCCCTATGACCTGCCGCGGTTTGCCGATGTCCCCAAGCTGGTGCTTGATTCACCGCTGGTGCATGACGGGACACTGTTCATCATGGAGCATCCCCGTGAACACGACTTCAGCGCCCTGCCTCATTTCTCGCAGCAGCGGGTCTACGGTAAGGTCAATTTCTCACTCTTTGAAGTTTCGGTTAACGATGATGGACGATAGCAAATATGTCAAGCGACTTGAGCAGCACGAAGTCAAGCCCACGGCTTTGCGCATCTTGTTGCTGCGCGCCATGATGGCTCACCAGGACGCCTTCTCGCTTCAGAGCCTGGAAGACGAACTGGACACGGTGGATAAGTCAACCATCTATCGTACCATCACGCTGTTTTTGACCCACCACCTGATTCATGCCATCGACGACGGAACGGGCATGTTCAAGTATGCAGTGTGCAGTCCCGATTGCCACTGCGGTGAGGATGACGGAACAATCGACCACATGCACGCCCACTTCTACTGCGAGCGGTGTGGCCGCACCTTCTGCCTGCAGACGACCCATGTGCCGCTCGTTGCCCTGCCTGGCAATTTCCAGGTGCATAGCATCAATTATGTGCTCAAGGGGGTGTGCCCAGAGTGCAACGGCAGGAATTAGAATGACGTTTTTTTGTGCTGTAGATGGAATAATCATTGTATATTTGCCGCCGAAATGAAGACCTTTAGCCGCTGGGTGCGCAACATATTGATTTTCTTCTTCACTTCGACCATTCTGGCTGTCGTGATCTTGAAGTATATTCCGGTTTATATCACTCCGTTGATGCTCATTCGCTGTGTCGAGGCTGTCATTGATGGTGAAACTCCCGAGATTAACCACCACTGGATACCGCTGGAGCGCATCAGCCACAACCTGCCTCAAGCGGTGATGGCCAGTGAGGACAATCTGTTCCTGAAGCACCGCGGCTTTGATTTGGAGCAGATACAGAAGGCTCAGATCGAGGCCCAGGAAGGCAAGCGGCAGCGTGGCGCCAGCACCATCAGCCAGCAGACGGCGCGCAATGTCTTCCTGTGGCAAAAGCGTTCCTGGCTGCGTAAAGGATTGGAGGCATATTTCACTTTCCTGATAGAAACGATTTGGGGCAAGGAACGCATCATGGAGGTATACCTTAATTCAATTGAGATGGGCAAGGGAATCTATGGAGCCGAAGCTGTGGCACGCATCAATTTCCACACGGCTCCCGACAAGTTGACCCGCGACCAGAGCGCCTACATCGCTGTTTCGCTGCCCAATCCGATTGTGCGCGATAGTGCTCGTCCCAGTGCCAAGATGCGCAAGATGCACAAGACCATCCTCAAGCGCATGCAACAAATCGACCAGTTCCCTAAGGAGGTCTGCGCCAAATAGCAGACCATCGACACCATGCTTTTTCCAATTGACGCAGGCAATAGCAGGGAAAACAGCCATTGTTGGGGCCTTATTGTCTGCTATATCGAGCAGAAGAAGGTGACCAGGAAGGGGACAGAGAAATCCACAAGAAATCCGTGGAACAACGACAGGATAACAAAGTCCTGACCACTGGTGCGGGTGATGATGGGTAGGGTAGTGTCCATGGTGGTTGCGCCGCCAGCCGAGATGGGTGCTAATGGGCCGCAGTACTTCACCATCAAGGGCGCTCCCAGCAGGGTGCACACCTCGCGGATGATGTTGGCCAGCAAGGCGATGGTTCCTAACTCGGGACCGTTGTACTGGGTGATGAGAATACTGGAAAGGGAGTAGTAGCCAAAGCCCGCCCCTACCGCTAAACATTCGGTTAATGAGCGTCCAGGCAGGCCGATTGACGCAATGGCTGTGGCTGCAAGCGTTCCTGTAATGGTCATCATTGGCAGCAGCATCAGTCGTGGGTCCAGACGTTTGAAACTCTTGAGCAGTTCGGTGTTGTTACCCACGGTAATGCCCACACAGAACAACAAGGCACACAAGGTGTAAAAACTCACGTTGTCACCCAGCTCTGGTATCCATTTCAATAGCCCGCAGACAATGCCAAGGACAAAGAAACCCACTATAATCAGGCTGCCTTTCATCTCTTGGCTCCTTTCTTGTGACATGATACCCATTTCCACAGCAACCACGAGAACACCAGTGTGCCTGCCATCCCGGCAATAGACAGCCACACCGCTTCAAATCCCAGACTCGTGATGCCATTGACCACTTGAGGATTGCTCCCCACCTCGATGCCGAGCAGAAACAGCAAGAGCCAGATAAGCACCGTCACAACGTGAGGCACTACCCGCAAGCGCCGTTTCCTCAACAGGAATCCGACGGCCATACCACACAACATGATGGCAACAATCTTCAACATATCACTGCAAAGGTACTATTTTTTTGATACAGGAGAGAAAGTTTTCAGTGGGCAGTTTTGGGTTTTTGATTTTTAGCTGGTATCTTTGCAGTTTGTAATCATGTCAACAAGAAATCTAAATCAATAAGATTGTATCGATGAGAAAAGCGATTTTTGCGGTAGTATTTGCCGCTGGGCTGAGTGCTTGCTCAACGCAAGTGAATACAGAAGTAGAGGGCGCCGCCGATGCCGTGGAAACTGTTGCCGACTCGGCCACTGTAGCGCAACGGGTGACTGACATCTATACCGAAGTGTTCAAGTTGTATAACCGCATGGACTCTGTCAGTGGCGCTGGTGGCGAAATGCCATCGATGCCCAATGTTGACTCTCTCTATTGTTCAGCCGACTGGAATGAGTGGGTGGGCAAGGTTAAGGCCTATGACGAGCAGCACAACGATGGAGCGCTTGGCTTCTTTGAAGGTGATTACTGGATTATGGGTCAGGATTGGCATAACTTGGGCGTGAGTGATGTTAAAGTGAATGCCCTGGCCGATTCGACCGCAGTGGTTGAAATCATGCTTCACAATTTTGACCAAGTTTCACCCGTGTGCGTCGAGATGACCCTTGAGCAGGGCGCGTGGAGGATTGACAACTTCATTGATGTCGAGTCTTCCTATGACTGGAAATCCTCGATGAAGGAATATATGTCAACCAAGCAGAAAAAGGACTGAAATAATTAATTTAATAGACGATGATTAAGAAACTGGTAATAACCATGCTCGTTGCGATGATGATGTGTGGACAGGCTGTGGCTGCCCCTGCCAAGCCTGCACCCTTCACGCATCGGCAGAGCGATGGTTCGATGGTGACCTTGATGATGTGTGGCGGTGAATTCAACCACTCGCTCATGACGATGGACGGCTTTGCTGTTGCCGAGGACTTGAACGGGGATTACTGCTACAAGGCAGGAGGTTCATTAAGCACAGTTATGGTCCATGACAAGGACGCGCGAGGCATTGAGGAACAGGCGTTCATTGTTGCTTATCGAGATCAGTTGACACTTGCCGCGCAGTCATACCGTTCCCCGCGGCTGACCGATGAGAACACTTCTCCCCAAGTGCCGACTTTGGGCTCACCTCGTATCCCCATCATCCTGGTCAACTATACCGATGTCCAGTTCATTCACAGCGACCCTGTAGCCACCTTCGAGAACCAGTTCAACGAGAAGCCCTACAGTTGCCTGCAATACTTTGAGTCGCAGTCGCGCGGCAAGTTCACCCCGCGTTTTGATATCTTGGGCCTTGTCCAGCTCCCCGAGAAAAGGGCTTACTATGGCGCCAATGTCGTTAGATATAACACCGAATTGGATATCCGTTTAGGCACCATGATTTATGAGGCCTGCCAGGGCGTGAAAGATGGTGTGGACTTCTCGGATTATGACAACAATGGCGATGGCTATGTTGATGTTGTGGTTGTGCTCTATGCCGGTGTGGGTGAGGCTCAGGCCTACCGCTATGTGCCCGAGTCGGTGTGGCCCTGCCAGTGGGACATGCAGGAAGCCTATGATTGGGGTTGCAGTGTTTCGGGTCCTTTTCAGTTAAATGGTGTGACTATCGACAAGTTTGCCGTGTTCAACGAGTTGGAGGGCAATAACAACAATAGCACGACGATTGACGGCGTGGGCACCTTCTGTCACGAGTTTGGCCACTGCCTGGGACTGCCCGACTTCTATTGTACCGTGGGCGGCAGCGTTTATGGCATGAGCAATTGGGACATCATGGACAAGGGCTGTTACCTTAATAATGGTGACACCCCGGCTGGATACACTTCCTATGAGCGGCATTTCATGGGGTGGATGGACCTTATCGACCCCGTTGAGAATACCCGCTATTCCATAGCACCGCTTAACAGTGACGAGGGTGCGGCCGTCAAGGTGACCAATGACGCCAATCCTGATGAGTACTACCTGCTTGAGTATCGCAGCAAGACAGGGTGGGATTCATATTTGCCTGCCGAGGGGATACTCGTCCTGCATGTGGATTATGACAAAGCGATTTGGGACGACAATTCCCCGAACAATGAGTCGGCACATCCACGCATGACCATCATCCCCGCTGATAATTCGTTGACATCATACAGCAACTATAGCGACACATGGCCATATGGTGATGCCAACTCTCTTACCGATACTTCGGTTCCCGCTGCCAAGGTCTATACTGGTGGTTACATGAACAAGCCTATTACCGAGATGGCCGTTGACAATGAAAGTCTCATCGCCACGTTCTGGTATATGAGAAAACTTACCGGAGACGTCAATCAAGACGGCGAGATCAATGTGGCTGATGTCAACGCCCTGATTGATATTATTTTGACAGGGAAAACAACCGATGAACCAGGTTTTGCCGACGTCAATGGCGACGGTGAAATCACTGTGGCCGATGTCAATTTTCTCATTAATAAGATTTTAGATTAAGCTTTACTCACTATATTATAACTAACCCAAAATGCATAGAACGAAAATAACTGTATGGATTATTGCTGCATTGTTGATGATGCCGTTATCATTGTCGGCATCTCGTGTAGACCTGAAAGCTGCCCAGACAGTAGCACAGCGCTTCATGGGAGAGCAGCAACAACGTTCGCTTAATGCCACAAGTCAAGTGCCGTCGATGACTATGGCTCATGCCGAGGTGTCGGCGTTCAACCCAGTTATGGCTGATTATTACGTCTTTAATGCCGAAGATGGCAGCGCGTTTGTCATTGTATCGGGAGATGATCGCGCCGAACAAGTGCTGGGCTATGGCGAGGGCGTAATCGACATGTCCAATATGCCCTGCAACATGCGGTGGCTTCTTGACATGTACAAGGAGCAGATAGAGTATCTGCACTCGCATCCGGCAATGGAGGTGGAGAATTTCAGCCAATCCCTTAAGGATGCCAACTTGAGATACCTGCCTTTGCTCACTTGTGATTGGAGTCAAGGCACTCCCTATAATGACCAGTGCCCTCTCTATGAGGGAGAGCATTGTGTGACGGGTTGTGTGGCGACGGCTATGGCTCAGGTGATGTACTATTGGCGTTACCCCAAGTCAAGTCCGCCCGTGCATGCCTACAAGTTGCTGTGGATGGATATTCCCGCATTACCCGCCACGACATTTGACTGGGATGAGATGCTGGACACCTACACTGGCCCATATACAGCAAGCCAGGGAGAGGCGGTGGCCAAGTTGATGCGGTATTGTGGTCAGGCTTGTTGCATGGACTATGGGGTAGATGGAAGCGGTGCATTTGTTTCGGAGCAACTTGCGGGAATGAAATTGCTGGGTTATAATAGTGATGCCTTTATGGCCAACAGGAAGAATTATAATACCGCCACCTGGAATAGCATGATGCTCAGGGAACTTGCTGACGGATATCCAATCCTCTATTCGGGAAGCGGACAAGCCGGGGGCCATGCTTTTGTCCTGGACGGCTATGACGGTAACCAAGGCAAGTACCACATCAATTGGGGTTGGGCTTCCAGGGGCAATGGCTACTTTGCGTTGGGAGCGTTCAATGTCATTGATTACATGTTCAACTCCCAACAGCAGATGCTTTGCAGGATTTATCCTGCATCTGTGCCTGAGCCTGCAACGCGCTATGACTTCAAGGAGCACGGCATCTATTACAAGCAGGGAACCGACCCAGGCGAAGTTGCCGTGACTTGCGGGGACACGCGTTATAATTCCTATAGTGGTGAAATTACCATACCAAGCACGGTTACCCACGATGGCAAGACGATGACAGTTACAGCCATTGGTGATGATGCCTTCAGGGACTGTTTCGGGTTGAGTAAAGTGACCCTGCCATCCAGTGTTAGGCATATTGGAGCCCATGCTTTCAGAAGTGCTTCGTCGTTGACCCAGGTGGTTATTCCCGAAGGTCTGGAATCGATTGGCAACCAGGCGTTCACCAACTGTGTGGCGTTGCAACAGGTGTATCTTCCCAGCTCGGTTCGTGAAATCGGGTATAAGGCTTTCTTGAATTGCACTGGACTGAACCGCGTTGATATTGACGAGGTCCAGTCGTGGATCGATATTCATCTTGATGGGTACTATTCCAGTCCGTTGCTCTACGCTCATCGCCTGTTCGTCGGTGGCAATGAAATCAAACACCTGATTATCCCCGAGACCAATACTAAACTTCCGGATTACAAGTTTGCCGGTTTCTCGGGAATGACATCCCTCGCTTTGCCCTCAAATCTCGAGGAGATTGGCAATTCCACTTTTGCTGGCTGTTCATCGCTCACGGCGCTGGAACTCCCTGAGTCATTGACAACATTGGGCACAGCATCGTTCAAGGATTGCACCGGATTGCGCCAATTGGTGCTTGTCGGATCTGTTCAACGCGTTAAAGGCGAGGCGTTTGCAGGCTGTAGCGGTCTGGAAGAGGTCGTCTTCGATGGCCCTGTAGCACGGATTGAAGCCGATGCATTTGCCGGCTGTGAGAGTCTGAGCCGTGTTGTCGTTCCGGATATCAAGTCATGGCTTGGCAACGGGTTCATGAATGAGAAATCCAGCCCCCTGTATTTTGCCCAGCACCTGTTGGTTAATGACAATGAGATGACTTCTTTGGTGATACCCAATGACGTCAGCGAGATTGGCGACTACATGTTTGGCGGTTTCAAGTCATTGAATGCGCTTGTCATGGGCGACCACGTGAAGAAGATAGGCAAGAATGCATTTGCACAGTGCAAGGGGTTGAGCCGGATCCAAATTGGTGATGGCGTCGTTGAAATCGGTGAAAAGGCATTCTCGACTTGCTCCAATCTGCAGTCGCTAACGATTGGGTCAAGTGTGCAATCGATTGGCGACAGGGCTTTCTATGCATGCACAGGCTTGACCGAAGTCACTTGTAAGGCCTTGGTTCCGCCTCCCGCCGCCTATTTCATGTGGTTTTCCAATTCAACATGCAGCAATGCCCGTCTCATGGTTCCCATTGAAGCGGTCGATGCTTACAAGAGTGCCGCTGAATGGAAGCGGTTCACACTGATTGTGGGTGTAGACATGCACGAGAAGGTTGGTGACGTGAACGGCGACGGCGAGATCAATATTGCCGACATCAATACCATTATCAATGTAGTGGTTGAGGAAACATCGTCAATTGCCGCTTGTGACGTGAATGGTGACGGAGAGGTGAACATCGCCGATGTCAATGCCGTAATTGATTTAATTCTCAAGTAACAAGATGCACTGATGATAATGAGCGTTGGACAAAAATCAGGTAGAATCGTCGGCTTATTCATCGCTCTGCTGTTTGCGCTGACGGTGACTGCAGCTGATGTTGATGTCCAGGCAGCGAGGGTCGTTGCTATGGCCAAGGCCCGTGCGCTCTGGCCCGGAAAACTCATGAGCCATGAACGAGAGATGCGTCTGGCCTATTATGAGCCATCGATGGCCAAAGCCGCTATGGCCGATTATTATGTTTTCAATGCTACCGACGGCAGTGTGTTCTGTATAGTGGCAGGTGACGACCGGGCACCTGCCGTGCTTGCTTATGGACCTGGTTCCATAGACATGTCGGCCCTGCCATGCAATTGCCGCATGATACTGGATGGGTATCGCGAGCAAATGGAGTGGCTGATCATGCACCCCGAGGCCCATGTGGAGCCGCAATGCGTCCAGTTGGAGCGTCGCGGCACAACTGTGGTTGAACCGTTGCTGACGTGCCGCTGGGGGCAGGGGCGTCCATATAATCTCATGTGTCCGCTCTATAACGGTAGCCGTTGTGTGACCGGCTGTGTGGCAACTGCCATGGCACAAGTGATGTATTACTGGCGTTTTCCCGATGAACTGCCTGCCTTGCAGGGTTACACGACATCAACTCGCAGGATTGACGTCCCGGCACTGCCTGCCTGTCATCTTGCATGGGCTGACATGCTGGACCGCTACATTATTAATCAATATACCGAAGAACAGGCCGATGCGGTGGCCAACTTGATGCGATATTGCGGACAATCTTGTCACATGGATTATACTCCGGGTCAGAGTGCCGCTAATTCCGACATCATGACCGATGCATTGAAGACGTTTGGCTACAACAAATCAATGACCGTGATCATGCGTTACAATTATGGCGACTCGTTGTGGCAGGAACTGATGATGGAAGAATTGACGGCTGGCCGTCCAATACTGTATCACGGTGCCAACATATCAACTGGAGCCAGCCATGCCTTTGTCGTCGATGGCTTTGATGGAGACATGTATCATGTGAACTGGGGCTGGGATGGCCTTGCCGACGGCTATTTTGCACTGAATTCTTTTGTCAGCGGATTTAATGATAGGCACGCGATGCAGTTCCAGTGCTTTCCCGAGGGGATTGACGGCGTGAAGCCAATCTATGATTTTGAGGCCAATGGGATTTATTACAAGATAACTGGCAATGGTGTGCGGGTGACCAATTCTCCTGCTCCCGGCAAGTATTCTGGTCAAGTCAATATTCCCGATATGGTTGATTACCAGGGTGCCGAGTATCCTGTTACCGAGATTGCCCCCAGTGCTTTTGCTGACTGTCCTGACCTCACGGGAGTTGCCATTGGCGGCAATGTGACTGTTATCGACGATGAAGCGTTTGCCCGCTCTATGCGCTTGACTCGAGTCAGGTTTCCGCAATCCCTGTCGCGGGTGCATCATCTGGCATTTGATGGCTGCCAATCGTTGGACACGGTTGAAATCGGGAGCCTTGAGGCTTGGTGTAACATCGAGTTTATGGGCGGTGAATCCTGCCCGATGATCAATGCACATCACCTGCTCTTGAATGGTGCCGAGATTTCTCGTCTTGTCGTTCCTGATGGCGTGACAGCCATTTCAGTCAACCTGTTCCGTAACTGCGACTTCCTGCGCAGTGTGGAATTACCGCAATCGGTGATCTCAATCGGCAACTATGCGTTCCATGGTTGCAAATCACTAAAGACGATTCAGATGAGCGATGCGCTCGCGTCGGTGGGCTATGCGGCATTCGCCGGGTGTGTGGCCCTCGAGTCTATTAATTTGCCACCGGGGCTTGAGCGCATTGACCGTTATGCATTCAGGGGCTGCCAAAAGTTGAAAAGGCTCGTTGTCCCCGACCAGGTGAGAATGATTGGTTCCTATGCCTTCAAGGATTGCAAGCAGCTTACCCATGTCACGTTAGGTGCTCGGTTGGACACGATTGGCGGGAGCGCGTTTGGCAGTTGCACGGCGATCGACACGATAGTGTGCCGTGCCCCCGTTCCTCCAGCGCTTGCTGCCCGCTCATGTTTCCACTCTACGGTTTATGCCAATGCCGTCTTGCAGGTGCCCATGATGTCGCTCGAAGCCTACCGCCATGCAGAGTTCTGGTCATTGTTCGTCTCGACCGAGGGTTATGATACCTCTTGTGGCAAGGGTGACATCAATAGAGATGGCGAGTTGAATATGGCCGATGTCAATGTGCTGATTGATGAGTTGCTCATGGGCCCAGTCAATGAAAATACGGTAAGCGACGTGAATGGCGACGGCGAGGTGACCATCGCCGACGTTGACGCGCTCATCGATCTTATTTTATAGAATCAAAGCCAGTTACACAGTGGGAGACAGGCAGCTGTTCATCGATGATAGTGGGGTGTTGAATGAAATAAATCACATTTTTATTCTAATTCCATTGTTGTGCTTGGTGATTTTTGGTAATTTTGACAATCTTTCATTATCGTTCATACAACCATTTATCTTACTAATATTTAATCATTTAATTTCTATTGCAATGAGAATCGTGAGTTACATTCGTTCATTGGCTTTCTTCTTGCTGGCTATGACGGTGGCTGGCATGACTGCAGCCAACGTGGATTCCCGGACAGCCCAGACCACGGCTGTCCAATTCTTGAATTCGCAGCCAGGAGCCAGGTTTATGGCAAACAGTGCCAACCTGCGCTTGGCGCATGCCGAGGCCTCATCGGTCAAGGCCCATTGTGTTGACTACTATGTGTTCAACTATGATGGCGGCGGTTATGTAATCGTTGCCGGTGATGATCGTGCCGAGGAAATCCTGGGCTACGGCAGTGGTTACATGGATGTGAATAACCTTCCCGACAATGTGGAGTGGTGGCTTGGTCACTACAAGGAGCAGATGGAATGGCTGATTGCCAACCCCACAGCTCAAGTAGAGAAAACATCACAATTCATGTCAACCATGTTGACGGCGACTACCGTCCCTACACTGATGACTTGCACATGGGATCAGGAAGCACCGTATTATAACCAGTGCCCAAAGTATAATGGCAGTTACTGCATGACGGGCTGCGTGGCTACGGCAATGGCTCAGGTCATGTATTACTGGAAGTACCCTGCCCAGTTGCCCGCATTGTCAGGTTATGAGCAGCAGGCTGATTACTATAATGGCGTGCCTGCCTTGTCGGTGTCGGCCTTGCCTGGTATCACGCTGGATTGGGACAACATGCTTGATGACTACAGTAGCGTGAACTACAATACCACCCAGGCCAATGCTGTGGCGTGGCTGATGCGCTATTGCGGACAGGCCGTGAAGATGATGTATTCTCCTGACGGCAGCGGTGCTTATACCGATGACCAGCGCGATGCCATGGTTCTGTTTGGTTACAACTCAGGCGCACAGGTAGTGGAGCGTGACAACTACAGTGCCACCAACTGGAACACCATGATGCAGACCGAACTTGAGGCCCGTCGTCCCATCCTCTATGGCGGTAACGATAGCTCGGCTGGCGGTCATGCCTTTGTAGTCGACGGTTATGATGCAAGCACGAGCAAGTACCACGTGAATTTCGGTTGGAGTGGTTATTATGACAACTACTACGCCTTGGACGCCTTCAAGGGTGGTAGCTACACCTTCAAGTACTATCAAGACATGATCATCGGTGTTTATCCCGATGGTGCGGTTCTTGAGACTTACGCTCCAGTGCTGGCCGATGCAAGCAACGTGGGTTCCACCTCATTCAAGGCTACTTGGACCGACCAGACCCCGAGCGAGAATGTGCAGGACTACACGCTCTATGTCGAGGCTTATGATCCCAACAACGTGACTCTGTTGACCGAGACCTTTGCTGGCGTGAACGTGTCCAATGACGGCAATAGTGACATCAGCAGCTCGCTTGACAATTACTGTGACAATGCGGGCTGGACTGGAAGTTATGTTTACCAGGGTGCTCAAGGTACCATGAAGCTTGGTAGCAGCAACTATGTGGGCACGCTTACTACTCCGTCGCTTGACATGAGCAACAGTGGAGGAACCATTACCGTGAAGTTTAATGCCAAGTATTACAACAACGATGGCAGTTCGGTGGTTGTTTCATGCGGCAATGCAAGCGAGACCGTGTCACTTACCAATACCGCTGCCGACTATATCGTTGTGCTCACTGGCGTGACGGCAGCTACAGGCCAAAAGGTGACATTCTCCACAACGGCCAAGAAGAAACGTGTTTACCTCGACAACATCGAGATTGTGAGCGGCAATGCAAGTGCCATGTTCAAGGCAACCGAGACCGGTGACGCCAATAGCCGTGTCATCACCGGCATCACCGCCAAGAACTATACCGTGCAGAACTTGACCGAGGGTGGTAGCTACAGGTTCCATGTCGTGGCTAACTTTACCGACGGCACCACGAAGGAGTCTAATGTCAAGACTGTCACCCTTGAGGGTACAGCCGAGCCCACGCCCGAGGTAATCGTGGATCCCGAGACCTTGACGATGAGTGCTGCAGTGGGTGAGACCGCAACGGCCACCTTTGACGTGCTTGCTGCCGACTTGACCGGCAATGTGACCTTGACGCTCAATGATGCAAATGGCGTTTACAGCATCAATCCTGCCTCCATCAGCATCGCCGATGCCGAGGCGGGCGCAACTGTTACCGTGACCTATGCTCCCGCGGCCACTGGTGAGCACAATGCCACCATTACCGTGAGCAGCGAGGGCGCAGAACCTGTTTCTGTAACCCTGAATGGCACTGCGAGCATTGCCACCGCAGTTCCCGTGATGCTGACTGCATCTAACGTGGGGACCACGTCATTCACCGCCTCATGGACCGATGAGACGGCATCGCGCTATGTGAAGGATTACACCTTGTATGTCAACATGACGGCTGCAACTGGCAATGTGCTGCTCAACGAGACCTTTGCAGGTGTGGATGTGACAACCGATGGTACTAAGGACCGTGGCACAACGATGGACGACTACTGTGACAATGCAGGCTGGACAGGTTATGCTGCTTATGAGGCCGTGAGTGGCGGATTCAAGCTGGGTAGCGGAAGCAAGGTCGGCTATATCACGACTCCTGCACTTGCCGCCAACAGTGGCACCCTTCTCGTGACATTCAATGCCAACTCCTATGGCAGCGATGGCAGCTCGGTTATCGTCTCGTGTGGTGACGTGAGCGAGACAGTGGCCTTGACTGCCAACGCAACCGACTACAGCGTCACTCTCGCAGGTGTCAACGCCGAGGCTGGTCAGCAAGTGACCTTATCCTGCACGGCTGTCGGCAAGCGTGTCTATGTTCACAATGTGACCATCTATGACGGTGCCAAGAGTGCACTCCAGGCTACCGAGACCGGAGACAGCAACAACCGCATCATCACAGGCATTACCGATAAGACTTATACCGTTCAGGGCCTGACGGCTGGCGCCACCTATAATTTCTATGTAGTCGCCAACTATATCGACGAAACCAATGCGAGCTCCAACGTTGAGCAAGTGACCCTGCTGAATGCTGTTGTGCCTGAGGTGATTGTTGACCCCGAGTCCCTCTCGATGAGTGCTGCTGTGGGCGAGACCGCAACGGCAACATTTGACTTGCTGGCCGCCAACCTCACTGGCGACGTGACCATCACCCTTAACGATGAGAACGGCGTTTATAGTATTAATCCCGCCGCTATCAGCGTTGCCGATGCTCAGGCAGGTGCCACCATTACCGTTACCTACACTCCCGGTGCAGCCGGCAACCACGATGCCACCATCACCGTGAACAGCGAGGGCGCCGAAGATGTGACCATCAGTCTCAGCGGCACTGCGGTGATGGAGACCACGGCTCCCGTGATGATGCCCGCCAATGAGGAGTATATCACGACAAGTTCTTTCCGTGCCGACTGGGTAGATGAAACGGCATCGCGCTATGTGAAGGATTACACGTTGTATGTGAATATCAAGAATGAACTTCCTGCAGGTGCAACTTTGCTCACCGAGACATTCAGCAGTGAGGATGTCCCCACGAGCGATAGCAACATTGATGAGGGTGAGAACGGTACGCTTGACGAGTGCTGTGACAATGCCGGCTGGACTGGTTACGCCGTCTACCTTGCCGCTGGCGGAGGGTTGAAGTTAGGCTCTAACAAGAAGGTGGGTTATCTCACAACACCCGCGCTCGACATGACCAACTGTGGCGGTGCTGTAACCGTGAAGCTCAATGCCAGGAGCTACGGCAGCGATGCAAGCTCAATCATCGTTTCATGCGGAGAAATTGCCGATACCGTCGAGTTGACCACACAGGCTACCGACTATACCGTTGTCCTCAATGGCGTGGAAGCCGCCCAGGACCAGCATGTAACCTTGTCCTGCATGTCGACCGGCAAGCGCTTCTATCTCAATAGCGTCACCATCATCGGGGGCACGGAGGCCGCTCTTCATGCTGTGGTCGATTCAGGCGATGCCAACAGCCGTGTGATTACCGGTATCACCGATAAATACTATGTTGTCGAGGGATTGACCGCCGGTGCAACCTACACTTACTATGTTGAGGCCAACTATATTGATGACAGCCAGGCTACGAGCAATCTCGAGACCGTAACACTGCTTGAGGGTGGCGATCATGGCTATGAACTGGGCGATGTTAACCACGACCATAATATCAACGTGTCGGATGTGACTATGCTGATTGCCTACGTTCTGGGTGAAGCCAACGGTGCTTGCCCGATCTGTGCCAACCTGAATGGTGACGAAGCTGTCAACGTTTCCGATGTGACGGCTTTGATTACCAAGGTTCTGGAGAGTGATTGATTATTAACAGAATCCAGTCTATTAAGATAAGAGATGGCGCACTGTAAAAAGTGCGCCATCTCTTATCTTAATGTCCTTATTGACAGTTGCTTAGTTGTTCAGGATGATGTCAATCAGGGTGCCCACATCGGCAACGCTAATCTCTCCGTCGTGGTTAACATCCCCCTCCAGCGCGGCGGGCGCGGGAGCGACACCAAAAATCTCGACAGTAATGACTTGGCCTATCATCGACTGCATGTCGATGTCGATGTTGGCGCAGGCTGCCGTGTCGGTAAAACGTGCGGTCATGTTGACGGGTACCGGGCCCAACAGCGGTCCAGCCCAAGTGTCGAACTGGGGGTCATTGCCCTCGGTGATCATGAGGTCGTCGTCAAACTTGATGGTCGTGTAGCCATACTGGTCCACACCCTCGACACCGGTGAGGGCGATATTGCCCACGGGCATGGGGAAATCACCCATCCACAGGACAAAATTGTCAAGATTCAGGTCATACACACCATCGTGTGCGGTAACAACAACGGGCACCTCGTCCTGCTCGGTGGCCTCTCCGTTGATGACGACCTTGAGGTGGCAGTTGTAGGTGGTGGCACTGAGTGCCATGGCGCAGCACGCAGCTGCGACAAAAGCTAATAACTTCTTCATAGTTGAATATCAGATTTTAGTTGATAGTCTTTTTAGGAAAGGAAAAGTGATTATAAATTCAATACCAGGTTAATCAGCGCAGTGACGTCGGCAACATTGAGAGACTGGTCTCCGTTGACATCGGCTACAGCCATGTCGGCCGATTCGCTGTTAAGGACGATGCGGATCAGTGCAGTGACGTCGGCCACATTGATCTCGCCATCACCATTGATGTCACCCAACTTGCTGGAGGGCGTGACGGTTGCAGTGATGATGTAGCATGTAGCGGTCTGCAAGTCAGCTGATACCACACTGATGGCGATGCGGTAGGTGCCATCGGCATTCTTCTCCATCGATTTGGTCAGCACGGCGCTGGCACCCTCGATGGTGGCGGTGAAGTCGTCAAGGTTGGGAACCTCGGTGAGTTCCATGCTGTAGGTGGTTACACTGGGATTCCAGCCCTGGATAGTTTGACCCTTGTAGCGCAGGTCGCTCATCGAGCCTAAGTAAACCAGCTCCATGTCGTCTATATAGAGCATATCGTTGTTGCTGCCCTGGCCGGGATTGGCATTGGTCGAGAAGGTGACAAAGATGCCGTTGGTCTCGGCATTGTTGGCAGCCCAGTGCTCATAGTTGATCGGGAATGTGAACTGGGTCCAGTCGCAGGCTGCAATCTGGCCCTCGCCCTCGAGGATGCCACCCGAGATGTTGGTGTAGGTCTTGTCGCAAGGCTCCTGATAGTAGGTGCCGTCAAAGGTCTTCACGCTCACGTTGGCCTTGTTGTTGGCATTGGAGGTCTCTTGCTGATATTTCAACCACACCTTGAACTGGTCGGGCTTGGCCAGCAGGGGCATGTAATAGTCGTCGCCATAGTCGACACTCGATGAGGCGTGATTGTCTTTGCTCGTGGCACTGGTCGAACCAGCATTCAGGCGACCGCTGGTCATGGTGCCGTTGGCGATGGTGCCAAAAGCACTCTTGGCCGTGATGAGAGCGCTGTATTCGCCTGCCGAACCGCTGTGCACATCCTCGCTCTTGCCCAGCGAAGCAGGTGCAGCCCAGGCCCAGGTGCCGGTAGCAGTCTTGAAGCCGTGCCAGCGGTCGGGCTCACCGTTGCTGCCGGTCCAGGCCTCCAGATCGCTGTTGGGCAGCTGGAAGCTGTCTCCCACGGTGTTGAACCACATGGTTGCACCCTGGTCGGGGAGGGTGACATTGGCGGCCATCATGCCGCCCACGGTGCGGGCAAACAGGACGGTGCGCAAGTTGCGGGCCAGCGCTGCGTTGTAAACAATGCGCTCGGCACTGTAGACGGTGATACCGTTGGCGTTGCTTGATGCAACATCACTCATTGTCATGGTGCCAAAAATGGGCACTTGCAGCACCAGGGTGTTCAAGCCGTTATCCTCTTGAGTGACCGTGACGGTGACAGTTTGGGTACGGGTCATGCCCATGGCGTTGACAACAATCGTGCCGGTGTAACTCTCGGCATGCAGGCTCATCACAGCCATCAATGCCATACAGATGCTAATAATTGATTTTTTCATTTTATTAATTTTAAAATAACTTTCTCTTTATCAATGCATTATAATCCTCCTCGCTTGCCATGTAGGGGAAGCCATGGTTTAGTTAAGACGACAGCATGTAGTCATCAGGTGCCATTACTGTCACTTGATGCGGTATAGAATACCCACTGTCCCATACATGGGCCGCAACGTCTGCACTGAGTGGAAATCACTCTTGAACAGGCCGCTCAAGCCGTAGGTCAACTCGGCAAACACGCCCCAGCGGCGGTGGAACTGCCAGTCGGCGCCCACATCGACGCCCCACTGCATGTGGCGCATGTTGGCGTCAAAGTCAAAGTCGCCGCGGTCGCCAGGCTCAGTACCCATCTCAATCTTGGGTCCCACAGGAGAGCCCTCGCGCAGATAGCCGTCATAGGCCCACCCCCAGAACTTGCGGTTCATCAGCCATCCCATGAAGACACCGCTGCGCAGGCTCACGTGATCGCTCAGGTCATAGCTTGCTTGGATGGGCAGGGTGAGGCGCCGCTGTGTGGTCTTGATGCGCACGTTGCCGTTGAAGATACCATTGAGTGACTCGTCGCCACGCACGACCTCGATGTCGTAGTTCTTGACGCGGCTGTCCACATCCATGCTGCCCAGCTCCAGGCGCAGTCCCGAGTGTATCGACCAGCGTTGATTGATGGGGTAGGAGGCTTCGGCTGCTACAGTGAAGTTCAATCCGGGATAGAAACCGTTGATGCCTCTGATCTCGTTGCCCATGTGGGTGGGAATTGTGCCTCCCAGGGCATATCCCAGACGGGCGTCGATCGACAGCGAGTCGAGCACGGTGGCTGGTGCACCCAGTGCCGTAGCAACCGCAATGGCTATAATCAAGATATATTTCATTCCAATATAACTCTTAACTGGTTAACTCTTAACTGTTTCATTCCTCATGGGTGCATATAAGCCGCACCTTGTCGACGCACAGGCGGCTGCCAATGGCTCCGATAAAACTGCCGCCAGCTCCGCTCGACGAGAACACGATGGCAAGGCTGTAGCCTCGATTGGCAAGCAACTGTTCATCAACTTCCTCGCGGTAGACAAACTTCACGTCCCACGGAGTCCAAGTCGTGGTGGGGGTGACATAGCCCATGTTGGCAACAGCCACAATCAAGTCGCTCGTGAGCACGTTGTCGCCAAACAGGACTGCTTCCTGACCTGTTGCATCGTGATTGCGGTAGAACACAGCGTAGACGTTGGCCGAGTCGACACGGCCTGCAATGGGATTGCCATAGAAGTCTTGCACGGTTTCACCGGGCTGGTAGGTGTAGTAGCCCGTGAAACGATCGGGACGGTCGGTAAATGGTATGCCAAACCTTGTGGCATGCAGGTGGTCGCTCATTGCTATCTTCAGGTCGAACGAGCCCAGGTACATGTTGCCGGCGGCAAGCCTCTTGTTGGCCATGCGGCCAAAGGGGCCAGTGTCTCTTGTCGTCAGGCACACCGCAGCACCGTCATATCCCTCCAGCAACGGAGTGGTGGGATAGTCTTCGGGCAGTGCGGTGCTCATCGAGATGCGGAATCCGTCATTGGCCGTGGCCCAGTCATTGCCCAGTGTGCCGTCGGGCAATGTGTTGTGCCACATGTAGAAATGACGTGTGGCGGGCTCGAGCTCAAAGTGCTCAAAGTCAAAGTGCAACGTGTCGGCAACGGTGACTATTGTGGGAACGATGTTAACGCGGTAGCAGCGTTGCCACTTGCCGTCCTGTGAGGTGACCGTGTAGATTACAGCCTCCTGGCTGAAGTCATGGGTCGAGCCGTTGGCAGGACTGATTGTGGCTCCTGCCGAGAGGGTGAACTCGGGGGCGAGTGCCGTCACATCGGCATCACCGCGCACGGCAAAGGTGATGACACTATCGGTCGAGAAAACCACTTGCAGTGAGTCGGTCAACTGGAAAAAGAAATCCTGGGGGGCTGGAACGTGTAGCGTGGCAGTTTCGATGTCGGCTTCACAGCCAGCAGGCTCGTCACCAAAGCACGAGGTGCACAGCAAAGCGGTCAATAAGGTGTAAACCCCTATAATATAACGTTGATTCTTGATCATTTTGATTCTATCTTGCTATCAAACTTGCAAAATTAGATAAATTATCTAAAACAAGCCCGCTATTGGCTGTTTTTTTCTTGGAATATATATAATGTGGAGACGCAAAAAACTTGCGCCTCCATCAGTCGGTTTGCTGTGTGAACAGTCAAATCTTCGCTCATTTCACCATCTTGACGGTGCTGGTTGTGCCATCGGTATAGGTGGTCACGCAGATGGTCAATCCGCTGGGCTGACTTACCTCCTGACCGGCCAAGTTGTAGTAGCGCACCGATGCGATGGGCCTGGTGGCGACAGCCTCGTTGACACTGGTGTGAGGATACACCTCATGATAGACAATATTGGAAGCGGTGCGCACGTTGCCTGTGCTGTAGTAGGTCTGAATGCCGATGCGCCATGTGAACAGGGGCTCCTCGCCGTGCGTGCCCTCGTTGGTGCGGTAGAAGAAGATGAGATTGCCCATGAAGTCGCCCCACATGCCGTTGTCCATGAAGCCGAATGGGAACTCGGTCATGTCATGCTCGAGATACTGATAGGTCTCGGTGTCGAAGGTGACCAGTTGGTCATCGTCAATAAAGATGCTGTAGCTCAGGTTTTGGGTGCTGATGGGGTTCCCCTCGGTGTCCCATGCCGGCAGGTCGAAGTACAGGTAGCTGCCGCCCCATTCCTCGCCACAGTCATACCACTCGTTGATGACGGGGTCGGCAGGCGTGGGGAGGGTGATCGCTTGTCCTCCACTGTAGGTCGTGTTCCACTCCACAATCCCATGCCAGTCTCCGTTGTCATCCCAATTGGCCGACAAACCTGTGCCTGCCAAGGCCATGGGCAGTTCGGCTGTGATGTCGCCATTGCTGCCGCACATCGTGATGCTGCCGCCGTCGATGGCATAGGTCACGGCCGCCTTCTGGCGGTCGCGGGTGAAGTAGTAGCTGTGGTTCCCGTTCTCACCGGCATGGTAGCTTGTCGTGCCCCACGAGAGCACGAGTCCGGCCTGATAGTGGTCGCTCCAGAAGACGTATTGTCCCAGTGGCACGTCAAAGCTCGTGCCGTCGTCGCTGAGCTCACCCTTAACCCAATAGTTGTAGGGGAGGCTGTATAAGGGCTGCAACAGGTAAACCGTCTTGCCGTCGTTGTCAAACACGACATAGGCCTTGCCGTCTTGAGCAGTAGTGTACAGGCTGTCTCCATGGGGATAGATGCCCTCGCCGCTGCGGTCAAACACCATGAGCGTGCCTTCGGGCTGATTGGTTATGCCATGTGAGCCTGTGCCGCCTTGGGCTTGTGCACTGGCTGCCATGGCCAGTCCCAGTAATAATAAAGTAATAGTTTTCATGTCTTGGCTAATTTTTACAAACAACAAAGGTATATTTTTTTATGCACATACGGCACAACACAGGCAAGGAAATGCAGGCTGTCGGCCAGAAATCTGACATCCGCAGGCATCAGTGCTTGTAATTGAACGGGAGCATAGCCCTGGAGATTACGACTGGTTTGGCATCGGTGATAAGAAAAGAGATGCAGCATAGCAAAACGCCATGCTGCATCCCATGAGAGTTTAGATATTAATTATCTATGTGTGTTGATGAATTACTTCACAACCTTAGCGGTGCTGGTGGTACCATCGGTGTAGGTGGTAACCTTGATGGTCATGCCGTTGGGCTGAGCCATCTCCTGGCCAGCTACATTGAAGTAGCGTACGTTGGCCACGGTCTTGCCAGCGTTGATCTCGTTAACGTTGGCGTCAACGTCATACAACCAAACGATGTCAGAAGCATTCTTCACGCCATTAACGGTGTAGTAAACCTGGATACCGATGTTCTCGGTGAACAGGGGGTTGTCACCCTCGTTGGTGCGATACATGTAAACGAAGTAGTTGCGGAAGTCAATTGCATCGCTGTAGATCCAGTAGGGAACCTCGGTGATGTCGCTGGTCAGGTCGTAGGTGTAGTCCTCGGCGGGGAAGGTGAACAGTTCGGCACCGTTACCGTTGTCAACAAAGATGCTGTAGCTCAGGTACTCGGGATCGATGGGATTGCCGTTAACGTCCTCGGTGGGCAGAGTGAAGTAGAACTTGCTGAAGCCGCTCTCGTCACCACAGTCATACCACTCGTCGGCGGTGGGGTTGGCAGGAACAGCGGGAACGAGGTTAACCATGCGGCCGAAGGGAGCAGCATAGCCATACTCGTCACGGTTGCAGAACTCGATGCAGCTCAGAGTCTCCTCGTCATTATACTTGCCGACCATACCGGTGGTCACGAAGTTCTCGGGGAACTCGGCGTTGATGTCACCCTCGGTGCCCAGCAGGTAGAAGTTGTCGCCATCAACCATGAAGTAGATCTCCTCGGTGCGAGAGTCAACGTAAGTGTCGAGGTAGTAGCCGGTCTCGCCAGTTTCCTCATCAACACCCTCGGTAACATTAGAACCACCCCACAACAGTTGGTAGCCATATTCGCCCTGCTCATACCAGCTCAGGAATTGGCCAGTGGGAACGATGATGTAACCGTTCATCCAGTCATAGGTACCCTTTACCCAGGTGTTGTACGAGTCAAGCCACCACAGGGGGTTCTGGATGTAAGCATTGCCCTGGTTGTCAAAGGCTACAGTGAACTTGCCGTCGGTAGCCTGGGCAACCCAACCATAGAACCAGCTGTAAGCGATAGTGGCGCTGTTGCGGTAGTAGGTGTAGGTCTGGCAACCCTCGGGGATCTCGGTGATTACCTCGGGAGCAACAACGGGCTCACTCTCGGTGAGAACGGTGTTCCACTCCATGAAGCCGGTCCAAGAGTCGTCATCACTCCAGATAGCGGTCAAGCCATAGCCCATGTAGTCGCTTTCATCACCAACAGCCTCAACGGGACCATCGCTGCCCAGCAGGCTGATGGTATCGCCGTTGATCTCATAAACGGCCTCGGTAACATCGGCATCGGTAATGAGTGCAAAGTAACCATCGGCATCGATAGTTACATTGCCCCAAGTCAGGATAATGTCAGCATCATAGTAATCATTGTAAGCAATTGACTGGCCCAGGGGCACAACAATGTACATACCGTCCTCGATGGTACCCTCTACCCAGCTGTCGGTGCCGAAATAGGTGTTAGCACCGCACAGGATGTTCTTCAACCACACCTTGTTGTCATCGCCATAGACGATTTCAACCCTGTTCTTAGCGGGCTGATCGCCAACATAGAGATAACCACTGCTGACATAGTCATAACGACCAGCGCGCTCGTAGGTCTTAACCTCGCCCTCGGGCTGCTCGGTAACAACCCTGAAGCTTGTAGCCTGCTGCTTGAGGGCCTTGGGATTCATCTTGGTCATCTCGGTGTTGACGACCTTGTTGCTAATCATCTTGTGAGATGACTTGAAATTCACGCCTGCAGATGCACCAAGTGCTACTGCGGCAGCAACCAAAAGTACTGATAATTTCTTCATTTTGATTGAAATTTAGTTAATATAGTTATGAATTAAAACATTGGTTAATAGTCTATTAGTAGTCGGCTGTATGGTTTCAGGACATGAGAGCGATTGCAGCCAGAACACGATTCCATCTCTTTTCAACATCGCAAAGAAACAATTTTTTTTTAAAATAGCGAAATTATTTTGTCTTTTTTTATGATGAATATTTAAAAAATGTGTTGGCGTTGGGCATTTGTCAGAAAAATAGTACCTTTGCGCCTTGAAAAAACAACAATAGATTAAATCAAAAAAAACAGATTATCAATAAATATGGCAAAACAGGAAGACGTTTTCAAGAAAATCGTGTCGCATGCCAAGGAGTATGGCTTTGTGTTCCCATCCAGTGAAATCTATGATGGCTTGGGTGCCGTCTATGACTATGCCCAGAACGGCGTGGAGTTGAAGAATAACATCAAGCGCTACTGGTGGGAAGCGATGACATTGTTGCACGAGAACATCGTGGGCATCGACAGCGCCATCTTTATGCACCCCACGATTTGGAAGGCTTCGGGGCATGTCGACGCGTTCAATGACCCCTTGATCGACAACCGCGACAGCAAGAAGCGCTATCGCGCCGACGTGCTCATCGAGGACGAGATTGCCAAGATCGAGGAGAAGATGAACAAGGAGGTCGAGAAGGCCGCCAAGCGTTTCGGCGAGAAGTTTGACGAGGCCATGTTCCGCCAGACCAATCCCCGCGTCCTTGAGAACCAGCGCAAGCGTGACGAGTTGCATGCCCGCTACGAGAAGGCGATGAACGAAAACGACTTGGCCGAACTCAAGCAGATCATCGTGGACTATGAAATCGTGGATCCCGTGAGCGGAACGCGCAACTGGACCGATGTGCGCCAGTTCAACCTCATGTTCAAGACCCAGATGGGCAGCAGCGCCGACTCGACGATGGACGTGTACCTGCGTCCCGAGACGGCGCAGGGCATCTTTGTCAACTTCCTGAATGTCCAGAAGACTGGCCGCATGCGCATCCCATTTGGCATCGCGCAGATAGGCAAGGCCTTCCGCAACGAGATTGTGGCCCGTCAGTTCATCTTCCGCATGCGCGAGTTTGAGCAGATGGAGATGCAATTCTTTGTCCGTCCCGGCGAGGAGCTCAAGTGGTTTGACTACTGGCGTGAGCAGCGATTGCGCTGGCACAAGGCCCTGGGCTTGGGCGACGAGAAGTATCGCTACCACGATCACGAGAAGCTGGCCCACTATGCCAACGCTGCCACCGACATCGAGTTCCAGATGCCATTTGGATTCAAGGAGGTGGAGGGCATCCATAGCCGCACCGACTTTGACCTGAGTCAGCATGCCAAGTTCTCGGGTAAAAAGATCCAGTACTTTGACGCTGAGTTGAACGAGAGCTACACCCCCTATGTCATCGAGACCTCGATTGGTGTTGACCGCATGTTCCTCTCGGTGATGTGCTCGAGCTACGAGGAGCAGCAGCTCGAGGGTGGTGACACCCGCGTCGTGCTCCACTTGCCCAAGGCTCTGGCTCCTATCAAGTGTGCCATCCTGCCGCTCGTGCGCAAGGACGGCATGCCCGAGAAGGCACATGAGATCATGGATATGTTGAAGTTTGATTTCGCCTGCCACTACGAGGACAAGGACACCGTGGGCAAGCGCTATCGTCGCCAGGACGCCATCGGTACCCCCTATTGCGTCACTGTTGACGGCCAGACGCTCGAGGACAATACTGTCACCCTGCGTGACCGTGACACCATGCAGCAGGAGCGTGTGGCCATTGCCGACCTGCCCGCCATCCTTGCCCGTGAGTGCAGCCTGAACAACGTCCTGCGCAAGCTCATGTAAGGTATCGGAAATGCTTTTCCTGCTTGGGATGCTGCAGTGTGTAACAATTTAATAAGCGCGAATATATATGAAAAAGTTTTTATATACGGTGATGCTGGCAGCCGTGGCCATGACGATGCTGGACTCATGCTTGGGGAAGGGGTATGAGGAGGAATATAAGGATTGGCGGGAGAGTAATGACGCCTGGTATCAACAGCAGGTGGCTTCGAGCCGCTACACCTTGCTTACTGCTCCGTGGGACCCCTCGGCACAGACGCTCATCCGCTGGCACAACGACACCATGTTGACCCGAAACAACCTCAAGCCGCTCATCACCTCGACCGTTGATGTGAAGTACCACTTGAGCCTGTACAACGGCACTGCCGTCGATTCCTCTTATTACATGTCGTCGCCTGCCGACAGCATTTACCGTAGCCAGCTCAACCAGAATGTGGAAGGGTGGATGATTGCCTTGACCCGCATGCATGTGGGTGACAGCTGCACGGTCATCGTGCCCTATCACCAGGGTTACGGCTCTTCCAAGAAGTCGGACCTGCTTTTGCCTTACAGCGTCCTTGTGTTTGACATGAAGCTTGTCGACATTCCCAAGTACAAGAACTGACGGTGTTTCCCGTCACAAGATCATAAAAACAATCCCCTGATACCATCGGGTGTCGGGGGATTGAATTTTATTATAATGTGATGTCGGTGCGGATTTTAGAACTCGGCGTTGTTGGGCGTGCGGGGGAAGGGGATGACGTCGCGGATGTTGGCCATGCCGGTCACAAACAGGATCAACCTCTCGAAGCCCAGGCCGAAACCGCTGTGGGGAACTGTGCCATAGCGACGGGTGTCGAGATACCACCACATGTCCTTCATGGGGATGCCGCGGCGCTCGATTTCGCTCATCAGTTTGTCATAGTCGGCCTCGCGCTCGCTGCCGCCAATGATTTCACCAATCATGGGGAACAGCACGTCCATGGCGCGAACGGTCTTGCCGTCCTCGTTCTGCTTCATGTAGAAGGCCTTGATCTCACGCGGGTAGTCGGTGAGGATAACGGGACGCTTGAAGTGCTCCTCGACGAGGTAACGCTCGTGCTCGCTCTGCAGGTCCACACCCCACTCAACGGGGAATTCAAATTTCTTCTTGGCCTGCTTGAGGATTTCGATGCCCTCGGTGTAGGTGAGACGCACAAACGGCTCCTTGAGGACGCTGTGCAGGCGCTCGATGAGCGTGTTGTCGTACATCTTGTTCAGGAACTCGATGTCTTCCTTGCAGTGCTCCAGTGCATAGTTCACGCAATACTTGATGAACTCCTCGGCCAGGTCCATGTTGTCGGTGATGTCATAGAAGGCCATCTCGGGCTCAATCATCCAGAACTCGGCCAGGTGGCGCGGCGTGTTGCTGTTCTCGGCACGGAAGGTGGGACCAAACGTGTAGATGGCACCCAGAGCGGTGGCACCGAGCTCGCCCTCGAGCTGACCCGATACGGTCAGGCTTGTTGACTTGCCAAAGAAGTCCTTGGTGTAGTCGGTCTTGCCGTCCTCGGTCTTGGGCAGGTCGCCCAGGTCGAGGGTGGTTACTTGGAACATGTCGCCGGCACCCTCGCAGTCACTGGCTGTGATCAAGGGGGTGTGCAGGTAGAAGAAGCCCTTCTCGTTGAAGAACTTGTGGATAGCAAACGCCAGGTGGTGACGGATGCGGAACACGGCACCGAAGGTGTTGGTGCGCATGCGCAGGTGGGCCTTGGTACGCATGAACTCCAGCGTGTGGCCTTTCTTCTGCATGGGATAGTCCTCGGCACACGTGCCATAGATCTCGATGCTCTGGGCCTGAACTTCAACGCTCTGGCCCTTGCCCTGCGACTGCACGAGCTGTCCCTCGACGTGGAGACTGGCTCCGGTGGTGATGGGACGCAACTCGTCCTCGCTGAATTTCTCGAGGTCGACGACGATTTGCAGGTTGTTGATGGTTGAGCCGTCGTTGAGTGCGATGAACTGCACAAATTTGTTACCGCGGCGACTGCGCACCCACCCCTTGACACATACCTGTTGACCCACCAGTGCAGGATCAAAGATATCGACAATTTTTGTACGTTTCAATGACATTGTATTAGGTATCCAATAATGTTAATCTTGACCCCACACGTCCTGTGGGGCCAAGAAGGTGATTGTGATGGTTATTCAAACGAGTTTTGTTTCAAGAAGTTCACCTCTTCCTGCGTCAGGTAACGCCAGCGTCCGCGGGGCAGGTTCTTCTTGGTGAGACCGGCAAAGTAGACGCGGTCGAGCTTCACTACATGATAGCCCAGCGTCTCGAAAATGCGGCGCACGATGCGGTTGCGGCCCGAGTGGATCTCGATGCCGGCCTGCTTGCGGTCGGTGGGGGAGACGTAGCTCACGGCATCGGCGTGGATGGGGCCGTCGTCGAGCTCAACGCCGTCGGCGATGTGCTGCATGTCCTCCTCGCTGATGGGCTTGTCGGTCCACACTTGGTAAATTTTCTTCTTTACATACTGCGGGTGGGCCAGCTTGGCTGCCAGGTCACCGTCGTTGGTGAGCAGGAGCACGCCTGTGGTGTTGCGGTCCAACCGGCCAACGGGGTAGATGCGCTCTTCGCAGGCACCCTTTACAAGATCCATGACGGTCTTGCGGCCGTTGGGGTCATCGCTGGTGGTGACGCAGTCTTTGGGCTTATTGAGCAGGATGTAGCACTTCTTCTCGGTGGTGACAACCTGGTCATTGTATTCCACGATGTCCTTGGGGGTGATCTTCATGCCGAGTTCGGTAACGACGTTGCCGTTGACCTTGACAAGACCCTTCTGGATATATTCGTCGGCCACACGGCGCGAGCAGATGCCGGCGTTGGCCATGAATTTGTTCAAGCGAACCTCCATGTTGGGATCGATGGCCGGTTCCTCGTAGATGATGCGTTGGGGCTTGGGTGTGAAGCGCATCTGGGGCTTGGGCTCACGCTTGGGACGCTGCTGGTAACCGCCCTGGCGCTGCTGGTAACCGCCCTGGCGCTGCTGATATCCACCCTGGCGCTGCTGGTAACCGCCACCCTGGCGCTGCTGGTAACCGCCCTGGCGCTGCTGATATCCACCCTGGCGCTGCTGGTAACCGCCACCCTGGCGCTGCTGGTAACCGCCCTGGCGCTGCTGATATCCACCCTGGCGCTGCTGGTAACCACCACCCTGGCGCTGCTGGTATCCACCGCCCTGGCGCTGCTGGTAACCTCCCTGACGGGGCTGGTAACCGCCCTGGCGCTGCTGATATCCACCCTGGCGCTGCTGGTAACCACCCTGGCGCTGCTGGTATCCGCCCTGCTGTTGCTGCTGGTCGGTGTTCATTGTGTTCTCGGCATTGGGTTCCTGCTCACCGGTGGCTTGGGGTTGCTGATAGCGCTGCTGATAACGGGGCTGGTAACCGCCTTGACGCTGCTGGTAACCACCCTGACGCTGCTGGTAGCCACCCTGGCGGGGCTGGTAACCACCCTGGCGGGGCTGATAACCCTGACGGGGCTGATAGCCACTCTGGCGGGGTTGATAACCCTGACGGTGATAGCCTTGACGGGGCTGGTATCCCTCTTGTTGCTGGTATCCCTCTGGGGTGTTGCTTCCTTCTCCTTGATTTGACTCATGTGCGCTATATTCTACTTTCTCGTAGCGCCCATTCTCCATGTTCTCATCAAGACTTGCATTGACTTCTCCGATTCTTGGCCTTTTGGGCTTTTTCAAATTCTCGTCCATCGTGTCTAATTGTTTTGGTTTTGAAAAAAATAGTAGTTAAAATCTGGCATAGTGGCCTCGCGGCCGTTCTGCAAAAGAAAACTCGAATATTCGATTCTGTTGTTCTTG